>FTIF01348301.1_pt1 | contig 42720 bp, 43 predicted proteins | sample 1658001 | NCBI WGS metagenome assembly FTIF01 (sample SAMEA3914789, study PRJEB12502) | metagenome | biome: forest; material: soil | place: Canada | collected 2011-07-03 | depth 0.3 m | reverse complement strand
CATTCCGGATTAAATTGACCAATCGTTTAATTAACGGTGTTAATCCTAATGTCAGCTGCCGTGCCCGCCGCGAAGCGCCCGCGTATCCCGCAGGAACCGGTGTATCAGACACCGCCGATTGCCTGGCCGACGCTGCTGCTGTTCGCGCTGGCGCTGGTGCTATGGGCCGGCGCCCTGGCGGCGGTGCTGCATGGCCTGATCCCGCCGCTGGCGGCGATCCTGCTGCAAACCGTCGCCGCCTTCATGCAATTCACCGTGCTGCACGATGGCGTGCATCGTTCCCTGCTGCGCGGCCATCCGCGCCTCAACGACGTAGTGACCAGCGTTGCCGGTTCCTTTCTCGGCCTGGTCGGCGTCGGCGCCGCCTTCCGCTATGCCCACTTCAAGCATCATCGCCTGACCAACGAAGCCGACGATCCCGACCAGTGGAGCGGGCGCGGTGTGCTGCACTGCGCCACCGCCGACGTGTACTACGGCGTAGTGATCCTGCGCGACTGGAAGGCCATTTCCCTCAAGGAGCGCTGGCAGATCGTCGGCGGCGTCGCCCTGCTCCTTGGCATCTTCGCCGCCTGCGTGGCGCTGGGCCACGGCTGGGACGCGGTGCTCTACTGGCTGCTGCCGGCGCGCCTGGCCATTCTCTGGCTGGCTTTCGCCTTCAACTACCTGCCGCACCATCCGCACCAGGTGGAGCAGCGCCACAACCCCTACGCCGCCACCAATGTGCGCCGCGGCGGCGAGCCGCTGATGAAGTGGTTGTTCCTGTACCAGAACTATCATCTGATCCATCACCTGTTTCCCAGTGTGCCGTTCTACCGCTACCTGAAGATCTGGCGGCAGAACGAAAGCGCCTTCGTCGCCCAGGGCGCCGGCGTGGTGCCCTGGCACGGCCTCAACCCGTACCGCGCGGAACCGGTCGCCAAGACGGGTCAAACGCCGTAGCAGGAGAGGCTGGCAAAGCGGCTACTGCCCACTGCGGAACCCCGGGCGTATACTGAATCCGGTCAACAAGAACAAGCTGGTTTTCATCCCATGATGAAAACCGGTCCGCAGGGATATCCGATCGGCACCGCAGCATGGCGCACCGCTCTCAGCAGCGGCAGCGACGGATGCGGGCACGCCCGGAACGAATGCGGACAAGGAAGTGCTCGGAGGAGCGTCATGTCCAAGATCGGCATGCTTGCCTGCGGCTTCGCTGCTGCACTGTCTTCCCTGTCTTTCCAGGCCGGCGCGGGCGCCAGCGGCGTCGCCCTCGACGGCGGACCCCTGGCGACGACCACGCCGCCGCCGCTGATCACGCCGCTGGCCTGCGACTGGTCGCCCGGTGACGGCACGCCCACCGACACCACCCCGCCCAACGCCATCCGCTGGGGCTGGGTCGATCTGGCCGCCGGCTACTGGCAGATCGTGCTCGGCACCTCTTTCCCGGTCGGCAGCCACTTCCGCATCGACGGCCAGTATCCCGCGGCGCGCAATTTCTCCTGGCAGTTGTACAACGGCCAATCGCAGAGCCTGGCCTTTCTGCCGGATTTCCAGATCGTGCCGGACAAGGGCAGCGCATCGCCGTTCAACAGCATCAACAACGTCGAGAGCTCGGTCGCGCCGAAAGGGCACTACACCCTGCACGTCATCTTCGGCACACAGCCGGCGAGCCTGCCGCCCAACACCATCTACGTCGACCCGTCGAAGATCAGCCTCGGCAGCTCGCCCATCTTCGTCTACCGCATCTACAACGCCAGCGGCGGCCTCGGCGTCGCCGAGCACGGCGGCGTGCCCTTGCCCGGCGTGGCGCAGGAAACCGCCCTCGGCGACGTGGCCCTGTCCACGCTGCAGACACCGCTGCGCTGCCAGGCGGGCTTCGGCCTGCGCGACGGCGAGCGCCGCACCGTCGCCACCCTGACCGACGACTTCTTCGCCAATCCGCTGCATCCGAACCCGATCGCCGCGACACCGGTTCCGGTCGCACCGCCTTTCATCCTGTTCCCGACCAGCGACAGCACCTCGTATTTCGTCAATCTCGAGACGCGCTATCTGTACGTCGATTTCACCCAGACCAAAGGCGACCTGTTCCTGATGCGGGCACGGGCGCCCAGCTACGCCACGCAAAACGGCATCGGCGCCGATCCGCAACTGCGCCACTGGTCGATCTGCGAGAACTCCTCGTCCACCTATGAAACCTATGCCTGCATCCAGGACCAGGACGCCAATATCGGCCACGACCGCTTTTTCAACATCGTCGTCTCGGTGCCTGCCAAGAAGCCGCTCAACGCCACCCATCGTTTCGGCTACGACTGGCTCACCTACGGCACCACCGACTCAGGCCGCCTGATCTTCCGCTACATGCTGCCCTCGCCGCACTTCACCCAATCCGCTTTCAACGTGCCCAACGGCGGCAATCCTGCGGCGATCATGGGCGACTACTTCCCGGCGACGACTTATTGCGCCAGCACCGTCTTCAACGCCCACACCCGGGCCGGCGAAACGCCGGCGCAGGTCTTCAAGGCCTGCGCCGCGGGCAAGTAAGGCGCGAAAGGGGGCGCCTCAGGTCTTCGCGGCCCCCTCCGCGGATCGCGCAGAGGCCGCGGGCAAGGCCTCGCCTTTGGCCGCCGCCGGTGCCATCGCACTCAGCCTGGCGTAGTACTGGCGCACGCTGTCGACGAAAGCCACCGCCTCGCCGCCGCGCGCAAAACCATACTTGGTGGTCTTCTGCCAATCCGCATCGCTGAGCAGGGGCAGGGCATCACGCACATCGGACCAGCGATCCGGATCGCCGCCGCGGTTGACCGTCACATCCCGCGCATCGAGCAGATGGCCGATGCCCTGGTTGTAGGCAGCGAGCGCCATGGCGGTGCGGTCCGGCTCATGGATCTGCGGCGGCAGCTGCTCGTACAGGCTTTGCAGCAGGCGCCCGGCGCCGCGGATGCTTTGCGGCCCGTCTTCGCGGTCCACGCCGAGATCGAGCGCGGTATCCGTGGTCAGCATCATCAGGCCGCGCACTCCGGTGGGACTTTCAGCCGCCGGATTCCAGCGTGACTCCTGGTAGCCCACCGCGGCCAGCAGGCGCCAGTCCAGGCCATTGCGCCGCGCCGCCTCCTCGAAATCGCCGCGATACTGCGGCAGCACCGCGGCGACATCGCCGCTGAAATTGCCGGTGCCGGAATAATGCCCCGGGTTGTGGCGCACCACGACCATGGGTGCGGAGTTCGCAGCCGCGGCATGCGCTGCCGGCTTGCGTGCCGGCGCGAAGCTGGCGGCTGCAGGCAGCGGCGTGCCCGGCCCCGCCCATTGCCGCAGTTGTCCGATCAGCCTGCGGCAACCTTCACAAACCAGCCGGTGCCCGTCCCCGAAAGCCACAGCGTATGGATCGCGCGCAACCGCTCTGCCATGCGCCGCCGCCGGCTCCTGCATCAGCGGCAGCAACAACCCCGCCCATAGCGGCAGCGTCGCCAGCAGGCATAGCAGCCCCAGCGACAGGCCACCGCCACGCTGCGCAGGCACAACCTCCAACTCGCACAACATGTCCTGTGCACGCATGCGCCGGCTCCTCCCCTGTTCCCGCACCCACCCCTTGAAAATCCTGCGGACAAAAAAAATCCACGCGGCCGGCTGCGGTGCCGGTGGCGTGGACTTCTGTGTCCGGAAGACCGATCGTCGCCGACCGCTCATCGCCTTATATGCAGCAATGAATATGCCACTTTAGAGGCTGTCTCTGGCCTCTTGTCATTCGTCTCTTGTCATTCTGAGCGCAGCGAAGAATCTGGCCCGCCCCTCCACAGCCCTTGCTCCTGAGCGCCCCTGCCCCTAAGGCCTCGCTCCATCCGCAGTAACCCGCCCCACGAAATCCGTGATATGCCCCATCAGCTCCGCATGCCCCGGCAGGCGTGCCGACAGCAGCGCGATGATCTTGATGTGGCTCATCTCCGGGTAGGTCACCTTCTCCACCTTGCCGCCGCCGCCGAGGATGCGCTGGTAGAGATTATTGGTGTTCTTGACGAACACCACGTCATCGGTGTCGCCGTGCATCAACAGCATCGGCGGCCCCTTGCCATCGACGTAGTTGATCGGCTGCGTCTGCGGCCACTGCTCGCGCGGCCCGAATATCGTCTGCAGCACCGGATCGGTGATCGGCAGGAAGTCGTAAGGCCCGGCCAGCCCCACCACGCCGCGAACCCAGGCGCGATCCGCGCCCGCCGCTCCGAGATATTCCGGATCGAGCGCCAGCATCGCCGCGTTGTAGGCCCCGGCCGAATGCCCCATCAGCACCAGCCTGGCAGGGTCGCCGCCATAAGCCGCCGCGTTGTCGTGCGCCCACCTCACCGCCTGGGCGCAGTCGCCGAGGAAATCGGGATACTTCACCTGCGGGTAAAGGCGGTAGTCGGGAATCATCACCACATAACCCTTCGCCGCCAGCGCCTGCCCGACGAACTTGTAGGTCGCCTTGTTGCGAGAGCCGTTGGCCTGCCAGCTTCCGCCGTAGAAGAACACCACCACCGGCGCCTTGACCGCGTGGCCCGGCGCATACACATCCAGCTTCAGCCCCCGATCGCCGAAGGCGACATCGCGGCTCAGCGTGTAGCCGCTGTCCGAGGTCACCGCATTGATGAACTGCGCCCCGGTGCAGCCGCTCAGGGCAGACGCAATGGCGATCAGGGTTGCCGAGAAACGATGCTTCATGAGGAACTTTGCCGGCCTTGAACCAAGGGGATATATAGCATCGTAACGCCTGGCTCTCCTTACGGATAAAAGCCCGGCACGGATGCCGGCCCACCCCACAGGTTCCAACCGGCCCAATCAAACCCTCGCCCAAACCGTCGTCCCCGCGCAGGCGGGGACCCAGTTCTACTCGTCCCGATCAGGCGATGAAGCCCGGCCCATGAAACATCAGCCGTGGACATCAGTCACCAAAAGCCTGTACAAACCATCCATCGGCCCCAGAGCCGCCCGGGAGCACCAGATGAGCAACACCCGCCTGCCCATCACGCTTTGCCTCCTCATCCTCACCGCCTGCGCCGCCACACCTCCCGCCCCGGACGCCGCCACGCCGGCCAGCCCGCAAGACGAACAAGCCATCCTGCAAGTCGAGCAGGCCTGGTGCGAAGCCTTCCGCACCAACAACGCCGACACCATCGCTGCCATCGAGGACGAAGGCTACACCCTCACCAACTCCCACGCCGACCTCCGCACCCGCAGCGACGATATCGTGGAGGCGAAAGCCCACGCCATCGAATACAGCCAGTTCTACAACCACGATCAGAACGTGCGGCTCTACCGCGATACCGCCATCGTCACCGGCATCACCTCGGTGGAAGGCGTTGCAGGCGACAAGCCGTTCAAGCTGAACGTGCGCTTCACCGATATCATGGTGCGCCGCAATGGTGAGTGGAAAGCGGTGGCCGGGCATGTGACCAGAATCGAAGAATGACATCGCCCAAGCCGGACACCAGTTCGGGTAGGGCGCAATAAGCGAAGCGCATTGCGCCGGATGAAGGGATCGCAGACCGGGCGCAATGCGCTTCGCTTATTGCACCCTTGTATTGTTCTTTCGCCAACTGAAGTCGCTCTTTAGACTGGCAGAGCAGCCGGACGCCGTTTCCGTCCTACGTTTGCCGCAAACACGCTTTCGCCGGACATAAAAAAACCGGGATGGTTGCCCTGTCCCGGTTGTCGGCCTGGCCTGACCAGGCCTACCGCTTGGAAGCTTTCTTTTCCGCCTTGGCCTGCTTCTTTTCCTTCATGGTCTTGGCCGGCTTCTTTTTCGTGTCCTTCTTGCTGTCCATGCCCTTGCTCATCGTGTTCTCCATTGGTACCGGGAAAACAGCTGCGCCCTGCGGGCGGCCGTCACGTCGCGTAGGCGGCGCTGCGGCATTTTAGTACGCCTTGAGGCCTCACAGCGATAGCGCTCTCTCGGGGCGACACAAGATGACGCCCACAGCGCTCGAGGCAGGCGGAGGTTTGACACGCTTTTGCAGCGGGGCGCAGGATCGTCAAAAGGCTCGCGCCCGGAATTTCCGGCAAGCGGACACACCGCGCACCGGCGCACGTCCCGGAGGAGAAACACCATGACCCTGATGCAACCCGCCATACCCGGCCTGCCCACGGTGCAGCATCGCGGCGAAAGCGAGCTGCCCTTCGTGACTTTCATGGAAGGCCTGCGCATCCAGTTGCTGCAGGCCGATGTCGAGGCTGGGCTGTGGGTGGTGCGCACCCGCATGTCACCGGGCCTGACCCTGCCGCGCCACAAGCACACCGGCGAGGTGTTCGCGGTGACCTTCTCGGGCTCGTGGAAGTACCTGGAATATCCGGAAGTGAACGTCGCCGGCTCCTACCTGTTCGAGCCGGCCGGCTCGATCCACACCCTGCACGTGCCGGCAGCCAACCGGGAAGTCACCGACGTCTGGTTCGCCATTCGCGGCGCCAACCTGAACCTCGACGAACAGGGCAACGTGGCCAGCGTCTGGGATGCACGGTTCCTGATCGACACCTACCTGGGACTCTGCGAACAGGAAGGGCATGCGCGCCCCAAGGTGATCGGCGCCTGACGCCTGTTTCCTTTCCCACCCCATCGTAGGGCGGCCTGCGGCCGCCGGCCGTTGCACCCCGGACCGCAGCAACACCGCCGTTCCCTGCCCACCACGCCGCACGCTCACCGCATGCGTGCCAACAAAAACCCATGGCACGCATGGCACACATGGTGAAATTCGCCCTTTTTCCGGTAAACCTCAGAAAAGTAGGGTGGGTGGAGCGAAGCGCAACCCACCGCTGCGCGCTGTATCACTGGCAGGAATCCGCCAGGCCATCCCTGGCGAGACCTCGGCAGATTTCCCACCCCGGCCCGGCCATCCCTGGCCGGGCGTTCGGTGCCACGCGAATGACATCGAGTCATTCGCGCAGCCCCTCACCATGGTGTTTTTCAGCCGTTTTCCGGCTCGAACAGCTCCGGCTGCAGCTGCGGGTCGTCCGCTTCGTGGAAGTTGCTCAGGCCGACCCCGACCAGGCGGTAGCGCACCTCCGTTCCCTGCCCGACCCGACCCACCAGGGAAAGGGCGATGCGTGTCAGCTCCTCGCATGAAGCCGGCGGCACCGGTGGCGTATGGCTGCGGGTGAGGATGCGGAAATCGGAAGTCTTCAGCTTCAGCACCACGGTGCGGCCGATGCGCTCCTGCTTTCCGGCGGCAGCCCAGGTTTTCTCCGCCAGGCGCCGGATCATCGGCTCCAGCTCGCCCAGCAGCACATCCTCGGCAAAGGTGTCCTCGGCCGAGACCGACATGGTCAGTCGCTCCGGGCTGACCTCGCCGTCGTCGATGCCGCGCGCCAGCTGGTACAGGCGCAGGCCGTAGCGGCCGAAGCGCTGCTCCAGCAGGGCCTGCTCGATCTCGCGCAGGTGCGCTACCGTCTCCACCCCCATGCCCTCCAGCTTCTCTCCCATCACCTTGCCCACGCCCGGCAGGCGCCCCACCGGCAGCGGCAGCAGGAACGCATCCACCTCCTGCGGCTGGATCACGAACTGACCGTCCGGCTTGCGCCAGTCGGAGGCGATCTTTGCCAGGAACTTGTTTGGCGCCACTCCGGCCGAGGCGGTCAGGTGCAACTCCTCACGGATGCGGTCGCGGATCGCCTTGGCCACACGGGTGGCAGTGGGCAGGCCGGTCTTGTTTTCGGTGACATCGAGATAGGCCTCGTCCAGCGACAGCGGCTCGACCAGGTCGGTATGCGTCAGCAGGATCTCGCGCACCTGGCGCGACACGGTGCGGTAGCGGGTGAAGTCCGGCGGGATGAACACCGCGTCCGGGCACAGCCGCGCGGCGCGCACCGCCGGCATGGCGGAGCGGATGCCGAAGCGGCGCGCCTCGTAGGAGGCCGCGCAGACCACCGAGCGCCCGCCGCGCCAGGCCACCACTACCGGCTTGCCGCGCAGTTCCGGGGCGTCGCGCTGCTCCACGGAGGCGTAGAACGCATCCATGTCGATGTGAACGATTTTGCGCACGCGCTTCCGGCCGGGAATGAGCGCCTATCGTAGCGCGCCGCGCCGCTGCCGAGGCCGCCTGTAAGCCGGGTCCGGCGGCAGCGGCTCGATTCACACAAACTTGCTAGTCTCTGCCCGGGGATCACATCAGAAATCGCGCAGAAATCGCCCAAAAATCGCACTATCCGGGAGCAACTCATGCAGTGGACCACCACCGACATGCCCTCGTTGAAGGGCAAAATCGCCATCGTCACCGGGGCCAATAGCGGCCTCGGCCTGTTCACCACCATCGGCCTGTCGGGGGCCGGCGCCACCGTCATCATGGCCTGCCGCGATCCGGCCAAGGCCGCGAAAGCGGTCGAGGAAGTGAAGCAGAAAGCGCCCAAGGGCAAGGTCGAGGCGATGGCGTTGGACCTGGCCAGCCTGGAATCGGTGGGCAAGTTCGCCGCCGCCTTTTCCGCGCAATACCCGCACCTCGACATCCTGTGCAACAACGCCGGCGTGATGGCGGTGCCCTACGCCAAGACCAAGGACGGCTTCGAGATGCAGGTCGGCACCAATCACTTCGGCCATTTCGCCCTCACCGGCCACCTCCTCGACAAGCTCAGGACCACGCCCGGCTCGCGCGTGGTCAGCGTCGCCAGCATGGCCCACAAGTGGACCAAGGCGATGGACCTGGAAGACCCCTTCTTCGAGCACAAGCCGTACAAGCGCTGGGACGCCTACGGCAAGAGCAAGCTGGCCAACCTGCTGTTCACCTTCGAGCTGGACCGGCGGCTGCGCAAGGCCGGCGCCAAGGTCATGTCCGTCGCCGCCCATCCCGGCTACTCCGCCACCAACCTGGGCTACGTCGGCCCGGCGCTGGAGAAGTCCGCCATCGGCAAGCTGACCATGAATATCGGCAACGCCCTGTTCGCCCAGCCGGCCTCGATGGGCGCCCTGCCCTCCCTATATGCCGCGGCATCGCCCGATGTGGCGAGCGGCGACTACATCGGTCCCGACGGCCTGCAGCAGATGCGTGGCTATCCGACCAAGGTCGGCTGCCGCAAGCTGGCGCGCGATCCGGATCTGCAGGGACGCTGGTGGGCGCTGTCGGAAAAACTGACCGGCGTGAAGTATCTTTAAGCGGAGAACCCCGCTTCCAACCCGCACCCGAGGAACCAGCTTTGGCCCAGATCGGCAAACGTGAAATCAGCCTGCGCTTCCTGGCGGAGCCTAGCGATGTGAATTTCGGCGGCAAGGTGCACGGCGGCATGGTGATGAAGTGGATCGACCAGGCCGGCTACACCTGCGCGGTGGGCTGGAGCGGCATGTACTGCGTCACCGTGTACGTGGGCGGCATCCGCTTCATTCGCCCGATCCACATCGGCAACGTGGTGGAAGTGCACGCCAAGGTGATCTACACCGGCAACAGCAGCATGCACATCGCGGTGGACGTGCTGGCGGGCGACCCGCGCGAGGGCGGCGCCTTCCAGAAGACCACCCACTGCGTCATCGTCTTCGTCGCCATGGGCGAGGACGGCAAGCCGTGCAAGGTCCAGTCCTGGCAACCGCTGACCGAGGAAGACCAGGGGCTGGAAAGCTACGCGCGCAAGCTGATGAGCCTGCGCAGCAGCCTGGACGAGGAAGTGAAGCGCTTCCTCGATCCGTCCCCGAACTGAAGCAGCGCCCGGCTTTTAGCTTGCCTCTCCCTTTGGGAGAGGTCGCGCCGCCAGGCGCGGGAGAGGGACTCGCTATCAAAATGCAGGGCACTTCATCGGTACCGAGCCCCTCACCCCAACCCCTCTCCCAAAGGGAGAGAGGTTAAACAGGCATCAATCCAGGTACTTCGGAAACTTCGGCAAACCCTTGAAGTCACCTGCGTCGTGCTGCACCACCAGCCGGCCCTTGGTGTTCTTCAGGATGGTGCTGACGCGCTCCATCGAGGCCAGCGTATCGGCACGCTCGACGTTGAACGGCGGCACCCGGCGGAAGGTGTAGTTGGCGCGCTGGTGAAACAGGTCGCCCGACAGGATCACCACGCCGGACTTCTTCAGCTTCAGCTCCAGCGACTGGTGCCCCGGTGTATGGCCGGGCGTCTTCAGGATCGTCACGCTGCCATCGCCGAACACGTCATAGTCGCCGTCGATCATCTGCGTCTTGGCGGCCTTGTAGTCGCTGAAGGTGTCGATGTTGACGAAGGGACCGGGCTTGCTCTCGGCCCAGGCGATCTCGGCCTTGTTCAGAATCCAGGTGGCGCCGGGAAACTCGTTGGCGTTGCCGGTATGGTCGAAATGCGTGTGCGAGAACGACAGATAGGTGATGTCGGCCGGCGCCAGGCCGATGGCCTTGAGCTGGTCGAGCAGCGGCACATCCACCTGCATGTGACCGATGGGCACATCGATGCCGCCCTTGGTCTCCGCCATCTTGTCGCCGAGGCCGGTATCCCACAGCAGGGTGCCCTTGGGATGGCGGATGACGAAGCAGGGATCGGACAGCACGCCCGGCTTGCCGTTGTACTCGCCGGTATCCGAGAACATGGCCATGTCCTTGACATGGATGACGCCGCAATCGAGCGCATACAGGCGAATCTCCTTGACCTCGTCCGCAGCCTGGGCGGTGGCGAGAAAGGAGGATGCAGCGAGCAGCAGGGAACCACCGGCGATGCGCAGCAGGCTTGAACGTGACATCAATGTCTCCTGGCGAATGTGGGAAATGCCGGGCGAATTCTAGCGCTGTTGGCTGTTACCCGTGAGAAGCAGCCAGGTGTGCCGGCACAGTGCGGAACCTTCCCTAGGCAAACACCACCATGCTCTGCCGGCTCAGCGCCACCGCCCTGCCCCCCGGGCCCCACAGCATCCCGGTCTGGCTGGTGTAACCGTCGTGTGCGGCGACGAGCTCGCCGTCCATGCGCCAGCCCTGCAGCGGCAGGCCGTCGACCGGGTCGCCGATGAACTCCAGCATCCAGGTCATCGAGCTGCCGGCGACGGGTTTCTTCAGGAAGGACAGGCCGATCGGCGGAATGAAATCGGCAATGCCCAGCACATGCTCTTCGCTGGCATTGCCTTCATCGCGCATGCCAATCTCGACCACGTTCTGCGGCACGGTCGAGCCGGTAAACGGCATGCCCCCGCGCAGCCAGCGCACCGCGAAGTGTCGGGTGAAGCTGGGCGTGACGCCTTCGATATAGGGAAAATCGATCGGCTTGTCGCATTCCACTACCGGCTGCACCGGCACGATCCGCACCGCGGACGGACGCGCGGCGCCGAACACGCCGATGACCGTGCACAGGGTCTGGCCCTGCTCCATCAGCCGCGCCTCGACCTGCGTGGCGCTCTTGCCCGCGCGCAGCACCTGGGCCTGGATGCGCACCGTCCCGGCCGGCACCGGCGCGACGAAGGTGGTCTGCAGGGTGCGCAGCGGCACGCCCGCGGGCACTAGCGCACGCATCGCGCGCAGCGCCAGCGCCGCTTGCAGGCCGCCGAACACGCTGCGTCCCTGCAGCCAGTCCTCAGGGATAGCGGCGGTCCACGCTCCATCCCGCTGTTGCACCGAGCCCAGCACTTCCGAATACAGCATCTGATTCACCCATGGTCTTTCTGGAAATCCGGTGACGGCACAGCCTCAGCTGCCCTGCTGTTCGGCCCGCGTGATGCGCTTCTGCACGCGCGCCAGCATGCGCTTGTAGAACTGGCCGAGCAGCTGCAGCGACGGCCCGGGTGCCGCCGCAGTGGCAACGGTGAAAGCCCGCGCCAGGTTGGTGGTGCGGCGCGCCGGGCGCGTCTTCACCGCGTCCACGATCCAGCCGGCGGCTTCCGTCACGTCCATCTGCGGCAGGTAGTTGTAAATCTTGGTCGGCTCGGTCATCGCCGTCTTCACCAGCGGATAATTGAGCGTGGTCACGGCGATGCCGGAATCGTTCAGCTCGATGCGCAGCGAGCGCGAGAAGGCATCGAGCGCCGCCTTGCTGGCGATGTAGGCGGCGAAGCGCGGCGTGCTCATCAGCGCGGCGACGCTGGAGACGTTGACGATCTGGCCGCTGCTTTTCTCCAGCATGCGCGGCAGCAGGCGCAGCGTCATGCGCATCGCGGCAAAATAGTTGAGCTGCATGGTGCGCTCGAAATCGTGCGGCCGGTCGAGCGACTCGCGCAGCGGCCGGCGGATCGAGCGGCCAGCATTGTTGACCAGCACGTCGACGCTCTTGTGCTTGGCCAGGATGGCGTTGCAGCAGGCTTCGATCGAAGCGTTGTCCGACAGGTCGGCCGGGTAGATGAAGGCCTTGCTGCGCCCCCTGCCCTTGGCCGCGCCCACACCCTTGTCCACCGCACTGTCGATTTCGCGCTTGACCCGCGCCAGTTCCTCTTCACGGCGCGCCACCAGGCACACCGTCGCGCCCTGGCGCGCCAGCTGCTTGGCCGCTTCCTCGCCGATGCCGCTGGAGGCACCGGTGATGACGATGATCAGACCTTCAATGGCGCGCGCTTGCTTCGACATCAGTGGAGTATCCGAGTAGTTGGCCAGCCGGGGGCTGGCGGTCACCCTAGCATACTCAAGCGTATGGACCTTGCAGATTGGCCCTACAGCCGCAGCTCCCAGGTCTGCCCGACCAAGTCGTGGCCGAAACTGTGGTGCCGCTCTTCCTGCAGCAGCTTGAACCCCGCCGCTTCGTAGATGTGCCGGGCCGCGGTGAGGATGTCATTGGTCCACAGAATGATCCTGTCGTAGCCGCACTGGCGGGCGAAGCGGATGCACTCCTCCACCAGCCGGCGGCCGATGCCGAGCCCGCGCGCCGAGGGCTCCACCAGCAGCAGTCGCAGCTGCGCCGCGCCGTCCGGATGCTTCACCAGGAACACGCTGCCGAGGATTTCACCGTCGCGCTCTGCCACCCAGCAGCGCTCGCGCGCAGGATCGTATTCGCGCACGAATTTCGCCACGATCTCCGCCACCAGCGCCTCGAAGCTGCCATCCCAGCCGTACTCCTGCGTGTACAGCGCGCTGTGCCGGTGCACCACCCAGCCCATGTCACCCGGCCGGTGCGTGCGCAGCAGATAAGGCTCGCGCGCGGCCTGCCGCGGGCCGAGCAGGCGCTCGATGACGTGCATGGCCTGCAACAGACGGCCTTGTTCGTCGACGGCGAGATTGCCCAGCATGGCCCCCACTTCCACATTGGAGGCCGTCTCCAGCGCCGACTGCGCCTTGCGGCCCGCCGCCGTCAGCGATAGCAGGCTTTGCCGCGCATCCTTCGGCGAAGCCTGCTTGCGCAACAGGCCGCCCTGCTCGAAGGAACGCAACATGCGGCTGAGGTAACCGGCATCGAGTTGCAGATCCTGGCCCAGTTCGGTGGCGGTCGGCTGCTGCCGGTGCGCAAGCTCGTACAGCACCCGCGCCTCGGCCAGGGAATACGGGCTGTCCAGCAAGCCCTGCCGCAGCACCCCGATCTGCCGCGTATAGAAGCGGTTGAAGCGCCTGACGGCAGCGATGCTTTCGGGATTGCGGGCAACTTCAGCCATGGGACGGTCCGGATTTATTTATTTGATATGGTCAAATAATTATTTGCTTTTGTCAAACAATTAAACACAGAAGAATTGACGCAGGCTTCCTTGAGGGTTTGGGGCTCGCGCTTCGCCGATGCGCCCGGTCAATTGCCGGCATCGCATCGATCGCAGCCGATCAACCGTCGCTGACGACGGCTGACCGGTTGCACAGCGGCATGCCGTTACTGCCGCCCGGCCTTCAGGCGGTTGTCGACTTCCCGCACGCCTTCGATCTCGCTGACCACGTATTGCGCCTGGTCGATCTGCACGCTCGAGGCCACCGCGCCGGACAGGCGCACCACGCCTTCCTTGACGCTTACGGCGACGTGCGCGCCGCCGCCGAGCTTCCTGGCCAGGGCGGCCTTGACCTTGGTGGTGAGCGCGGCATCCGGCACGATGACCTCGGGTACCGAGGCAGTTGCTGCAGGAGCGGCTGCAGTCGTATCAGCCGTGTCGGGCACCGCAGGTGTATCCGACACGACCGGTGCCGGCGGCGGTGCCGCTGCGGCGGCCAGATCGTCCCCGTCGTCCGCTGTCCGGGCTGCGCATCCGGACATCGCCGTGATCGACACGGCCCCGATTCCAAGCATCATGGCGAGCAGCACTGGCTTCATGTTCACCTGAATTCTCCTTTTTTTGCACGCGTTGAATACACGCCGAATGGCAACGGCACCTGAACCCAACCTCATTATGACCATGTGCGGGCCGTCAATGCTCCCCCCACTTCAGCCGCCGATCTGCACCAACTGATATTTACGCTTTTTATTCAAATGGATATGCAGTGTTTTTCAAGCAAGGTCCAAACCGCTTGCGCTTTAATCCGGCCGCCCATAGCTTGCATCTAATAGGCATTGGACGGGTATTGAACGGATCGGGCAACCAAGGAGCTCACCATGGCGATGCTGTTGATGCTGTGCCTGCTGGCGGTATTCGGTGGCGTGTGGCTGCTGTTCGCGGTGCTGTGGCTGGCGTTCCGCATCGCCTTCTGGTTCGTTGGTGGCCTGTTCGGGCTGATAGCCACCGGTGTGACCCTGCTGGTGCTGGGCGTGGTGGCCCTGGTCATGCTACCCCTGCTGGGGCTGATGATGCTGCCCTTCGCCTTCCCCCTGTTGATGGTGGTCGGCCTGGTCTGGCTGCTGACGCGCAACACCTATCGGCCCATACAGGTAACGGTCAGGCATTAAGGCTGTTGCGGCGGCAGCTTGTTGTGGGCACCGTCGCAAAACGGCGCATGCCGGCTGCGCTTGCAGCCGCAGAGCCAGATCTTTTCGCAGTGCTTTGCGACGAATTGCAGCGGCACCAGGCCGCTGCCTTCATGTGAGCCATCGCAATAGGGCTGAGTCCGGCTGCGGCCGCAGGCGCACCAGGTGTAGGTCTTGCCCTTCTCCACTTCGACGGCGAACGGCATGCGGCTGGCAATCAGTGCTTGGCTCATGGCGCTGCCTTGCGGTGAGGCCCTGATCTTAACCAAACGGTTGCAGCAGCTGCGCCAGATAGCCCATGGGATAAGCCTCGTCGCCGGCTTCGCCGATTCGGCGCACCTGTCGCGGACTTTCAGGGACACCTTCGGCGTAACGCCCTCGTTCCTGTTCCAGCAACGCGAACGGGTGGCGGTGGAATTCCTCGAAGCCTAGTCGGCCTGATTGCGCATCCAGTCGGCAGTCTGGAAGAACGCGGTCAGCAGGCGCTTCTTCAACTCCTCCGGCAAGGCGCATTCGCGCAGTGCCCATTGCATGCAGCCCAGCCATTGGTCGCGCTCGCTGCTGGCGATGGCAAAGGGCAGATGCCGCGCGCGCAAGCGAGGATGGCCGAAGCGCTCGACGTAGTGATCGGGACCGCCCGACCAGCCGCACAGGAACCAGAACAGCTTGTCGCGCGAACCGGCCAGAGTGGCCGGATGCAGCGCACGAATGCCGGCATACTCGGGCGCGCTGTCCATGCGGTCGTAAAAGGCATCGACCAGGCGGCGCAGCGGCACTTCGCCGCCGATGGCCTCGAATACGGGTTTGGGATGCAGATCCATCGTGATCTCTTCGGCAGGGGCGCAAGGGTAAAGGCCGCGCTAAGCTTTGCGCAAACAATGTTGGGGGAGACGATGGAAAAGCAATCCTGGCTGACGCGCCTGGCGCTGCACAGCTGCGCCTGGGCGGAACGCTGGTTTCCGGACGCCTATGTCTTCGCCGCGCTGGCGGTGGTGGTGGTGGCACTGGCGGCGATGGCCTGCGGCGCCACCCCGACCGCGGCGGCCGCAGCCTTCGGCGACGGCTTCTGGAGCCTGATCCCCTTCACCATGCAGATGTGCTTCATCATCATCGGCGGCTATGTCGTCGCCGCCTCGCCTCCCATTGCGGCGGCCATCGAGCGTCTGGCGCGGCTGCCGCGCAGCGGCCGCGGCGCGGTATGCTTCGTGGCGCTGCTGGGCATGTTGGTGGCTCTGCTGCACTGGGGCCTGAGCCTGATCTTCAGCGGCCTGCTGGTGCGGGCGCTGGCACGGCGCGAGGAGCTGCGCATGGACTACCGCGCCGCCGGTGCGGCGGCCTACCTCGGCCTCGGCGCGGTGTGGGCTCTGGGCCTGTCCTCCTCCGCGGCGCAGCTGCAGGCCAACCCGGCCAGCATGACGCCGGCGCTGCTGGCTATTACCGGCGTGATCCCGTTCAGCGAAACCATCTTCCTGTGGCAGTCGCTGCTGCTGACCGCGATCCTGGTCACTGTATCGCTCGGCATCGCCTGGCTGTCGGCGCCCAGCGGAACGGACGCGCGCACCGCGCAAGCCCTGGGCGTGGATGTGCAGGCAGCGCCGACCGCGCTGCCGCCGTTGACGCGGCCGGGCGAGTGGCTGGAGCGGAGTCCCGTGCTAAGCCTGTTGCTCGCTGCGCTGGGTGCCGGCTGGCTGGTGCACGAGATCGTGCTAAAGGGCCTGGCGCTGGCCATCTCCAGCCTCAACACCTACAACTTCCTGTTCCTGATGCTGGGCCTGTTGCTGAACTGGCGGCCGCGGCGCTTCCTCGATGCGGTGGCGCGTGCCGTGCCCAGCGCCACCGGCGTGCTGATCCAGTTTCCGCTGTATGGCGGCATCGCCTCGATCCTCACCGCGGCCAAGGGCGCCGACGGACAAAGCCTGGCGCAGCAGCTCGCCGCGTTCTTCACCCATATCGCCACACCGGCGAGCTTTCCGGTGGTGATGGGCGCCTACTCCGCCGTGCTCGGCTTCTTCGTCCCTTCCGGCGGCGGCAAGTGGCTGATCGAAGCACCTTATGTGATGCAATCGGCCAACGATCTGCACGCGCACCTGGGCTGGGCGGTGCAGGTTTACAACGCCGCCGAAGCGCTGCCCAATCTGATCAATCCGTTCTGGATGCTGCCGCTGCTCGGCATCCTCGGCCTCAAGGCGCGCGACCTGATCGGCTTCAGCTTCCTGCAGTTCGCGGTGCACCTGCCGCTGGTGCTGTTCCTGCTGTGGCTGCTGGGCCTGACGCTGAACTATCACCCTCCGGTGATGCCCGCAAGCCATTGAAATAAAGCCGGCTCCCGTCCACATGGAACAGATCTGTGCGGAGACCTAGTCGGAATTGTCACATTCGGCGATGATATGCGAGCGCTTCCGGCCCGGCCGTGGAGCGTCCACCCCGGCTTGCCTGCTGCGATGCGCGCGGCAAGCCGATGCCCGATTCGACGCTGCACGCAACCGAGATCCCCCAACAACATGATTGGCTTATTCCTGGAGTCCGCGACAGGCGCACTCCGGCGCCGCCGCACATGCGCCCGCCTGCTGGGCGCAGCCGTCCCGCTCCTCTTCTGCCTCAGCCTTCCCGCCCACGCCGCCGACTGGCAGGCGTTGCGCGCGCTGGAGAACAGCGGCGCCGTGGTCACCGCGTCGGCCGTGGACCTGGACAGCGGCGCGGTGCTGGAACAGTTCAACGCCGCCGACCGCCTGACCCCCGCCTCCCTGACCAAGCTGGCGGTGGCCGCCACCGCGCTCGACGTGTGGCCGGCCGACAAGACCTTCCAGACGCGCCTGCTCGGGGCCGGCACATTCAAAGACGGCCACATCGACGGCGACCTGATGCTGCAGGGCATGGGTGACTCCACCCTGGACCACCTGGCGCTGTGGTCGCTGGCGGCGCAGCTCAAGGGCACCGGCGTCAGCACCATCAACGGCCGCCTGGTGGTCAACACCTATCCGTTCGGCCCGCTGGGCTGCGAAACCAAGGACCGCTGCGATGCCCTGCAGCGCAGCGACACCGCCTACAACGCGCCGCTGTCGGCCGTCGCTGTGGACTACGGCAACTGGTGCGTCGACCTCCGCCCCACCGGCATCGGCTCTCCCGCCGTGGTCAGTACCTGCGGCACGGCACAGGCGCCGATCCCGATCGAAGGCAGCGTCAAGACTATCGGCCCCTCGGGCAAGCCCACCTTCTGGGTGGAGCGCGTCACCACGGCCGACGGCGAGAAGCTGCGCGTCGGCGGCGACATTCCACTGGGCGGCAACATCAGCGTCTACCGCGCCATGTCCGATCCGGCGCTCGGCACCGGCCTGCTGCTGCGCGAAGTGCTGCGCGAGATCGGCATCAACGTCACCGGCTCGGTCGACGTGGTGCATGTGCTGCCGCCGATCAATGCCTACCCGCTGGCGCTGAACGAAGGCCTGTCGCTGAAGGAACAGCTCGGCCGCATGCTGCGCTTCTCCAACAACTACGTCGCCGACATGCTGACCCTGAACCTGGCCGCCGCGCAACGCTCGCAAGCGCCGGTGCAGCTGTCGGATGCAGCGAAGTCGCTGTCCGATTTCATCGTGCGCATCAAGACCGCGGCGAAGAGCGGCAAGACCACGCCGCCGGCATTGTTCAGCGGCAGCGGCCTGACCCCGGAAAACGAATTGTCGGCGGAAGACCTCACCAGCCTGCTCGCCGCGCAGTACCGCAACACGCGCAACTTCCCGGCCTTCTACGGCGGGCTGGTAGTGCCGCGGCAGGCGCCGTTCCAGTTCCTGCGCGTCGGCAGCCCGGCCTGGCTGGACCGGGTGGCGCTGAAGACCGGCACCATGGACGACCCGCACTCGGTCTGCGGCATCGCCGGCTACATCCGCAAGAAGGACGGCGGCTGGATCGCCTTCGCCGCCATCGTCAACGGCGGCCAGAAGATGCGCCATGTGCCGCTGTATAAGGCCATGGAAGCGGCGCGCGCCGACGTCGATTCGATCCTCGCCCGGTACTGAAGCCGGCCCCGCCTCACAACACACCTGCCCGGCGCCGGTCTATAGTGCCGGCATAAGTCCGAGCAACCGGAGGAGTACGACCATGCAGTCCATCGCCCATTCCATCGCCCGCCCCATCGCGCGCTTCCTGCTGCCGGCCTTGTTGCTGGGCCTGTCGGCCACGGCGTTTGCCCAGCAGCAGCACACACCGGTACTGATCAATACGCCGACGGTGCAGGGCAACGACAGCAACATCAACCTGCAGACCAACACCGGCTCGGCCTGTTCCTCGCCTTCGATCGGCAACTGCGGCTCCTGCTCGGTGACCTGCCCCACCGGCCATGCGGCGATGTGCAAGCCTGGCCTCGCGGTCAATCCGCAAGCGGGCGCGTCCTGCGTCACCGCCCCCGAGTGCAAGTGCCAGTAGGCACGCCGGAGAAGCCGCGCTGAGTGCAGCCGACCCCAATGCGCTGAAGCTGGAAACGCTGGCGATCCACGCCGGCCGCGCCGTCGATGGCGGCAGCGGCGCGGTGGCCGCTTCGCCGGTGCTGTCCAGCACCTTCGAGCGCGCCGCCGACGGCGGCTATCCGCACGGCCATATCTACACCCGCGCCAGCAATCCCACGCGCGCCGCGCTGGAGCAATGCCTGGCGGTGCTGGAACAGGGCGCGGCGGCCACCGCCTTCCCATCCGGCTCGGCCGCTTCGATGGCGGTGTTCCAGTCGCTCGCGCCCGGCGATCACGTCCTGGCGCCGGATGACATGTATCACGGCACCCGCACCCAGCTGCGCGACCTGTTGCAGCGCTGGGGGCTGGAGTACAGCGTTGTCGACATGACCGATATCGATGCGGTGCGCGCCGCGCTGCGCCCGCAGACGCGCCTACTGTGGCTGGAGACACCGTCGAATCCGCTGCTCAAGGTCAGCGACATCGCCGCGCTGGCGCAACTGGCGCGCGCCGCCGGTGCGCGCTGCGTGGTCGACAACACCTTCGCCACACCGGTCTTGCAGCAACCGCTGAGCCTGGGCGCCGATCTGGTGATGCACTCCACCACCAAGTACCTCGGCGGCCATAGCGATCTGCTCGGCGGCGCCGTGATCGCACGCGAGGACGATGCGTTTTTCGCCCGCGTGCGCGACTTCCAGACCAAGGCCGGCGCGGTGCCGGCGCCGTTCGACTGCTGGCTGCTGCAACGCTCCATCGCCACGCTGCCCTACCGGGTACGGGCGCAGGCCGCCAATGCGCAGTTGGTGGCCGAGTTCCTCGCCATGGAGCCGCGCGTTGCCGCGGTGCACTACCCCGGCCTGGACACACACCCCGGCCATGCGCTGGCCGCACGACAGATGCGCTCCGGCGGCGCCATGCTGTCGTTCCAGGTGCGCGGCGGGCGCGACGATGCGTTGGCCGTCAGCGCCGGCGTCAAATTGTTCACCCGTGCCACCAGCCTTGGTGGCGTGGAAAGCCTGATCGAGCACCGCGCTTCGGTCGAAGGGCCTTACAGCACCACGCCGGACAATCTGCTGCGCGTATCGGTGGGGCTGGAACACGCCGACGACCTGATCGCGGATCTGCGCCAGGCCCTGGCCTGATTGCCTGACCTGACTCAGCTGCGGCCTGCTGCAGCGCGGTTAAGCCCCCATTCAGTCGGTCCGGCGCATTCTGGCGGCGCATCCTGAACGGAGGTGCGCCATGCGTCACTCATTACGGAATTTCTGGCGGGTGGGCCTGCTTGCCACGGCGGCAGTCGCCACCAGCGCCTGTGTGGTGGACCCCGGCTATGGCTATGGACCGGGTTACTACGGCGTTCCCGCTGCCGTCTACGTGACGCCTGCGCCGTATTACTACGGCGGCTACGGTGGCTATTACCACGGCGGCGGTTATTACCACGGCGGCTACGGCCGCGGTCGCTGGCGCTAACCACGAGGCCATCCGCAGGACGACAGGTGCGGTAACCCCTCTTACTGGGCCGCCCTGAGTAAGATGGGCTTCTCTTCCTTGCCGGCGTAGCATTGCAGAATGAAGCCCGCTCCGATTTTCGATGCCGTCACCGCCGTGCTAATTCATGACGGCGAGCTTTACCTCGCGAAACGCCAGCGCAGGCTGACCGCATTTCCCGGCTATTACGCATTTCCCGGCGGGAAGGTGGATCGCACCGACGGCAATGAGCCGCTGTCCGAAGCGGTATTCGCTGGTCATGAGCCGCGCCTGATACGGGCGCTGTCGCGCGAGCTAGAGGAGGAACTGGGTTTCAACCTGATCGCCAACGCAACCCAGGTCGAAGCGGTGCGGATGATGGGTATCGCCCTGACCCCGGAGGCGGCCCCGGTACGTTTCAATACCTATTTCTTCCGCGTCGACCTGCGTAAGCGTCCGGATTTCGTATTGTGCGAACCGGAAATCGAAACCGGCGACTGGGCCAGCGCGCAGCACTGGATGAGCATCTACGAACAAGGTGAGCTGCTGCTGGCGCCACCGACCAAGGCAGTGCTGAATGCGCTGGCAGCGAACCCCGCTACCATCGACGCCGGTTTCAGCGGCTTCAACGAAATCGGCGTGCTGCATCCGGTGGAAGCGCTGCGCGGTGTGCGGCAATTCTTCGTGCGCTCCAATACGCTACCGCCGGCGACTCAGACCAACTGCTTCCTGATCGGCGATGCCGGGCAGCGGCGCATCCTGGTCGACCCCTCGCCCAATTCACGCGAGGAGCTGGAACGCCTCTATGCCGTGGCCAGCGCTGCCGGCTTCGACGAAGTGTTCCTGACCCATCATCACCCCGATCACCGCCAGTACGCCGACGAGATCGCGCGCCGCGCCGGGGTGCCGCTGGGCATGAGTGCCTGGACCTTGCAGCACATCCGCTCCGCAAAGGCGCGTTATGGCGAAGGCCCGCACTACGCCGAAGACCTGCAGATCAGGACTTATGCCGATGGCGATACGGTGACCCGCTGGCTCGGCCATGCGGTGCAGGCGCTGGCAGTGCCGGGGCACGATGAAGGCCAGCTCGCGCTGATGCCGGAGAACCGCGCCTGGTGCATCGTCGGCGATCTGATCCAGGGCGTCGGCACGGTGGTGATCGCGCCGCCGGAAGGCGATATGCGCAAGTATTTCGCCTCGCTCAAGCACGTCATCGCACTCGACCCGCGCGTCATCTATCCCTCGCACGGCCTGGGCCTGGGCGGCGTGCATTATCTCGAACAGGCCCTCAATCATCGGCAGATGCGCGAGGAGCAGATCAGAAGCCTGTTCAGCGCCGGCCGCAGCATGCAGGAAATGCTGGTCGAAATTTATCGCGACGTCGATCCGCGTCTGCTGCCGCTGGCGCAGATCAATATCGAGAGCCATCTGGCCAAGCTGCGCCTGGATGGCGCGATCCCGGCCTAAAACTTCAGCTCGTAGCGCACTTCGCGGGATTCCTCGCGCCACTCCTTGTTCGGCTTGCTCTCGGTAACCGCGAAGCCGCAACTGGTGTAGAGCGTTTGGGCGGAGGCCAGGCCTTCGACCGTCCACAGGAACACGCTCCTGAAGCCGGCCTCGCGGCAATACCGCACCGCCTCTTCCACCAGCCAGCGCCCCAGGCCCAGCCCCCGGGCCGAAGTGTCGACGAACAGCAGGCGCAGCTGCGCCACATCGCCCGGCAGCTCGCAGATGAAGACCGAGCCGTTGATGTCGCCCGCCATTCGGGTAAGCCAGACACGCGAGCGCCCCGGATTCGGATTGAGGATGAAATCGGTGGCGACGCGCGCGCAATAGGCTTCGTGGATTTCGTTGAAGCCGTAGTCGCGCAGGTTCTGCACACCATGAATATGGATCAGGGCGCCGAGATCGCCGGGCTCGAACTTGTGCTGCACCGTGACCCCTGCCGCCTGGAGCTTGTCGCTGAGCGCCATCTTCGCCTTCCGCTGGTAGAGGGCGCCTAAGTTAGCGGATTGCGCCCTCTCGCGGAAATCAGTGCAAGCGTTCGAGCGTCACCGGCAGGCGGTCCTTGGGGATCGGCAGACTGGTGAAGTCCTGCCGCATCTCGTAATGGTCCGGCACGCTCCAGCGATAGCGCAGCAGTAGCTGGTGCAGGATCGCCTTCACTTCCATCTCACCGAAGTGCAGGCCGATGCATTTGTGCGCGCCGCCGCCGAAGGGTATCCACAGGAAGGGATGGGCTTTGTCCTCGGCGCGTGCATCGCTGAAGCGCTCCGGGTCGAAGCGCAGCGGGTCGGTCCAGTATTCCGCACTGGTGTGCGTGAACCAGACGCTGATCTGCACCATGTGCCCGGCCGGAATGCGGAAGCCCTTGTACTCGCAGTCGCGCACGGCGCGGCGTGGCAGGCCCGGCACCGGCGAGCAGATGCGCAGCGCCTCCTTCATCACCCAACCCATGCCGATGAGCTTGTGCTGATCGTCCAGGTCCAGCACCGGCTTGCCCAGCGCACGGCTCTCCTCACGCAGCCGCTCCTGCCACTGCGGATTCTTGGCCAGGCGGTAGATCATGTTGGTCAGGGTGATGGTGCTGGTGTCGTGCGCAGCCATCAGCACGAAGATGATGTGATTGATGATGTCCTCATCGGAGAAGGACTGGCCGTCTTCGGTGCGCGCCTCGCACAGGCGCGCGAACAGATCGCTGGCACCGGAGGCGCGCTTGGCCGGCAACTCGCGGCGGAAGAAGTCCTCCAGCACCCGCCGCCCCACCACGCCCTTGCGCCAGCGCGTGCCCGGCAGCGGAAAACGGATCAGGTCGGTGGGCGCGCGCACCGTGTCGAGGAAGGCGCGAGTCAGCCGTGCCGCTTCCGGTCCCGGCAGGCGGCCGATGAAGGCCTCGCTGCCGATGTCCAGGGTCAGCGCCTTGAGATGATCGTATACGCTGAATTTGTTGCCCGGCTGCCAGGCGGCGATGCCGGACTCGATGCGTGGATTCATCAGTTCGAGATAGCCGGCCAGGGCCTCGCGCTGGAACGCGCCCTGCATCAGGCGGCGGTGCATGCGGTGCTCGTCGAAGTCGAGCAGCATCAGGCCGCGATGGAAGAAGTTGGCCAGGAAATGTTCCCAGGCGCTGCTGGCGAAGATATCGCCTCGGTTCTGCAACACGAACTGATTGGCGTCCGGCCCGAGCAGGGCGATGGCCCGCGTGCCGAAGGCCTGACCCCAGGACACCTCCCCAAAGCGCTGGTAGCGCTGATGAATCGCGGTATCCAGGTGAAACAGGTAATCGAGGCTCTGTCCGATCAGGGGCCAGCCGCCCTCGCCCGGAATTTCCCGCAACGCTGCCGCGCCCGCGGTCGATGCCGACAGGGTCATGGTGATCTCCTCCTGCATTGCAGCGGCGAATGGTGACGCTGGCCTCGGACGCAGCTTATTATGAATACTTGCTCATGTTCTACTCGTATTCGATCGATGAGAAGAAAACCCAGCCAGGAACGCTCGCGACAGGTGGTGGAAGCGCTGATCGAGGCTACCGCCCAGACCATTGCCCAGCGCGGGCTGGCGCAGACCACCACCAATCACATCGCCGCGCGGGCCGGGGTCAGCGTCGGCTCGGTCTACCAGTATTTCGGCAACAAGGAAGAGCTGGTCGGCGCCCTGCTGGACAAGCTGGTGAACGATCTCGGACAGGCGGTGGATCGCGGCCTGCCGCTGCTGCTGGACGCGGACTTAAGAACCATTGTGCGCGGCCTGTTGCAGGCGGGTTTCGCCTTCCTCGGCGGCAACGAGAAGCTGTACCTGGAACTGGCGCGCAACTGGGACCAGCTCAGCACGCAGCGTTTCCTGCGCACCCTGGAGCGGCACCTGCAGGAAGTGTTTCGCCTCTATGCCCTGCGCCATTACCGCGAGCTGCACATCGCGGACCTGCCGGTGGCGGTGTTCGTGGTCACCAACAGCATGGTCTTCACCATCCTGCACTACCTGAGCCTGCCGCAGGCGCCGTGCAGCCGGGAGGTGCTGGTAGATGAGCTTACGGAAATGGCGGCGGGCTACCTGCAACGCAGGGCCGCCGCCGTGGCTTAGCTATTTGCTCAGCACCATCGACACCATCGGCTTGCCGCCGTTCTTGGTCTCGATCTTCACTGGCATGTAGCCGCGATCCGGCGCCAGCCAGAAACGGCCCTGCTTGTCGGGATTGTCGATGCGCTCCATCAGCAGGGTGTCGAAGCTGCCGGCCGGCGTATCGATTTTCTGGTGGCCGCTGAACTTGAACTGGTAGTGGGTCAGGTTCTTGTTGTCGACCATGGTGAATTCGGCAGTGGGCGGTGTGCTGTCGCCAGCATGCGCCTGGATCCACAGGCGCACCGCCTGCTGCAGCGCGAAGCTGTCGACGGCATCGTCCGGAATCGTGCGCACCTGGCCGTTCTCGTCGGTGACGGTGTGCTTGCTCCAGTCGAAGTCCAGTTTGTAGCTCTGCTTGTCGTCGCCCTGCAGCACCGACTCGAAGTGCTGCGAACGGATGTGCCCGTCCTTCAGGCAGAACAGGCTGGTCTGGTTGGGCGAGCCGTACAGCGCACGCACCAGTGCACTGGGATTGGACGTGTTGGTGTACTTGTAGCAGCCGGCCGCGCCTTCAGGCCGCAGCGAGACCTCGACCTGGCCGACGCCCATGCCGCCCCAGGAGGCGCTGTAGCTGTAGTCCAGATTGGCCAGCGGCGCGGCCGTGGCGGTATCGGCTTGTGCGGACACGGCGACGCCGGCACCGAGCAGCAGCGCCAGCCATGCGAAACGGGATGCGGCAACATTCATCGGAAAGCCTCCTCCAGGTCTGCAAGCGTCGCCGGACTGGCCAGGCGCCTGCCTCGCAGCACGGCGGCGCCGTCCTGCAGTTGCAACTCGCCGCGTGCCATCCAGGCCACGGCCTGCGGGTAGATCTTCAGCTCGATCTGTTCCATCACCCGCTTCGCCAGGGTTGCCGGATCATCTTCCGGTTCGACCCTGAATCGGCCCTGAATCACCGACGGCCCGCTGTCCAGGGTGGGGGTGACGAAGTGCACGGTGGCGCCGTGCTCGGCATCCCCCGCTTCCAGTGCGCGCCGGTGCGTGTCGAGCCCCGCGTGCTTGGGCAGCAGCGAAGGGTGAATGTTCAACATGCGCCCCTCGAATTCGCGCACGAAGTCGTCGGTGAGGATGCGCATGAAGCCGGCCAATACCACGATATCGGGCTGCAAGGCACGCAGGCGCTCGGCCAGGGCCGCATCGAACGCGGCCCGGCTGGGAAACTGCGCATGCGGCAGCACTTCGGCGGGGATACCGGCGTCGCGGGCGTAGTCGAGCCCGCTGGCATCGGCGCGATTGCTGATCACAGCGGCGAACTCCGCCGCGATGTGCCCGGCGTGCTGCGCTTCGATCAAGGCCTGAAGGTTACGGCCGCGACCGGAAATCAGGACGACGAGGCGTTTCAAGCGTAGTGGACTGCGTCGTTCTTGCCCTTCACCACTTCGCCCAGCATCCAGGCGGCGATGCGCTGGCGCTTGAGGGCAGCCAGAGTCTCGTCGGCGCGCAGGCGCGGCACCACCACGACGAAGCCGACGCCGTTGTTGAACACGCGCCACATCTCGTCCTGTTCCACCGCGCCCTGCTGCTGCAGCCAGTCGAACACTGCCGGGCGCTTCCAGCTGCCGACATCGACCGCGGCGGCGCAGCCCTTGGGGAAGCACCGCGTCAGATTGCCGGTGATGCCGCCGCCGGTGATGTGGGCCATGCCGCGCAGCGGCAGGCCCAGGTCCAGCAGCTTGAGGATGGGCTTGACGTAGATATTGGTCGGCGCCAGCAGGGCATCGCCCAGCGTGCCCTTGCCGAACGCGCTGTCCAGCGGCTGGCCGCTGCGCTCGAGGATCTTGCGCACCAGGGAGTAACCGTTGGAATGCGGGCCGGAGGACGGCAGCGCAATCATCACGTCGCCGGGTCGGATCTTTGAACCGTCGATGATCTTCTTCTTTTCCACCACGGCGACGCAGAAGCCGGCGAGATCGAAGTCGCCGTCGCTGTACATGCCGGGCATTTCCGCGGTTTCGCCGCCGACCAGGGCGCAGCCGGCCAGCTTGCAGCCCTGGGCGATGCCCTTGATGACCTGGGCGGCGACGCGCTGGTCGAGCTTGCCGGTGGCGTAATAATCGAGGAAGAACAGCGGCTCCGCGCCGGAGACCAGCACGTCGTTGACGCACATGCCGACCAGGTCCTGGCCCAGGCCGACGACGCGGCCGGAGTCGATCCCCAAACGCAGCTTGGTGCCGACGCCGTCGGTGCCGGAGACCAGGATCGGCTGCTTGTACTTCTTCGGCAGGCTCACCAGGGCGCCGAAGCCGCCCACGCCGGCCAGGACCTCGGGGCGGCGGGTGGAGCGGACGATTTTCTTGATATCGTCGACCAGGGCGTCCCCGACATCGATATCGACGCCGGCGTCACGGTAGGTGAGCGGGACGGAAGGCTGGGCTTTGCCGTTGACAGGCATATTGATGTGCGGGTCGGACTGAAGAAGTATCATTTTACCTTACCTCCCCCGGCCGCTCTCACGCGCATGTCCGAATCCACCGCCGAACCCGTTGCCGAGCCGGTGCTGCCGGCCAATACCGGGGCTGATCCCGCGGCCGAAGAGGCAGTGGGCACCGAGGCCGTCAGCCTGCTGCGGCAGAACTGGGGCTGGTTTGCCGCTGCGGCGGCGGTGCTGGTGCTGCTCTACTTCCTCGGGCCGATCCTGGCGCCGTTCCTGGTCAGCGCCGGCCTGGCCTACCTCGGCGACCCGCTGGTGGACCGGCTGGAGCTGCTGGGCCTGTCGCGCACGCTGGGCGTCTGCATCGTTTTCGTGGTGTTTTTCGGCGTGGTGATCACGGCCCTGATCCTGATGGTGCCGATGCTGGAGGAACAGGTCGTCACCTTTGCCCAAAACATCCCGGACTGGCTGAAATGGGTGCAGGACGTGGGCCTGCCGAAAATCGGCGTGCACCTGCCGGCTGGCATCCGGCTCGACGCAGTAGGCTTGCGCAATGCCGTGACCCACAATCTGTCGCAGGCCGGCGATATCGCCAGCACCGTGTTCGACCGGATCAAGCAGTCCACCCCGGCGCTGCTCGGATTCATCGCCAACCTGCTGCTGATCCCCATCGTCAGCTTCTACCTGCTGCGCGACTGGGACCTGCTGGTGGCGCGCATCGACCAGATGATCCCGCCGCGGCTGCGGCCGCACGCGGAAAGCCTGGCGCGCGAGACCGACGGCGTGCTCAGCGCCCTGATCCGCGGCCAGTTGCTGGTGATGGCCGCGCTCGCCGCGATCTACAGCATCGGCCTGACCATTGCCGGCCTCAAGGTGGCGCTGCTGATCGGCATCTGCGCCGGCATGGTCAGCTTCATTCCCTACCTGGGCTTCATCGGCGGCCTGGTTGCCGCCAGCATCGCCATGGTGGTGCAGACCCAGGAAGTGACGCCACTACTGTGGGTGGCGATTGTGTTCGGCATCGGCCAGGTGCTGGAAAGCGGCGTGCTGACGCCGATGCTGGTGGGCGACCGCATCGGCCTGCATCCGGTGGCGGTGATCTTCGCCATCCTGGCTGGCGGGCAGCTGTTCGGCTTTGTCGGCGTGCTGGTGGCGCTGCCGGTAGCGGCGGTGATTGCGGTGCTGCTGCGCCATGCTCGCCAGCACTGGCTGCGCAGCCCGCTCTATGTCGGCACCGGCCTGCCGGCGAACCCAGTGCCGCCTCCGCCCGCACCGTGATCGGCACCCAGCTGACCCTGTCGGTGCAGCTGGCCGACGCGGCCAGCTTCGACAATTTTCACGCCGGGCCGAACGCCGCCACCGTGGCGGCGTTGCGCCAGCTGGCCGAGGACGGCAGCAAGTCCTCGATCCTGCTGCATGGCGCCATCGGCAGCGGCAAGACCCATCTGCTGCAGGCGGTGGCGCGCGCCACCACGCAGCAGCGGCGCCGCGCCGCCTACCTGCCGCTGGCGCAGTTCACCCGCGAAGACGCCGAGGCGCTACAGGGCTTCGAGACGCTGGACGTGCTGTGCCTGGACGATGTCGACAGCGCCCTGCTCGACCGCCGCTGGGCGCTGCTGCTGCTGCGCCTGATCGACGCGGTGCATGCCCACGGCGGGCGTTGCGTGCTTGGCGCTTCGGCGCCGCCGGACAGCCTGCCGCTGGCGCCCCTGCCCGATCTGCGCACCCGGCTTGCCGCCTGCGCGGTATTTGGATTGAAACCACTCAACGATGCGGAATTGCGCGCGCTGCTGCGCAAGCGCGCGCACCTGCGCGGCCTAGACCTGCCGGAAGAAGTGGCGGAGTTCCTGCTGCGGCGCCTGCCGCGCTCGGTGCCGGCGCTGCTCGCCGCACTGGACTTGCTGGACCAGGATTCGCTTACGACGCAGCGGCGCCTGACGATCCCGTTTGCGCAGCAAGTGCTTGGCGTTCTCTCGCCGCAAGGCGCACAAAAAGCACCAGGCTGACGAAATCCAGCGCCGCGACGATGCTCAGTGCGGTGCCGATGGTGCGACGGCGCGGCACTGCTACACCCTCGGCCAGCAAGCCGCCGACATAGAACACCACCAGCATGGTGGCCCAGCCGGCGGTATAGGTGCGCTTGCGCAACAAGCCCGGCAGCGGCGTCAGCAGCGGCAGGCTGAGCAGCACACCCGGCAGCCAGCCGCACCAGGCGATCAGGCCGACGATCAGGCCGATATGCAGGACCAGCGCGGCGATGCGCGCCCATTCGCTGAGACGGTTCATGACTGGAGCTTCAGGGCGACTTCGGCGACACGCTTGCCCAGCGCCAGGCACAAATTCAGTTCTTCCTTGAGCGGCGACCGGGGCTTGGCGCCTACGCCGGAGACATGGCTGGCGCCGTAGGGGGTGCCGCCAGCGGTGGTGGTCGAGAGTTCCTGCTCGGTATAGGGCAAGCCCAGCAGCAGCATGCCGTGATGCAGCAGCGGCAGCATCATGCTCAGCAGGGTGCTTTCCTGGCCGCCGTGCAGGGTGCCGGTGGAGGTGAACACCGCGGCCGGCTTGCCGACGAGGGCGCCGGACAGCCACAGGTCGGAAGTCGAGTCGATGAAGTACTTGAGCGGTGCGGCCATGTTGCCGAAGCGCGTCGGGCTACCCAGGATCAGGCCGGCGCATTCGCGCAGATCGCGCGACTCGACGTAGGGCGCCCCCTCTTCCGGCACCGGCGGCGCCGCGACTGCGGTCACCGCGGCCACCGGCGGCACGCTGCGCAGCCGCGCCTGCACGCCGCGCACCGATTCGACACCGCGGCATACCTGGCGCGCCATCGCCGCGGTGGAGCCGTTACGGGAGTAGTAGACAACGAGGATTTCGGTCATGCGCTGGGTTCTTTGAACAGCGCCCAGTTTAGCCGTTTGACCGCCCCGGCACGCCTCGCTAGGCTGCGGGCCATGCCAAATGCCAAGCTTTTGCCGCGACGCCTGTCCGCCGGTTCCCTGCCCTGCCTGATTGCCGTCATCGGCCTGGCCGGGTGCGGCGCGGCGCCGCATCGCATCGAGCCGGGTACGCACAGCAGCAATGGGGCGTTCAATGCGCCGGCTGCCGCACCGGCGCCAAAGCCGGCCGTGCCGCCGCCAGCGAAGAGCCTGGCCAAGGCAGCATCGGCTACGACACAAGGCAACGCAGCCAAAACCACATTGCCGCCGGCAACGAAGCCGCAGCCGTCGAGCAGCGCCACCACCCAGCCCGCGACGCCCAAAGCCGCGACCCCAACGGCTCCGCCAAGCGCAGCCTATGCCGCCGTGCCTCCGACCCGAACGGCAGAGGTCAGCGTTGCCGCCACTGCAGCTTCAAGCAAGGCCGCGTCCGGCAGCAGCACGCTCGCGTCGTCGTCGGTCTCGCAGCCAGCCCGTACGGCACCGCCCGCAACCAGCGCCCCGGCGGCGCAGGAAGCGGCCAGGACCGCGGCAAGCCAGAGCGGCGGCGGCACCCCGGCCGCAGCAACAAAGGCTGCGGCCACCACGGTAGCCGGCGGCAGCGTGGGCAAACCCGACGTTGCCGCCTCGGTGCCGACCGCCTCGTACCCGGCGGTCTCGCCGCCGAGCACGCCGGTTGTCGCAGCAACAGCGGGCAGCGCCACAGCAACGCCGGAAGCCGCGGTGCCGCCTGCCCAGACCAGCCCGGCCACGGGCGACGCCGCTGCCGCCGTGACGCCGCCGATGCATGACGGCGCGTTGGCGATGCTGGCCTCCAGCACGGAAGTAACCGCCACCCGCATCCGTACACCGGCAGACAACAGCAACGCCACCTCAGCCGGAATCCCGGCACCGAAGAACCCGGCGGGCAACTCGCCCGTGGCACCAGCCGACATCACGCCTTCAGTGACTGCCGCCGCTCAAGACAGCGCTTCAGCCAGCGCCAGGAGCAGCACAACGCCGCCGCAGGCGGTGCAGACGCAGACCCCGCCTGCGGCCGGCACATCCGTCCCGGCCGCCGCCGCGCCGCCCGGCCCCGAAGCGATCGACGGCAAATCGGCGCGGGCCATCGCAGCGGGTGCCGGGCGCGACAACCGGTCCCGGACCAAGACCGCCGCAGCGGCGACGACAAGCGCGAACCTGCCCAGCCCTTCGCTCCCATCCTCAGCCGCTACCGGGATCAAGTCGGGCGCCGGACAAGCAGCGAACAGCGCCGCGGTGTCATCGCCCCTAGCGGCGCCTGTCGTGGTACCAGGTGACGCTGGTGGCGCCCAGACGCCAGCGGCGACAGCAGCCATCGATACGGCCCGCGGCGGCGACGTCCGTCCGGTGACTGCGGCCGAATCGGCAAAGACTCTGCCGCCTGTGCAAACCGCCAGGACCTCCAGCGCCCCGCGCAACCTGCCGCCGCAGGCACCCGTCGTCGATCAACAGCAGGCCGGCGCTGCGCCGCCCGCAGCCACGGCGGCACGCGCCACCGCGCCGGCAGCCGACGCCAATCTTCTCGCCGGCATGCCGCTGCCGAACCTGCCAGCGCTGGCCCGACCGGCTTCGCCGGAAACCGCGGCGGCAAACACCCAGATCGCGCGCGCCGACATTGCGCCCCCCATCGCCGCGCCGGCGCCAGCCGGCCAGCAGACGGAACTGGCGCAGGCCGAACTGAAAAAAGCGCAGGATCGCATCGGCCTGTCGGATCAGCAGGTGGAGCAATTGCAGCAGGCGCAGGACAAGCTTGCCGCCGGCGACAGCGGCAGCGCCTTCCTGCTGCTGCAGGAGCTGAATGCGCGGCTGCAAACCGAAACCCGCAGCTACGTGGTGCAGGAAAACGAAAGCCTGTGGCACGTCGCCGGCCAGCAGGAGGTCTACGGCAACTCCTATCTGTGGCCCCTGGTGTGGCAGGCCAACAAGAACAAGGTCAGGCAGCCCGACCAGTTGTACAAGGGATTGCGCCTGACCATTCCCGCCCATCCGACCTTGCAGGAAGTATCGGACGCGCTGGCCTATTCGAAGAACAACAGCGGTGAGGGCATGCATCCGGCGACGAATCCGCAGGCTCCCACTGCTGCGCCTGCCCCCGCTGCTGCGCCTGTTACAGAGCCCAGCGCAATACCGAGCGCGGCACCAAGCAACTGAAGCAGCCTGCTGCGCGACTGCGGCGGCTCCGGCTGGCGCCGCCAATGCGAGCCTGCACTTTGATAGCCCGACCGGGCGGAGACGAATAGCGTGAGCGACATCAGCAAGGAACTGGAATGGGGCGGACGCAGGCGCAGCTATACCGTGCATCTGCCGCCTGGCCATGTCGCCGGTACGCCGATGCCGCTGGTGGTGGCCCTGCATGGCGGCGGCGGCAATGCGCGGAGCAACGCGGTGCAGACGGGCTTCAACGACGAAGCCGACCGCTCCGGCTTCATCGTGGTCCATCCCGACGGCACCGGCGAAAAGCGGCCCCTGCTGAACGCGCTGGGCCGCGGTCATTTCTACACCTGGAACGCCGGCACCTGCTGCGGCTACGCGGTGCAGCACAACGTCGACGATGTCGGTTTCATCCGCGCCATGCTGGCGGAACTGCTGCGCGATTATTCGATCGACAAAAAATGTATCTACGCCAGCGGCCTGTCCAACGGCGGCATGATGAGTTATCGCCTGGCCAGCGAGATGGGCGAGGTCTTCGCCGCCATCGGCGTGGTCGCCGCGGCGCAGACTCTATTCGAATGCAAGCCGACGCAGCCGGTGTCGGTGATCCACATCCACGGCAGCGCCGACCAGAACGTGACGCTGGCCGGCGGCATCGGCGCCAAGGCGCTGGACCGCACACCGAAGCCGCCGGTGATGGAAGCGATCGAGCTCTGGGCGAAATTCAACGGCTGCGGCCCGGCGCAAACGGTGCAGAACGGCAAGGTGCGGCACAGCGTCTACAGCGGCGGCCGCAACGGCAGCGAAGTCGCTTTCTACTTGATTGAGGGCGGCGGACACTCCTGGCCGGGCGGCGAGCAGATGCTGGCGATGCTGGACCCGCCCTCGCAGGAACTGGCTGCGACCGCGCTGATTTGGCAGTTCTTCGCGGCGCACGCCAAGCCCTGAGGCGGGACGGTAAGGCTGGTTACGGGCTGAAATCGGCCCATATGTGCCATGCGTGCCATGTGTGCCATGGTTGTGTGTTGGCACGCATGCGGTGACCGAGCGCTTTGTGTCGCGATGGAACGAGGTATTACCGGGTGCGATCCCTCGTTTCGGAGCGTTCGCTGTTTTCGCGGAAGGTCGGTCGATTGACTCCAGTCGGCCAAAAAGCGGTTGGCCCTATGGCATCTTGCCGGAACGTCCGCTTTCGGCGGATGTGGGCATTGGTACGTCTGCAAGCGCCACTAAGCTGCCGTCGAGCCCACATTCGTGAACGGCATGTTCAGTGCCAAAACGTGACGATCGGACCTCGTACAAAATGAATGGCCGCTCCTGGCGGCCTCGGTCATTCATCCAGCCACACCCGGCGCCAAAGCTGCCGCTCGCGAATGTCGGCTTCTAGAGTACCCGTTTCTGCGCCCAGGCGAGTTCATATTTTGGTTCCGAATTCTATACATACGGCGACTGGTCAACGCGTGGCAAGCGGAATGTCCTTCAAATAGTTAATTTGACGCGAGCGCCAACAGCGTCGTAGACCTGTATCTCGTCTGTCTGCGCCCAGGCCAGCGCCGGTAGCAGGTAAGTCGCAAGCAGCAGTAAGTAGTGGAAACGTGAGGGCATGGCGACCAGTAGTACGGCCCTGACACTCGCGGATTCCGAAATCAAGCGTCAGCTGCTGTCCTTGAGCAACGAAACAAGACATCGCGCCCTGTCGCTGAGTGTTTGCAGGCGCGCATGGTAATGCCGGGAAGGCACCGAAGTGTTGCCGCTACTTCGGTACCCTGGACGGCAGCATCCTGCGCAGCACGCCGTCATGCAGCGCGAAGTGGTGAAGCAGCGCCACCGCCGCGTGCAGGCCCGCCGCGATCAGGATGGCGTTGGCAAAGGTGCCGTGCAAGCCTTCCACCAGTTGCTTCAGCGCCTTGTCGCCTGGAGCCAACTGGGGAATGGTGAACAGTCCGGTGATGGTGTCGCCGCGCACCCAAGCATTTGCAACACCCAGCACCACGGTCGCCGCCACCAGGACATACAGCGTCCAGTGCATGGCCTTCGCCGAGTGGAGCATGATGCCAGTATCGTTCGAAGGCAGCCGCCGCCCCCAGCCGATGCGCCAAGCCGCGCGCGTCAGCAGAACGATGCCCAGCGTTGCGCCGAGCATGATATGCAGGGACCGCATCGCGATCTTCGGCTCGCCCTTGGGAAAGAAGTCGACGATTTGCGCAATGCCCCAGAGTAGCAGCACCAGGCCAGCCGTGGTCCAGTGCAGCACGATGCTAATCCGGTCATAACGCGGACCCGGCCCGGGGCCTGTGGCCGCGACGGACGGATCGGCATGGCTGGGGCGGCTCATTCCGGCGGACTCACCGCCCAGAGCACCGCAGCCCTGAACAGCGCCAGACCTTCCGGGCGGAGTTGCTCGAAGGTGTCCTGCCACAGGAAAAAGCTCACGCGTCGCGCTGGTGCGAGGAACTCTCCATTCATGGTGGCGCCTTTTTCGTAGGCGAAGATCGCCGCCTTGTCCGGATCGCCGCGTAGCGTGGCGATGGTCACGGCGCCCAGGCCGGGCTTGCCCCAGTTCATCTTGCAGTGCTCGTCGCCCAGCACATTCTCGATGCCTGCGGCGAGGCCGGCGGCAAGTGGGTGCGGCGCGTTGACCAGCCAAAGGAAGCGCTGCTCCTCGTCCGTGCCATAGTCGCGGCCATTCTTCAACCCGGTCATGCCCAGTTCGCCCAGCAGATCGTTCTCGAAGGTTAGCAGCGGGATGTCGACGTAGCGATATTTAGTTCCGACATCGACCGCATCGACTGATTCGGAAATGATGATCAGATTCTGGTTCTTTGCGGCATCGAGCGGAGACGTTTCGTCGGCGCCGCTGACCGCGAAGCCGAGCGACTTGAGGAACGCCATGGCTTTTTCGTCGTTGTCGCGCCAAATCTCCAGCGTGGCGATGCGCTTCTGGTCGGCGGGCTCCGTCGTCCGGGATTTTTCGAGCTTAGTCCGGTTGTAGACGTAGAGCAGCTTCTTGCCGTGCGCGGCGGCAGGGTCTACGGTCGCGGCCCTCGCCATGATCGGCTGTCCACCCAGTGCAAAGACGAGCGCCACGCTGGCGTAGATGAGGAGACGATGGCACATGTTTGTAGTGTCCTGAAACCAAAATGAGTCGGTGAGTGCTTGGCGAAGCCATTGTGCAGGTCCGCAACGCGGACATCGGAAGGCGCCCCTCGGCGCACGCTCCAAACGGGCGATTTCTCCTCAGCTACGTTCTTATTAGTTCTATCTGAGAATCACGCTAGGGCATCAAACTAAACGGAACCTGAACGGTTCCTAAATCTTCGTAAAGAATTGGCAGTAACGTTCGCGAGTGGCGGCTTTCCGGCTACGAATATCAGACTCCTAGTGGCAGGAGGTGGCCCGCAAGAGACATGAGGGCGACTTCCTGAAGGCTGCCGTTGGCCGTCAATTTAACGCTGAAAGGGTTCAACCCGACTGGCCGCTTGGAGCTGACAGCGGCACTTTGACGTTGCTTACTTGAAGTCGGCTTTGGGCCTGCATTGCAGACATCGACTTGCTTACCTGAAAGCGGATATATCCATCCAGGCGGGCCTCCCCCTATCCCCATAACGGAGACAAATCACCCAATCGCCCTACTCGGTCGCCGCACCATTGCTGCCGCTCGCAGCCGGCCGGCTCAAAGGTCAGGAAAAAAAGCAAACGATGCGGGCCTTCCAGCGTATGTAGAATACGTGACCGTAAATGCTGTGCAGGTCAACAATGCCTTTATTCTCGCGCTTGTTTCGCAAAGCGCCAACGCTATCGCCAGTTCCGACTTCAGCGCTTCAACCGGCGCCGTCCGAGAAGAACGAGAAGCCTCGTCTCAAGCCGAGCGCAGCTGATCTCGCGCTGACCGCTGCTGCCGAGGAGAGCGCTTTGCGGGCGGCCATAGATGCCCGGGATGTCCAGGCGGTGGCCCGGCTGGTCGTTGCGGGTGGATCGACCAAGGTTCGCCAGGCGGCGGCTGATGCAATCGAAGATCCGGACGTGCTGCGGCAACTCATCCGCGATGTCCGAGGGGGCAATGACAAGAATGTCTACAAGGCACTGACGTCCAAGCGCGATGCCCTGCTCGAGCAGGCTCGCAAGCTGGAGCAGCTGCGCGCCGGGATCGATGAGGCCGCGGGAGCCCTCGAGCGCCACAGCAAGCGCCCGTACGACACCTTGTTCAGCCAGAGGCTGGACCAGTTCGAGAGCCGCTGGAAAGCGGTGGCGGAGCAGGCTGATCCAGAGCTGCGCAGCAGGGTCCAGCATTGGGTCGACCGCTCGCGGGAGACCATTGCCGAACATTTGCGCCAGACAGCGGCCCAGGCGTCACGCGAGCAGGCTGCCGCCGACGCAGCCGCGGAGGCACGGCGCCTGCGCGACGAGCAGGCGCAGGCATCCGCTGCGGCCGCAGCCGAGCAAGCGCGGCTTGCCGAGGAGCAGAAGCGTGCACTGACTGAACAGCAGCACGCCGAGCAGCAAGCGGCTCGCCAGATCGGCGAATTGATCCGGAAGGCTCGTGCTGCGCTGAGCGACGGCAGCACCTCCCGCGCGGCCGGGGTGCGACGGACCATCGAGGAGAAGCTGGCGGGCGCTCCGCCTCTGCCGGCCAACCTGGCCAGCCAGATAGAACAGCTCGACCAGCAGCTCGACGCGTTGAAGGACTGGAAGAGTTTTTCCGTGACGCCGAAGCGCGCGGAACTGATCGAGGAGATGGAGCTACTCGTCGAGGCGACGCTCGATCCGCTGGCGCTCGCCGACAGGATCAGGAGTCTTCAGGATGAGTGGCGCACGCTGAGCAAGGGCGCCGGCGAGGGTCTCGAAGCCGATTGGCAGCGCTTTCAGCAAGCCGCTCAGCGGGCGTATCAACCGTGCAAGGAGTACTTTGCCGCCCAGGCGCTCGTCCGCGAGGAGAATCTACGGCGTCGCGATGCGTTGCTCGCCGAGCTGACTGCTTTTGATGCGGGGCACAACTGGGAGCAAGCTGACTGGCGGGCTGTCATCAAGGCCCTGCGGGAGACGAAAGACGAATGGCGCAGCTGCTCGCCCGTGGACCGCCAAGCTGGCAAGCAGCAGCAGGAGGCATTCACCGCTCTCGCTGCGAGCCTGCAGGGCCGGCTGGATGCCGAGCACGCCCGCAACGTGAAGCAGAAGGAGTCGCTGATCGAGCGTACCGTGCAGTTGCTGGCGAGCGACGATAGCCGCAAGGCAATCGACGCGGTCAAGCAGCTGCAACAGCAATGGCAGACCGTAGGCCCGGTGCCGCGCGAAGTGGATCAACGCCTCTGGGGAGAATTCCGCCAATGCTGCGACGCCGTGTTCCAGAAGCGCCAGCAGGAGTTTGACGCCTACACGGCCGGGCTGGAGAACAACAAGACGCAGGCACTTGCCTTGTGCGAGCGGCTCGACCAGATCGCCGCTCTCGAAGGGGCCGAGTTGCTCGCGCAGGCCGGAGCAATGGCCGAATTGCGAAGCGCTTTCGAGGCGCTCGGCGAGTTTCCCCGTGCGGCTACACGCGAGCTTCACAACAGATTTGACCAGGGCCTGGATCGCTGCGAAAAGTCATTTGCGCGCCAACGTGCGCGTGACGTCGAGCGTGGTTGGGACGATCTGTTCGAAGCCGCCAACCATGTGCGCGCCTACAGGCTCGCCGTGACGCGCGGCCTGGACACGGAGCAGCTCGACATTTTGAAGAACACCGCCGAAACCTGTATTGGCTCCGTCCAGCGATGGCCCAAAGGTGGGCTCGATGCCGTGAAGAAGGGGCTCGCCCCTGAGCGTTCCGCAGATCTCGCGGCGAATGAAGTGGCGCTGAAGATGCTCTGCATCCGGGCCGAAATACTGACGGAGACGCCGACGCCGCCTGAGGATCAACCGTTGCGTCGCGAATATCAGTTGCAACGTTTGGCGCAGAGCATGGGCCAGGGTCCCAGGGTTGATGAAACCCAATTGGACACCATGGCGATCGAGTGGGCGGGTGTCGGCCCCGTAGAGGACGTTGAATACGAGCCGCTATTGCAGAGATTCCGGCGCTGTCGCGAGCAGGGCAACTTCAGGGGCGCATAGCGATTGGCACGCAAAGCCATCCCCTAGCCACGATAACGGGGAAGAATCGAAGGTGCCCTACCCTACGTCCGCATTTGTCTGTGTGAGCGTGGGGATGTCGGCTTGCGCCACATTGCGGACGTCAATTAGCTCTGAATCCTGACAGGTTCGCTCTAAATAGAAACCGCCCCTGGCAACTCAGCCGCAAGATGATCGATGAAGGCACGCACCGAAGGCAAGCGGCCATGCCGGTAGGGCATTAACGCCGTCAATGTGGAATCCCCGGCAATCCATGCCGGCAAGACTCGGCGCAGGACACCGGATTTCATTTCCGCACGTTGGCATGCATACGGTGACCGCAGGCCTTGTCCGACGATGGAACGAGGCATTGCCAATGCGTAATGCCTCGTTCCGGGGTGTCCGCTATTTTCGCGGAAAGTCGGTCGACTGCCTCCAGCCGGCCGGCTGAGAATCATGCCCCCTGCAAAATCAACCCGCTGCGCCCCACGCTCACCAGCACGTTTTCGGCATCGACCACCTGGTTGGCGGCGGTGCCGCGCAACTGGCGCACGGCTTCGGTGATGTTGTTCATGCCGTGAATGTAGCCTTCGCCGAGCAGGCCGCCGTTGGGATTCACCGGCAGTTGACCGCTCATGTCGATCTCGCCGCTCCTGATGAAGTCCTTGGCCTCACCGGGCTTGCAGAAGCCGTGCGCTTCGAGCGTCATCAGCACCACGGGGGAGAAGTTCTCGTAGATCAGGGCGGCGTCCATGTCGCCGGGGCCGAGGCCGCTCTGCGACCACAGCTCCTGTGCGGAAAGGTAAGCCTCCGGAAAGCGGATCAGGTCCGGACGGTAGTAGTTGAACATGATGTGCCCGTCGATCACATGCGCCTGCGTGGCCGCGGCGATGCGCACGGGTTTTTGCGGCAGGTCGCGCGCCCGCTCCATCGAGGTGACGACGAGGGCGACGCCGCCGTCGCTCTCCTGGCAGCAGTCGAGCAGGCGCAGCATCGGCTCCACGATCCAGCGGGACTGCTGATGGTCCTCCAGCGTGATCGGCTTGCCGTAGAACCAGGCCTTGGGATTGGTGGCGGCGTGCTTCCTGGCGACCACCACGTAGCGCCCCAGGTCTTCGCTGGTGACGCCGTAGTGCTGCATGTACGGCTGGTACCAGAGCGCATAGATCTTGGCGGGGGTGTCGAGGCCGTAGGAGAAATGCAAGGAGCGGGAGGGGTTGCCGCCGCCGACACCGTAGTGGATCGGCGCGGGCTGCCCGAAGCGCTGGCCGGAGCGCTCGTTGAAGGCGCGATAGATCAGCACGTTGTTCGCGGCACCGGACGCCACCGCCGCGGCGGCCACCTGCACGGTGGCGCAGGAGCCGCCGCCGCCGAAGGGTGTGCGCCCGGTCCAGCGCATCGTTTCGATGCCGAGGCAGCGCATCAGCTGCAGCTCGTCGCTGCTGTCCTGGGAAAACGTCACCATGCCATCGATATCCGAGGGCTTCAGCCCCGCGTCGCGGATCGCCGCCAGGCTGGCTTCCGCCGCCAGCTGCAACTCGCTGCGCCCGGACTGCTTGGAAAACTCGGTCTGGCCGATGCCGGCAACCGCTGTGTTGTGGAGCGCGATCATCGGCCGGCTCCCGCACGCGAGCGGAATTGCGGCAAGGTAGAGCCGCCGATCTCCCTGAACACCACCTCGACCGGCGCGCCGATCTCAACATGGTCTGCGCTTTCCATGTTCGAGACCAGGCGGATGCCCTCCTCCAGATCCACCAGCACCACGGTGCGGGGCGATTGGTCAGGGCGCGACGGGTGCCTGGACACGATCCAGGCACGAACCCGTCCACGGCCGCAAAGCGCCTGCGCAGTCCACTTCAGGGACTGGCAGGCCGGGCACATCGGCACGGGCGGATGGCGCAGCACGCCGCACTCCCCGCACTTCTGGGCCAGCAGCCGCCCCTGGTCCACGCCTTCCCAGAAAAAAGCCTCGTCGCTCATCGTGAGACCTCTGCACACAAGCTTCCGTCGAACGCCAGTTAGTGGCGCCGCTACCTCACCCAACCGTAGAAAACCAGATTTCCACGATTTCGGCGTCATCCCCATGGATGATGTGTCGGAGGCTCAGCACTTCAAATGGAGAACAGCCATCTGCTGCCAGGCGCGAAGTTTGTCATGGAGCACATCAAGGCGGTCTGCGCAGACGAGCCCTGATCGTCCTGCCGCCAGCCCTTGCGCACCCTCGCTGCTGCGTCCGATGCGTGGATGGATGCTTGTCGGAATCAGGTCGTTATTGCCGAGATGCAGTTGACCGCCGCGCAAGCGGACAGTGCGCCTCAACCCTTGGCGTAGAACTTCTTTTCCCAGGCTTTCTGCTTCTGCCCCGCTTCGCGCAGGAACGGCGCCAGCGGGCCCAGGCCGATGAAGGAGCGGTTGAGCCAGTGCCAGGGCCGGCGCAGCGGCCGGGCGAAGTCGACGAACAGCACCACGCGCCAGCCGCCGGTGTCGTTCCATACTTCGTGGTTGAAGCTGTCGTCGAAGATCAGCGACTCGCCTTCGTTCCAGGAGCGGATCTGGTTGCCGATGCGGATGCGGCAGCGTTCGCGCGGCTCGGGCACCTGCAGGCCGAGGTGGAAGCGCAGCACGCCGTTATAGGCGCCGCGATGCGCCGGGATATGCTTGCCCGGCGAGAGGATGCTGAAGAAGGCGGTGCTGGCTCCGGGAATGCCTTGCAGCAGGCGCATGGTCTCGGGACAGCGTTGCGCGTTGCCGCTGCAGTCCATGCCGGCGCCGAGCAGGAAGAAGGTCTTCCAACTGTCGTCGGAGGTGATGGTGCCGACTTCCTTGATGATCTCGTGGAAGCTGGGCATCTGCTCGCGGCGCACCAGCACCTGGTCCAGCTCGGCGCGGATGGTGCGCCAGTTCGCTTCGAGATGCCGTACCCAGGGAAAATCGGCGGAATCGTAGACTGCCGTATCGGGCAGCACCGACACCGATGCGACGAAGCGCTCGAGGCCGGTTTGCAGGCGCAGGCCGAAACGGCCGAGCGCGGTCTTCGGCGGCCCCAGGGTATGTGCGCGCGTATGCAGATCGGGCTGCGCGCCCCTTGCCTCGATGGTCTGCTTTACCTCGACGGCGGATTGCATCGCAGTCCGGGTCTCCTGTTTTTTCGGCAACGACGCTCGCAGGGCTGCGCCGTCATGGTTCTGTCACATTATTTTAATCAAAGCCGCAAAGCAGCGGCGAATCGCCTTGCGCCCAAGCTCTCGACGCTACGGGATTTGACCATGGAATACGGCGGGAGTGCCCGCCAATGGCCGATTTTGACTGAATCCGCAGGAACGGCGGCGCGGTCGACCCGCGCCGCCGTTGGGACAGTCTTAGTGTGGGACCGGCTCGGCTTCCAGCGCCTTCTTGCCGTCTTCATGGTGATCGGCGCCGAGGAACAGGTACATCGCCGGCACCACGAATAGGGTGAACAGGGTGCCGATGGAGATGCCGGTGAAGATCACCAGGCCCATGTGGTTGCGGCCCACCGCGCCGGCACCGCCGGCGATCACCAGCGGCACCACGCCCAGCACCATCGAGAAGGTGGTCATCAGGATCGGGCGCAGACGCACACCGGCGGCGCTCATGATCGCCTCGAGCTTGGGCTTGCCGCGCCGCTGCTCGTCGTTGGCGAACTGCACGATGAGGATGCCGTGCTTGGCGATGAGGCCGATCAGGGTGACCAGTCCGACCTCGGTGTAGATGTTCAACGTCGCCTTCTGGATGCCGAGGAAGATGAACACCATCGCCCCGAAAATCGCCATCGGCACCGACATCATCACGATCAGCGGATCGCGGAAGCTGCCGAACTGCGCCGACAGCGCCAGGAAGATGATGATCACCGCGAACAGGAAGGTCAGCGCGAACGAGCTGGTTTCCTGGATGTACTGGCGCGACTGGCCGGCGTAGTCGACGCTGTAGCCGCGCGGCGCGGTGTCCTTGGCCAGCTGGCGCAGGTAGTCCAGCGCCTCGCCCAGGGTGCCGCTCGGCACGGCGCTGAAAGTGGCCGAGTTGAGCTGCTGGAAGTGGCTGATGCGGGTCGGGATGGTTTCGGTCTTGAGCGAGATCACGGTCGAGGCCGGCACCACCGAGCCGTTGGCGGCGCGGATGTAGTAGTTGTTGAGCTGCTCGGGGTTGATGCGGTCGGCCTGCGCCACCTGCGGGATGACCTTGTAGGAGCGGCCGGCGATGCTGAAGTAATTGACGTAGCCGCCGCCCAGCATGGCGCCGAGGGCGGAGCCGACATCCTGCATGGTCAGTCCGAGGGTCGCCACCTTGTCGCGCTGCACCTCGACCACCACCTGGGGCTTGTCCAGCTTCAGATCGGTGTCGATGTAGTAGAACTTGCCGCTCTTCTGCGCCGCGTCGAGCATGGTCTGCGCCACCTCGTCGAGATTGGTGAACGGCTCGGTGGTGCCGAGCACGAACGC
>FTIF01005309.1_pt1 | contig 43139 bp, 36 predicted proteins | sample 1658001 | NCBI WGS metagenome assembly FTIF01 (sample SAMEA3914789, study PRJEB12502) | metagenome | biome: forest; material: soil | place: Canada | collected 2011-07-03 | depth 0.3 m | reverse complement strand
CCCAGCCGCGCGCCGGTGCGTTGCGCCAGCCGCGGCCGAACAGGATGAACAGCGGCGTGCAGCCGTAAAGCAGGTAATGCGGCAGCTGCGTGCCGGAGAAGGAGAAGAACACGAACACCACGACGAACCACAGCAGCAGGAACACATCGAGCGGATCGGGTTTGCGCGCGCGCCACAGCGCCGCCGGCAACAGGGCGGTGAACGGCAGCACGATCAGCGGCAGCCACACCAGGTAGTACCAGGGCTTGCCGCCGTGGCCCTGCAGCGTGTTCTCGTAGCGGTTGAGGTTATGGTCGAGCAGGAAGTGACGGAAGAACTCGCCGTGATCCTGTTGGTACAACGCGTAAGCCCAGGGCAGCACCACCGCCGCGAACACCAGCCAGCCGAGCGGATTCAGCACCGCCTTGAGCCATTGCAGCGGCCGCCGCTGCCAGGCGAAATAAATCAGGCTCACCAGCAGCGGCAGCGCCACCGCCACCGGGCCCTTGGTCAGGAAGCCCAGGCCCATCCACAGGTAGATGCGCAACACTTTGCCCAGGCTTGGTTCGACGCAGTGCCGGTAGATGTCCAGCATGGTCAACGCGATCAGCATGTTGAGCAGCGCATCGGCGATGGCGGCATGGCCGATCACCCCGGGCATCAGTCCCAGCCCCAGGCTGCCGGCGGCAAGCAGGGCGGCGCGGCGCTCGCGGGTGAAGCTCCAGGTGAAGCCGTACACGGCGAACAGCCAGGCGCTGGCGCACAGCGCCGAGGGCAGGCGGAAGGCGAACTCGCTGAAGCCGAAAGTCCTCACCGCGGCGGCCTGCAGCCAATAGATCAGGATCGGCTTGTCGTAGCGCGGCTCGCCGTTAAGCGTGGTGGAGAGGTAGTTGCCGCTGTCGATCATCTCGATGGTGGCCTGGCTGAAAGCGCCCTCATCGAGGTCGAACAGCGGCACCGAGCCGAGCTTGCTCCAGAAACCCAGCAGCAGCGCCGCGAGCAGGAACGCGATGTGCCCTGCGGGCAGGCGTTCCGCCTCAACCACTGTGCGACGCAACCTCGCCGGATTGGGAAACCTCGAGGGTTTGGGGCACCTCGAGCGCCTGCTGCCAGCCCAGGGCGCCGCCCGGCATTTCGGGGGCGATGGTCAGCGGCCCTTCCTGGCGTTGATAGAAAATGCGCGTGAGCATTTCTGCCAGCACCCCGGTGGTCAGGAACTGGATCGAGAACACCAGCAGCAGCACCGATACCAGGAACATCGGCCGGCCGCCGATGGATTGGCCGAGGACGAACTTCACCACCGCCAGGTAAGTCATCCCCACGCTACCGAGCATGCCGAACAGCAGGCCGATGGAGCCAAAGAAATGACCAGGGCGCGCGCGAAAGCGCAGGAAGAAAAACACCGTCAGCAGATCGAGAATGACGCGGAAGGTGCGCGAGATGCCGTACTTACTCTCGCCGAACTGGCGCGCGTTGTGGCTCACCGCGATCTCGCCGATGCGCTTGGGCGAAGTGACCATCGCCGCCCACACCGGGATGAAGCGGTGCATCTCGCCGTACAGGCGCACTTCCTTGATCACCTTGGAGCGGTAGATCTTCAGGCTGCAGCCGTAGTCGCGGATGTTGACGCCGGTGACCTTGCCGATCAGCTTGTTGGCCAGCTTCGACGGCAGCTTGCGCGACAGCCAGGCGTCCTGGCGGTTGGCGCGATAACCGGCGAGCAGGTCGAGGTCGCGCGAGTACATTTCCTCAACCATGCGCGGGATGTCGGCCGGATCGTTCTGCAGATCGCCGTCCAGCGTGGCGATGACTTCACCGCGCGCGGCGTCGATGCCGGCCTGCATCGCCGTGGTCTGGCCATGGTTGCGGGCGAAGCGGATCACCCGCACATGGGGGCCGTATTTCTCGCCTTCAGCGATGAGGCGCTTGCCGGTATCGTCCTGGCTGCCGTCGTCGACGCAGATCAGCTCCCACGGCCCGTTATAGGCGGCCAGGCCTTCGTGCACTCGGGCCAGCATGGGCGCGACGTTGTCCTGTTCGCGGTACATCGGGATGACGATGCTGAGACTGGGGCTGATGGCCGGTCGGTCCGTCAAAGGCGGCGATTCCATTATTGAATATCGCTAAAGTTTAGCATCCGTACGCTTGCGTGCGGCCGTGGCCAGCCAGGCCGCGGCTCCGGAGAGCAGGGCGGTGGTCAGCACCAACAGGTGCAGGTTCACTGCGCCGGCCAGCAGAGTGCCGCTGGGCGTAGCGCCGGGCGCCAGCAGGGCCATCACGCCGGCCTCGTAGGTGCCGAAGCCGCCGGGCGCGTGCACCGGCAGCACCGTGCTCAGATCGCCGCCGATGGCTCCCAGTGTGCCCAGCGCCTGCGGGATATTGGCCAGGCGCGACAGCACCCAGCCCAGCGCGGTCAGCTTGATGCCCCAGGACAGCCAGCTCAGGCTCAGGTCCAGTGCCAGGCCGGAGTAGCGGTGCGGCAAGCCGGTGAGTGCACGCGACAGCAGGCTCGGGATCTTGCCATCGCGCCCGGCCAGTTTCGCCGCCAGCGGACGGCGCAGCACAAACAGCAGCAAGGGCGACAGCGCCGCCGCGCCGGCGGCCAGCCAGGCTAGGCTGGACAGACCGTGCCGCGCATCGAGCCAGCCGCCGGCGGCGCAAGCGGCGCCAACGGTAGCCAAGACATGCAGATCGAGCAGGCGCAACCAGATCAAGGTGCCGGTGGCGCGGGCCGCGTCGATGCCGAACCAGCGGTTCATCAGGATCGGAAAGCTGGCCTCGCCGGAGCGCGCCGGCAACAGCAGGTTGATGGTGTTGTTGAGCAGGATCAGGCGCAGGCAGGCCAGGTACTGCCCGCGCGGAATATCGCGTTCCGCCAGATAGATGCGCAGCGCCCGCACGCCGTAGCTGAGCAGCAGGCCGCATACCGCCAGCAGCAGGACAGGCAGTTCCAGGTTGCGCCAGGGGGCGAGCAGCTTGCCCCAGCCCCAGTAATGCTCCACTGCCCAGACGAACAGTCCGAGCACCAGGGCATTGAGCAGCAACGCCGGCACTCCGGCGCGCAGGCGGCTCACCTAGGCTTTCCCGTTTTCCAGCCGCAGCCGTTCCTGCAGCCATTCGGCGAAACGCTGCAGCCCCGTATCGAAATCGGTTTTCACCCCGTAGCCGAGCAGGCGCTGCGGTTTTTCGATATTGGCCCAGGTGCGGCGCATCTCGCCCGGCTGCCAGTCCTGCCAGTCGATCTTGGCCTTGACGTTGAGCACGTGCTCCAGCTTGTGGATGGTGTCGAGCAGGCCGATGGTGCGGTTGTTGCCGAGATTGAAGATCTCGTAGTCGCTGCCGGTATAGGCCATCGAGCCGCGGATGCCGCTGACGATCTCGTCCCAGTAGGTGAAATCGCGCTCGGAAGAGCCGTCGCCGTAGACCGGGATGGATTTGCCGGCTAGCATCAGGCGCGAGAACTTGTGGATCGCCAAGTCCGGGCGCTGCCGCTCGCCGAACACGGTGAAGAAGCGCAGGCCGACGAAGCGCAGGCCGAAGGTGCGGCTGTAGACGTAGCCCAGGTGCTCACCGGCCAGCTTGGTGCTGGCGTAGGGATTGATCGGCAGCAGGTCGAGGTCGCTCTCGCTCCAGGGCAGGCGCGGGCAGTCGCCGTAGACGCTGCTCGACGAGGCGAACACGAACTGCTTGATCTTGCGCTGGTAGGCATAGGTCAGCAGGTTCTGCGTGCCGATGACATTGGTCATCTGGTAGCCGAGCGGATCGAGCAGGGAGTTGCGCACCCCGGCCTTGGCGGCAAGATGCACGATCACGCTGTATTCGGGCGCGCCGCCGCCGCCAAAGGGCTGGTCCAGCGCCTTATGCAGCGCCGTCGCGTCGCGCAAGTCGACCTGCAGCAGGCGGTAATTGCGCTGATCCAGATGCGGCGCGATGTTCAGGCGCTTGGTCGATTCGGCGTAATAGGGATCGAAGTTATCGACGGTGGTGACGGCCCAGCCGTCCGCCAACAGGCCGTCGATCAGGTGGCTGCCGATGAAGCCCGCGCCGCCGGTGACCAGGGCATGGCCCGGTGTCTGTGCGGCGGCTTTCGGTTCGGTCACGGCGGGCTCCCAGCATAGCGAGTGAGATGCGAGTCGCAGATTTTACTCCGTGTCGCGCCCTCCGCGTGCATTCGTGCGGAAATTCAGTGGCTTGCGCCGCGTGACTGGCGCGGTTCGGGATCATCCGCGACAATGCGGCAGTGATTCCCTCCACCGACTTTGCATGAGATCTCCCGTACTAACTCTGGAGCGAGGGTCGCCGCGCTCATGCCCGCGCCGACTCGCGACGCCAGGATCCCGGTGCTGCGCGCGGGGATCCTCCACGCTGCTCGCGTCGGTATGAGCTATCTCGCGCTAGCGCGTAAATGGCGTCCGCGTCGTTTCGAGGACGTGCGCGGCCAGAACCACGTGGTCAAGGCGTTGCAGCACGCGCTGGAGCGCGACCGCCTGCATCCCGCCATCCTGCTCACCGGCACCCGTGGCGTCGGCAAGACCACCCTGGCGCGCATCATCGCCAAGGGCCTCAATTGCGAGACCGGGGTGACGGCGCAGCCCTGCGGCGTCTGCTCCGCCTGCAAGGAGATCAACGACGGCCGTTTCGTCGACCTGCTGGAAATCGACGCGGCCAGCAACACCGGCGTTGACGATGTGCGCCAGCTGATCGACAACGCCCAGTATTCCCCAGCGCGCGGCCGCTATAAGGTCTACCTGGTCGACGAAGTGCACATGCTCTCCAAGAGCGCCTTCAACGCCCTGCTGAAAACGCTGGAAGAGCCGCCGCCGCACGTCAAGTTCATCCTCGCCACCACCGATCCGCAGAAGCTGCCGATCACCGTGCTGTCGCGCTGCCTGCAGTTCAATCTCAAGCGCCTGCCGCAGAACCTGATCCGCGACACCCTCGCCGACATCCTCAAGGAAGAGGCGATGGAGTTCGAGTTGGCCGCCGTGGGCGAGCTGGCCCGCGCCGCCGACGGCTCGATGCGCGACGGCCTGTCGCTGCTGGATCAGGCCATCGCCTTCGCTGGCGGCCTCGGCCTCAAGCGCGAAGGGGTGGAGGAGATGCTCGGCACGGTCGGCCGCCGCACCCTGTTCGAGATCCTCGGTGCGCTGGGCCGCGGCGATGGCCAGGCCCTGCTCAACGGCATCCACAAGCTGGACGAGTCCGCGCCGGACCATGCCGCCTTGCTCAACGACCTGGCGGCGGCACTGCAACGCATCGCCGTGCTGCAACTGCTGCCCAAGGCCGGCGACGAGGACGACGATCCCGCGCTGGAGCCGCTGGCCAGGTCCATCGCGCCGGAGGACATCCAGGTCTGGTACCAGATCGCCGTGCTCGGCCGCCGCGACCTGCCCTGGGCGCCGGACCCGCGCCTCGGTTTTGAAATGACTTTGCTGCGCATGCTCGCTTTCCGTCCGGATGGCGCCGCGCCGGGGTCGGCTGCGCCTCCCGTCGCCGGGGGCAGGACGCAATCCGCTCCGGGCACGCCACCGGCGCCGGTGCGCGCGGCCGCACCGGTCGCATCGGCGCCCTCGATGGCAGCCGCACCGCCGGTGTCGTCACCGGCCGCCGTCTCGGCGCCGATCACCGTCGCGCCCGTCGCGCCGCCACCGCCGGCAAAACCTGCGGCTGCCGCCGCGCCGCGAACCATCGCCTCCGACGACCCCTGGGCGCAGCGCATCGAAGCCATCGGCCTGGACGGCATGACGCGCCAGCTGGCGCGTCACTGTGCCTGGGTGGGCGAGTCCGAAGGCATGGTGCGGCTGGCGCTGGAAGTGCGCACCAAGCATCTGCTGACGGACGAGCGCCGTGCCGCGATCCAGCGTGCCCTGAGCACGCAGGCCGGCAGCGACATCGGCGTCAACATCGAGGTCGGCGGTGAAGCGAACGCGCTGAGCCCGGCAGCGGCGGAAGAGAAGCGGCTGATCGAGCGGCAGCACGCGGCGGAAGCCGCCATCGAGGGCGACCCCGAAGTGCGCGCCTTCAAGGAAGCCTTCGGCGCCATCGTGCGGCCGGGCTCGGTGCAGCCGGTCGACGGCAAGTAATCACACAGCAAATTTCTGGAGAACGTTTCATGAAAGGCCCCCTCGGACAAATCATGCGGCAGGCCCAGCAGGCGCAGGAAGCGATGAAGCGCGTGCAGGACGAGCTGGCCCGCACCGAAATCACTGGCGAAGCCGGCGGCGGCATGGTCAAGATCACGCTGACCGGCAAGCACGAAGCGAAGAAGGTAGAGATCGCGGCGGATGCCCTGCAGGAGTCGAAGGATTTCCTCGAAGACCTGATCGCCGCCGCCATCAACGATGCCTCGCAGAAGCTGGAGCGCAATGCGTCCGAGAAGATGGCCAAGGTCGCGGGCGGATTGAATCTGCCGGCGGGATTGATGGGCGGCTAAATCGGCTTGCCGGTCCGTCAAACGCGTCCATACGATGAGCGCTTGATCTCTGCCGATTCACCCATACTCATTGGCGGACTGTTGCTTTCTCGTGCCTGGCCTGATCTGATTTTATGGCTGCCTATTCCCCACGCCTGACCCGTCTGATCGAAGCCCTGCGCCGTCTGCCCGGCGTCGGGCCGAAGTCGGCGCAGCGCATGGCCTTCCATCTGCTGGATCGCGACCGCAACGGCGCCGACTACCTGCGTAATACCTTGGCAGAGGCGCTGGAAGGCATTGCGCGCTGTCCGACCTGCCGGATGTTCTTCGAAGACGGCAAGTGCGCCTACTGCACCGAGTCGCGTACCGCCGCCGCGCAGATCTGCGTGGTGGAAAGCCCGGCCGACCTGGTGGCGATCGAGAGCGGCACTGCCTATCGCGGCCGCTACTTCGTGCTGATGGGGCGCCTGTCGCCGCTCGACGGCATCGGCCCGGAACAGCTCGGACTGGATTTGTTGAGCCGCCAGCTTGCCGCCGGCCAGGCACAGGAAATGATCATCGCCACCAACCCCAGCGTCGAGGGCGAGGCCACCGCCTACTATCTTGCCGAGATGGCGCGCGCCAACGGCGTCAAGGTGACACGCATCGCGCACGGCGTGCCGATGGGCGGCGAGCTGGAATATGTCGACAGCGGCACGCTGTCGCACGCATTTACAGGCCGCACCCTGCTTTGAGTTCAGTCGTCATACCGGCGAAAGCCGGTATCCAGGGCCCAGTACCGCATCTCTCCACTCGTCATTGGGAAGTAGTAGTAGGGTGGGTGGAGCCGCATAGCGGCGTAACCCGCCGTTTCGCCACCAGCGGTGGGTTGCGCTTCGCTCCACCCACCCTACCTCTACTCTCCCCATGAACAAGGTAGAAGGGACGGTGAGGGGCAAGCGGCATCGACAAGGCGCACACTCGCCGCATCTTGCACTGCATGGAGGCTCCGCAATGTCCGAATCATTCCTGTTCCCCGATCAGCTGGCCGCTTATTACGCCAAGGTGGCGGTGCGCGAAACCCCTTTACTGGCCCGGCTGCGCGAGGAAACCGCGCGCATGCCCGCGGCGCAGATGCAGATCGCGCCGGAGGAAGGCCAGTTCCTCGATCTGCTGATCCGCCTCAGCGGCGCGCGCCGCTGCGTCGAGGTCGGCGTGTTCACCGGCTACAGCAGCCTGGTCACCGCCCTGGCCCTGCCGGCGGACGGTCACCTGCTGGCTTGCGACATCAATGCCGTGACCACCGCCGTGGCGCGCCGCTACTGGACCGAAGCCGGCGTTGCCGACCGCATCCGCCTCGAGTTGGGGCCGGCGCTGCAGACGCTCGATGCGGAGCTGGCCCAAGTTGGAACCGGCGGCGGCGAGGGCAGCTACGACTTCGCCTTCATCGATGCCGACAAGACCAGCTATATCCATTACTACGACCGCTGCCTGCGCCTGCTGCGGCCGGGTGGCCTGATCGCAGTCGACAACACCCTATGGTCCGGCCGCGTTGCCGATCCGGGTGCGCGCGATCCCGACACGCGGGCGATTCGCGATTTCAACGATCATGTCCGCAGCGACCAGCGTGTCGATTTCTGCCTGGTGCCGATCGCCGACGGGGTCACGCTGGCGCGCAAGCGCTGAAGGCGCTCAGGCAGCACGCTTGCGCGGCACCGGCTGCGCCAGATAATTGTCACCCCAGCGCTTCAAGGCCATTACGATCGGCCGCAGCGATTCGCCCAGCGGCGTCAGGCTGTATTCCACCCGCGGCGGTACCTCGGCATAGATCTGCCGATGCACCAGGCCGCCGTCTTCGAGCTCGCGCAGCTGCTTGGTCAGGGTGCGTTGCGTCACATCGGGCAGGCGCCGACGCAATTCGTTGAAGCGCAGCTTGCCGTCGAGCAGGTGATACAGCAGCATGCCCTTCCACTTGCCGCCGATCAGGTCCAGCGTCGCTTCCACCGGGCAGCCGCCGGAACAGTCGTATTTCGCGTGCTTGGCCATGCCAGTGATCTCCCAATAGTATCCAAAGTGATACTACATGCATGAAATGTGCGTACTTGTTTCCCTGCATGCAGGGAGCAAACTATAGCCCACACGTAAGGCACGCAAGAAAATAGGAGTTGCCATGAAAGCTGTAGCATTGTTCAAGTACCTGCCCATCACCCATCCCGATTCCCTGCTGGACATCGAGCTGCCCAAGCCGCAACCCAAGGGGCGCGATCTGCTGGTGGCAGTGAAGGCGGTGGCGGTAAACCCGGTGGACACCAAGGTGCGCGCGCCCAAGGACAAGACCGAGGCGGCGCCGCGCGTGCTGGGCTGGGACGCTGCCGGCATCGTGGAATCCGTCGGCCCGGAGGTGACCCTGTTCAAGCCCGGCGATGCCGTGTTCTATGCCGGCGACATCACCCGTCAGGGCAGCAACAGCGAGTTCCAGCTGGTGGACGAGCGCATCGTCGGCCGCAAGCCGGCCAGCTTGGGCTTCGCCGAGGCCGCTGCGCTGCCGCTGACCGCCATCACCGCCTGGGAAGGACTGTTCGACCGCCTGCGCATCTCGCCCGTAGGCGCCGACAAGGGCAAGCGGCTGTTGATCGTCGGTGGCGCCGGCGGCGTCGGCTCCATCGCCATCCAGATCGCCAAGCGGGTGGCGGGCCTCAGCGTCATCGCCACCGCATCCCGCTCGGAAACCGCGGCCTGGTGCCGTGAGCTGGGCGCCGATGAAGTGATCGACCACCGCGGCGATCTGGCCGCCAATCTCAAGGCCATGGGCATCGAGTCGGTGGACTACATTCTCTGCTGCAACGATACCGATCAGCACTTCCCGGCACTGGCCCGGTTCATCGCGCCGCAGGGCATCATCTGCACCATCGTCGAGAATGGCCGCCCGCTGCCGGTGGAACTGCTCAAGTCGAAGAGCGCCGCCTTCGCCTGGGAGTTCATGTTCGCGCGGTCGATGTTCCAGACGGCGGACATGATCGAGCAGCACCGGCTGCTCAACCGGGTGGCCGAATTGATCGACGCCGGCACCCTGCGCACCACGCTCAAGGGCGTGCTTGGCCCGATCAACGCGGCAACGCTGAAGCGGGCGCATGCACAGCTCGAAAGCGGCAAGGCCATCGGCAAGCTGGTGCTGGAAGGGTTCTGACAGTAGCCCGGATGCAGTGCAGCGGAATCCGGGAAGCCGGCGCGCAGAAGCCCCGGATTTCGCTACGCTGCATCCAGGCTACAGGTTGACCTTTGCCTTATGATTGGGTCTCAATCCCGCAAGGAAAGTCAACGTGCTCCCCTTTGCTATCTTGATTGTGGTCGGGATTGCGATTTTCGCTTTCGTATTTGGCACGATGGACAACAACCGTCCTGTTGCAAATTGGTCGAGCGACAAACTTCACCGCATGCATCTGAAGTTGCTCAAAGCCGCGAATGCGCAGTTCAAGCTCGGGAACTATGCCGACTCCACCAAATATTCCGATAAGGCCAAAGAGGTTGACGCCGAAATTAAAAGGCGAGGGCAATTACTATTAGAGCTAGTAACCAATGTTGTTAAAGATGCAACTGTTGCAACCGCCAAGCTGAAGAAGTTAATAGACCGAGCAATGGCCGAGAATACCTGCAATAGAGATCAAGCGGCAGCTATCGTTTCGGAGAAATTAGGGGCTTTGTCAACGGAATACATAAAGCAACGCCTTAATCAGAATGATGCAAACGAAAAAGCACTCGCACAGCTTCTAGGTTCGTAAAACATCTGAATAGCCCTGCCATTTATTGGCTTACTTCAGCAAGCCGTCGATCTTCGCTGCACAGATGAAGTCGTTTTCAGACAGCCCGTTCACCGTGTGCGTCCAGAAGGTGATAGTCGCGGTCTTGTAGCCGAAAGCGATATCCGGATGGTGGTCTTCGTTGATGGCGATGTAGGCCACGGCGTTTACGAAGGCCAGGGTGCGAAAATAATTCTTGAACTCGAATGTCGCTTCGATCTTCTTGCCGTCGTCGATGGCTTTCCACTGTTTGCCGAGTTGCTTGTGCAGCGCCGCGGCTTCTTTTTTGCCCAGCGCCTTGCCGCCGCCTTCGCAGGGGATGCAGCGCTTCTGTGCGAGTTCGCTCATGGGAATTCCTTGAAAGTTCTGATGAGGCTCATTGTACCGGCGGCGGCGTAGGCGGGGTTGCAGGCAGCTTCGCCACCGGCTGTCGCCACAGGCCGCCGGCGGTGAATTGCTCCCAGCCCCAGCGCAGCCAGCCGAGCAGGGCATTGGCCAGCCACAGGGCCCACAGCAGCATCAGCAGGCGGTACAGCCACAACGGCGCGGAGAATACCCAGGCCTGCGGCAGGGTCTTGTCGAAGCGGTCCTGGTACCAGTGCAGGCTGTGGGCGTAGGAGCCGTTGCCGGCGATCTGCATTTCCGGTTGTCCCAGCAGGCCGGCGGCGACCGCCTGGAACAGCAGCGCCAGGGTCAGCAGGGTCAGCAGCACCAGCGCCACCTGGGCGATCTTGAAGCGGCCGTTGGACAGCTGCTCGCCATAGTGCCCGCGCGCGGTGAGCGCGGCGAACCAGCCGACCACTACCGCCGCAGCCCACACCGGCACCTGCGACAGGCCGACGAACAGCAGCGCCCAGTGCCAGCCGCGCAGCGGCGCAAAGCGGACACGGCCCAGGCCGTAGGCAATGGCGAACAGCACCGCCAGCACGCCCCAGAACAGCACCGCCGGACCGAGCCGCGGGCCGCCGGTGGCGAGAATCCAGCGGTCCTGCGGCAATTCCAGATCGATGCGGGCATTGACGCCGGCGCTGCCCAGGTCGAGCGGCGGCGTGCGCAGTAGCTTGGCAATGCCGGTATCGCTGCGCAGCGTCAGGTGTAGCTGCTGTGCGCCGGGTTGCAGGCTCAGGATCAGGCGGCCGTTTTCGATGCGCGGCGGCTGCGGCTGGCCGTTCAGCATCAGGCCGGTGACGCTGCTGCCCTGCGGCAGGGGCAGCGCGTAGGGGCCACCCTGGCTGGTGCGCAGGTGCAGATCCAGAGTCTCCTCGCTGGCGTGCTGGCCGAGATTCATTCCGAATTGCACCGAGTCCATCGTCAGGGTCTGGCCGGGCACGGACTGCGGCCGGCTCAGCTTCAGTTCCAGCGCTTCGCCCGGCCAGGGCTGGAAAGTCGGCAGCCAGTAGCTGTTTTCCTGATGACGTACCGGCGCGATGCCGTTGAATGTGGCGTGCCAGATCGGCGCCACGTCGAAGCGCCACACTTCCACCAGGTCGCCGCGCTGCGCCGCGTGCAGGCTCAGGCCCTCGGCCGGTGCCAGGCGCGAAGTCCACTGCGCCTGCGTCTGTCCCGGCGCCAGGCTGAGCTGCACCGCACCATCATGGGTGCGCACGCCGGCACTGGTCACCGCCTCGCCGGACAGCAGCGGGATGTCGGTGTTGACGGCGGTATAGGGCACGCCCAGGCGTTCCACCGTGGTCTCGACCTGCCAGTCCAGCCCCAGGTGCAGATTGCGCGTCACCACCAGCAACGGCGGCAGCGCCTGGCCGGCGGAACCGTTCGCCGCATTGCCGCTGTCGCCGCCGGCCTGCCGCAACAGCTGCAAGGCACCAGCCGCTTGACCCTGATCGTCGACGCCGCTGAGCAGCCAGCCGCGCAGCTGCGCGCTGACGCGGTGTGGCTTCAGCGGCAAGGGCAGCTGCAACTGGCCGAGTCCGGCAACCGTGCCGGACAGGACCAGCTCATGCCGTCCGCTGCCGAGCCGCACCCACAAGCCGCCATCGTCGCCGCGCCGCAGCGCCGCGTCGGCGCCGTCGAGCAGCACGCGCTGCGGCTGCCACACGCCGCCCTGTTCGCCGCCAGCCAGGGTCGGCACCGGCAAGGGCACGGCCGAGGGGGCCAGCGCGTCGAGAGTCAGGCGCAGGCTCAGCGTTTCATCCGCACCCAGGCTCAGCGCCAGGCGCGGCGCCTGTACGCAGTCGGGAGCGCAATCCGGCGCGGCCAGCAGGCGCTCACGCAGCTCGTCGAGAATCGCCTGCGGCGGATTCGGCGGCACCACGGGCACCGGCACCGGATCGGCGGCTGCCTCGTCCGCCCGTGCCGGGTACGGCAGGGCGCTACCCAGCAGCAGAACCAGCAGCACCGCCGCCGTACCGCCGCCCGGGACGCGCGGCAGCGATGGCAGGCGGCGCAGGTCGATGCAGCGTCCCAGCATCGCCGCCACCAGCGCGATCGACAGCACTTCCAGCAGGCGCGTCAGCACCGGCGGCAACAGCCACAGGCGGAAATCCTGTTCGGCGGCGATGGGGCCGGACCAGCCCAGCTCCGCCGCGCGCCAGTTCCAGTCGGGCAGGCCGGGGCCGGTGGGAGTGAGCGCGCCGGGATCGATGCGCCGCACCGACAGCCGGGATAGCGGGGCATAGCTGCCGTAGGCCGAAGCCGCGATCTTGATCTTGTCCATGGCGACCGGCTTAGGTGGCGGTGGCGGCGTTGCGAGTGCGCCGATCACTACCGGCGTATTGCTTGCCTCCTGATCGGGTTGCGCTTCGCCTTCAGCAGGCGCCGGCTCCGCCACCGATTCCGCTTCCACATCGGTTCTGCTCCTGCCGTCGAATTGACGGATGCCGCCGTGCAGCGCCGCCAACATCGACTCCTGTTCCAGCTGCGGATGCAGCGCATTGCGCGCCTGTTGCAAGGCAAACGGTATGGCCAGCAATACCACCAGCACCGCGGCCAGCATGCGGTAGCGGTTCAGCCATACTGCCAGGCGTCCGTCCTTCAGTGAGGCGGGCAGGGCGCGCAGCAGTGCCGCCGCGGCCAGCAGGTTGAGCCAGGACCAGCGCGGCGCGGACGGCTCCTGCCAGCTCAGCGCCAGCGTCAGCAGCATCAGGCCGCCCCAGCGCAGGCCGAACAGGCGCAGCGCGGCGATGCTGGCGATCAGCACCGCAAACAGATCGAGCAGGCTCCAGCGGCCGACCCAGGTCTGCGGCACGTTATCGACACCGGAAGTGGCGAGCAGGCGCCAGCCCGGCGGCAGGTTTAGCTCGGCGGTGACGCTCTGGAATTCGTGATCCCAGCCGGTCACCGGCAGATGTGAGACCACGCCGTTGATGCGGCTGGCAGCGACCAGATTGAGCGCGCCATGCCGCACTTCCACGCCCTGCGTATCGGCGCCAGCGCCCAGCGTGGTGATGGGCTGCGGCTCGCCGTCCAGCTGCACGCTACCCAGGCGCAGCGGCGCGGCGGTGCCGAGCCGCCACTGATCGTTGAGTTGGCCGCGCACGGTGTCTTGCACGGTGTAGCCATGACCATCGAAGTCCAGCCACAGCCGCCGCTGCAGCGACAGGCGCCCGGGCTGCGGGTTGGGATCGCCGCGCTGCTTCTCGGCAAACTGCAGGCCCTCGCCGGCCTTGAGCGCGAACGCCGGATAATTGCGCCACTGCGGCGGCACCTGGGTCTGCTGCGGATCGACCGGTGAAGCGCCGCCGACTTCGACAATGCGCAGCTCGTTGTGCGCGGCGAAGGACCAGACTTCCTCCGCCGGCCACGGCGCATCCAGCGCCGGCAGCTTCAATTCCGTAACCGGTGCGGGCGCGCGTGCGGTGACGTCGATGCTCCATACGCCGGGGCGCAGCTGTACCCGCAGGAAGCCGTCGTCGTCGAGCCGCGCCGGCAGGGCGGAATCGATGGTCAGCGGCTGCATGCCGGCCGGCAGCACCGGGCCGAAGCGTGCTTCGCGCACTTCGCCAGCTGCTTCGACACTGATGTGAGTGACCACGCGCAGCGGGATATCGTCGTCCACCAGGCGGTACACCTGGAGATTGAGTCGGTCCCCGGCGGCAGTCTGCTGCGTGCCGCGCCCGAGCCAGACGCCATTGGCATCGCGTGCCGGATGCGCGCGCTCGGCGTCATCCACCGACAGCGACACCAGCCCCAGGTTTTGCGGCAACGGCAGCGATTCCGGCAGATGGCTCCAGTCGAAGCTGCCCGCCAGCGCATAGCTGCCGGCAGGGAGGAACAGTGCGGGCCGCTCCTCGTGCAGCGCGACCGGCGCCGGCTTGCCATCGAGGCGCACGTCCTGCGGCCACAGCTGTTCGCTGCCGGGCAGGGCGGCCCAGCCTGGTGCGTCCAGCTTGAGCTGCAGCTCGAAGCGCCCGCCGCTGCCATTGAGCTCCAGGCGCAGGCGCGAAGGCCAGTCGCAATCGCGGCCGCCGGCATCGTCGTAGGGTGTCGGGCAGCCGCGCTGGTCCTGGTCGTGCAGGGCCCAGGCGATCCAGGGCTTAAGTGGCGCGGGCACCGAGGATTCCGGCAGCGGCGCCGCCATGCCGAGCGCCGGGCTCAGGCTCAGCACCATAGCGAGAAGCAGGGACAGGCCGGACGATGTGCGCATGGGTGCTCCTGGTTTTCCGCTACGGTCTCGCGCCGCTGTTGTCGGCTTCATGCCTGCCCTGCTTTCAGCCTTTCAGCGCTTGATCCAGATCGCTCTTGAGGTCTTCCACATCCTCGATGCCCACCGACAGCCGGCACAAGGAATCGGAGATGCCGAGCTGCGCTCGTGCCGCGGCGGGAATGCTGGCGTGGGTCATGATCGCCGGATGCTCGATCAGGCTTTCCACGCCGCCCAGCGATTCCGCCAGGGCAAAGATCTCGCAGCGTTCGAGGAAGTGGCGTGAATCCTCAAGGCCGCCCTTCAGCTCGATCGAGATCATGCCGCCGTAGCCGCCCGTCATCTGCTTGCCGGCGAGCGCATGCTGCGGATGCGAGGCCAGGCCGGGGTAATGCACCTTGGCAACCTTGGGATGCTGCTCCAGCCAATGCGCCAGCGCCAGGGCGTTCTCGCAGTGGCGCTGCATGCGTACCGCCAGCGTCTTCAGGCCGCGCAGCACCAGGAAGGAATCGAAGGGGCCGGCCACCGCGCCGATGGCGTTCTGCAGGAAGGTGATGCGCTCGGCCAGTTCGGCGTCGTCGCCCACCACCAGTATGCCGTTGACCACGTCGGAGTGGCCATTGAGATACTTCGTCGCCGAATGCATCACCAGGCCGAAGCCGTGCTCCAGCGGACGTTGCAGGTAGGGACTGGCGAAAGTGTTGTCGGCGGCGGCGAGCAGCTTGTGCTTGCGCGCGATGGCGGCAATGGCCGACAGGTCGACCAACTTGAGCATCGGATTGGTCGGCGTCTCCACCCAGATCAGGCGCGTCTCCGGGCGGATCGCGGCCTCCACGTTCTTCGGCTCGCGCATGTCGACGTAGCTGAACTTCAGCCCCGCCGACTTTTCGCGCACGCGGGCGAACAGGCGATAGGTGCCGCCATACATATCGTCGCTGGCGATGACATGTGAGCCGGGTTCCAGCGTGTCGAGCAGGGTGGCGGTGGCCGCCAGTCCCGAGGCGAAGGCGTAGCCCTGCTTGCCGCCCTCGAGGTCGGCGACGCAGCGCTCGTAGGCGAAGCGCGTCGGATTGTGCGTGCGCGAATACTCGAAGCCCTGGTGCACGCCGGGGCTGCTCTGCACGTAGGTCGAGGTGGCATAGATCGGCTGCATCACCGCCCCGGTGGTCGGGTCGGGCGATTGCCCGGCGTGGATGGTGCGGGTGGCGAAATGCTGTCCTGAAGTGGTCTTGCTGCCCATGTTCTGGTCCGTGAAGGTGGTTGGCGACAGTCTAACGCGATGGTCCTGCTGTCATCCTGAGCGTAGCGAAGGATGACAAGGGATTAAACGAAGCAGCTGGCGAAACGGGGTTAAGGGTCGAGGCGTTCGATGCCCGGATAGCGGAAGTGCCCGTCCAGCAGCTCACGCCGCGGCTGGTAAGCGCGCATGGCCAGGCGGAACGGGCCGGCCGGGGCCGGCAGCCAGTTGGCCTGCTGCGCCTCTTCCGGCGCCTGCTGCTGGATCAGGATATCGAGGCTGCCATCGGCGTTCTTCTTCAGCCCCGGCGTGCGGTCGCCGATGGCATAACGATGGATCGCATTGTCGACGAAATAGCCGCGGCCATCGGCTTCCGCCGAATACAGGCTTAGCGACCAGAAAGCGTCCGCCGGCATGCCGCCCGGCGGCAGGTGCAGGCGATAGCGGTGGGTGCCGTTCAGGGCCTTGCCCTTGGCATCCTTGAGGCCGTTGGCATACATCGCCTCTTCCGGCGGCAGGGCCATCAGGCCGAGCAGGGCCACGGCGGCGCGCACGTCGTAATCGGTGCCGAAATTGCCGATGTCGGCCGGCAGGTAGTTCCAGCCCTGGATCAGATGGCGCGGCCGCGCCACCGCCCGGGCCAACAGCTTCTGCGCCAGGCCGAAGTCTTCATTCCAGTCCGCCAAGGTGGAGCGATCCGGGGTCTTGGCGTCCGGAACGATGCCGACCTTGGCAATGCGCGCCAGCATTGGCGCGTCGTCGCCGGGCGGCTGGTTCTCCGCCAGGGCGCGATCCACCACCTCGACGAAGTTGGCGCCGTTGCCGGCCTTGGGTGCGATGGCGACCAGGGCATTGGCGGCATCGGGGCGCGGCGCGGTGAGCCGGAAGCCATCCTGCAGGGCGGTGACCGCCGCCACATCGTCCGCGCCGTCGACCAGGATGCGCACCAGCAGCAGCGCGGTATTGGTCGGCGAGTGGATCAGCTGCGGGCCGTCGTCCGGCGTATTGCCCTGCCAGCCCGGCCCGGCGATGAGGAAAGTCGCGGCATGTGTGCCGGTGGTGCGCCGGCCGATGATGGAGAAGTTGTTGGTGTAGGCGTCCATCAGCGCCGCCGAGTAGTAGCGGTCCGCCGTGTCCGGCACCTCGAAGCGCACCGGCCCCGACGACAGGTCCAGCACCGCCAGCGAATACAGCGTGTCGTTGTTCGGCATCGTCACCAGGCGGTCGCCGGCCTCGGCCAGCCTGCGCTTGTGGGCGAAGCTGTTGATCGCCACCCGGTGCGGATTGCCGGTGTCGAACACCGTGGCGTAACGGACGCGCATCACCTCGTACAGCGGCAGGGCATAGCGATAGGCGACGCCGATGGTCCAGGCGGTGTGCGCCTGGCGCCCCAGCACCACCACCGTCACGCCCAGTACCAGCGCCAGGGCGATGATGATGGGGCGGCGGGAGAGGCGCGCGTTGGCGGGTGTTCCGATGTTGGTTTTTTTCATTGTTGGCATTTCAATCCAGTTGCCTGGACCGCGCTCGCCTTTTCGCTGTCATCCTGAGCGCAGCGAAGGATCTGGCCCACATCCATGGTCAGGGCTTCGCTACGCTCAGAATGACAAGGGGAAAATTAAACGCCGATCCCTAACCGATCTGCTGCCGCAGATAATTCAGCAGATCGATCTTGGTGATCAGCCCGACGAAGCGCCCGCCATCGGCCACCACCGCGACATGATCGCGCTGGAAGATCGGCAGCAGGTCGGACACCGGCGCATCCGGCGCGATGGTCTCGACGTTGTTGACCATCGCCGTGCTCACCGGGTCCTTGAAGCGCGCCGGGTTGCTGTGCACATGCAGCAGCAGATCCGACTCGTCGAGGATGCCGATGACTTTTTCACCTTGCATCACCGGGATCTGCGACACGTCGAACAGCTTCATACGGCGATAGGCCAGCAGCAGATTGTCGGTCGGCGCCAGCGTCACCGCGCCGCCTTCCTGGTAGCGGCGCACGATCAGATCCAGCAGGTTGCCCTGCTTGGGGCGGTCGAGCAGGCCCTGCTCGAACATCCAGTAATCGTTGTACATCTTGGTCAGGTACTTGTTGCCGCTGTCGCAGACGAAGGTGACGACGCGCTTGGGCGTGGTCTGCTCGCGACAGTAGCGTAGCGCCGCCGCCACCAGGGTGCCGGTGGAGGAGCCGCCGAGGATGCCTTCCTTGCGCAGCACCTCGCGCGCGGTGAAGAAGCTCTCGGCGTCGCTGATCTCGTAGGCCTGTTTGACCCGGCTCAGATCGCAGTTGGGCGGAATGAAGTCCTCGCCGATGCCCTCGATCAGCCAGCTGCCGGCCTCCTTCTGGATCTTGCCGGTGCGCACCACGTCCACCAGGATCGAGCCCTTGGGATCGGCCAGCACCATCTCCACGTGCGGCGCGACGCGGGCGAAATAGCGCGACAGGCCGGTGAGGGTGCCGCCGGAACCGACGCCGGCCACCACCGCGTCCAGAATGTGATCGCTCTGCGCCCAGATTTCCGGCCCGGTGGTCGCCTCGTGGGCGAGGGGATTGGCGGGATTGGAAAACTGGTTGACGTAGAAGCTGTCCGGAATCTCCCGGGACATCCGCTCGGCGATGTCCTGGTAGTAGTCGGGATGGCCCTTGCCCACGTCGGAGCGGGTCAGGTGGATTTCGGCGCCGAGCGCCCGCAGGTGCAGCACCTTCTCCTGCGCCATCTTGTCCGGGATCACCAGGATCAGGCGGTAGCCTTTCTGCGCCGCCACCAGGGCCAGGCCCAGGCCGGTATTGCCGGCGGTGGCCTCGATCAGGGTGCCGCCGGGCTTGATCTTGCCCTCGCGTTCCGCCGCCTCGACCATCGACAGGCCGATGCGGTCCTTGATCGAGCCGGTGGGGTTCTGGTTTTCCAGCTTGACGAACAGCCGGCACATACCGGTGTCCAGATTCTTCAACTCAACCAAGGGCGTATTGCCGATGGTGTTCAACACGGAGCCGTCGCGCGGCATGAGTCCTCCAAAATTATTGTCGGGTTTTGAGCCCTGATAACACCAGCCTAGCACGGCCGCCTCGATCCCCTGTTAGGCTTATGCACTATGAATCCGAACCCCACCAACCTGATCTGGATCGACCTCGAAATGACCGGGCTGGTGCCCGAGCGGCACCACGTCATCGAGATCGCCACCCTGGTCACCGACCAGTACCTCAATGTCCTGGCCGAAGGCCCGATGATCGCGGTGCACCAGCCCGAAGCCGAGCTGGAGGCGATGGACGAGTGGAACACCACCCAGCACGGCCGCTCCGGCCTGACCCGCCGGGTGCGCGAGAGCAAGATCGACGAAGCCGAGGCGCAGCGCCTGACGCTGGAATTCCTGCGCCAGTGGGTGCCCGCCGGCCGCTCGCCAATGTGCGGCAACTCGATCTGCCAGGACCGGCGTTTCCTGGCGCGCTGGATGCCGGAGCTGGAAAAGCACTTCCACTACCGCAATCTCGACGTCAGCACCCTGAAGGAACTGTGTCACCGCTGGGCGCCGTCGATCGCGCGCGGCTTCAACAAGGAGTCGAAGCATCTGGCGATGGACGACGTGAAGGATTCGATCGCCGAACTGCGCTATTACCGCGAGAATTTCCTGCGCATCCAGTCGCCGGCGTAATTCGGATTTGGTAGCCCGGGAAACGCGCAGCGTTACCCGGGAACTCCAGCCGAGTGGCAGCCCCGGGTAGCGCTTCGCGCTTCCCGGGCTACACCGACAGGGCTATATCGACCTTGCCGCCACCCAGCTCCGAGCGCCCCAGTTCGATGCTGCCGTCATAGGCCCGCACCATCTCCGCCACCGCGCCCAGGCCGATGCCCTGGCCGGGGGTGAGGCTGTCGGCGCGCATGCCGCGTTGCAGCAGGCCGCCGGCTTCGGCTGGGAAGCCGTTGCCGTCGTCTTCCACGCACAGCTGCAATTTGCGCTCGGCGTAGCGGGCGCTGACGCGGATGCGCTTGTGGCACCACTTGCCGGCGTTGTCCATCAGGTTGCCGAGCATTTCGTAGAGGTCGCCCTCGTCGGCGCGGGCGCGCAGCCGCTGGTCGATGTCGAAGTCGAATTCCGGCTGCTTGTCGGCGTAGACCTTGGCCAGGGCGCCGGCAATCTTCTCCACCAGCGGCCGCAGCCGCACCGGTTCGGCAAAGGCGCGGCGGCCGGCGGTGGCGGCTTTGCGCAACTGGTGGTCGGTGATTTCGCGGATACGGCCGACCGGATCGCGCAGGCGCTCGCGCAGTGCCGTATCGGCGCTCTTGTCGTCGATCAGGCCGCGCAGCACCGCCAGCGGCGTCTTCAGGCTGTGGGCCAGGTCATCGAGCGCATTGCGGTAGCGCGACTGCTGGTTGCGCTCGCCCTGGATCATGGTGTTGAGGCCCGAGGCCAGCGGCATCAGCTCGTCCGGATAGGTCGATTCGATGCTGGTCTGCTCGCCGCTCTCGACTCGGCGCAGTTCCTTGGCCAGCCGCCGCAGCGGCGCCAGGCCCCAGCGCAGCACCAGCCACTGCAGCAGCAGCAGGGCGCTGGTGGCGAAGCCCAGGCCGATCCACAGCGTGCGGCGGAACACGCCGAGCTGGGTGCGGTAAGGCGTCTTGTCCTCCAGCACGATCACGGTATAGCGGCGCGGCTTGGGTGTGGTGAACAGGTGCGTGCTGCTGTCCGCCGCCCAGTTCACGCCGTAGCTGAGGGCAAACTGATCGTCGAATTCGGCGAAGTCGGTGCCGCCGACTTTCGGTGCCTTCAGCTCCGGCACCGGGCCATCGAAACTGGCCGAGCGCCAGATCACCCTGCCCTTGGCGTCGAAGATCAGAGCCGCCAGGCCCGACCGCACCCGTCCCAAGCGCGGGTCGGGCAGGGCGTTGGCAGGGATGGTCAGGACATCGTTCTCGCCGGCCTCGGCGGAGCCGAGCAGGAAATAGACCAGGCCCTGCAGCTTGTCCTGCAGCGCCTGCTGCGCGCTGCTGCGGAAGGCCTGCTCCAGCGCCGCGCCGGACAGCAGCATGAACACCACCAGCACCAGCGTGGCGGCAAGCAGCAGGCGGGCGCGCAGCGACTTCATTGAAGATAGTGATTGGTGGTTAGTGACTAGTGGTTAGTAAAAGCAACGGCGTGAGCCGCCACAGAACCTATCAAACCTGGCGCCGCATTGCTTTTACTAACCACTAGTCACTAATCAATGGCCACTAGTTTCTCGGCAGGTCCCAGCGGTAACCGCTGCCGCGCAGCGTGGTGATGGGGTTGAGCGTGCCTTCCGGATCGAGCTTGGTGCGCAGGCGGCGCACGAACACCTCGATGACGTTGCTGTCGCGTTCCTCGTCCTCGTTGTAGAGGTGCTCGGTCAGCGTGCTCTTCGACACCACTTCGCCGGCATGCAGCACCAGGTATTCCAGCACGCGGTATTCATAGGCGGTCAGCTCCACCGCCTTGCCGGACAGGCTGACATTGCGCGCGGTGGTGTCGAGCACGATCGGGCCGCATTCCAGCAGCGACTGGCTCCAGCCGCCGCTGCGCCGCACCAGGGCGCGGGCGCGGGCCAGCAGCTCCTCGCGATGGAACGGCTTGACCAGGTAATCGTCGGCGCCGGCTTCGAGGCCCTCGACCTTGCTCTGCCAGCCGTCGCGGGCGGTGAGGATCAGGATCGGAAACTTGCGCCCGGCCTTGCGCACCGCCTTGATGATGTCGATGCCGGGGGTCTTGGGCAGGCCGAGGTCGATCACCGCCAGGTCGATGGGGTATTCGAGCGCCATGAACTTGCCCTCGTCGCCATCGGCGGCCGAATCGACCGCATAGCCCTCTTCCTCGAGGTATTGGCTGACCTGCGCCCGCAGTTGCGGATCGTCTTCGATGACCAGTGCGCGCATGGATATTGTGTTCTTTAAGTGGTTTTAGTGGTTTTTTGGGGGCGGTCTTATTGACCGGGCACGTAGACGGAACGGACTTCGCCGTCCTTGAGCACGCGCACACGATAGCCGCTTTCCGCCGGATCGGCGGCGAGGATGCGACCGCCGCCGTTCATCTGCTGCGCGCGGCGCATCGCCTCGTCGCGGGACACGCCCTGTCCCTGCGGCCGCTGCGGCGGCGCGAACATCTGCTGCCGCGGCGGTTCGGGCGGGCGCATCTGCTGCTGCATATGTTGCTGCTGAGGCCGGGGCGGTTCGCGGCGCTGCTCCTGATGCCCCCAGGGTCCGGCCATGGCGGGCTGTAAAGCCAGTCCGGCCAGCAGGAGGAGGGTCACGAGTCGCGTGCGCATGTCTTACTTTAGGCTGTCAGCCGCTCCGATTAATAGCCCGCCGGGGCCACGTTTACACGGACCAGCAGCTGCGGGCCCGGGTCATAGGGGAGGTGGGTGCGATAGATCTGGCCGCCGTAGCGGTAGGTCACGTCGTAACCCGCCAGCTGCTGCTGCACCTGATAGTCGTTCACGGTGGTGCACTGGCGCTGGTAGCCGACGCGCTCGCCGCTATTGGCATTGGCGATGTTGTTGCCGACGCCGGCACCGACCACGGCGCCGATGCCGGTGGCCCAGGCATTGCCCGAGCCGCGGCCGATGCTGTGGCCGAGCAGGCCGCCGGCGAGGCCGCCGATGATGGTGCCGCCGAGCGAGGGACGGTAGTCGTTGTACGCCACCTGCTGGTCGTAACACTCCTGGCGCGGCATGGCCACGTTGACCTGCTGGTACACCGGGCTGCTGTTCAGCACCTGGGCATAAGCCTGGCCCGGGGGCGGGCCGTAGCCATAACCATTGCTGTACCCGTTGCCGTAATAGGGATCGGCCAGCGCCGCCGTGCTGGCGCCGAGGACGGCCGCCACCACGAGAACCTTGCCCAAACCGTGCCCAATCTTCAGCGTGCCCATCGTCCTTCTCCAGTCCACGCATGGATTTCCATGCGTTTCACAGGCAAATCTACGCCTGCAAGCTGAATTTGGGCTGAACTGGGGTGCTGTTGCGGCGATCTTTACCTTTTATTTTTCCAGCAGTTGCGCCATCCGTAGGTCGGCTCAAGCGCAGCGGAGCCGACAGCGCATTATCCCGTTGCGCAAGTCGGTTCCGGGCGCTGCGCGCCCTTGAACCGACCTACAATGGCGGGGCCATGGCCGCCGGATTGGCTATGCTGCGAACGTGCCGGCGGCCACAGGCCGCCCTACGGGGAATTTCCCTATTTCCCGGCGGTGGCGAACTTCTGCAGCTGCTGCGGCGTGAAGTAGGACGGTGGCTGCTCCCAGTCGTAATCCACCTGCTGCGATTCCTCGTTGGTCAGGTTCACCGCGACGTAGCGGCGCGATTGCAGGTCGTAATGCACCTGCACGCCGTTGACCACCACCGGCACATTGGCGAAGGTGATGGCATGGGCCTCGGCGAAGCGCCAGAACTGGTCGCGGTTGTCGTAGATGTCCTGCGCCAGCACTAGCCAGCTGTCTTCGTCGAGGTAGAACACGCGCTTTTTATAAATGTGGCTGAAACCGGGTTTGAGGTCGGCTTCCATCACCCACACCCGGTGCAGCTCGTAACGCGCCAGGTCCTGGTTGATGTGGCCGCCGCGGATGATGTCGCGGTACTTGAGCTTGTCGCTGTACAGCACGTAGTCGTTGTAGGGGACCAGCATTTCCTTCTTGCCGATCAGCTTGACGGTGTAGCGGTCGAACGGGCCGTTGAACATGTCGAGCTGGTCGTGGGTCATCAGGCCGTCGAACAGCGGGTTGTCGTAACCCACCTCACCGATGCGCCGCACCCGTCCCAGCGCCGGATTGAATTCCCATACCCCGGTCTGCTCCGCGATGCGGTCCACCGGCACATGCAGCAGGTCGGCGGTGCCGGCCTTGTTCGGCGGCGCCAGGGTTTTCACCATGGCGTAGAGGTTCTGGTTCTTCAGCGTGTCGACGGTGGTCTTGGGGTTGTTGTAGACGAAGGTGATCTCGCCGTAGGAACGCTCCAGCACGTAACTGCCGTCGGGCTGGGTTTCCGCCGCGTTGATATAGCCGCGGTAGCCCTTGGTGTTGTAGCGCAGGATGTGGTTCCACATCAGCTCGGTGCCGTTCTTCGGGATCGGGAACGGATAGCCCTGGGCGGCGCAGCAGAAGCCGTAGCCGTTATCGGTCAGCTCGACCCCGGTGGCGTTCTTCTTGGTGGCGTCGTAGAACCACTGTGGATAGGAGGCGCTGCGGTGCGTCGGGTAGACCAGCATCTTGTAGTCGGGGAAGGTCTGGAACAGGGCCTTGTAGCCCTCCGCCAGCTGCGCCGAGTACTGCTTGTAGTTGGCCGCGGTGATCGTATAGGCCGGCTTGTCCGCGGCGTAAGGATTGTCGCTGCGCTTCATCTCCTTCTGCGGCAGGCCGCCGTCCCAGGCGGGGATGGTGCCGGCGGCGTTGCCGGCCTTTTCCGCGCCGATCGGGGTCAGGGTGGTGCCGAGCTTGGCGGCCTCGTCAGGGGTGACCTTGGCCAGCGCCGCCAGCGGCAGCGCCAGCAGGATGCCGAGCAGCAGCACTACATTGTTGTTTTTCTTGTGGCCCATCGAAAACTCTCCTCCAGCGGTGCCGCTATTTGACCAGCAAACCGGACTTTGATTGCAGCGGGCTGACCAGATGGCACAGCCAGCCGAGCGCCGGCATCATCAGGATGGCGCCGAACAGGTTGGTGGTGAACATGAACAGCAGCAACAGGCCCATGTCGGCCTGGAACTGCAGGCCCGAGAACAGCCAGGTGCCGACGCTGACGATCAGCGCCAGCGAAGTGAACGTGGTGGCCTTGCCGGCGGCGCGCAGGGCGTGGCGGAAGGCCTCGCGGATGCTGTCGCCCTGGCCGAGATAGCGGGTCAGGGCGCCCCACAGGTAGATGCCGTCATCGACGCCGATGCCGACGCCGAACGCCGCCACCGGCAGGGTGGCGCTCTTCATGCCGATGCCCGTCATGGCCATGAAGCCGTAGGTTAAAAGCGAACAACTTACAAGCGGCGTGATGATGCAGACGACACTTGCCCAGGAGCGGAACGAGATCCACACGAAGACCAACAGGGTCAGGTGCACCCACAGGATCACCAGGATCTCGCGGGACTCGATCTCCTCGTTGGTGGCGGCCATCACGCCGACATTGCCGGAGGCGAGGGCGAAGTTGACGCCGCTGCTGAGGTTGTCGAGGTTGTAACGCTTCACCGTATCGACGATGCCGCTGATCGTTTCGGCGCGGTGGTCGGTGGTGAAGATCAGCACCGGCATGGCCGAGCAGTCGGCGTTCTGCAGGCCGGTGCCGGAGGGGATGCGCCCGGTCAGTTGGGACAGCGCCGCCTGGTTGCGCGGCAGCACCGCCCACTTCGGCGAGCCCTCGCTCCACAAGCTGCGCGCTTGCCGCGCCAGCACCGGCAGGGAGATGGCGGAGAGCACCCCGGGCGTGTTCTGCATGTGCCAGGTGAAGCGGTCCACCGTGTCGATGACCTTGCTGTTGAGGCAGGCGTAGGGCTTGGCTTCGGCGATCACCTTGAGGAGGTCGACGCCGATGGCGAAGTTGGCGGCGATGGCGTTGGAGTCACGGTTGTAGCGGCTGTCGGCTTTCAGCTCCGGCACGCCGGCCTGGGTGTCGCCGATGATCAGCTTGGGATACATCCAGACGGCCCAGGCGAGGGTGGCGGCGACGATGCACAGGGTCAGGATGGCCCAGCGCGGCTCGGTGATGGCGGCGACGTGGCGCCACAGCTTGTCGCCCATGCGGTCGCGGGTGGCCATGCGGCGCTTGAATTTCTCGATGTCCGGCAGCCGCACCCAGGTCAGCACGATCGGCAACATCATCTTGTTGGTGACGATCACCGCCGCCATGCCCAGCGCCGCGTTGATCGCCATCTCGCGCACGATGTCGATGTGGATGAAGGTCAGCGTGGCGAAGCCGATGACGTTGGTGACGATGGCCACCGTGCCGGGCAGGAACAGGCGGCGGAAGCTCTCCACCGAGGCATCGAAGGCGTTGAGGCCGCGCTCGGACACCTCGTTGCCCCAGGCATTGATGTACTGCACGCCGTGCGACACGCCGATCGACATGATCAGGAATGGCACCAAAATAGCGAAGGGATCGAGGCCGAAGCCACACAGCTGCAGCAGGCCCAGTTCCCACACCACCGCCGTCACCGCCGCCGACATCGGCAGCAACGACAGCCGGAACGAGCCGCAGAACAGCCACAGCAGCAGGATCACCAGCAGGATGGCGATGAAGAAGAAGCCGATCACCTCGATGCTGGCGTCGGTGACGTCGCCGATGACCTTGGCGAAGCCGATGATGCGCACCGCGTATTCGGGTGAATGGTCCGGGTTGGGCTGCACCGCTACCGTCACGTCGCGACCGGAGACCAGGATGGCCTGGCCGTCGTCGTCCTTCTGCGCCGCCTCGAAGGTCTGCCAGCGCAGCTTCCAGCCGTAGTCGGTGTAGCCGGTCCATATCACGTCGCCCGCTTTGTAGGGCGGGCGATCGGCTTTGAGCTTGTACTGATATTCCTGCTGGCTCTGAATGCGCCCGCGCAGCTGGTCCTCGAGCTGGCCCGCGAGGCGGTCGTAGTCGAGCCTTTCGCCGGTGACCGGGTGCCGCTCCAGCAGCGAGGCCACCACCATCGCGCCCTGCTGGTTGAGCGAGACGAAGCGGCCGATCACTTCGTCGGCCTTGCCGACGTGCTCGCGCACCTTGGCGATCATCTCCGGCGTCGGCGCGTAGTTGGCCGGGATCACCGTGCCGAGGTTGATGCCGTCCTCGACGATCTCCAGGTAGGTCAGGTCCGGGGTGAACAGGGAAGTGACGTGAGCGCGGTCCACTCCCGGCAGGAAGAAGGTGGCGTCGGTCAGCTTCTTCAGCTTGTCGAGGAAGTCGGCGTCATAGATGTCCTTGCCGTCCTTGCGCATCAGGGCGACGGAGATCAGGTTGGCGCCGCCGAAGGCCTGCTCGTACTTCTTGAACACCTTCATGTAAGGGTGGTCGAGCGGGATCTGCTTCTCGAAGCCGGCATCCGGCCGCAGCTTCAGCGCATGGAAGCCGAGGAACACGGTCAGCGCCATCAGCAGACCGAAGGTCAGCCAACGCCGTCCGTAAATCAGCGGAATCACCGCCCGTAGTATCCCGTCCGCGGTTATGCGCACCGCGTTCCTCCGAAAAAAGTGTTGATCTGCCTGTACTTAGGAGTCAGTAAAGACTGTTTTGTTCCATTCGGCAACCTGCGCGCGGAAGGCGCGGCGCGGCAGTTCCAGATTGACGCAGTTGGCGGATTGTGCAGCGGAGTTTTGATACTCTAAATGCGTTCTGCGGTTCCGGAACCAGAAAGGGAGAAAAACATGCTCAAGCTGTCCAGCTGTGGTTTGCTTGCTGCCCTGATCCTTGCCGCCTCCAGCGGCGTGGCCCTGGCCGATGCTCCCGGCGGCGCGCCCGCCACCGATAGCGGCGGCCCGGCGGCAGCGGCTCCCGCCAAGCCGGCGAAGAAGTCGCATCACAAGCATCACCACAAGAAGAAGGCCGCTTCAAGTGAAGATGGCACGCCCGCAAGCCCGACGCCGCCACCGCGCAAAGGCGGCGGCAACTAACTCTCGGGCTGTACAGCGGCGGCGGTGTCCGTGCAAACCATCGCCGGCACCGCCGCCTGAGGGACTGGCTGCTGGATTGCGGCCGTGGTAGTGCCGTCAGGAGCGTTGCGCGGCTGACGCCGGCAGGCTGTTGCCGGCGCCGGCGTCGTCATGTGGGTGCGATTCATGAGCCGGTTGATCGAAGAGCTGAAACGCCGCAATGTGCTGCGGGCGGCTGCTTTCTACGCTGCCGCCGCGTGGCTGCTGGTGCAGATCGCCACGCAGGTTTTTCCATTTTTCGACATTCCCAACTGGGCGGTGCGGCTGGTGGTGGTGGCGGTCATCGTCGGCTTTCCCTTTGCCCTGGTCATCTCCTGGTTCTACGAGCTGACGCCCTCCGGCTTCAAGCGTGAAATCGAGCCGGGACAGAATAACGCCGACAGCATCTGGCGCCATCGCGCTTTCCGCATGGCCCTGTTCTCCTCGATCGCCATCGCGCTGGCCGTGGTGATTGCGGCCGGCCTGGTGTCCCGCCGCTCCGATAAGAGCCATGCCGGCGGCATCTCCATCGCCGTGCTGCCGTTCCGCAACCTCAGCGCCAATGCCGAAAACGCCTATTTCAGCGAAGGCATCCAGGATGAGATCCTGACGCGCTTGGCGGGGATCGGCGCATTGCGGGTGATCTCCCGCACCTCCACTGCCCACTACGCCAGTACGCCGGAAAACCTGCCCAAGATCGCCGCGGAACTGGGCGTGGACAACATCCTCGAAGGCAGCGTGCAGCGGCACGACGACGAAGTGCGGATCAACGTGCAGCTGATCCGCGCCGGCAAGGACACCAACATCTGGTCCGAGACCTACGACCGCATCCTCAAGGATGTCTTCGGCGTGGAGAGCGAAGTGGCGCGGGCCGTTGCAGAATCGCTCAAGGCCGTGCTCAGCGGCGCGGAGCGTCGGGAGCTCGATACCCTGCCGACGTCAAACCCGGAAGCCTACGACCAGTACCTGCGCGGCGTGGCCATTGCGCTGAATTCCTTCGAGCCGGCCAGGCTTGGATCGGCAGCCGGATTCCTGCGTCGCACGGTGGAGCTGGACCCTGCATTCGCCCTGGCCTGGGCACGCCTGGCGCGAGTGGATGCCAGCCTGGCCTATCAGGGTTTCGATCCCGGCGCCGGACTCTGCGACAAGGCAGGAGTCGAGGCCGCCACCGCGCTCAGGCTCAAGCCCGAACTGGGCGAGGCGCGCCTGGCGCAGGGCTACTACTACTATCTGTGCAAGAGCGACCTGGACCGGGCGCAGGCCGCGTTCGAGCAGGCGCGGCTGGTCCTGCCCGGCAGTCCGGCGGTGCTGGAAGCCATGGGCAATATCGAGCGGCGCCGCGGCGCGCAGCAGAAGGCGGCGGAGTATTTCAGCCAGGCCATGCAGCTGGACCCGCGCAATACCGAATTGCTGGGCAACCACGCCCTGACGCTGGTGGAGTTGCGCCGCTTCGACCAGGCGCGCGCCCTGACCGACAAGGCTCTCGACGTGGCCCCGGATGACCCTGCCATGATCGCGCTGCAGGTTTTTACCTACCAGGCCGAGGGCCGGATCGGACAGGCGCAAAAGCTGCTCGACCTGTTGCCCGGCCGACTGCAGGAAGTGGATGTATTCGACTACCAGGTGCTGCAGCTGATCTATCAGCGTCGGCACGCCGAGGCGATCGGGAAACTCAGGCAGGCGCTGGCACAGGACCTTGGGCCGCTGGGACTCGGTGCCGGCGACTATTACTACCTGCTGGGCGTGGCGCAACGCGCCGCCGGCGACGTCGCCCTCTCGCGGCAGGCTTTTGCCGATGGGCGCAGCTACCTTTCCCGTTTCATCGGCGCGGTGCGCTCCACCGACAACGAAGCCTATCTGCACGCCATGCTGTGCCTGATGGACTCGGGCCGCGGCGAAGTACGATCCGCGGGCGGTGACTGCGAATCGGTCGAGAAGGTGGCGAATGCCGGCGGCCCCTTTGGCCTGAGCGCGAGGGAAGCGCTGGTGCGTGCTTACGCCCTTCAGGGAAAGTCGGATGCCGTGATCGCCGCCTTGCCGGAGTTGCTGCGGGAGTCCTATTACAGCTATCTCTACAGCGCTCCGCTGACTCCGGCACTGCTGCGCCAGGACCCGGTGTGGGATGGTCTGCGCGCCGATGCGCGTTTCCAGGCATTGGCCGGCGGGACGGTGCCGGCGCAATAGGGCGGTAAGGGAGATATCCACAGGTCGGGTTGAGGCGGTCGCCGGCCGGATTTGGGCTGTTTTTCACCATGCGTGCCATGTGTGCCATGGGTTTTTGTTGGCACGCATGCGGTGAGCGGGTGCGCTTGGTGGCCGAATTCCTCCCGCTTTTTGGGGCTTGTTGCGACAGCCCTCCCGGGTAGCGCTGCGCGCTTCCCGGGCTACGGGGAAGTGCTTGGTGAGCTCAGAGCTTGGGAATGCGGATGCGGCTGATCATCAGCGAGCCGGACAGGGCGAACATCAGCGCCAGCGGATGCAGGGTGAAGTGCAGCAGCTTGATCGCGCCGAACCAGAGCTCGTCGCCGATGGCGCCCTGCGAGGTGGCGACCCACAGCACCACCACCAGCAGCAGCGAGGTGGGGATGGGCGTGCCCTCGAAGTACTTGACCTTGCCGGTGCCTTCGGAGAGGGTTTCGGCGGTGACGTTGTAGCGCGCCAGGCGCGACACGCCGCAGGCGACGAAGTAGCCCAGCACGATGCGGTCCACCAGGCCCTGCATGCCGCAGCCGTAGCCGATGACGGCAGGCACCACGCCGAAGGAGATGACGTCGGCGAGGGAATCCAGCTCGCGGCCTAGGGCGGAGCTCTTGTTGCGCCAGCGGGCGATGCGGCCGTCCAGCACGTCGAAGATCAGGGCGGCGACGACCAGGGCGCAGGCGTAGTAGACATGCCGCGGCTCGCCCACCTGCAGGTAGGTCATCATCGAGAACAGGGCGCCGACGCCGCATACGGCGTTGCCGAGGGTGAACCAGTCGGCGAGGTGGAACTCGCGGATCATCGAGAACGGTTTGGGCGCGGTCATGGTGCTCTCTGGCTCTTAGAACTGCGGCAGCGGCGCCTTCTTGGCGTAGGCGCGGAACAGGGTGCGGGCCAGCACGCCGAGGATCTGGCGCACTTCGTCAGGAGTCTGGTGGCGCAGCGGCAGGATCACCGCCTCGCCCAGTGCCATCACGGCGCGGGCGAATTCCTCCAGCTCGCCGCCGAGGTCGAACTGGCCCTGGTCGACGCCGCGGCGCAGCGCTGCCTCGATCACCTTCCAGGAGCGCTGCTCGAAGGCGCGCTGGGCGTCGGACAGCACCGAGGTTTCCGGGCCGGACGGCACCAGCCAATAGCCGGCGACGCCGTTGAGCACGCGCGGATCGCTGAGCAGCTTCTCCAGGCCGTGGAACAGGGCCAGCACCGCCTTGGCGCCGTCGGCCTCGGCTGCCATCGTCTCGAAGATGTAGTGGTCGAACAGGGCGTGCAGGCGCTGCAGGCAGTCCAGGTACAGCGCTTCCTTGCCGGTGTAATGCCAGTACAGCGCGCCCTTGCTCAGGCCGGTGGCGCTGGCGATATCGCCGATCGAGACGCCGTCATAGCCATAGCGGGCGAACAGTTCGAACGCGCAATCCTGGATAGCCTTGAGGGTGTCGATCTGCTGGTGGGCGGGCTTGCGCGGCATTTGCGATGATGTAGGCCTGTATCGGCTTTAAGCACGAAGGATCGATATGTACGTGCCGTCCCACAACCGCATGGACGACCGCGCTGAACAAGTGGCATTCATGCGTCAGTATAGCTTTGCCACGCTGGTCACAAGCGATTCCCGGGCTGTGCCGCGGGCCACCCATCTACCCTTTGTGGTGGTGGAGGAGGGTGCCGCAATACGCCTGGTGGCGCACCTGGCGCGGGCCAATCCGCAGTGGCGGGATTTCACCGGTAGCAGTGAGGTTCTGGTGATTTTCCAGGGACCGCATGCCTATATCTCCCCCAGCCTGTACCAGCGCCATCCCAGCGTGCCGACCTGGAACTACGCGGCGGTGCACGCTTACGGCAGCCTGCGCCTGCTGGAAGAACGCGAGGACAAGCTGCGCGCCCTGCGCCAGCTAGTGACGGCCAATGATGCGCCGTGGCTGGCCGAGATGGAGCGCCTGCCGGCGGACTTCCTCGCGCTCAAGCTCGACGGCATCGTCGCGTTTGAAATTGTGGTGACCCGGCTGGAGGCGCGCTGGAAGCTGAGCCAGGATCGCGCGCCGCAGGAGCGGCAAAATATCGTCGATGCGCTGCGTGGCAGCGACGACAGCGCTGCGCAAACCCTGGCGGCGATGACTCCGGTGGAGCCGGCCAGGTGAGCGACTTCGTGCCGCTGCGCGCGCTGGCCGCCGAGCTGGGCCGGGCGCGGCGGGTGCTGGTCATCACCGGCGCCGGCATGTCGGCCGATTCCGGCCTGCCTACCTATCGCGGCGTCGGCGGCCTTTACGACAACGGCCCCACCGCGGACGGCGTGGCGATCGAGGAGGCGCTGTCCGGCGAGATGATGCGGACGCGGCCGGAGCTGTGCTGGAAATACCTGGGCGAAATCGAGCAGGCCTGCCGCGGCCGCCAGCCCAATGTGGGCCACCAGGTGCTGGCCGAGCTGGCGCCGCGCTACCAGCAGTTCACCGTGCTGACGCAGAACGTCGACGGCTTTCACCGCCTCGCCGGCAGCCGCGACCTGATCGAGATCCACGGCAATCTGCATCGGTTGTATTGCACCTTTTGCCCCTACGAGGTCGAGGTGCAGGACTACAGCGGCCTGGAGATTCCACCGTCCTGCCCCTACTGCGCCGGCCTGGTGCGGCCGCGCGTGGTGCTGTTCGGCGAGGCGCTGCCGCCGCGCGAGCTGGAGCGCCTGCAACAGGTGATCGAGCAGGGCGTGGATCTGGTCATCAGCATCGGCACCACCAGCGTGTTTCCCTATATCGCCCAGCCGGTGATCGTGGCGGCGCGTCGCGGCATTGCCACCGCCGAGATCAATCCGGGGGCCAGCGAGGTATCGCATCTGGTGCGTTACCGGGTTCGAGAGGGGGCGGCGGTGGCTTTGCAGAAGTTGCGGGAGTTGCTGGATGGGGAGGCGGGGGTCGGGTTGCGGACTAGGGCGCGTTGAGTGCCAGTTGCGTTGTGCCGACCGCAACAATCAAATTCAAGCGTCATACCGGCGCAAGTTGGTATCCAGAGCGACGGGGTGCGCGTCCCGAATCCCTGGATACCGGCTTGCGCCGGTATGACGGTGATTCAATTGGCCTGCAATTGGTTTAACCCCGTTTTCCTGGTGGCATCGTTTATACCGTTGAAGCGGATGTGGAGCAGGCCCATGCGGTGCAATGGCGAACAATAAGGAGTAGCGACTGGAAGCAAGCCTCACGGCGGAGCGGCCGACGGTAGTTGCCGCTCCGACCGACGAAGACTTGATGATGCAGTACCGGAGCGGGCAGATGGCGGCGTTCGAGATGCTTTATCGCCGCCATAAGGACCCGCTGTACCGGTATCTGCTGCGCGGCTGCGCCCATGCGGATGTGGCGGCCGAGCTGTTCCAGGATGTGTGGGCGAGCCTGATCCGGGTGCGCGCCAGTTATGAGCCGCGGGCCAGGTTCAGTACCTGGCTGTATCGCATGGCGCACAATCGACTGATCGACCACCTGCGGCTGGTGCCGCGTGCGCCGTTGCCGCTGGAGGAAGAATTGATCCCCGCCGCGGCCGAGCATGAGCGGCCCGAGGCCCAGGCGCTGGCGGGAGAAAGCGCCGGACGCCTGCGGCGCGCTCTGGCGGCGCTGCCGGTGGAGCAACGGGAAGCGTTTCTGCTGCACGAAGAAGCAGGGCTGACCCTGGAGGAAATCGCCGAAGTGAGCGGAGTGGGACGCGAGACCATCAAGAGCCGGCTGCGCTACGGCCTGGCCAAATTGCGCGAGGCGCTCGCCGATGACTGAACAGAACCCGATGCCGCCCGGCGACCACGAGCTGGAGCAGTTCCTGGCCCGGCGCAGCGAGCTGTCGCGGCTACATCGCGCCGGCACGGAAGGCGAGGGGGCGCCGCCCGAGCTGGATGCGCCGGTGCTGGCCCAGGCGCGGGCCGAACTGCAGCGCCCGCCGCTGCGCTCGCGACGCTTCCTGCGCTGGGGCCGGCCGCTGGCGGTCGCCGCTACGCTGGTGCTGGTGGTGAGCCTGGGCTGGATGGCGCAGCAGAGGCCCTTGCCGCAGCAGGTGGCGCTCGCTCCTGCGCCTCCCCTGGTGCCGGCGGAAACTGCTGCGCCTGCGGTGGATGCCGCCGCGCCGCTGCCGGCTGCGAAGGCAGAGGAAGTGAAGAAGCAGACGATAGCGGGGCAGGCGCCCGCCGGGGCTGTGCAGCGGCAGCAGCCGGCGGCAGCGGCGCGCAGCGTGGACCGGCTGGCGCAGTCGCAGATGCAGCCGGTCCAACAGTACGACAGGGCTGCCCCGGCGGAACCGCCCCCGCCACCACCGCTGCCCGCTGCCCCGGCCGGGCAAGCGTCGGCTCCTGCCGCCGTGGCAAAACCCGCTGCACCCGAGTCGCGCGAGCGGGTTTTTGCGCAGAAGCGGGAAGCGCTGCTGCAGCAATCGGCAAAAGGTTTCGTGGCGGAGGCAGACTCCGCTCCGGCCGTTGCCCTTACAGCCAGGGCGGCGGCAGCCCCGCCACCGTTTGCGCCGGCTCCGACGCCGCTGGGAATGACCACGCCGGTGACCGTCGCGCCGGCTGCCAGCCTGGCGGCTGCGCCGAATCCCTGCGCTGCGTTGCCCTCGCGCGTCGCGGCGCGGGATCAGGTGCAGGCGGGGACCAGTGCCGATGTTGCGGCCTGGCTGGAGCAGATTCGGCGGCTGCGCGATGCCGAGGATCTGAAGGGCGCGCGCGCGGAGCTGACTTGTTTCAGTTACGTACATACACCCGGCGATGTTCCGGATGATCTCAAGCCCTTGTTGCAGCCGTCTCCCTGACCTTCATTCCATCTATGCTCCGTCTGCTTCCGTAACGGGGCGTACCGGCTAGTGCGCAGGGATCCTCGAGAACCACGCTCACGCCGTAGCGCAGCATTTCATGTACTACAATTTCTACGCAGTACATAAGACGCTGGGCATTACCCCGGCGATGGAAGCCGGCATTGTGGATCACGTTTGGACGTTGGATGAAATTGCGGCCTTCGCGCGCTAGGGGATTAAATGGGCAATTTTCATGGGGCCGACTGGCTTTTTCTCTGGGTGATGCTTCTGATGTGCTTCAACATCTGGCGCATAGAAAAAAAGCTTAATAAATTTATCGATGAACAACGAAATAAATCAAGCTGAGACACTCTCCTGATACACGTTGCTTCGCAACGCACTCGGGACGAACGGATGATTGATTGTTTGCTGCCGCCGTGAACAGCGGGGTTGACGGATTCGGGGTTAGTCGTTCTTCATCAATAGGTGCCCCGTCGCCGCGGCCAGCGATCTCGGCGTGAAGCGCACGCTGAACGCGGCCAGCCAGTTGAACAGGCCGATGACTGCGCTGGAGCGACGCGCCAACATCTTGCGCACGCCGGCGCGGGCTACCTCGGCGCTGCTCATCATGGTGCGGCGCTGGTACCAGGTGGGTTTCTGGCCGGAGACCTGGAGGAATTCGGTGGCGGTGACGCCGGGCGAGACCACGGTGCAGGACACGCCGCTGCCGCGCAGCTCGTAGTGGAGCGCCTCGCCGTAGCTCAGCACGTAGGCCTTGGTGGCGGCGTAGGCGGCATAGGTCGGGGTGGGCTGGTAGGCGCCGGTGGAGGCGATCTGCAGGATGTGGCCGGAGCCGCGCTTGACCATGTCGCGGGCGAACAGGCGGGTCAGCTCGGTCAGGGCCAGCATGTTGAGCTGGAGCATTTGCCGGGTTTTCGCCCAGGGCAGGTCGAGGTCCTGGCCGAACAGGCCGAAACCGGCGTTGTTGACCAGCACGTCGATGTCGAGCTTTTGCAAACGCATCAGGTCGTACAGGGCCTGCGGCGCCTCGGCACTGCCCAGGTCGAGGGTGACGATGCTGACCTTGACGCTGCGCTGCAGCAATTCCGCCTGCACCTGCTTCAGCAGGTCCTCGCGCCGCGCCACCAGCACCAGGTTGCAGCCCAGGCCGGCCAGTTCGCGGGCGAAATCCACCCCCAGGCCGGAGGATGCGCCGGTGACCAGCGCGGTCTTGCCGCTCAGCGTCGGATTTGCCATTGCAGCGTCTCCCTGCGCCGGTCTAGCGCTTGCGGGCGCAGCCTAGCATGCAGTTGCGGGTGATTTCCGGTACGGTTTCCGGCAGGGGATGCCAGGCCCTCAAGGTAAAGCCCGGTCCTTGAGCTATAAATCCTAAGTGACTGTTTAATGAGGCTGGGCCATAATCGACCGGGGAGTTGAATCACGTCCAAGGCGCCACTCAAGCGCATACCGATCAGGGTGAGTCATCAATGATTCCGTCGCGCCTGCCGCCGTCCGCAAAACGGCTGGCTTTCACTCGTGCCCGGGGCCTGTTTCTGGCTGCCGCCCTGATTCCTGTGCTGGCGGCCGCGGAAGGCGCCGGGCAGCCGGCCGACCTGATCGGCATCTACGTCAAGGCGCTGGATGCCAATCCCCAGTACCAGGGGGCGGTCGCCGGCTTCCGCGAAGCGGCGGAAGCCAAGCCGCAGGCCCTGGCCAAGCTGCTGCCGCAGCTTGGCGCGGGCGCCTCGGCGGGTGAGCTGGAGCAGGCAGTCAGCGGCGAGTTCTTCAAGGGCATTCTCAACAGCAGCGTCACCAGCGGCGACGGCCTCAACGTCAATCACCGCGACCAGTTCTATTCCGTCGGCTACCAGGTAGCGCTGACCCAGGTGCTGTTCAACTGGGGTTTGTTCAAGACCTACGACGAGTCCGAGCTGCAGGTGGGGCAGGCCGGGGTCAAGGTCTACGAGGCGCTGGACTTGCTGCGCCTGCAGACGGCGCAGGCTTATTTCGACGTGCTGGCGGCGCAGGACGGCGTGCGCTTCGCCAGCGCCGAGAAGAGCGCCGTTGGCCAGTTGCTGGACCAGGCCAAGAACAAGCTGTCTTCCGGCCTGGTGACCGATGTCGAGGCCAAGCAGGCGCAGGCCGAGTACGACCTGTCGGACGCGGAGCTGATCGACGCGCAGAACACGCTGGACGTGGACCTGACCCAGCTGCAGCTGCTTACCGGCGGCCAGAGTTATTCCGAGCTGAAGCCGCTGAGCACGAATTTCCAGCCGGCGCCACCCGATCCGAACAAGCTCGACGTGTGGCTGGAGCGGGCGCAGTCGCAGAACCTGGCGCTGCAGGACAAGCACTACGGCACCGAGATCGCGCAGAAGGAGATCGAGCGGCAGAAGGCGGCGCGCCTGCCCACCCTCGATGCCAGCGCCAAGCGCAGTTATGCCTACGCCGACGGCGGCATCAGCAACGGCATTGCGGCGGGCAACAATCATGGTCTCGACGAGAGCATCTTCCTCAACTTGAAGGTGCCGATCTATACCGGCGGCGCCATCAGCTCGGGCATCCGCGCTGCCCAGGCCGGCCTGGAGCGCGCGCAGTACGAGGAAGCGGCGGCGCGCAACGACGCCAAGCACGGCACCCAGGTGGCCTTCCTCAATGCCAGCGCCGGCCTGTCGCATATCAGCGCGCTGAACCAGGCGGTGCAGTCCGCCGCGGCCGCCGAGGATGCCGCAAACGTCGGCTACAACGTCGGCACCAAGACCTATTCCGATGTGCTGCTGGCAGTGCGCACCCATTACAAGGCGGAGCGCGACTACGCCCAGGCGCGCTATGGCTACATCGTCAATTTCCTCAAGCTGAAGCAGTCCGCCGGGGCGCTGAGCCACGCCGACTTGCTGACCATCAACCGTTGGCTGCAGCAATAAACAACAACAGAACTTAGGGAATCAAGCCAGATGGAAACGCCGCGCCACCCCTATCGCAAGTTCGTCTTCGCCGCCGCCACGCGCACCTCGGCCGGCTATTACTCGGTCACCAGTCCGCGCCACGGCCGCTCGTTTCGGCTGGAGCCGGCGGAGTTCGAGCTGGCGCGCCTGTTCGACGGCGACCGCAGCGGCAACGAGATCCGCGACAGCGCGGCGCGCCTGACCGGGCGCAGCTTCACTGCGCCGGAGCTGGAACAGTTCGCCAACGAGCTGGCCCTGGCCAGCCTGCTGGAACCGGGCACGCAGGAGCCGCTGCCGGTGCCGCCGCAGAGCGACGAGGAAGCCACCGCCGCCGGCTGGCTCGGCCAGCGCGCCGCGCCGGGACCGGAAGTGGCCGCGCCTTCCACCGTGCCGGGCTCGCTCAGCGGCGGCGGCCGCATGGGCACGCTGACTTCGTTGTGGGGCGCCTTCCGCGGCCAGTCCGATCCGCTGGCCTGGTCGTTTTCGGTAAAGCCTTTCCTGTGGCTGGGCGCGCTGCTCGACTGGGCGCTGTATTCGAGCCTACTGGTCTATGCCCTGATCGCGATGTCCTTCGGCGCGGTGTTCGCGCTGTGGGTCAACAAGGTCGGCGTCGCCGCCGACGTGGTGCGGCTGACTCACCCGCTGACCTTCCTGCTGATGGCGGTGGGCTGCCTGCTGCTGCTTGAATTCCTAGGCGAGATAGCCCGCGCCGCCGCAGTGAAGCGCGCCACCGGTGTGGTGCCGCGCTTCGGCATCCAGCTCGGCGTCGGCCTGATCCCGTATTTCAAGGCCGATACCTCCGGCCCGGTGGAAGCGGCCGACCGCGCCACCCGCATGCGCATCGTCGGCGCCGCCCTGGTGGCGACGCTGACGGTAGAGATACTGGCCATCGCCGGCTGGTTCGTGTTCCACCATAGTCACGGCTTCCTGTCGGTGTTCTGCATCGGCCTGGCCATCGCCGCGATGGTGTGGGTGTTCATCCTGGTCAACCCGCTGGCCAAGCGCGACGGCTATCACGTACTGGCCAATCTGCTGCAGGCGCCGGATCTGCGCGAGCAGGCGCTGATCGCGCTGTTCGGCTACCGCAAGCCCTGGCTCGACACGCGCCGTCTGCCCGGCAGCACGCTGATCGCCTACGGCGTGCTGTGCATCGTTTACCTGGCCTGGGTGCTGGTGTGGCTGGTGCTGTTCCCCGGCGAGTGGCTCGCCGGTGGCTGGGGCCCGGCCGGCGTGGTGGTGTTCCTGGCGGTGCTGGCTTACTACGTCTACCTGCAGGTCAGCCGCATGCTGTCGCAGCGCGCCAACATCGGCGGCGAGATCGTCATTGCGCCGCCGAACCGGCTCGACTGGATCATCATCGGCGCCATCGTCGCGGTGGCGCTGTTCCCGTACCCGTACGAGCCGAGCGGCGATTTCACTGTGCTGCCGTATGCGCGCGCCGACGTGCGCGCGCTGATCGCCGGCGACGTGCGCAAGGTGCTGGTCAAGGAAGGCGACCTGGTCAAGGCCAACGACGTCATCGCCGAACAGGCCGACGACGAGGAGCAGGCGGCGGTCTCCACCAGCAAGGCCGATATCGCGCGGCTCTACGCGCAATTGCAATTGCTGAAAAGCGGCGCGCGTCCGGAAGAAGTCGATCTGGCCAAACAGGAAGTGGCGACGGCGCAGAAGAAGTACGACTACGCCCAGGCCGAGGCGCAGCGCCAGGAGAAAGCCTTCACCCAGAAGGCGGTCAGCGAGCAGCAATACCAGCACTATCTTTCGGAAGCGCAGGTCGGCCAGCAGCAGTTGCTGGAAGCCAAGCGCCACCTCGACCTGGTCAGCGGTGGGGCGCGGCCGGAGAAGCTCGACGAGATCAAGGCCGAGCTGGCCAGCGCGCAGGCGCAGTTGCAGTACCACACGCAGCAGCTCGAATACACCAAGATCCGCGCCCCGGTTGCGGGCCGCGTGGTGTCCAGCACGCTGCTGTTCGCGGTGGGCGACTACCTGGAACGCGGCGCGCTGCTGGCGCGGGTCGAGGACAGCAGCAAGTTGCAGGTGGAGATCCGCCTGCCGGAAACCTCCATCGGCGAAATCGCGGTCGGCGATCATGCCTGTGCCAAGGCCTGGGGTGTGCCCTTCGCCTGCTATGGCGGCACGGTGACGCAGATCGCGCCGAGCGCCGACACCACGCCGGACGGCCGCGTCGTCCGCGTGCTGATGCAGGTGGACAAGGTGGATGGCCAGCTGCGGCCGGAGATGACCGGCTATGCCAAGGTGCATGCCGCGACCTATCCGCTGATCGTCGCCTTCACCCGGCCGGTGGTGCGCTTCTTCCTGGTCGAGATCTGGTCTTGGCTCCCCTAGGCGAATTGCCAAGGGCGGGCTCGCTGGCGCCGGCGGTTGCCGGCGGCGGCTTGCGCGAGTCCGATTTCCGCCTGATCAACCAGAGTGGTTTCGGCGACGGCCTCAATAACTACGCCCACAGCATGGCGTGGTTCGAGGGCAAGCTGTACGTCGGCACCACTCGCGGCACCTGGGCCATGACCAAGGTCAATAAGCCGGTGCCGGACCTCAAGCCCTGGCCGACCGATTGCCCGGACGATGTCTACGAAGTGGATCGCCGCGCCGAGATCTGGGCTTATACCCCCGAGCTCGACAGCTGGACGCGGGTGTTCCAGGCACAGTATGTGAAGGGTCGCACCAAGGCGGTGGTGCCGCGCTACATCGGCCTGCGCGGCATGACCGTGTTCCAGGGGCCGAGCGATGCCAAGCCCTGCCTCTATGTGTCGACCTGGGCGCCGCAGCAGGCTGAGCCGCCGGACGTGCTGCGCTCCGAGGACGGCGTCAGTTTCGCTACGGTGCCGCGGCCGCCCTGGGATGTGACGGTGCGCTCGTTCCGCACCCTGCAGGTGTTCAAGGGGCGCGTGCATACCAGCCCCACCGGCTCCAGCGGTGCGCCCGGACAATCGCAGGAATGCGTCGCCTCCGAGTCGGCGGTGTACTGCACCGACGACATGCAGACGGCGCGCTGGGTGGCGTCGAGCCAGGACGGCTTCGGCGACCCGACCAATCTCACCGTGTTCGAGATGGCTGAGTTCAACGGCCATCTCTATGCCGGCACCGTCAACGCCGAGCAGGGCTTCCAGTTGTGGAAGACCACGGGCGAGGGCGGCCCGCCTTACACTTGGAAGCGGGTGCTGCAGCACGGCGCCTGGCGCGGCCCGCTCAATGAGGTCTGCGGTAGCCTGTGCGTGTTCAAGGGCGCGCTCTACGTCGGCACCGGCATCGTCAACGGCGGCTACCACCGCACGCTGCGCATCGGCCCGGCGGCGCCGGAGTTGCTGCGCGTCTACCCGGACGATTCCTGGGAACTGCTGATGGGCTATTCGCGCCTGACGCCCGACGGGCTCAAGGTGCCGCTGTCCGGTTACTCCGGCGGCTTCGACAATTTCTTCAACGGCTATGTCTGGCGCATGGGCGTGCATGGCGACTGGCTCTATGCCGGCACCATGTCCTGGGCCAACGTCATCCCTTACCTGCATGTCGAGATGTGGCCGGAAGAGATGCTGGTGCTGATGCGCCGCTGGGGCAAGGAAGAGATGGTGCGCCGCTATGGCGGCTGCTCCCTGTACCGCTCGCGCGACGGCCTGCGCTGGGAGCCGGTGACGCGCTCCGGCTTCGGCAACAAGTACAACTGGGGCATCCGCAACATCGTCTCGACCCAGCACGGCCTGTTCATCGGCACCGCCAATCCCTTCGGCCCCACCGTGGCGATCCGCCGCGACAACCGCTGGAGCTATGTCGACAACCCGCGCGGCGGCTGCGAGGTATTCCTCGGCCGCGATCAGGAAACCCAGGTGTGATCGCTTCCGCTCCCTTGCTGGTTTTGTCCGCGCCCGGCGCCGAAGCGGCCCGTCTCGCCGCCATGCTCGGCCGCCATCCGGATGCTTACGGCCTGCCGGAACTGAACCTGCACCTGGCCGCCACAGTGGAAGGACTGCTCTCGATCTTCCACATCACCCAGGGCAATGTGCAGGACGGCCTGCTGCGCACGGTGGCGCAGCTCTACTGCGGCGGCCAGAGCGAGGCCGGCATCGCCGCCGCCCGTGACTGGCTCAAGCGCCGTGCCGACTGGAGCAGCATGGAGCTGCTCGACGAGCTGGGCGGGCGCATCGCGCCGAAGCTGCCGCTGCTGGCCGAGAGCGGGCTGGCCTGGCGGCCGCACGATGTCGAAGCGTGGCTGGCGCGGGTGCCGGATGCGCGCGTGCTGCACGTGGTGCGCCATCCGCGCGCGCAGTGCGCCGAAGTGGCGGCGCGCCTCAACGGCCCGCTGTTCGTGCCGCCGGACTACAAGGATTACGGCGTCGATCCGGCGGTGATCGATCCGCAGCTGGCCTGGTACCGCATCAACCGCAACATCGAGCAGGCGGTGGCTGCGTTGCCTGCGGCGCAGTGCCGCCAGGTGCAGGCGGAAGACCTGTTCGTCGGCCCCGAGGATACGCTGGGCGCCATCTGCGGCTGGCTCGGCTTGCCGTTCAGTGCGGCCGCTTTGCAGCGCATGCTGCGGCCGGAGGATGGGCCTTATGCGCGCGTCGGCACTGCCGAGGCGCCGTATGGGATGGAGCCGGAATTTCATGAGGCGCCGGAGTTCAGCGGTAGGCTGCGGCCGCGCCAGCCGCTCGAAGGAGTGGCCGAGTGGCGTGGGGACGGCAGGCCGCTGGCGGCGGAAGTGGTGGCGATGGCGCGGGGTTATGGGTATCGCTGAGGCGGTCTGCCGTTTTATACGAAGCTTGTCTATTGACGTCGTCATTCCCGCGAAAGCGGGAATCCAGGGCGACATGCGCTGAAGCAAAACTGGATTCCCGCCTTCGCGGGAATGACGATGAATTGAAAGTGCATACGCAAGATTCAGGGATAAAACTTTCCAATGAGCGTTGCTAAAAAAGCCAAAGCCAAACCGGCCAGGAAAACCAGCCGTATCGACTGGACCACCAAGACCGCCCTGGTCACCGGCGGCAACCGCGGCATCGGTCTGGAAGCGGCGCGCCAGCTCGGCCAGGCCGGTTGCAGCATCGTGCTGGCGGCGCGCGATCTCAAGCTGGGCGAGGAGGCGGCGCAGCCGCTGCGCGCCGAAGGCCTGCGGGTGCGGGTGGAGCAGCTCGACGTGTCCGATGAGCAGTCGGTGAAGGATTGCGCCAAGCGGTTGAAGAAGGCGCGGATTGCTGTCGACATCCTGGTCAACAATGCCGGCATCTATGACCGCACGCCGATCATGGAGCTGCAGACCGAGACCTTCATGAATGTGTTCCGCACCAACACCCTCGGTGCGCTGTGGTGCAGCCAGGCTTTCATTCCCGGCATGGTGGAACGCCAGTGGGGCCGGGTGGTGATGGTCAGCTCCGGCCTCGGCACCTTCAGCCGCGGCATGCTCGGTCATCCCTGCTACGCCATCTCCAAGGCGGCGCTGAATGCGCTGACCATCAAGCTGGCCCAGGCCACGCCTGATGTGGTGAAGATCAACGCGGTGCGCCCGGGCTGGGTCAAGACGCGGCTGGCCGGCGCCCTCGGCAAGGACTCGGTGGAAACCGGGGCGGAGCGGGTGGTGCATCTGGCCCTGCTGCCGGACGACGGCCCCACCGGCGGCTACTTCAGGGGCAAGCGCTCCAGCCGCTGGTAG
>FTIF01349032.1_pt1 | contig 44040 bp, 41 predicted proteins | sample 1658001 | NCBI WGS metagenome assembly FTIF01 (sample SAMEA3914789, study PRJEB12502) | metagenome | biome: forest; material: soil | place: Canada | collected 2011-07-03 | depth 0.3 m | reverse complement strand
GGATGTCTTTCGGAAGGCAGCCGCCGCCGAATCCCAGGCCGGGCTTAAGGAACCGCGATCCGATTCTCGAGTCGTAGCCGAGGGCAGTCGCGAGCAGGTTCACGTCGGCACCGGTTGCCTCACACACCTCGGCCATCGCGTTGATATACGAGATCTTCGTGGCGAGGAAGGAGTTCGCGGCCACCTTCACCAGCTCGGCGGTAGCAAGGTCCGCCACGACGAGCGGCGTTCCGTCCTCGAGAATCGGCCGAAAAGCGGCCCTCAACTGCTGTTCTGCCCAGACGGATTGCACGCCGAATACCAGGCGATCCGGGTGGAGTGTGTCCTTGACCGCGTATCCCTCGCGCAGGAACTCGGGGTTCCACGCGAGTTCCAGGTCGCCGCCCGCGGGTGAAACGCGCTGCACGAGTGTAGTCAGACGGGCCGCGGTCCCGATCGGCACGGTCGACTTGCCCACGAGTAGGGCGCGGCGGGTGATGCGGCTCGCCAACTCCGTGAAGGCGAGGTCGACGTAGGTGAGGTCCGCAGCATCCGATTCTTTGGACTGCGGGGTACCCACGCAGAGGAAGTGCACGTCGCCCCACTCTGCCGCCTCAGCGAAGTCGGTCGAGAATCGCAGGTGACCGCTCTCGAGCGCCTTCGCGAGGCTCTCAGTCAACCCGGGTTCGAAGAATGGGACGCGCCCCGACTGAAGCGCGGAGATCTTGTCGAAGTCGACGTCAACGCCCAGAACGTCGAAGCCGAGCAGCGCCATGCAGATGGCGTGGGTGGCCCCGAGGTATCCGGTTCCGATGACGGTGAGGCGGGGGTTTTCGACCACCACGGGGCGGTCGAATGTGGAGTCGAGGGCGTTCATGAGGTCACCAATTCCAATCGAGGAGGATGCGGGACTTTCGGTGGTGGTTGCCCGGGCCAATGGGGGCATAGGAGGACCGCTAGCCGTTGCTGGTGGACTTGACCTTCGGGATTAGGCCTGCGCTCACGAACGCCTGGTCGAAGGCTGGCTCAAGGGCCTTAGCTGCTGTTGCCGTGATATGGGAGTCGTCACGGTACAGGAGCACGCCGTTCTTCACGGCAGGGCAAGTGTCGGCAGAACAGAAGTACTTGTACATGTCCACAACCGTCACCTTGTTTTCATTGCCAATGATCGTTTGCTGGATGACTGGCTCCAGCTTGTTTAGCGGCTTGAAGGAGCATTTGGACCAATTGTCGAGCGCGGAGGAGATGCAGGTGGGCACATCCTTCGAAGGAATCGGACTGTCGCGGATGTAGGCGATTGGCGCACCTTGGGTGCGCAGCTTGTCCAGCGAGACGTTCCATGCGGTGAGCACTTCACCCTGATCGGGAATGTAGTTGTCGAGAGATGAGACGACGATCAGTGCTGGCTTGATCGACTTGGTTATCTCATCAATCGCTGCCTGCCTCCACTTCACACACTCCGGCTCCGAGAAACGACTTCCATCCTTTCGAGGGGCGATGTCTGGCACCGGACAACCCGACTTGGTAAACACCGTCAGGCGCCAATTCCGGGCAGTCGACATCCCCGACAACGCGGGGAGCCATTGGTTCGCGTGGCTGTCGCCGAAAAGGACCACGGGCAGCCCGTTGATAGGCCCGAGCGCGCAGCCCGCAACCACAGCTTTCTCATGGTCGAGGAGGCAGGCGGTTGGCCGTGGTATGTCCGCTGCGGCCGCCAGCGCAGAGGGAATCACTGCCCCCGCGTTCCTCACCGTGGAGGGGCCAAACGCTGCCTGAAGCTGGGCGGGGGACACCGACGTTCCCGCCGCACCGAGCGCGTTGACCGCGTTTGCGCCGATTCCGAGAACGATGGCGGCGACCGTGATCATGCAGAAGACGCCCAGCGCGAACGCTGGTCCGATATTTCGTGCGACCGTCTTCCAACGGGAGATAGGCATCTCGATCAGATGCAGCGTCGCCGCCGCCAGCAGCAGTGCAATCATCATGAGAAGGGAACGACCTTGCCACGATAGCGTGCTCGTTTTCACTTCAACGAGCACCATCACCGGCCAGTGCCAGAGGTACCACGCATAGGACAAACGGCCCAGGTACCGCATGGGGGCCAGCGACAGCAGCGATCCGATGGAACCACGGCCGGTTCCCGCGAGTAGACCGCCCGCGATGATTGCCGCGGTACCGAGTGTCGGAACGAGCGCCGCCGTGCCGGGGAATGGTGTGGAGTTGTCGAAACGCAGCACCGCGTAGCCGATCGCGGCGAGCCCGGCCCAACCGGCCACGAAACCCACCGTGCGACCGATCGCTGTCGATCCCTGGGCGGTGAGCCAATGCGCTACGAGCGCGATGAGCGCGCCGATGCCGAACTCCCACGCTCGGGTCTGCGTCGCCATGTACGCCACCTTCGGTTCCGTAGTGGTGAGCACCAACCCAGCAATAAGCGACGCGACAGTCACCCCGCCGAGCACAAGCGCAAAGATCCGGGTGCCGTGCAGGGGCATGCGTCTCACAAAGTAGGCGGCACCCAGCAGCAGAAGCGGCCAGATCAGGTAGAACTGTTCCTCGACTGCAAGCGACCAGAAATGCAGCACCGGGCTGTAAGCGCTCGATTGAGCGAGGTAATCGGTGCCGAGCGAAATGAAGTGCCAGTTCGATGTGTACAGAGCAGCCGCCAGGATGTCCTGAGCCGCGTGATAGATGCCGAGCAGCGGCTCGAGCAACGCTGTCGCAATCGTGACCGCGACCAGCACGATGCTCGCCGCGGGCAGCAGCCGCTTCGCTCGACGGGCGTAGAAACCGAAAAGCTTGATATGCCCAGTTGAGAGCAGCTCGCGCATGAGTTGTCCCGTGATGAGGTAGCCGGAGATGACGAAGAACACGTCAACGCCCGCGAATCCGCCCGCTATCCCGGGAACGGTGGCATGGAACGCGACAACCGCCAGAACGGCGATCGCCCGCAGCCCCTCGATGTCGGTTTGGAAGGCGCGTCTTGGGCGCGCTGTCACCGGGGTCGCCGCCGATCGCGCAGACGCCCGGGTAGTGGCATTGGTTGTCATTTCCAGGGCACCATCCCGTCGAATAGGCCTGCCGCCATTGCCGCGATGAAGCCGATCACGGTGGTGTAGCTGATTGCCTCGATGAGGCTCAGCGGATTGGGGGATTGGGAAGCGTGGTCGACAGCGTCGTCGTTGTCATGTCGCGACATCAGATGCCGCCTTCGATGCTCGGGTCCAAAGCGTGCGGGCCCTCTTGGAAGTTGAGTGGCGTGACGATGGCGAGCGGGCTGACGGTCGCGACGCGAGCCTTCGGCTTCTTTGGCCAGATGACCCGGAGGAAGTCGCGTAGGAGCGGGATGCTGACGTAGCTATAGGTGCTGAGGAACAACGCCATCGGCCAGAACTGGTGCCAGCCGTAGACGCTGACGTCGTAGGCCAGCGCACCCCACGAGACTGCCAGCGTGATGCCGATCGTGAGCGAACCGATGGTTGAGATCGTGCGCGCAAGGCTGCTGCTCTTTCCCACGGCGCCGGTGGCAACCCAACCCTTCGTGCGCCCGGTCAACTTATGAGTGATGGCGAGCGCGTGGCTGAAGCTGTAGGCCATCTGCACTCTCATGACCTCAAAACGCCAGCGCGACTTCGAAACCCTCGGCAGGAGAACCAGATAGACCCAGGCCCCTGCGAGGAACGGAATGAAGTTCGACGCACGGACATCCGCCGCGAAAAGCACGGCCATGATCATGCCCGGGATGTGCAGGAAGAACACATTGAGCGCGGTGCTCATGTAATACATGAAGCCCGACCAGAAGGCGAGCCGTTGGCGGAAGTTAAGCGGCCGACGCGACGCCTGGCCACTGCGGAGCAGCGTGATCGAGCCATTGCACCAACGGTATTGCTGGTTGAGGAAGCCTGCGAGGTCGGAGGGACACAGGCCCTTCGAGACGAGGACGGGCACGTACCTCACCGAATACCCGGCCCGCATGAGCATCATGCCGGTGTGTACATCTTCACTGTGTTCGATTTGCGCGAATCCGTTGGTCTGTTCGAGCGCAGACCTGCGGTAGACAGCGCAGGTTCCGACACAGATTGCGGCTCCTGCGCGGTCACGGGATGGCTGCACCCAGCGATAGAACAGCTCCTGGGTTGCGCCTGCCGTGCGCTCAAGCCACGACATATCGCTTCGGGTGTCGAAGAACTGGGGCGTCTGGAGGATGGCGATCTCGTCGTCGGCCGCCAGGTACGGTGCCGTGTGGCTGAGGAAGTCCGGGCGAGGGCAGAAGTCCGCGTCGAAAATCACGATCAGATCACCGGATGACTGCCCGAAGCCGGCCTGCAGGTTGCCTGCCTTCTTCATGAAGCCGCGGTTCGGTCGCACCCGGTAGTGGAACCCGAATTCGGCGGCGAGGTCTTTGACGGATGCCTTGTCCGCGTCGTCGAGCACCCACACGTTCAAGTCGCCGGCCCATTCCATCCGACTGACATGCGTATACGTGTTTCTCAGAACGGCGAGGTCTTCGCCGGCTGAGGGCAGGAAGACATCCACGCTGGGCAGGTCGTCCACCGCGGTCGCCCGCTCCCAGTGTTCAACCAGCTCGAAATGCGAACGTCTGGTGTCGCGAGCCTTGTTGAGGCCGGAGATGAGCGACAGTGTGACGCCGACGATGTTCACGGTCAAAACGGTGAGCAAGGGATACAGCCACGGCGAGGTGCCGACGAAACGTACGAGGCTGAACGCCGCCAGCATGAACGATACGAGCGTGATGAGTTGCACCCAGCGACGCTGCGTTCCCAGGTACCAGACGAGTTCCTTGTCCGTCGGCGGAGTCACGAGGGCCGGTTCTGTCGCGATCTGCCGTGGCGGGAGTACGAGGTTCGCCGTCGGCGCGGGATGGAGCTCGAGCAACTGCCCGGCCCTGCGACGGGCCCGTGGATCGAGGTTCGTGCTCACAACTGCACCCCCATATCGAGGCGGCGAGAAGCTGGCTGTGGTGTGTAATTTCCCGTATGGGAGGATTTTTGGGATCGACGAATAGTGCGGTGGATACGCATGTGAGTGCCTGCCTCGGGGGGATCTCAGGTGGGGGTATTTACCGCATGCGCGCCATTGGGAATCCGGCAGCTTCTCGGGTCGCTATGTGTTCTCGGGTTGCTGTGTTGTCCAACGAGTGGATGTGGCTCACAGTAGCGATCCTCGTGACAGTTGCAAGTTACAAGTTTGTGTCCGTCATGTTAAGTGGACCAGAGTAGTTCGCATTGCGTTCGTAGTCAGCACACGGTCGTTGCGCCAGAACCCTCTGCGTGACCAAGGGCAATTGACGGTTCTGACCAGCCAAAATGGTGGACGGCTTCGTCCACCGATGGCCCCCGATTAAGGGTATGTATCGGGGTGCTCGAATCGGATAACGTCGTTTCCGGGTGGGGGTCCCGGGAATGTTCGATTTACTTTTGCTTGCCATTTCGGTTGTTGGGATTACTGCGGTGTGTCTCTTCGGCCGAGTTTTCATCGCCGCCGAGGACGCGAGGCAGCGACTGGTTACCTGGGAAAGTGAAGAGGCTGGGTGGCTTCCATCGTCCTTTGACCGCGCCCTCCTTCGTCGTGCGGAGCGCGAATTGCGCGGCTCGGCTCCCGTCACGAACTGATCCGGCGCCGTCGATCGCGATTCTCTTGCTTCTCTTGCGCTTGCATCGCCGGTTGGTGCATTCTCGGGACACCGGCATGAGATGCCGAGCGTTCGCCGATCACGGCTGACCGCGACGATGAACTCTCTCGTTGTCAATGGTGCCGACTCAGGGACCCGACAGAATTCTGACGATGACCACAACACCGACCCTACGGAAAGCCCTCGCCACGATGGCGTTTCTCCTTGCGCTGTCGGGCTGTGGCACAATCGTTCCGCCAACGTCGATGGGGGTTCCATCGCCGCCCGCGGGCTGGAAGACCCTATGGGTCGACAATTTCACCGGCGCGGTCGGATCAGAGGTCGATCACCGATGGGTTCGCGACGTCGGAGGCGATGGGTGGGGCAATTCTGAGCTCGAGTTCTACACTGCCGACGCCCGCAACGCCGCACTGGATGGTCGAGGGAGTCTGGCCATAACCGCTCTTCGCTCGACATCGAAGCTGGCGTGCTGGTACGGGCCGTGCGGGTTCACCTCGGCACGCCTGACCACGCGCGGGATGTTCAGCGTTCAGTACGGCCGGATCGAAGCTCGCGCAAAACTGCCCTCGGGATCTGGCCTCTGGTCAGCATTTTGGATGCTCGGCGTCGCGAGTTCGGCCAATCCTTGGCCAGCCGTTGGAGAGATCGACGTGATGGAAAACATCGGGTCAAAGCCCAGGACGATATACGGATCCATGCACGGTCCTGGCTATTCGGGAGCGAACGATCTGACGTCCTCCTACACCCTTGCATCAGGGCAGTCCTTTTCGGACCGCTTTCACACATTCGCAGTCGACTGGACGCCGACATCGGTCTCCTATCTCGTCGACGGTCAGATATACGAAACCCAGACCCCCAACACCACGCGCGGCGCACCGTGGGTATTCAGGCACCCTTTTTCGTTGATCCTGAACCTTGCTGTGGGCGGTTCCTGGCCCGGGTCCCCGGATGCGCAGACCGTCTTCCCGGCGACGATGCTGGTTGACTATGTGGCGGTATACCAGAAGACGTGAGACGCACATGGTCGGCGCGTAGCTCGTCGATCGCGTACCCGGCGAATCGGGGGCCGACGTCAAGGGTTGAGTGGCCAACGGGCAGTTCGTCAATGCCCGGGGAGTGAAGCTACTGTCTCGATCTCGACGAGATCATGGTTTCGATCTTCGCACCTCGCATGCGCTCCTGACAGCTAACGAGCGGAGTTGCGAGGTAGCGGCGACGTGAACTTCGGCCGTTCGGAATCGATCACAAGCCCAGCGCAGTTAGGGGTGAGACGTTCTCAGCATGACACGAAGCCAAAATTCCATTACTCGATAGAAAGAGCAGCCCGCTCCGTTGCCTGCCGCTACGGTGGCACCACTCGCGTTGGCCTAAAACTGCGCAGTACCTCGCAGCTTGCGGGGGCGGCCGTCTGGGTCAACGACGAGGCGGCTGATCGGGTCTGCCCAGATTCGTTGGATAGGCGGGACGGGTTCGGGAGCGTGGTGGCGCACCTGTCCGGTGGGTCGGGGAGTGCGGCGGCCAGTTTCGTGCCAGTGGTCGAGGGCGTCGCCGGCGGCGTTCCAAAGTTCGAGCCCGGCCGCCGGGTCGAGGAGTTGGGGATCGTTCTGGTCCAGGCCCAGGTGTTCGGCCCAGAGTTGGAGTCGGAAGTCGCGGGCCAGCCGTCGGGAAGCGTCGTTGCCGGTCTCTGTGCCGAGTAGATCCCGGTTGTCGGCAGTGTAGTCGAGAACGGCACAGGTGAGCTCGCTGTCGGTAGTCCAGGACCGACGGTTGAAGTTGTCTGAGCCGCAGGTGATCCAGGTGTCGTCGACGATGCAGATCTTGGCGTGGACGTAGATCGGAGTTCCGGTGCTGTTCTCCAGGTCGAAGACGCCGACCCGGTCTGGCGCGACCCGGTGCAGCATTCTGATGGCACGCAGTTGCCCGATCCGGCTTGGCGGCCCTGCGAGAGGGCCGTCGGAAGCGGGGTAGCGGGGCACGACGACGATCACGTTCAATTCGCGGTTCCGTTCGAGAGCCCCGGCGAGAGCGGCAGCGACCTCCGTCGACCACAGGTACTGGTCCTCGATGTAGATCAGCGAGCGGGCGCGGGCGAAGGCTTTCGCGTAGGCGCGGGCGATGCTGCGCTCCCCGGCCGGTGCGAACGGGAACGGCGGACGTTTCATACCGTAAGTGCGCAGAAGCTGCACGGCGTGATGGCCCGCTGGTGGCGGCGGCGGCGCAGTGTCTGGGAGCGGTTTGGGGTGCCGGGGCATGCGGGCGAGACGTTGCAGCAGCATCCGGTAGGGAGTGCGTCGGTCCAGGGGATGGGGGTCGTTCCACCGTTCAGCGAAAACCGCCAGCAGGTCTGCCACCACGGGGCCGCGCAGTTCGAGGGCGGCATCGTGCCACGGGGGTCGCTTGCCGTACCGGGGGTCCATGGTCAGTGCTTGCGTGTCTCCCGCGTGGCCGGCGTCGTCCCGACGGCTGTGGCAGAGGTCGAGGCCGCCGACGAACGCGATGTCCCGCGACGGGTTGTCGCGATGGCGGATGACGAAGAATTTCTGGTGATGGGAGCCGAACAGGCGTACTCGCTGATCCAGCAGCACCTCTCCGCCAGCGTCGTTGATCTGGCGACCTAGGAGCTCGTTGGATCGGCCGCTGATCGGGGACGAGACGCGTTCTCCGTGGGATCTCCAGACCAGGCCCCGCACCTCCACTCCCGCACGGGCCAACCCCGCGAGCAGATCGCCGATCGACGGCCCGTCCGCCAGCAGCCGCTCGTCGGCGTCGCCACGCCAGTCGGTGAACCACACGCGGTCTCCCGCGCGCAGGGCCATCAGCTCCTCATGCAGCCGAGCGAAGTAAGTCACTCCATGAATCAGTGGCCGCACGAGGTTGCCCTCCGACCAGGGCAGCGACCCGGCAGCGCCCGCGTGCACGTCTGTGGCCAGATTTCCCCGCTCGGCGCGACTCAGGAACCAGCTACCAGGATCATCGTCCACCCGATGCACTTTACGGCACCCCTATACCAGGCGATGCGTTGCAGAGACACGCAAGCTCAGCTAACTGGCACGTCGCCACGAGACGCACGGGTGGTGCCCGGTCACCAGCTCGACGGCGCGTGTCGCTCGGTTCGCGTGACCTGTCGTGCACGGCACCCTCCACTCCTCATCAACTTGACCGTAAGGCTCCACTGACGGGTATAGATATGCTCGCGCCATGCGCAAAGTAAAGAACCCGGCGGAGGTCCCGGACAGCACGTTGCCGGCGCCCGGTCAATGCCGGACCTCCCGCGGTTAGCTCCTCTGCAGCATGGAAGCCCTGGGGAGCAGCGCATCGGAACCATGATCGGCCGTGAGCACCGCGAACAGGTAGTCCTGCAGCGACCACGAGGCATTCTCGTCTTCAGGTGTTAGTTCTCGATCCGGTCTGAGCTGGTTCGGGTGTGATAGAAATTCGCCGGTTTTGCGCGGGTGCGAGAGGCATTTGCGACGTTCCTTGAAGACCACAAGATCGACGGACTGACTCTTCCCTCGATGGCGTTCCTCGACAAAATGATCGACTCGCTCTTTGGCGCGTTCGCCGTCCTCGACCCGCACCATCTCGCGAATTACATCCTGCGCAGATGAGAGACTGCTCGAATGCGGCTACTCATGGGCACGCCGTACAGCCAAAAATAGGCGCGCTTCGTGGAACGCGTGAACCCTCCCAGAATCGCACCGGTCATGCCGCCTCCCGCTATGTTTCTGACATGACTCAACAGCTTTGGCGCAAGTACACCGACTGGCCGCTGATGGGCAGCGCGCTCGTCTTTCTGGTCGCTTACTCAGTCCAAGTCATTGGCAATCTTTCAAGTGAGCAGGCGGCAGCCACCGAGGTGATTATCTGGGTGACCTGGGCAATGTTCCTGGTCGACTACGTCGCGAACCTGGCCTTGGCACCCCAGCGCGGACGATGGTTCGTTCGCCACCTTCACGATCTGATAATCCTCGCCCTGCCCGTGCTGCGTCCGCTGCGACTGCTTCGACTCGTCACCTTGTTGAGGGTGATGAACCGGGTGGCCAGTAACGAGCTTCGAGGCAGAATCCTCACCTACGTTCTCGGTTCGGCTCTCCTGCTCACCTACGTCAGCGCCCTTGCCGTTCTGGACGCGGAAGAAAACGCTGCCAAGTCGAACATTCACAACATCGGGGACGCCTTGTGGTGGGCTGTCGTTACCGTGACTACGGTTGGATACGGGAACTATTACCCCGTGACCTTCGTCGGGCGCATAGTAGCCGTCGGATTGATGATCGGCGGAATTGCGGTTTTGGGGGTCGTGACCGCGTCTGTAGCTTCGTGGCTCGTTCAACAAGTGGGCGAAAAAGCGGCCCAAGAAATGGAAGCGGCAGACGCGCCCCTCCGTGCAGAAGTCGCCCGCCTATCAAGCCAGATCGACCAGCTAATTGCTCAGGGCAGCAGACCTGTAGAGGATAGGGTTCGGTGAGGATCCCGCGTGAACAGTCTGCTCTGATACGGGTAAGTACGTCAGATTCTATGAATAGAACTGAGCAACACCGCCGTGCCCGGAGCAGGACCCCTGATGGTGCGCGGAATAGGAATACGTTCCGTCTTTACAAAGCGCTGTCGCGCCGGAAGGTACTCCGGATACCGGTGCGGGCGGTGGCGCAGGCGCCTGCACTGGAGCCTGCGGCGCGGGAGCAGCCGGGGCAACCGGGGTAACTGCTGACCCACTGCCCACATACGAGCCGTAAGCCGACCACCAGTTCGTTGCGATTGCCGCTTGTGCATTAGCGAGGGACAGCGCACCAGAACAAACCAAAGTGTGCAACTTGTTTTCGAGCTGATCTTTCACCCGTGCCCCGTCAGGGCTGCCATAAGGCTCGGGCCATAGATTCGCCTCGGCCGTCGGAGACCCGCCCAGCTCCAGGCTGATCAGGTGGTCCTCTTCATAGTCTTTCGTGGACATGTCGCCTTGAAATGAGTAACCGGACGCGAGTTGCCTGATTTTCAGTGCGGTCGTGACGGAGGAGGGCGGACGCACGGTGCTTGTCCATCCGACAACACAGATGGTCTGGTGGATGGTTCCTTGCGTGACAGCAGGATTTGTCGCCCCGGGGGTGCGGGTTGGATTCGGAAGGACTACTCCGATCGCGAGAATGACATCCGCACTCCCGTTGCCTGCCGTGGGAACGTCACCGGGCGGCGTTGCCTGAGGACTGCGACTTGGCGCGGCCGATGCACTTGCGGAAGGCTCGCTGATCGGCGTGGCGGCCTGAGATGCGGCGTCCATAGGTGTCGCCGCTGGCAGCGCAGAGCCCCCCGACGAGCACCCGACTAAAGCCGCACAAACGACGAGCGCAGTCACGACAGACCGCCCAAGCGCGCGTCTCACCTGGCGTGACTTGCCAAAGCCCCTCCGTTCGAACTGAGATCTCATTCACTTTCCCTCACGTTTGGTGCCTGATGATACCGCTGGCACGGTACGACCTGCACCCCACCCGACGCCGCCTGACCAGCGCGTCACTAAAACACCATCTGACACCGCAAGATCGAACAATATGGCGCGCCCGCATTCCCGCGGACGCGCCATTTTTGTCTCTGGAGCGAAGCACACGAGTACGGCGCGATAGCTACCAATCGATTTCGCCCGAGAAGCACCAACAAAAATGGCCCGCGCGATCGTAAACCGATCGTTCGGGCCATTCTCTGATTGGAAGTCAGCCAAAGGCTGAACCTCCCGCTGTGCGCGAAGGGGGACTTGAACCCCCACGCCCTATACGGGCACTAGCACCTCAAGCTAGCGCGTCTGCCATTTCCGCCATCCGCGCGCATCCGGCGGCCCTTTGCAGAACCACCGACGTACGAGAATAGCACGCAGCCGACAGCCATTTCGAACGTGCGCGACCGATTACCTTTGTGTCATGGCCGAACCTGCACCCGACGACGCTCTCGACGCGACCGCGCGAGTCGCCCGCGACCTCATTCGCTTCGACACCACGAATTTCGGAGAAGGCAAATCGAAGGGCGAGACGGATGCCGCGGCGTATGTAGCCGCCCATCTCGGCCGACTCGGACTCGATCCGGAGATGTTCGAATCCGAGCCGGGACGTGTCAGTGTCGTGGCCAGGGTCGCGGGTGCCGACAGTTGCAAACCGGCCCTGGTCGTGCACGGCCACACTGATGTCGTGCCAGCACAACCGGACAATTGGTCGGTCGATCCGTTCGGAGGTGTAATCAAAGACGGCATGCTCTGGGGCAGGGGAGCCGTCGACATGAAGAACATGGACGCGATGATCCTCACCGCGCTCGACGACATACTCGGCGCGAGCCGACAGCCCGCCCGCGACCTAGTGATCGCATTCTTCGCCGACGAGGAGGCCGGGGGAGTGCTGGGCTCGCACTACCTGGTCGACACGCATCCCGAGCTGTTCGCGGGCGCGACGGAGGCCATCAGCGAGGTGGGCGGCTACTCGATCACTCTGGGAGGACAGCGCGCCTACCTCCTCCAGACTGGCGAGAAATCACTCGTCTGGGTCAAGCTCGTGGCCCGCGGCACGGCGGCGCACGGCTCGCGACTGATCCGCGACAATGCGATCACCAAACTCGCCGAGGCCGTGGCAAAGGTCGGCCGACGCGAGTGGCCGATCCGCCTCACCAACACGACCACCGAACTGCTCGCCGAGCTCGCCCGCATCCTCGAAACGGATCCGCAGAAGACGGGTCCGGATGAGCTCGCACTTGCCACGGGAACCGCGGCTGGCTTCATCCAGGCCTCACTGCGAACCACGACCAACCCGACCGTGCTGACTGCCGGCTACAAGCACAACGTGATCCCGGATACCGCCGAGGCGCTCGTCGATATCCGCACCCTTCCCGGCGAGGAGGATGCGGTGCTCGCCGAGGTGCGCAGTCTGGTCGGGCCGGACATCGAGATCGTCGTCCTGCATCGCGATATCGGCCTCGAGACCGAGTTCTCCGGACCGCTGGTCGACGCGATCACGAGCACTCTGCACCAGCACGACCCCGGCGCTCCGGTGCTCCCGTATCTGCTCTCCGCCGGCACCGACAACAAGGCACTCAGTAAGCTCGGCATCAAGGGCTACGGCTTCGCCCCGCTCAAGCTCCCGCCCGAGCTGGATTTTCCGGCAATGTTCCATGGCGTTGACGAACGCGTGCCGCTTGACGCATTAGTGTTTGGCAGGCGTGTCCTCACCGACCTGCTTCTTACTTACTGACAGATAGGACCAGCGTGAGCTTCATCAACGCGATCATCCTCGGGATCGTGCAGGGACTCACGGAGTTCCTCCCGGTCTCTTCGAGCGCGCACGTGCGGATCGTCGGGCAACTTCTCCACATCGGCGCGGACCCAGGAGCGGCCTTCACCGCGGTCATCCAGTTGGGCACCGAGGCAGCCGTCATCGTCTACTTCGCCGGCGATCTGTGGCGGATCATCTCGCGTTGGTTCCTCGCACTGTTCCGGCGCATACCCCGTAACGACCCCGATGCCAAGATGGGCTGGTACATCATCCTCGGCTCCATCCCGATCGTGGTACTGGGGCTCCTGTTCCAGACGCAGATCGAGACAGTGCTGCGTTCGCTGTGGGTCATCGCCACCACCATGATCGTTTTCGGCATCCTGCTGGGTGTGGCCGACTATGTCGGCGCCAAGAAACGCAGGCTCAAAGACCTCACGGTTCCTCATGCGACGATCTTCGGATTCGCGCAGGCGCTCGCCCTCATCCCCGGGGTGTCGCGGTCCGGCGGCACCATCACCGCCGGCCTCTTCATGGGCTACGAGCGGCGCGCCGCCGCACGATACTCGTTTCTGCTCGCTGTGCCCGCGGTGCTGGGCAGCGGCTTCTACGAGCTCTACAAGTTGATCAAGCATCCGGCGGGTGGTGTTCCCGAGGTGTTCGGCCCCGCCGAGACCGCCGTGGCCACGGTCGTCGCTTTCATCATCGGGCTCCTCGTGATCGCGTTCTTCATGAACTACATTTCGAAGCGCTCCTTCCTGCCATTCGTGATCTACCGCCTGGCGCTCGGCGTCACCCTGATCATCCTGCTCGTCACCGGCGTGCTCCCGCCCAAGTAGTCGGGGAGGCGCCGCCGAAGCTGAGCGGCGCGGCGCGGCATGCTGCCGGGGCCGGTGTACGAACCGCTCCCGTGGCTCACCTAAGCTCTCAAGGGTGAGAGCGTGGATCCGACCAGCCGTGCCGCGGCTGCCCGGCACCGGCTCGATTCCGCGCATCTTCGATTCGGCCACGCGTCGTGTCGTCGAGGCGCGCCCAACCGGTGCGGCGAGCATCTATGTCTGCGGAATCACACCCTACGATGCCACCCACCTCGGTCACGCCGCGACCTACCTGGCCTACGACACGTTGATCAGGCTCTGGCTGGATGCGGGTCTCGAGGTCAGCTACGTGCAGAACACCACGGACGTCGACGATCCGCTCCTCGAGCGGGCCGCGCGCGACGGCGTGGACTGGCGCGAGCTGGCCGCAGAACAGACCGAACTCTTCCGCAGCGACATGGAGCATCTTCGCATCATCCCGCCCGATCACTACATCGCCGTCACCGAGGTGATCGACGAGGTCGCGACCGCCGTGCGACGGCTCGAGGATGCCGGGGTCGCCTACCCCGTCGAAAGCATGGATGCCGCGCCTGACCTGTACTTCGACAGCAGCTTCACTTCTCCCGCCTGGCATCTCGGCGCGGAGAGCAATCTCGACCGCGCGACCATGCTCGAACGGAGCGCCAAGAACGGCGGGGACCCCGGGCGCACCGGCAAACGCGACCCGCTCGATCCGCTGCTGTGGCGCGCCGAGCGCCCGGATGAGCCCGCCTGGGACTCCGTGCTCGGACGCGGGCGCCCTGGCTGGCACGTCGAGTGCTCGGTCATCGCGCTGCGGTATCTGAAGGCGCCCCTCACGGTGAACGCCGGTGGTTCCGACCTCCTCTTCCCGCATCACGAGTTCAGCGCGGGTCACGCGACGGCGCTGACCGGACGCCCGCTCGCCGAGATCTATTCCCACGCGGGCATGGTGGCGTACCGGGGCGAGAAGATGAGCAAGTCCCGCGGCAACCTCGTGCTCGTCTCAGGCCTGACTGCGGAGGGCGCCGACCCTCGGGCGATTCGCCTCGCCCTGCTTGCTGAGCACTACCGGTCGGATTGGGAGTGGACGGATGGCATGCTCGAGTCTGCGAAGAACCGCCTCGCCTCGTGGGAAACGTGGGCCGCCACCGCGACGGATGACTCCGACGACCCGTTCCTCGCCGAGCTCAGGTCATTGCTGGCCGCCGATCTCGACAGTCCAGCCGCACTCACGGCGATCGACGCGCGCGTTGCGGCGGGAGCTTCGGCGAGCATTGTGCTCATCGACGCGATCGATGCCCTTCTCGGTATACGACTGCGTTAGGCGTTATTCAGCCGATCGGGCGCGGTAGCACGTACCAGCGTCCGCCGACGCGACGGGTGACACGCCAGGTCGACACGTCGGCAAGTTGGCGTGTTCGCGCCACACAGTGCTGGGCGATGTCGTGGGCGGTGGCATCCTCTGCGGTGAAACGGACGGTCACTCGTGGACTGCCGCTCACCACCGCCAGGTCGCTCGCCTCGACGGTGGTCAGTTCCGCCACTGCCCTGGCGGCCGCGGGCAGCACCTGCGGAGGGGCAACGCCCGACGCAAGGGCGCCGATCGTCATGGTGACGCGAAAAGAGGGCACAACCGGCCGGGTCAGTCTTTCGGCCGACGGTCGTCGGGTCCCTGCGGACCGGAGGGGCCGTTTGGGCCGCCCTGGCCACGTCCATCCGCTTTTCCGTCCCGCCGGCGCAGATAGCGTTCGAACTCCTGCGCAATTGCTTCGCCGCTCGCCTCCGGCGAATCGACGGTGTCGCGCGCCTGCTCGAGCTGGGCGATATAGGAAGCCATCTCTTCGTCCTCGCTCGCGAGCACATCGATGCCGCTCTCCCAGGCCGCCGACTCGTCCACCAGTTCGCCACGCGGGATCACGATGTCGATGATCTCCTCGAGCTTGTCGATGATCGCGAGAGTGGCTTTGGGCGACGGCGCGTTGTGTACGTAATGGGGTACGGATGCCCAGATCGAGACCGTAGGGATGCCGGCCTTCTCTGCGGCCTCGCCGAGCACCGAAAGGATGCCGACAGGTCCCTCGTAGGCGCTCTTCTCGACCCCGAGCTCGTGCCGCAATGCGGCGTTCTCGCTCGTCACGAAGACGGAGATGGGCCGGGTGTGCGGAACGTCGGCGAGCATCGCACCGAGGAACACGACACCCTCGATCGAGTTCTCCGTGATGGTCTCCATGATCTCGGCGGTGAAACTCTTCCAGTTGCGCGACGGCTCCGTGCCCAGTAGGAGATAGATGTTCGACGCGTTGTCCGCGCTGACGTTGAGCTCGGCGTCTTCCGCGAGCCCGCGAGGTCTCCTGGTCAGCACCGAGGTCGGACCGTAGGTCATCACGCTCGGCCAGACGAGCAGGCGATTGCCCTCTTCATCCTGGGCAACGGTCGGCCGATTGAACTGGTAGTCGAAGTACCGTTCGGCGTCTATTTCGGCGATGGGATAGAGGTCGAGCAGTTCCTTGAGCGTGCTCACTGCACCGCTCGCGGCTTCGCCCGCGTCGTTCCACCCCTCGAAGGCCACGACGAGTAGTCGTCCCTTCAAGATTCTTGCCTCAGTCACGCTTCACCTTCTGGCGCCGGGCCCGTGTGGCCGACTCCCTGTAGTCAAGGATAGAACCCTTGCCCGTCTAAACTCGGATTCTGTGACCGATCTCCTGCCCGCCGCCGTCCTCTGGGACATGGACGGAACCCTCGTCGACACCGAACCGTATTGGATGAGTGCCGAGACGGAACTCGTCGAATCATACGGCGGCACCTGGACGACCGAGGATGCCTTCACCCTCGTCGGCGCAGGGCTCTGGCACTCCGCGGCGGTGCTCCGCAGCAGGGGCGTCGACCTGAGCGACGACGGGATCATCCAGCACCTGACGAGTCGGGTATTGGACCAGGTGGCGGTGGCGGTGCCGTGGCGTCCGGGGGCGCGCGAATTGCTTGCCGGGCTGAAAGAAGCCGGCATCCCCACGGCACTCGTCACCATGTCGATCAGGCGGATGGCCGACCGTATCGCTTCCGCGCTCCCGGCAGGGGCCTTCGATCAAGTGGTCGCCGGGGACGAGGTCGAGCACTCCAAGCCGCACCCCGCTCCCTACCTGCGCGGCGCTGAGCTGCTGGGTGTCGACGCTACCCGGTGCGTCGCCATCGAAGACTCGACGCCCGGCCTCGCCTCCGCCGTGGCATCCGGCGCCGTCTCGATCGGGGTGCCTCTGCACGCGGCGCTCGAGGAGGGCATGGGATACACGATCTGGCCGACCCTCGAAGGTAGGACCGTCGGCGACATCACGCGTCTGTACACGTCTCTCCAATCGAGCGTCGCGTGACCGCCGAGCGCCGCCAGAGCGGAGCGTTCCGAGCGGGTGATCGCGTGCAGCTGACCGGGCCGAAGGGAAGGCTCAATACGATCACGCTTGAGCCGGGAAAGGTCTTCCACACCCACCGGGGAATGCTCGACCACGACGGGCTCATCGGACTTCCGGATGCCTCGGTCGTCACGGCCACCAACGGCGACGAGTACCTGGCCCTTCGCCCGCTTCTCAACGATTTCGTCATGTCGATGCCACGCGGCGCCGCGATCATCTACCCGAAGGATGCCGCGCAGATCCTCAGCCTCGGCGACATCTTCCCGGGAGCGACGGTGATCGAGGCGGGGGTGGGATCGGGCGCGCTCAGCCTCTGGCTGCTGCGTGGAATAGGTCCGGGTGGCTCGCTCACGTCCTTCGAACGCCGAGGGGAGTTCGCGACCGTGGCGCGAGCCAACGTGGTGAGCTTCCTCGGGTCGGAGCCCGCCAACTGGACGGTGACGGTGGGCGACCTCGTCGAGTCCCTTCCGGCCGCCGTCGAGACGGGTTCCGTCGACCGGGTCGTGCTCGACATGCTCGCACCATGGGAATGCCTCGATGTCGTCGCGGATGCCCTCACGCCCGGCGGAGTGCTGCTCTGCTACATCGCGACCGTCACGCAACTCTCACGGGTCGCCGAAGCCATACGGGGCACCGGACTCTTCACCGATCCTGATTCCTCCGAGACCATGATCCGAGGCTGGCACGTCGAGGGACTCGCGGTACGCCCGGACCATCGCATGGTCGCGCATACCGGTTTTCTGTTGACGGCGCGCCGTCTCGCACCGGGTACGACGCTTCCACAGCTGAAGCGCAGGCCGTCCAAATCGGACTACAGCGACGAGGATGTCGAAGCCTGGACCCCTGGGGCCCTCGGTGAGCATACGGTGACCGACAAGCGGCTGCGAAAGACCGCGCGTGCCGCCGAGGCAACCGCGGAGCGGGCCGTCGCGGCGGCGGAGAATTCGCCGTCGGAGTCACTCTAGAATTGTGAAATCCCACGAGCTCGATCGAAATGAGGATTCGTGCGCAAGACCACAGCGCTGATCGCTGCCCTCGCCCTCCTGGCAAGCCTCACCGCGTGCGCCAGTGGCCCCGGCTCGAACGGTTGTGATCCGGTCGCTGCCGCGGGCGACGCATCATCGGTCGTCACGGCGACTGGCAAGCTCGGCAAGGCCCCCACAGTTAATTTTCCGACCCCGCTCTACACCACGACAAACCAGAAGAGCGAGCTGATCGCGGGTAAGGGCGCCCCGATCCAGAACGGCCAGCCGGTCGCGCTCGACGTCACCATCCTCAACGGCACAACCGGCAAGGTGATCCAGGCCACGAGCTATTCCGCGACCAGCTTCAGCCTCGTGACGGTCGGAAAATCCACCATCCCCGCCATCACCGAGGCGCTGCAGTGCGCGACAGTCGGATCGAGGGTCGCGATCGTCGGAACCGCCAAGGACAGCCACAACGGCCAGGCGGATACCACGAACAACATCGGCAAGAATGACGCCTTCGTCTACATCGTCGACGTCAAGGGCGCCTATCTCGCCAAGGCCGACGGGGCCGACCAGATTCCCCAGAACGGCTTGCCACCGGTCGTCACCACCGCGGACGGCACCCCGGGTATCTCGATTCCGAGCTCGGCGGCGCCCACGTCCCTCGAGGTCGAAGTGCTGAAGCAGGGCTCCGGAGCGAAAGCGAAGAACGGCGACTATCTCATCGTGCAGTACACGGGCGTGTCCTGGGTCGACAAGACCGTCTTCGACTCGACGTGGCAGACCCACCAGGCGTCGGTCGTACAACTCGGGTCTCAAAGCCTCTCCACGGGTCTCTCCAAAGCCCTCACCGGCCAGCGCGTCGGCTCGCAGGTGCTCGTCGTCGCTCCGCCGAAGGATGCCGCGGTGGCCGACGGCAGCGGAAAAGCTCCGGCGAACGCGACAGCGGTCTACGTCGTCGATATTCTGGGTATCGCGCAATAGTCTCGAAACCACAGACACAGGCCGAGTGTCTCCGAGTTCACATCAAACTAGGATTTCCCTCGTGTCAACAGCCAGCAGTATCAAGGTTCCGGTCGAAGAGCGGCTCTTCAGCCTGGTCCTCGCGCTGCTCGCGACAGAAACGGGCCTGACCAAGAACGAGGTCCTCTCGACGGTGCAGGGTTACCGACAGCGTTACAGGGTCGGCGCAGACAACGCCAACCTCGAGCGCCAGTTCGAGCGCGACAAAGACGACATCCGCGACCTCGGCGTTCCCCTTGAGACGGTCGAGAGCCCAGGGCAGGCCGGCAACAACCAGAACCTGCGCTACCGCATCCCGCGCGGTGCCTACGAACTGCCGAGCGACATCAGCTTTTCGGCCGACGAGACGACGCTACTCAACCTCGCTGCCATGGTCTGGCGGGAAGGTTCCCTCTCTGGCGAGTCCCGCCGCGCGGTGATGAAGCTCAAGGGTCTCGGACTCGTCTCCGATGAACCGGTGCTCGGCTACGCGCCCCGTCTCAGAGTGCGAGACGCCGCCTTCGAACCGCTCAGGGCCGCACTCGAGAAGAACGCGACAGTCCGTTTCGCCTATCTGAAGCCGGGCGAGGCGGAGTCGAGGGTTCGCACCGTCGCGCCGCTCGCGCTCGTCCAGCACCAGGGACGGTGGCACCTTCACGCCATGGAAACAGAAACAGGCGCGACCAAGACCTTTCTACTCCGTCGCATCGTCGGTCAGATCACCGCGACCGGGGCGACCTTTCCCGCACCCATCGGCGATCAGACCGGCCGCGCACTGCGCGAACTGGAAGAGGTGTGGGACTCGCACACTGCCGATGTCGAGGTCGTGACCGATTCGGATGCGGCGACCCGACTGCATAAACGGCGCGGCACGAAGACCCTTCCCTCCGGGGCACTCCGCCTGCACTATTCCGACGCCAACATCTTCGCCGACGAACTCGCCGGATACGGACCGGAAGTGCTGGTGCTTTCGCCCCCCGTGCTTCGAGCGGCGGTGCGCAGTCGCCTTCTCAAGACGGTGGCAGAACACAGCGACCAGAGCGCTCGGGATGCATCTAATGACTGAGCGCCAGGCACCGTTGCACGCCCAGGACAAGCTCGCGTTCCTGCTTTCGCTCGTGCCGTTCCTCATGGAGCACGAGCGAATCAGCGTGCAGGATGCCGCGGATCACTTCGGTGTCAAAGCGCAGCAGGTGCGCGAAGCCGTCGAACTCATCGCCGTCTCGGGCGTTCCGGGTGAGACGGGCCAGTATCAGCATGGCGACCTCTTCGACCTTGCCTGGGACGACTTCGAAGACAACGACCAGATCGTACTAACCAACCTGGTGGCGATCGATGACGCGCCCCGTTTCTCGGGCCGAGAGGCAGCGGCTCTCATTGCGGGCCTTCAATACCTCTCAGCCCTGCCGGAGAACGCCGACCGCAGCGCCATCGCGACGCTCATGGCCAAGCTGTCCCGCGGCGCGTCAGCGCTTCCGAGCCAGGTCGCCGTCGAAGGTTCTGAAACCGACGCGACTCTCGCGCTCATCCGGGAATCCGTGGCCACCGGTGTGCAGCTCGAATTCGACTACCTCAACTCGCGCGGCGAGCACGAGCGACGCCGGGTCGATCCGCTGCGCATCGAGTCGATGGATGCCGACTGGTACCTCCGCGGGTGGTGCCACCTTCGCGAGGCGGTGCGTACGTTCCGCCTCGACCGCATCGGCAATCCGGAGATCACGACGGAACCGATCACCTTCCACGCCGCCGACGTGCATCTGCCGGACACCCTGTTCGAGGGCTCCGCCGACGATCTCACCGTGACGATCGACGTCGCGCCGGCGGCCCTGACGCTGCTGGCGGACTACATTCCGGAAGGCACCGTGAGTTCGGAGGTCGACGGGAGAATGCGCACCGCTCTGCGCGTCTCTCACTACCACGGGCTCAAACGTCTCGTGGGCGGCATGCCTGGCGTTGTCACCGTCGTGGAGCCCGCAGAAGCGCGCAGGGCGGTCGCCGAGTGGGCCGCTGCCGGCGCCGCCCGGTATGGAGACGACTGATGCCCTGGTGGTCCTGGGTCGTGATCTGGGCGGGATTGACCGTCGCGCTTCTTGTGATGCTCGGCCTGATGGTCCGCTGGCTGTTCCACAAACTCATGAGCGTTTTCGGCGAGTTGGAGGCCCTCGCCGACAGGGCGAAGCTTCTCGACGCCGCGAGCGAAACGCTCGACGAGCAGCACTTTGACCGGGCGGTCCTGCTCGAGAGATCCGAGGTCGTCGCGCGCCGCGAATACGTGCGATCCCGGTCCAGAGAGCGGAAGAAAGCGCGGCATGTGGCGCGATTGAATCGGGCCCGCGCGATCACCAGGCTGGACGCGAGCACGCGCCAGTGGTTCAAAGAGGAGTAACAGCCGCACTTTGAGCCGCGGGCGGTAAACTGTGCGTTAGGCAATTTCAAATCGTTAGGACACAGCACTATGTTGAATGGTCTCACCGGCTGGCACGCCCTCATCATCCTCGCCGTCATCGTGCTGATCTTCGGTGCCGCGAAACTTCCCGGTCTCGCCAAGAGCGTGGGCCAGTCGATGAAGATATTCAAGAACGAGATGAAGACGCCGGAACCGGAAACCAAGCCAACCGACGGGCCTCAGCTCAACGAGACGTCGCCTGAAGTTCGCGCGCAGACGGACTCCACGAAGTCCAACCCCAAGCCATAGTCTCCGTGCCTACGCGCAGCAAGCGGGGCGCGAAAACCGAAGGCCGGATGTCGCTCGGCCAGCATCTCGTCGAACTCCGCAAGCGACTCTTTATTTCCGCTATCGCCATCCTGGTGTTTTCCATCGGGGGATGGTTCGTCGAGGGTTTCGTCTGGGACGCCCTGAGGCAGCCAATCACCGCGATCGCGAAGGCGCAGCACCGTAACGCGATCATCAATTATCCGAGCCTTACTGGCGCCTTCGACATCCACCTTCAGATTGCTCTCACCGTCGGTGTCGTGGCATCCAGTCCGGTCTGGCTCTATCAGATCTTCGCTTTCCTCGTCCCGGGCCTGACCCGCAAGGAGAAGCGCTACACCTTCGGGTTCTTCTTCACGGCGATACCACTGTTCATCGCCGGCTGCGCGGCCGGCTGGTATGTCGTGCCGCACATCGTCGCCATCCTCACGTCATTCGTGCCGCCGCAGGACGCAAGCTTCGTGGACGCCAAGGACTACCTCGGGCTCGTGCTCAAGCTGTTGCTCGCCCTCGGTATCGCGTTCGTGCTCCCCGTATTCCTCGTACTGCTCAACTTCATCGGGGTGATCTCGGGCAGGAGCATCATCAAGAGCTGGCGCTGGGCCATCCTGATCATTTTTGTCTTCTGCGCGATCGCGACGCCCTCCGCCGATGTCGGCTCGATGTTCCTCCTCGCCGTGCCGATGATTCTGCTTTACCTCATTGCCGCCGTCGTTGCCCTGTGGCACGACAGGGTCGCCGCGAAACGAGCCGACGCCCTGTCCTCCGAGCTCAGCGGCCCGGCCGCGCTATGACGGACCAGCTGTCGCCGTCGGAACGTTTTGCTGCGTCAAGGACCCGCCTGGGATCCCCTCGGCTGGAGCAGTTCCGCGGCAATCTGACCTTCGATCTCGACCCCTTCCAGCTGAGCTCCTGCGCCTCACTCGAGAACGGCGACAGCGTGCTCGTCGCAGCCCCCACCGGCGCGGGCAAAACGATCGTCGCCGAATTCGCGGTGTATCTCGCGATGCAGGAGCCGCGGGCGAAAGTGTTCTACACGGCCCCGATGAAGGCGCTGAGCAATCAGAAATACCAGGAATTCGTCGCCGAGTACGGATCGGACCAGGTGGGTCTGCTCACGGGTGACACGAATATCAATTCCGGGGCACGCATCGTCGTAATGACCACCGAGGTGCTGCGCAACATGCTCTACGCCGACTCGGACCTCCTCCACGATCTCGCCTTCGTGATCATGGACGAGGTCCACTACCTCGCCGATCGCTTTCGCGGGGCCGTCTGGGAGGAGGTGATCATCCATCTTCCACAGCGCGTTCGCCTGGTCTCGCTGAGTGCGACGGTGTCGAACGCCGAGGAGTTTGGCGACTGGCTGCAGGCCGTGCGCGGAGAGACAGCCGTGATCGTCTCGGAGGAGCGGCCGGTCCCGCTCGATCAGCACGTGATCATGCGGACGAAACTCATCGACCTCTTCGCTTCGACCAGGCTCAGCACCGGCGACTCCCTCTCGGGGCCGGAGGCGACGAACCGGGTGAACCCGGAGCTCGTGCAGATGGCTCGCTACGGCGGCCGCACGCTCAACTCGCGCCAGATGCGGGATGTCGGCCGCTATCACTCGCGTGGCGGCCGTCCCGACGAGCTGAAATTGGATCGTGCGGGTGTGGTGAAGATGCTCGGCGAGCGTAACCTGCTGCCCGCCATCTTCTTCATCTTCAGCAGGCTTGGCTGCGACCAGGCCGTGAAGCAGGTGCTCCGCGCGGGCGTGCGCCTCACCAACCAGGCCGAGCGCGACGAAATCCGCGCCATCGTCGAGGAACGCTGTCGCACCATCCTCGACGAGGACCTCGCCGTGCTCGGCTACTGGGAGTGGCTCGAGGGGCTGCAACGGGGCGTCGCGGCGCACCACGCGGGAATGCTGCCCGCGTTCAAGGAGGTGGTCGAGGAGCTGTTTCAGAAGAAGCTGGTCAAGGCCGTCTTCGCCACCGAGACTCTCGCACTCGGCATCAACATGCCGGCAAGGACGGTTGTTCTCGAGAAACTCGAGAAGTTCAATGGCGAGGCGCGCGTGCCGATCACGCCGGGGGAGTACACCCAGCTCACCGGTCGCGCGGGACGCCGAGGGATCGACGTGGAGGGCCATTCGGTCATCCAATGGCAGGAGGGACTCGACCCGCAGGCCGTCGCCTCCCTCGCCTCGCGCCGCACCTACCCGCTCAACTCGAGCTTCTCGCCGACCTACAACATGGCCGTCAACCTCATCGAACAGTTCGGGCGGGAACGTACCCGCGACATCCTGGAGTCCTCCTTCGCCCAGTTTCAGGCCGACCGAGCGGTCGTTGATCTCGCCCGCAAGGTGCGTACCCAGGAGGAGTCGCTCAAGGGCTACGAGGAAGCGATGCACTGCCATCTCGGTGATTTCGCCGAGTACGCGGGCATCCGTCGCGAACTCAGCGACCTCGAGCGCAAGGGAGCGATGCGCTCAGAGTCCCAGAGTCGTGCGGAGCGCGATCGGCGGCAGAACCAACTCGCGGTGCTTCGCAAGCGGCTGAAGCAGCATCCCTGCCACACCTGCAACGACCGCGAGGCTCACGCCCGCTGGGCGGAGCGCTGGTGGAAGCTCAAGAAGCAGACGGATGATCTCAGCCGCCAGATCAGGAGCCGCACCGGCGCTGTCGCGAAGATCTTCGATCGCGTCACCGACGTGCTGCTCGAGCTGGGATACCTCCTGCGCTCCGAAACCGGCGAGGTCACCGCCTCCGTGCACGGACGCACCCTCCGCCGCATCTACGGCGAACGCGACCTCCTGGTAGCGGAATGCCTTCGTCGCGGGGTATGGAACGACCTCGACCCCGCGGGCCTTGCTGCCATGGCCGCTGCACTCGTCTACGAGCCTCGACGCGACGAGGGGCAGCCATCCGATCGCTACCTGCCGAAGGGCGCGTTTCGCCCGGCGTTCGAGAAGACGACCGAGCTGTGGAGCAGGCTCGACGACATCGAACGCGACCACAGGCTTCCGGGAAGCAACCCACTGTCCACCGGACTCTCGCTCGCCATGAACCGCTGGGCGCAGGGCGCTTCGCTCGATTCGGTGCTCACCGAAGCCGAACTTGCGGCAGGGGATTTCGTGCGCATGACCAAGCAGACGATCGACCTGCTCGATCAGCTTTCGGTCGTCGCCGACGGCCAGGTCGGCCGCACAGCACGTAAGGCGCTCGACGCGATCCGTCGCGGCATCGTTGCCTATTCCTCCGTCGCCTGACCGCTGTACTTGTGCACACCTTCGGCGACCTAGGCTTGACGAGTGCGACTAAGGCCCGGGAGACCGCTGTTACCCCTTTGGGTCGCGGTGCTGGCCGCCGCGCTGTCCGGGTTCCTCAACGCGATGGCGTTTCCCGGCCGCGGTTGGTGGCCCCTGATTTTCGTCGGCACCGGTCTCATGCTCTGGTCGCTCGTCGGCCGCAGGGTGTGGACTTCGCTGTTGATCGGGTTCGTCGGGGGATTCGCCTTCTTTGGCAACCACATCTACTGGCTCACGGTCTATCTCGGTCCGGTGCCGTGGCTCGCCCTCACCGGGCTCGAGTCGATCTTTTTCGCGCTGGGAGCGATGCTGATCGCGCTCGCCTGGCGTTCGGTCCCGCGCGTTTGGCCGGGAACCGCCGGCCGCCTGCTCGGCGTGCCGATGGTCGTGGCCGGGCTGTGGGTGCTTCGTGAGGCGATCACGAGCGTGTGGCCTTACGGTGGCTTCTCCTGGGGTCGGCTGGCCTTCTCGCAGTCTGACAGCCCGTTCGCCCCGCTTGTTGCCTGGCTCGGGGTCTCCGGCCTGAGCTTCGTGATCGCCTTCCTCAGCGCCGTGGTGCTGCAGGCGTTCCGTCAGGTCACCATCGCCTGGACCGTTCGGGGTATCGTCGCCTTCGCCGCCTTCACGCTCGCGCTGGTTGTCCCTGCCTGGCCGGTCATCGCATCCGGCTCGATCCGCGTCGCCGCAGTGCAGGGCAATTCCAATTCCGGGCTCTTCGCACAGGTACAGCCGGGTCAGATCCTCGACGACCACCTCCAGGCGACCGTCCCCCTCATCGGCAAGAGGGTGGATGTGGTGGTCTGGCCAGAAAACGCCTCCGACATCAATCCGTTGAGTAACCAGGGTGCCGCCGAGACTCTCGACTATGTGACCAAGGTGATGAAGGCGCCGCTCGTGACGGGCACGATAACGCAGGACAGCAAGGGGCGCACGTTCAACAGCTTGTTGCTGTGGGAGAACGGTAAGGGGGCGGTCGACCAGTATGACAAAATCCACCCCGTCCCCTTTGCGGAATACCTGCCGGACCGCTCGTTCTGGTATCCGTTCGCACCGAGCCTGTTCGACATGGTTCCGCGCGACTACTCCTTCGGACAGCGCCACAACGTCTTCGACATCAACGGCGCCGTCGCGGGTCTCGCCATTTGCTTCGACATCGTCGACGATTCGCTCATCCAGCGGATGATCGATGGGGGAGCGGATTTTATTCTCGCGCCCACCAACAACGCCGACTTCGGCCATACGGACGAGAGCAGTCAGCAGGTGGCCATTGCCAGGCTCCGTGGCGTCGAGACGGGTCGCAGTGTGGTGAACGCGTCCACGGTCGGCGTCAGCGCGATGTTCTCGCCCGACGGCCGCGTCATTGCCCAGTTGCCCACATTCACGTCCGGCGCAATGGTCGCGAGTATCCCACTGAGCCACACCACGACTCCAGCGACTCTCGACAGTCGAGCCATAGAATGGCTCACCGCCGGGTTGGGAATCTCGGGCGTTGTGCTCGGGCTTCTCCTTCGCCCACGACGGAAGAGAAGCCATGGTTGAAACGCTTATCGTCCTGCCGACCTTCAATGAGATCGAAAGCCTCGAATCCGTGATCGGCAGGATACGGCAGTGGGTGCCGGCCGCCGATGTGCTCGTCGTCGACGACGCGAGCCCGGACGGAACGGGCGAAGCCGCCGATCGATTGGCGGCGGGGGACCCCGGCATCTCGGTGCTGCACCGTACCGCGAAGGGAGGGCTCGGGCCGGCCTACCTCGCGGGGTTCGGCTATGGGCTCAGCCGGGGTTACCGCTTCGTGGTCGAGATCGACGCGGATGGTTCGCACGACCCGGCGGAACTGCCGGCCATGCTGGAACTCGCGGAGGCGGGCGCCGACGTCGTGATCGGCTCCCGCTGGGCAGCGGGCGGCTCCGTGCGCAACTGGCCGTGGATCCGCCAGGCGATTTCGCGCTTGGGGAACAGCTACGCGCGCACAGTCCTTCGATCCCGCATCCACGACATCACCGCCGGTTACCGCGTCTATGACGCCGAAGCCCTGCGATCGCTCGACCTCGGCTCCATTTCATCGCAGGGATACTGCTTTCAGGTGGAACTGGCGTGGCGACTCGAGCGCGCTGGCAAAACGATCGTCGAACACCCGATCACCTTCGTCGAGCGCGCAGCCGGGCGATCGAAGATGCATGTCGGCATCGTCATCGAGGCGCTAGTTCTCGTTACGCTGTGGGGACTCTTCAGAACGAAGGACTAGGCGCCGATCTTGTGCTGCCCCTTGCGGGCACGCAGAAAGTCGAGACGCTCCTGGAGCAGCTCTTCGAGTTCGGCGCGAGTGCGGCGCTCGAGCAGCATGTCCCAGTGGGTGCGAGGAATCTTCGCGTCCGAAGCCTCGGGCTCTACCTGCACGCCCTCCTCGTCGAGGAGTCGTCCCTCCTGGCCGCTCTTGGGGGATTCCCACACGGTCGGGATCTCAGCGTCGGCGGAGAAAGTGACCTCGAAGGTTGAGCCATCCGCTGCCTGGTACGTGCTTTTCTTTCGCGGGGAGAAGGTGACACCTTCTTCGCTCTGGAGGCTCTGGGATCCGAGCCTCATTCCGCGCAAACTGCGATCCGCCATTGTGTGGTCCTCTCTCGCGATGCATTCACAGTTATAAACCCCAAAGCTGGACATAACCTTTCCGTCACGCGGCGTTCCCAGCGGGTTCACAGACTAATTGGCGTCCCGTGACCGATCCTCAAGCAGGGCAATGGCGAGATCCGAGCGGTCCGTCACGATCCCGTCAACGCCAAGGTCGAGCAGCCGGTTCATCTCGAACGGATCGTTGATCGTCCAGACGTGGACTTCCACGGGGATGGCATGAAGCATCCGCACCACCCGGGGAGTGACGATCCGGAAACCGTACTTCGCCGGCGGCACCTGCACCGCCTGGATTCCTCTCAGGGCCCGGCGCACGAAAAACCCGAGACCCAGCTTCGCTGCGATCAACGCGAACGTAAAAGCCACGGCGGATGCGGAGGTCGCCACTCCAGGAAGCCGCCCAACAGCAGCGACCCTGCGCGCATCGTTGAACGACGTGACGAGAACACGGTCTGTCGCACCGGCTTCGACGATGGCCTCGACGGCCGGGCCGACGACATCCGGTGACTTCAGATCGATGTTGAAGCGTGCGTCGGGGAACGCCTCGAGCGCCTCCCGCAGGCTCGCAAAGGTCTGGCCGCTGCCGAGGTCGATGCGACTCAGCTCGGCCATGGTCAGCTGGTCGATTCGCGCCGCACGTCCTGCAACGCGGCGGAGGTCGGGATCATGGCTGATCACGGCCACGCCATCGGCGGACGCGTGCACATCCGTCTCGAGGTGGGTCACGCCGATCGACAACGCCTTGAGAAATGCGAGAAGCGTGTTTTCCGGCACGTCGGTCGCGAGACCCCGGTGAGCGAGCACCCGCGGGGGAGCGGGGGAGAAGTAGATGCTGTCGACATCAGGGGGCTGATCCGCCTCGGACCGGCCCCCGCCGCCGCGCCTACGCGGTGGGTGGCGTCGCACCCTTGTTCCCCAGGAAGCCGCTGCTAATGCTCTTGATGGCTTCCGTGAGCTCGGACGGAATGATCCACAGTTTGTTCGAGTCACCCTCGGCGATCTTCGGCAGCATCTGCAGGTACTGGTATGCCAGCAGTTTGCTGTCGGGGTCGCCCTCGTGGATCGCGGCGAACACCGTGGTGATCGCCTTTCCTTCGCCCTCGGCACGAAGCACCTGGGCCTTAGCCCAGCCCTCCGCTTCGAGGATCGCGGCCTGGCGAGAACCCTCTGCCTGGAGGATCGCGGCCTGCTTTGTGCCCTCGGCGGTGAGAATCTGGGCACGACGGTCACGCTCCGCGCGCATCTGCTTCTCCATCGAATCCTGGATGGAGAGCGGCGGGTCGATCGCCTTGAGTTCGACCCGCCCGACGCGAATGCCCCATTTGCCGGTCGCCTCGTCGAGCACGACGCGCAATTGGCCGTTGATGTTGTCGCGGCTCGTGAGGGCCTCTTCGAGGTTGAGACCACCGACGACGTTACGCAGGGTTGTGGTCGTGAGCTGTTCCACCGCGCCGAGGTAGTTCGCGATCTCGTAGGTCGCCGCGCGGGCATCCGTCACCTGGAAATACACCACCGTGTCGATCGAGACCACCAGGTTGTCTTCGGTGATCACCGGCTGCGGTGGAAACGAGACCACCTGCTCCCTCATGTCGATGAGCGGGCGCACCCTGTCGACGAATGGCACGAGGATGTTGAGTCCCGGCAGCAGCGTCTTGTGGTACTTGCCGAGCCGCTCGACCACACCGGCACGAGCCTGCGGAATGATGCGGATCGCCCGAAAGAGCACCACCAGCACGAAGATCGCGACAATGACCAGCACAATCACGATCAGAATTTGGCCTACGAGTTCGGCGGATGTCACGAAGCATTCCTTTCAGCGGGAACGACCACGGCGGTCGCACCATCGATTGCCGTTACCACGACACGTTCACCGGTCTCTACCGGACGTTCGTCGGCGAGCTGCGAGAGCTTTGCCGTCCAGATCTCGCCATTCGCGAGCTTGACATGTCCCTGGCCTGCCACGAAATCCGTGGTCACAGTGCCGCTCAGCCCCAGCAGGGCCTCGACGTTCGTCGGCGTCGAGTCTCCGCCTTTCCTGAGGGCTCGGTGCAACGCGGGGCGAACGGTGAACAACAGCAGGAGCGAAATCACACCCGCAGTGAGCACCTGTGCCCAGAACGGCGCCCCGAACAGCCCGGAAACGAGGCCTCCAACGCTGCCGATCGCGAGCATGAGAAAGGTGAAGTCAACCGTACTGACTTCAACGATGATGAAGACGAGGATCAGCACGAGCCACAGGACCCAGGCGTACGTCGTAATAAAATCAGCGGCCATCGCGGGCACTCCTCATGGGTCGTGTCATTGCCAAAGCTAGCACCCCTCGTCTTTCTGTGTTGGTATTCTCGGAGCCGGAGCGGGCACAGTCCAGTCTGCGAGACCACACAGGAGTTGACAGTGAATAACCCCCTCGCCGCCGGTTCGCTCGATGGACTTCGCGCGCTCGTGACCGGATCGTCACGCGGCATCGGCGCCGATACCGCCAGCTACCTGTCCGAAGCCGGCGCGAGCGTCGTCATCAACTATCGCAATAAGCAAGCGCGAGCGCAGAAGCTCGTGGACAGGCTGAACGCCGAGGGAGGATCCGCGATCGCGATCGGCGCGGACCTCACCAATGCGGACTCGGTCGCCTCGCTATTCGACACGATCGAGCGGGAGTGGGGTGGTCTCGACATCCTCGTGCTCAACGCATCCGGCGGCATGGAGTCCGGCATGGCCGAGGACTACGCGATGCAACTCAACCGCGATGCGCAGGTCAGACTCTTGAACTCGGCTCTGCCGCTGTTGGCTCCCGGTTCGAGGGTCGTGTTCGTCACGAGCCACCAGGCGCATTTCGTGGCGACGACGCCCACGATGCCCGAATATCTTCCGGTCGCGCTCAGCAAGCGGGCTGGCGAGGACGCGCTACGTGGCCTTATCCCTGTACTCGACGAGGCGGGCATCGGCTTCGTCGTCGTCTCGGGGGACATGATCGAGGGCACAATCACTGCAACCCTCCTCGAGCGGGCGAATCCCGGCGCGATCAGCGCCCGAAAAGATGCGGCGGGCAAGCTCTACAATGTGAGCGAGTTCGCAGCCGAAGTCGCCCTCGCGGCGGTCGACCCGGTCCCGGCCGACCACACCCGTTATGTCGGCGATGTGAGCGATTTCGTCGCCTCGTGATCGACCGCCACCGGCTGACCTCCCGCATTCTGGTCTTCGATGAGCACGATCGAGTGCTGCTGTTCCTCACCAAGGGCTCGGTGCCTTTGCAGCCAACACGCTGGATCACGCCGGGCGGCGGCGTCGAGCCGGGGGAGACGCACGCCGAAGGCGCGCGTCGTGAACTCTTCGAGGAGACCGGGCTGGATGTCGCCGATCTCGGCGCCCCCGTCTGGAAGCTCGATTTCGTCGTCGATTACGAGGGCGGCGACCACGATACCGGGCACGCCGAGTACTACGCCACCCGCACGACGAACTTTGAGCCGTCGAATGCCAACTGGACGCCCGACGAGCTGGTCGACGTGCTCGAACACCGCTGGTGGTCGCTCGCGGAGCTCATTTCCACGACGGAGCCCCATGAGCCCGCCCAGCTGGTGAGCCTTATCCGCAGCCAACTCCCGTCCTGTTAGCTCGCGCGCTCGAGCGGAACGGTCCAGATTATGTCAAGTAACTGGATTGGGAAGTCGACGGATCGCAGTTCGTCGCCCGCGACATCCGGAGTTCTCGTGCGTCCGTGGCTGCGGTCGCGGAGGGCGCTGCACCGTGAATCGACTGGATACGGTGCACCCGAACGTAACCGAGAAGCACCCCTCTCGGCCCGCTATTAGTTCGCTGATAATGCACATTATGTCAAGTACCAGCTGTGCCGCAGGGCACGCAGCGCGCAGGTTGTCCAGTTCTCGACCGGGAACCGAGGCACGTTTGAAGTAACCGGCGACCGGGATGTAGACCGGTAACCATGAGTAACCTTTGGATGAACCCAGACGAGATCGAGTTCGGCGTAGACACGGCGCTCAACACCACTGTCAATGAGAACGGCGATGAGCTTCCCGGTGATCAGGTGGTGCGGAACACGATTGAAGAGGGCGTCCTCGCGGACAGCGTCGGAATCGACACGTTCAATGTGGCTGAGCACTACCGGGCCGGCTTCATGGACTCCGCAGGTGCGGTCGTCTTGTCGGCGATCGGGGCACGGACCGAGCGGATTCAGCTGGGCACCGCGGTGACGGTCCTCAGCACCCAGGACCCCGTGCGAGTGTTCACGGAGTTCTCCACCCTCGACGCCATCTCGAACGGGCGGGCGCAGATCACGCTCGGCCGCGGCTCGCTGACGGATTCCTTTCCGCTGTTCGGCCTCGATCTGTCCGACTACGAAGAGTTGTTCGATGAGAAGCTCGACCTCTTCATGAAGCTGGTCCGCGATCAGCCGGTCACCTGGTCCGGCAAGTTCCGATCGCCACTCCACGAGCAGTTCCTGTATCCCCCGCTGTCTCCCGGACACCTGCCAACGTGGATCGGCGTGGGGGGCAGCCCCCAATCCGTCGTCCGTGCCGCCCGGTACGGCCTGCCTGTGGTCTTCGCGATCATCGGCGGGGATCCGATGCGTTATGCGCCGCTGATCGAACTGCACGGACGGGCACTCGAGCAGTTCGGGCACGGCCCCCAGCCTGTGGGGATGCACGCGCACGGCTTCATCGCCGAGACCGACAAGGAGGCAGCCGACACCCAGATTCCGTTCAGCATGAAGCTGTGGGGAGCGGATGATCGTCGTCCAGCACCCTCGCGGGCATGGTTCGACAACGAGATCACAGCCGGCGCGCTGTTCATCGGTTCGGCCGAGACCGTCGCGGCGAAGATTGCAAAGTGCGTACGAGCCCTCGGTCTCGGCCGCTTCCAGCTCGTCTACAGCGTCGGCGCCACCCCGCACGAGAAGAAAATGGAAACCCTCGAGCGCTACGGGCGTGACGTGATCCCGATGGTTCGCGAAATGCTGCGCGCAGACGCCGATGCATTGCCCGCGCGATCGATCTAGCCCTCGACGAGTTCGCGATCGTTGCGTGTGTCAAAATCGGAACGATGGGCGCTGATCTCCAGCTGGTGGTCAGCGGCCCAGCCTGCGAGGGCCATCACCGGTCCGCCGAGGGTGCGACCGAGGTCCGTGACCCGGTATTCGACACGGGGCGGGACCTCCGCGAATATCGTGCGGGTCACGAGCCCATCACGCTCGAGAGCACGCAGGGTCACGGTCAACATCCGCCGTGAGATCCCCGGGACGATGCGCAGCAGCTCGGTGAACCGCTTCGGATGCTCTTCGAGGATGCCAATCAGGAGCAGGCTCCACTTGTCCCCAACCCGTTCGAGTACCGACCGGAAGATCTCGGGATCAGTGGTCTCGACGCACAGCTTCCCCATCGACCGCAGGGTTTGATCTACGACAGTCGCGTGCCCCATGGGTGACCCTCCTCGATGGTTACCGCGAGGTAACTCACGCTCGCTTGAAGTAACCAGTTATCAGAGTGTACACCAGTCACTATGAGTAACCTACAAGATGCGACCAGATCGCCCCGGAGCCTCGAGTTCGGCCTGGACTCGTTCGGCGAGCATGCCACCGACGAGCACGGCCGACGAGAAGGCGACGCAGAGGCTGTGCGGCGAATCGTCGACGACGCGGTGCTCGCCGAGTCGGTCGGCATTGACATTTTCAGTATTGGCGAGCACTACCGTTCGGAGCACATGGATTCGGCTGGCCACGTCATCCTCGGCGTCATCGCGGGCCGCACCGAGCGCATCCGCCTCGGTACCTCCGTGACCGTGCTCAGCACTCGGGACCCCGTGCGGCTGTACGCCGAGTTCGCGACTCTCGATGCCGCATCGAACGGCCGCGCCCAACTCGTGCTCGGCCGGGCCTCATCGGTCGAGTCCTTCCCGCTATTCGGCTTCGATCTCGCCGACTACGAATCCCTCTTCGAGGAGAAGCTGGAGCTCTTCACTCGACTGCTCCGCGACCAGCCGGTGACCTGGTCCGGCACCTCCCGGGAATCGCTGCGCGACCAGTTCGTGTATCCGGCAATCGCTCCCGGGGTGATCCCGACCTGGATCGGCGTGGGCGGCAGCCCTCAGTCCGTCGTCCGTGCAGCCCGCTATGGCCTGCCTCTCATGCTGGCCATCATCGGCGGGCATCCCGCCCGTTTCGTGCCATATGTTGACCTCTACGAACGAGCGCTCGAGCAGTTCGGCCACCCTCGGCTTCCCATCGGCATGCACTCGCTAGGGATGGTCGCCGACACTGACGAGGAAGCCCAGGCGGTCCATTGGCCGACCTACGAATCGGTCTTGACGATCCGCGGTGGGGAACGCGGGTTCCTCCCGCCCACACGCGGGCGCTACGAAATGGATGTCGCCGAAGGTGCCCTCTTCGTCGGCTCCCCCGAGACGGTCGCCACCAAGATCGCCGCAGCTGCACGCGATCTGCATCTCAGCCGGTTCGATCTCAAATACGACGCGACGGACGCCCCCATCGCGGCCCAGAGAAGATCCATCGAGTTGTTCGGCCGCGAAGTGATCCCCCGCGTGCGCGAACTACTGGCCGAGCGGCCGGCGCCATCAGTGGTGGCGCGCGCATGACCGAGACTCGCATGCTTGGGATTATTGGGGCCTGGCAAGATCCGCACCGCGATCGCCCGCGCAGCCGTCACGGAGGAGGTCATTAACCAGTCCGACCTGCTCATCCAGCGACGGTAACCCACTGCTGGACTATTCAGTCCGATACTCTGCGCAAATCCCCGGCGCCAGCGGCACGTCTACTTGGCGACCCGGGGCGGCCCTCCCAACCGGTTTCTGGGCGTCAGCGCCAGAATTCGGTGAGCTGCTCGGCGAGGGCTCTGCCTTGGTCGTAACCAGCTCGAGCAGCGGGCGGACGCAGCGACATATCCATCGCATGGACGCCGAACATCTCCCGCGAGTTGTTGTCCGGGAAGATCGTCTCGACTCTGCTGCCGCCTGCGCATAGCTCGTCGATCTGCGCCGCGAGCTGCATGCCCCAGTCCAGCGGTTGCAGTGTTCTGCCGCCGAAGGGCGACAGCACCAGCACCCGCCCATATCCGGCTGCCAGATCGGCATTCTCGTTGCGTCGGTAGCCGCCGTCGATGTATCGGTTGTCCCCGATCCTGTAGGGAAGGCCACTGGCACAGCTGGCAGCGACAGCGTCCGCCAGGTCGACTCCGCTGTGGCGGTCGAACACGACCGGTTCACCGGTGTGCGCATCGACCGCCGTGATGAGCACCGTTCGTTGCGGCCAATGCTTACTGGGCAGCCGCGAGGCGACAGTGGCGCGCCACTGTGTTTGCCAGGAGCCGTCCGACGCAGCATCCATGTCGAGTGCAGCCGCGCCCATTCTGCGGCGCATGTCAGCCGCATCCTCAGCCGAGGCGATGATTTTGCTTGTCCTCTCCATGTGATCCGCCACCGGCCTGACCGGAACGCGTCCTCCGTCGGATCCGACTGGACCAGTCCGTTGCTGGGGGGCAGCGGCAAGGATGGCGGCAAGCAGTTCGCCCGCGGTCGCGCCGGCTATCTGGGCCGCGGCGGTCGCGCCGGCTGACGTCCCGATGGTCAGGTCGGCTGCGGTCACGTCCAGCCCGGCATCGAACAGGCCAGCGATGACGCCGATCAGCCATGCGTTGCCTGTCGATCCGCCACCACCGAGCACCAACGCTGTACCGGAGTGGTGTTCCGAGACGTTGTTAGAGGTCGTCTCCGAGTTGAACTGAAGTGAATGATTCATAGTCGCAGCTTTCCGAGAGTGCGTGCAGCGCTCCCCGCGACGGCTACGTCAGTCGCGCGATCGTGAACTCGAAGGAGCGCCCAGAGTGGACAGTGTGTGCATCGGGCTCACCTCCTCGAATCGTGTCACGTTCGCCGACAACGCTACTGGGTTTGCGCTCAGCGTGCCAACCGACGTGCTCGTGAATCAGGGTAACCAGATACGGCCTCTCGAGTCATCTCCATGGTTTGTTGCGCCCCTCGGGGCGGCCACTCACCGTTACTGCGAACAACTCTGCTCCGATCCGACACAGCACCGTCGATTGCGGCCCGCGTTTCTGCTCCATACGGATGACAGGCGAAGTGCCCATCCGCATCGCCGCCGCAGTCACAGACCCGGAGCGTGTCAGCCGAGCACTCACGCTCTAGTCGGAAACGCCTCGTCAATCGCCTTCGGCGACGGCTGAGCTTTCACCGCAGCACGGCGGCGACCGCGCTGATCTCGACGAGCGCGCCCGGCATACCCAGCCCAGCGACACGCGCCCCGGTGACCAATGCCGGCTCATCGGACGCGAGCTCCGTCGCGATCGCTCCGTACCCCGCCGCAAGGTCGGCGCCGTCGACGAAGAGCACCGTCCAGTGCACAACGTCGCCGAGGGTCGCACCGGCTGCAGCGAGTGCCATCTTCGCGTTCTCCAGAGCACGGGCGGACTGCACGGCCACATCACCCTCGCCGATGAGAGAGCCGTCGGCGTCGACCGCATTCTGACCGCCGACGTAGATGGTGGTCGCGCCGGGCGGCACGATTGCGACATGGCTGAAGGCCGGGCTCGAGACGAGCCCCTGAGGACGGAGGCGCTGGATCGAAGTCATGCTCGCATGATTGCACGAACCGCCGATACCTGAACAGCCCTTCGAAGGGTGCCTGCTGGCCGCGGCGAGGATTCAGGCCTTTATGACGTCGCGTCGCTTTGCACTCTCCGTTGCACCGCGATGCCATAGCTAGTAGTCCCCACGACTCGCATGATGGCCATCGACAGGAAGATGTAGTGCTCGGGTGCGCGCGCCGTGCCGATGTCGCCCAAATCCATCCGTGACTCAGCGCTCCAACCGAGGTCACCGAGAAGAGCAGCGACGGTGGCCTTGGCGGCAGGATCGTTTCCCGAGAGGAAGACGTTGGTCGGCCCGAGGGAACCCGGGTTCGCCATCAGCGGTGCGGTGACGGTGTTCAAGGTCTTGACCACTGTTGTTTCCGGGAACTCCTCTTGGATTGCTGCGCCAAGACTCGAATTCGGGAAGAGCAACTCGAAGCCGTCGTTCAGAGCATTGCCGACGTCCACGAGAATCTTGCCGCCCAGGGCAGGTGCCCCGATCGTCCGCAGTGTTTCGAGCGCGACGCTACCAGGGATCGCGCTGACTACCACGTCTGCGTCGATCACTGCTTGCGCAAGCCCGACGACGAGTGCGCCAACGTCGGAATTGTGCTCTGGCCTCCGCGATCCGAAAACGACGGTGTGGCCGGCCCTCTGAAGACCGTTGCCGAGCGATTCTCCAACCCGGCCTGTGCCGAGGATGCCGATCTTCATCTTTGGGGCCCTTCGTTGGTGGTTGAGCGTAGCAGCGACAGACTTCGCTTCGCAGCGGAGCGCGCAACCAGAAGTTCGGCTGGCCACCGGAGCTACCGGCGAACGATCGGCCGAGGTGTCGGGCGAGGAACCGGGTGGAGTCTTCGACCTCGAACCAGGGCACCTGGTGGCACTGACTTCTCCACAGGCGGCCGTCCTGTCGGGTTATCCACAGGTAAAGTGCTGATCAGAGGTGCTTGTTGGTCGCGCTGGAATGTCGGTGGTTGGTGATGGACTTGTTTTATGACCACCACTCCCCCCGCCGCTCAGCTCCGGGATGCGCTCGCCGCTCTGGCGACTCCCGGGACTCTGGCGCGGGATGAGCTGCTGGATGCGTTGACCACGCTGGGTGGGGTGCAAGCGGTGGTGGATGCGGTCAAAGTACGAGTCGTCGGCGAACTGGTGGCCCGGTCGAGGGTGCTCGGTGAGGAGAACCCGGTGCTCCGGGTTGGGCACGCCAGCCCGGCCGTCCTGGTGGCGGAGCGGTGGCAGATCCCGGTGCCTGCGGCCCGGCAGTACTGTGCGGTTGGCGAAGCGATCGCGCCGCGGGTCAGTCTGATCGGGGAGATGCTTCCGGCACAGTATCCGGTCCTGGCGGAGGTGATGGCTGCGCCACTCGAATCTGCCGGTGATGGTGGCCGGGTGAGCGTGGAGCAGGCGGCGGTCATTCTGCGAGAACTGAGCAAGGCCGCTCCTGCGTGCACCGCCGCACAGCTGTCGTTGGGTGAGCGGGTACTGGTGGAGACCGCCCCGGACCTGACTGTCACCGAACTGCGCACGCTGGCTGGGCAGGTTCGTGACCGGCTGGACCAAGACGGCATCCTGCCGCGCGAGCAACGCCAACATCAGCGCCGATCACTGACGATCACAACCACCTCCGAGGGAATGACCCACGTCGATTGGTATCTCGACCCGGAATCCGCCGCCTACGTGGTCACCGCCATCGACGCCGTCGTGGGGAACGAACTGCGCACGGTGCGGTTTCGAGACCCCTCTGCACCCGACTTCAGCGCGGACGAGTCAGGCGACCTCCCCGAGCCGCGGAGCATGACGCAGCTGCGCTCCGACGCAGCGACCGACATTTTCCGCCATTACGCCAGCTGCACTACGGCAGGCGACGGCGACGCACGCGGCAAACCGCCAGTCACCGTCATCGTCCGGATCGGACTCGACGCGCTACAGGCTGGGGTCGGTATGGGTGAGATTGACGGGCTGCCCACGCCGATCAGTGCCGGCACCGTCCGGCGAATGGCTGCCGACGCCACCATCATTCCCGCCGTCCTCGGCGGCGCATCCGAGGTCCTCGACCTCGGCCGCGGACGCCGCCTGTTCAATAAAGTGCAGAAATTCGCTCTCGCCGAACGCGACGGCGGCTGCGCCTGGTCGGGTTGCCCGCATCCACCCGCCTACACCGAAGCCCACCACATCCGCTGGTGGAACGCCCACGGTGGAGGTACGGACCTGAGCAACGGAGTGCTCCTGTGCAGCAGCCACCACCACCGGGTGCATGCCGACGGGTGGGACATCCGGGTGCACGGAAACACGCCCTACTTCATCCCGCCCGACCACGTCGACCCCTACCGCCGACCACGCCGCGGCGGACGCACCCGGATCACCGAACACGCCGCATAGTCGCTAGAAATGACCCCTCAGCTAGTTGTAGTTCGGGTTGTGAGGATGGCGAGCTGCTGGGTCGCTCGGGTCATCGCGACGTACCGGTCTACCGCTCCCTCGATTCCTGTGCCGAATGCCTCTGGGTCGATGAGCACGACCATGTCGAATTCGAGCCCCTTCGACAGTTCAGGGGTCAGCGACCTGACACGGCAGCTCGCCCGGAACGTGCCGGCGCCGATGCCACCGGCGCCGATGACGCAGGCGATGCCTTCACCCTCAGCATGTGCGACGAGCCAGGAGTCGAGGATCGAGTCCAGATCCGAAGTGGATCCGCGTGCGACGGGGATGCCGGTACTGCGGATGGAGGTCGGAACGTTCGCATCTGGCAGGACCGCCCTGATGACGGGTTCGGCCTCAGCCATGACCTCTTCCGGCGTGCGGTAGTTGATGCTCAAGGAAGCCAGGTTGATTCGATCGAGCCCGATCCGGCCGAGCCGTTCCTGCCACGACTCCGTGAACCCATGCCTGGCCTGGGCGCGGTCGCCGACGATGGTGAAGCTCCTGGACGGGCAGCGAAGCAGCAGCATTTGCCACTCGGCGTCGGTCAGCTCCTGCGCCTCGTCAACGACGATATGCGCGAACGGTCCGGCGAGCAGATCCGGGTCGGTGCTCGGCAGCGCGGCCTCGTCGACCAGTGAGTTCTGTGCGACCCGCCCGCGCAGAATCGACATCACTAACATTTCCGAGTCGTCGGCCGCGATCAGGTCGTCCACGACCCGGGCCATCTGCTCGTGATCGGCCGCAACCACGGCGTCACGTTGACGCTTGCGTCGTGGTGCTTCCGGATCGCCCACCCGAAGGCGCGCGGCGTCCAAGAAGGGCAGATCGGACACCGTCCAAGCCCGGGCGTCGCCGCGCTGGAGCAACTGAATCTCATCAGGGGTGAGCCAGGGGGCGCACAGGCGAAGGTAGGCGGGTACCGACCACAGGTCTCCGACGATGCCGACCGGGTCGAGTAGCGGCCATGCCTTCGCGAGGGTACCGGTCAACTCTTCATTCTGAAGCAAGGCCCTGCGCTGCAGGTGAGGGGGCACCTCCTCGTCATCGAATTGGTCGATCAGGACGTCGAGGAGCGCCTCCAACACCTGATCACGTGCCTCGTTGTGTGTCAGTGCGGGATCCGCCGCGTTGTACGCCTCGGCCCACTCGGCGGCGCCGAGCCAGATGTCGGACCAGGGAGTCTCCACCGTCAATCCGATCGACGGGGGACGTTCGGGTCGGTCTCGATCGTCGCCTCGGCACCCTCCGTGACGAGGTCTCGCGGCGTGCAGATCTGCACGCCCTCCTCGCCAAGGCTGGGGAGCACGTCTTCAACGTACGCCAGATAAGCCTGGTGCGGACCGACGAACAGTACGCCACCCCGGCGGTGACCGAGGCGAGGGTCGGAGTAGAGGAGGTAGGCGGTGCGATGCAGAGCGACGACGGTCTTTCCGGTACCCGGACCGCCGTCGACGACGAGTGCGCCGCGGGATCCCGCGCGGACGATGGCGTCCTGGTCGGCCTGGATAGTGCCGAGCACGTCTCGCATCCGGGTCGACCTGCTGCTGCCCAGACTGACGATGAAGGCGGACTGGTCATCGAGCGCAGCATGCCTGTCAAAGCCCTCCGAGATGAACACCTCGTCCCAGTAGTCGCTGATCCGGCCGCGGGTCCAGCGATACCTGCGGCGGCTAACCAATCCCATGGGGTTGGCGTGGGTCGCACCGAAGAACGGCTCAGCCGCAGGTGAACGCCAGTCGAGCAGCAACCGACGCCCCGCGCGACCCGTGAGGCCAAACCGTCCGATGTATACAGGCTCGGGGTCGTCCGCGCTGACGCTGCGTCCGATGCAGAGGTCCAAACCGAAGCGACGCAGGGCACGCAGGCGAGCGGTCAACCGGTGTATCTCCATGTCCCGGTCCATCGCCGCCTGGCCTGTGCCGCCGGGCGCCCTGCGTTCCGCATCAAGGCGGTCGGACAGGTCGGCGATCGTCTGCTCGAGGCTCTCCTCGATGGCCGCGAAGTGCCGCTCGTCGTCCGCTCGCTTCTCGGCTGGGCGTGTCGAGCACGAGTCCCACCGGCGGTTCGGCACTGTGCACCGTAGGTCGGCAACAACACACGCATTTTCGTGACTCCCTATCCGCAGGTCCTGGCTATCCATAGGTTGTGGCTATCTGTCGGTTCTGGCCCCGGCCGACAAGTCTGCGGCACGACCCGGGCCTTGCGGCAAGCCCCCCTCTGCTATATAGATTGAAAGTGGAGAGACAGGCGCGATTCGCTTTCGCTGCTGTCGTCCGTGAGGGAAGGACAACCTCCCGCGCGAAGGTACCTGGTCCCGACGTCATCGGCGAAGTGCCGGCCGAACAGAAGTCGGCGCCGGCTGTGGGCGACATCCGCTTTCGATCCCGCCGCTCTCGATGCGAACGGCCGCTGCACGGCAAAGGCCACGGCGCGTGAGCGGGCCCCAGGGACCTCACGAGTTGCGGAGTATCGGGCACCCTTCGCACGGCTCAAAGCTGGTTAGGAAGCTGGTTAGATTGAGCCGAGCGGGGGCCGGCGGAGACCGCGGCGGCGACCACGCCTAACTGATGGAGACAGGATGAGCATGGCCACGAACACGGACCCGCTGTCGCCTGAGCTGCACGATGCCGATAGCCACGATCTGATCCGTGTGCAGGGCGCGAGAGAGAACAACCTCAAGGACATCAGCGTCGAGATCCCGAAGCGCCGACTGACGGTGTTCACCGGCGTCTCCGGCTCGGGCAAGAGCTCGCTGGTGTTCGGCACGATCGCCGCGGAGTCGCAGCGGATGATCAATGAGACGTATAGCGCCTTCTTGCAGGGCTTCATGGCGACGCTGGCCCGCCCGGACGTCGACCGGCTGGAGGGGCTGACCACTGCCATCATCGTCGACCAGGAGCGCATGGGGGCGAACTCTCGCTCCACGGTGGGCACCGCAACCGACGCCAATGCGATGCTGCGCATCCTCTTCAGTCGGCTCGGGCAACCCCACATCGGCTCGTCCCAGGCGTTCTCCTTCAACGTCGCCTCGATCAGCGGCGCGGGGGCGGTCTCGCTCGAGCGTGGCGGGAAAACCGTGAAGGAGCGGCGCAGCTTCACCATTACTGGCGGCATGTGCCCGCGCTGCGAAGGCATGGGCAACGTGAACGACATCGATCTCACCCAGCTCTACGACAATTCCAAGTCCCTCGCCGAGGGCGCGCTCACCATCCCCGGCTACACCGCGGACGGCTGGGGGGTTCGGATCTTCACGGGGTCCGGCTTCCTGGACCCGGACAAACCGATCCGCGACTACACCAAGAAGGAACTCGACGACTTCCTGTACCGCGCGCCGATCAAGGTGAAGGTCGGAGACATCAACCTGACCTACGAGGGGCTGATTCCCAAGCTCCAGAAGTCGATGCTCTCGAAGGATCGCGAAGCGATGCAGCCGCACATTCGGGCCTTCGTGGACCGAGCGGTCACCTTCACCACCTGTCCAGAATGCGGCGGCACGCGACTCAGCGAAGCGGCGCGCTCGTCCAAGATCTCGGGTTTCAGCATCGCTGACGCCTGCGCCATGCAGATCAGCGACCTGGCCGAATGGGTCCGCGGTCTCGACGAGCCGTCGGTGGCACCGCTGCTGGCTGCGCTTCAGGAGACACTCGACTCGTTCGTGAACATCGGTCTGGGTTACCTCTCGCTCGACCGACCGGCCGGTACGCTGTCGGGCGGCGAGGCGCAGCGCACCAAGATGATCCGCCACCTCGGTTCCTCGCTCACCGACGTCACCTACGTCTTCGACGAGCCCACCATCGGGCTGCACCCGCATGACATCCAGCGGATGAACGAGCTGCTCCTGCTGCTGCGAGACAAGGGCAACACCGTGCTCGTCGTGGAGCACAAGCCGGAGACGATTGCGATCGCCGACCACATCGTCGACCTCGGCCCCGGCGCCGGTACCGCGGGCGGCACCGTCTGCTTCGAGGGCACGGTCGATGGGCTGCGAACCAGCGGTACCCTGACCGGTCGCCATTTCGACGACCGGACCACTCTCAAGGAGGCGGTGCGCACCCGCACCGGCGCGCTGGAGATCCGCGGTGCGACCGCGAACAACCTGCGGAATGTCGACGTCGACATCCCACTTGGCGTCCTCGTCGTCCTCACGGGCGTCGCCGGCTCCGGTAAGAGTTCGCTCGTACACGGGTCACTGAGCAATCGGCCGGGAGCCGCCGGCGAGGGCGTTGTGTCGATCGGCCAGGGTGCGATCCGCGGCTCGCGACGGAGCAACCCGGCGACGTACACCGGGCTGCTCGACCCGATCCGCAATGCCTTTGCGAAAGCCAACGGCGTGAAGCCCGCGCTGTTCAGCGCCAACTCAGAGGGTGCCTGCCCCAACTGCAACGGCGCGGGGGTCACCTTCACCGATCTCGGGATGATGGCCAGCGTCGCCACCACCTGTGAAGTCTGTGAGGGCAAGCGGTTCCAGGCATCCGTGCTGGAATACCACCTCGGCGGGCGCGATATCAGCGAAGTGCTCGCGATGTCGGTGACTGAGGCCGAGGCCTTCTTCGGCGCGGGCGAGGGGCGCACGCCTGCCGCCCACGCCATCCTCGACCGGCTCGCCGACGTCGGGCTCGGCTACCTCAGCCTCGGCCAGCCGCTCACTACGCTCTCCGGGGGCGAACGGCAGCGGCTGAAGCTCGCCACCCACATGGCCGAAAAGGGCGACGTCTACGTCCTCGACGAGCCGACGGCGGGCCTCCACCTCGCCGACGTCGAGCAGTTGCTCGGGCTGCTCGACCGGCTCGTCGACTCCGGCAAGTCGGTCATCGTCGTCGAGCACCATCAGGCGGTCATGGCGCGCGCCGACTGGATCATCGACCTCGGTCCAGGGGCCGGGCACGACGGCGGCCGGGTCGTCTTCGAGGGGACACCCGCCGACCTCGTCGCCACCCGCTCCACCCTCACCGGGCAGCATCTCGCGGCCTACGTCGGCACTTGACTGTTTTGACGAACTACGAGAGCTCCTCCGCGATGCGCTTGATCGCGGCCAGGCGCCGATCCCACTCTGCGCCAATGCGGTCCAGGCGCCGCGCCGTCTCGCTCAGCCGCAAGCCGAGCGCCCGATAGCGCAGCTCTCGGCCGACACGGACGGATTCGACGAGTCCGACGTCACGCAGTACGGCGAGATGCTTCGCGATCGCCTGGCGGGTGACCGGGAGCCGCTCGGCGAGGGCAGACGCGGACGCCTCCCCCTCGCCGAGGGCCGCCAGGATGCTCCACCGGGTCTCGTCGCCGAGCGCGGC
>FTIF01349117.1_pt1 | contig 44974 bp, 34 predicted proteins | sample 1658001 | NCBI WGS metagenome assembly FTIF01 (sample SAMEA3914789, study PRJEB12502) | metagenome | biome: forest; material: soil | place: Canada | collected 2011-07-03 | depth 0.3 m | reverse complement strand
CCCGGCCGCCCCGCCCCCGCCTCAGGTCGGCGTGGTGAAAGCCGAGTTGCGGACGGTGCCGCTGAGCAGGGACCTGGTCGGCCGCCTGTCGCCTTACTACAGCGCCAACGTCACCGCCCGGGTCTCCGGCGTGCTGCTCAAGCGCGCCTACACCGAAGGCAGCGAGGTCAGACAGGGGCAACTGCTATTCGAAGTCGATCCGGCTTACTACCAGACCGTGCTGAACAACGACCTGGCGACGCTGGCCGAGGACCAGGCCACCTACCTCAACAACCGCGTGACCGCCGAGCGCAATCGCAAGCTGTTGCCGGTCGGCTCGGTCTCGCAACAGACCGTCGACGATGCCGATGCAGCCGAGCGCAGCGCCGCGGCAAAGGTCCAGGCGGATCAGGCCGCCGTCGACGGCGCACGCATCAACCTCGGCTATACCAAAGTAAGCGCGCCGATCAGCGGCATTGCCGGCCAGCAACAAGTCACGCAGGGCGCCCTCGTCGGCAACAGCAGCAGCGACGCCGGCTCCGGCGGCACCCTGCTGACCACGGTCGAGCAGATCGATTCCCTCTATGTGAACTTCACCATCAGCGCTGCCGACCTGGTGAGCCTGCGCCAGGCGCAGAACCAGGGCGCTGTGGCGCTGGCGCAGCAGGACAAGACCACGGTGCAGCTCATGCTGCCCAACGGCGGCAAGTACGAGCAGCTGGGCACCCTGGATTTCTCCGACGTCGCTGTCAACGCAACCACCGGCGCGGTGAACCTGCGCGCCCTGGTGCCCAATGCGCAGCACCAGTTGCTGCCGGGCATGTACGTGACGCTGAACGTCAACTTCGGCCAGCAGAACAATGTATTCCTGATCCCGCAGCAGGCTCTGCAGCGCGATACCGTCGGCGCCTACGCGCTGGTGGTCGACCAGGATGGCAAGGTGCTGCGCAAGGACGTCAGCGCAAACGACAACTACGGCCACGACTGGATCGTCACCAACGGCCTTGCCGCCGGCGATCAAGTGATCGTGTCGGGCCTGCAAAGCACGCGCGAGGGCGGCCAGGCCAAGGCCAGCCCCTGGCAGCCGCCCGGGCAAACCGCTGTCCCGAACCCAGCTCCGTCGCAGGCCGGTTCCGCTCCGGCAGCCAGCAGCCCGTCCGCCGGCAAGAATCTGTAAGGAGCCCGTCTCATGCCCAATTTCTTCATCAGTCGCCCGGTCTTCGCCTGGGTGGTACCCATCCTGATCTGTCTGATCGGCGTCATCTCGATGACGGGCATGGGCATCGACTCCTATCCCGCCATCGCCCCGCCGCAAGTGACGGTCACCGCAACCTACCCCGGCGCCAGCGCCGCCACCATGGAGTCGACCGTCACCCAGGTGATCGAGCAGCAGCTCACCGGCATCGACAACCTGCTGTACTTCAGCTCGACTTCCAACGGCAACGGCACCGCCACCATCACCTTGAGCTTCGCCACCGGCACCAACGCCGACATCGCCGAGGTGCAGGTGCAGAACAAGGTCGCCCTGGCGCAGCCGCTGCTGCCGACCGCGGTCACCCAGCAGGGCCTGGTGGTGGCCAAGGCCAGCCCCGACCTGCTGATGTTCCTGACCCTGCAGTCCGACAATCCGTCGATCAACGCGGGCCGCCTCAGCGACATCGTCGCCTCCCAGATCCAGCCGGTGATCGCGCGCGTCAACGGCGTCGGCAACACCTTCCAGCTCGGTTCGGAATACGCGGTGCGCATCTGGCTCAATCCGGACAAGCTGCAGGGTTACGGGCTCTCGTCTACCCAGGTGCTCAATGCGATCACCGCGCAGAACGCGCAGTTCGCCACCGGCTCGCTCGGCGCGGACCCTGCGATCAAGGGCCAGACCTTCACCGCCACCGTGTCCGGCGACTCCCTGTTTTCATCCTTGCAGCAGTTCAACAGCATCGTCCTGCTGACCAACAGCAACGGCACCGTGGTGCGCATGAGCGACGTCGCCCGCATCACCTTCGGCGCGCAGAGCTACGGCTCTTCCTCGCGCAACAACGGCAAGCCGGCGGGCGGCATGGGCCTGTTCCTGCTGCCCGGCGCCAACGCCCTGGCGGTGGCCAATGCGGTGAAGGCCGAAATGGCGGTGCTGGCCAAGGACCTGCCGGAAGGCGTGAGCTGGAGCGCCCCCTATGACAGCACGCCGTTCATCACCGCTTCGATCACCGACGTGGTGCGCACCCTGGTCGAGGCGATCGCCCTGGTGTTCGTGGTCATGCTGATCTTCCTGCAGAACATCCGCGCCACCATCATCCCCACCCTGGTGATTCCGGTGGCCCTGCTCGGCACCTTCATCGGCCTGTCCCTGCTGCACTACTCGATCAACCAGCTGACGCTGTTCGGCATGGTCCTGGCGATCGGCATCGTAGTCGACGACGCCATCGTGGTGATCGAAAACGTCGAGCGCATCATGAGCGAGGAACATCTTGGGCCCAAGGAGGCCACGCGCAAGGCCATGGGCCAGATCACCGGCGCGATCATCGCCATCACCGTGGTGCTGGCCGCCGTATTCGTGCCTTCGGCCCTGCAGCCGGGCGCGACCGGCATCATCTACGCCCAGTTCGCCCTGACCATCGCGGTGTCGATGGGATTCTCGGCGTTCCTGGCGATGTCCTTCACGCCGTCTCTGTGCGCCACCATCCTGAAGCCAAATCATCAGGCGGAGAAGAACGTGGTGTTCCGCTGGTTCGACAAGGGACTGGACCGGATCAACCGCACCTACAGCGGCCACATCGGCGCCGCCGTGCGCCGTGCGCCGCGCTGGATGGTGGTCTTCGTGCTGGTCACCGTGGTCGCCGGATTCCTCTACACCCGCCTGCCGACCAGCTTCGTCCCCGACGAAGACCAGGGCACCATCCTGGCGCTGGTCAACCTGCCTTCCGGCGCCACCCTGGAGCGCACCGACCAGGTGATGACCGAGATGCGCGACAAGCTCATGCACAGCCCGATCGGCAACAATATCGCGGGAATTTTCCAGCCCGAGGGTTTCAGCTTCGTCGGCCAGAGCGAAAACGTCGGCATGGCCTTCATCAAGCTGACCGATTGGGATAAGCGCTCGCAGACGGCGATGCAGCTGATCCCGCAGGCGAACAAGATCCTGCACGGCATCCCGGACGCGCAGATCTTCGTCACCAACCTGCCCACCGTTCGCGGCCTGAGCCAGTTCGGCGGCATCGACATGTACCTGCAGGCGCGCGCCGGCCAGACGCGCGCGCAACTGGCCCAGGCCCAGGGCATGCTGCTCGGCGCCGCCGCCAACAGCCCCATGCTCTACGGCATCCGTCCCAACTCGCTGCCCGATGCGCCGCAGCTGAAGGTGTCGGTGGACCGGGTGCAGGCGCAAGCCATGGGCCTGTCGCTTACCGATGTCTATAACGCCATCCAGATGCAGCTGGCACCGTATTACGTCAACCAGTTCACCTACGGCGGCCGCGTCAAGCGCGTTTATCTGCAGGCCGATGCGCCCTACCGCATGGGATTCGATGCGCTGCAGCACGTCTACACGCCCAGCGGCATCAGCGATGCCGCCACCGGCGCCAACAGCGCCACCAGAACAGCCACCAACACCAGCGGCTATCTCACCCAGGTCGACCCCTCGGCCAGCAACACCTCGATCGGTCCCTACAACATGGTGCCGCTGTCCAGCGTGGTGAAAGCGGATTGGAGCGTCGGCCCGCAGGCCTTGCCGCGCTACAACGGCTACGCCGCCGTCGAGATCGTGGGCAATTCCGCACCGGGCTACTCCACCGGCCAGGCCATGGGGGTGTTGCAGAACATCGTCGACAAGTCCCTGCCGCACGGCTTTGCCGCGGACTGGACCGGCCAGTCCTACCAGGAACTCCTGGCCGGCAACTCGGCCCTGCTGCTGATGGTGCTGTCGATCGTCGTGGTATTTCTCTGCCTGGCAGCCCTCTACGAGAGCTGGTCGATTCCGGTTGCCGTGCTGCTGGTGGTGCCGCTGGGCCTGCTCGGCATGGTGGCGTTCTGCCTGCTGCGCGGCGTGCCCAACGACATCTACTTCAAGATCGGCCTGGTCACGGTGATCGGCCTGGCGGCGAAGAACGCCATCCTGATCGTGGAATTCGCAGTCGCCGGACAGGCCCAGGGCATGACCCTGTGCGACGCGGTGATCAGCGCCGCCAAATTGCGCCTGCGCCCGATCCTGATGACCTCGATGGCCTTCATCCTGGGCGTGTTCCCCCTGGTCGTCTCGAGCGGAGCCGGCGCCGCCTCGCGGCACGAGATCGGCACCGGCGTGATCGGCGGCATGCTGTTCGCCACCTTCTTCGGCCTGCTGCTGATCCCGGTGTTCTACGTCACGGTGCGCCGCCTGCTGGGCGACAAGCTGGACCAGGTCACGCCCAAGCAGCCCCATGATGGCGATGCCGAAGCTGCGGGCGGGGTGATTCCCTAGGAATGGCCTCCCGGCCGCGTAGCCTGGCGCGAATGCTGAGGTATCAGCCAATCGCGCAACACGCTCGCGGCCGATACGGTCCGGGACGGATGGCCGACAAACCCCACCCCCGACACGCCCGGCTTCGGTCTGCATGAGCGCAGCGACGACTACTGCTCGATCGCATTTGCCGACTGCCGGCAACCGCAGCCCGGCGCCCGGCTCAAGACAGAGGCGGCAGTGCGCGACATGGCGCTGCTACCGATCAAGGTACAATCCTGACAGCTCAGGTAGGTGGATGCGCAGGAACAATTCGACATCCAGCTGGACAAAAACTGGCGTAAACAGCCATGGCAGGCAAAGAAAACGAGAGTGCCTCAGATGGAAATCAAAGCCCCTGCTTCAGGCCTCGCAGTGCTTTGGCGGGCTTTCCGCTGCGCGGCAGGCTGTGCGCTGTTGGCGTCCGCCTGTGCGGCACAGAGGGACCTGACAACGCGCGCCGACCCGGCTTTTTCCAATCCATCCGACAATAAGGCCACGATCGTGGTGAGTCGCGACGCCGCCGGCGTTTGCGGCTCATCGCTGGTGCGCGTACTTGTGGATAGCGAATATGCCGGCGACGTCGGCCCTGGAGAAACGCTGCAACTCTACGTCGCACCGGGCGTGCATCTGGTCGGAATCACAGCCAACGCCCGCTGCTATCCGGACCTGGTCACGAAGTACCTTACCGCCGCCGCTTCACAGTCAATCAAAATCGAAGTCGGCTTCGATTTCGTCGGTCACATCCGATTTGTCGAATGAAGGGCTCGCCCCGATGCCGCAAAGACGCCGCAGCAATGCCCGATTTTATCGGGCTCCGCCCCTGGCATCTGCTTGGCCCCAATGCAGCCCCCACCAACCTCTGGGAAACACATCACGGACTTTGCGGGGGGCCGATGAACGGAGTCTTTTTCGGCGTCGCGGCGCCGACCAGTTCGGTGAGGCTGTTGTTGCCGTAGTTCGCTGCCCAGACATTGCCGCCTGCGTCGATGGCGACGTTGTAGGGCACGCTCAGGCCGCCGCCGGTGAAGCCGGTAGCTGGCGACAGCGGCGCGCCGCTGCTGTTCAGCTCGGTGACGCTATTGTTGCCGGAATTCCCAACCCAGACATTGCCGCCTCCGTCGATGGCGATGCCGAAGGGTTGATCCAAGCCACCGCCGGTGAAGCCAGCAGCCGGCGACAGCGCCACGCCGTTGCTGCCCAGCTCAGTGACGCTGTTGGGCATGCCACTATTTGCTACCCAGACATTACCGCCGGCGTCGATGGCAATACCAAAGGGCTGATCCAAGCCGCCGCCGGTGAAGCCGGTGGACGGCGACAGCGGCGCACCGCTGCTGCTGAGCTCGGTGACGAGGCTGACGCCGCCGGACACCGTGAGCCAGACATTACCGCCGGCGTCGATGGCGATAGCGACCAGGGTCGAGCCGCCGCCGGTATAGCCGGTGGACGGCGACAGCGGCGTGCCGCTGCTGCTCAGCTCGGACACACTGCTGGTGCCGCCGAGGAAGTTCGTCGCCCAGACATTGCCGCCTGCGTCGATGGCTATGGCGATGGGCCCGTTCAAGCCACCGCCGGTGTAGCCGGTGGACGGCGACAACGGCGTGCCGCTGCTGCTCATCTCGGAGACGCTGTTGGCGCCGCTGGCCGCGTCTGCCGCCCAAATATTGCCGCTGCCGTCGATGGCGATGCCGAAGGGACCGTTGAGCCCCCCGCCGCTGAAATTGAGCGCCAGGGCCCAGTCGCCGGGAGCAGTGCCGAGGACGGGTGTGAACGGCGGTGCGACGGCAATCAGATTGTAAATGCCGGCTGCCGGCACCGTGCCTGCATTGCGCGCGATTGCCAGGGCCGATTGCAAGGTATCGATCGGTATCGCTCCACCGGCCGGCGGAATACATGTACTCCCATTGAATTGCGCCCCGGGCGTGGCGACGCAGAACAATTGCGCGCAAGCATTTGAGGCCGGTCCGGTGGTGCCGGCGCAGGCAGCCAAGGCGTCGGCAAGGCTATCGAGTTTTTCCTCGGCGTCGCAGTTGACGGGATCGCCGCTGCCGCCGGTGCAAGCCGCCGGCGTCGGCAATGCCGTGCCCGGTGAGGCAGTGGAAAAATTCACCAGGCTGTTGGCGCGCGCAACCGCCTGGTCCAGCCAGGGCGACTTGGCGTTGATGAAGCGGGCCTGCCCCAGTGCTTCCGCAAGCCGGCTACCACCTCCCTCGCCCATCATCTGCGCCAGCGCGTATACCGATGCAGCCGTGGTCAGCTCGCTTAGTTTGACCGGGGTCGAGGCCGACAGCGAGTTGTACGGGCCCAGCACCCCCAGCAATACCAACGCGGAGTTGTTGGTGCCGGCGGCAAGGCCGGGATTGCCGCCGGCGGCGACCAGGTAGATCTGTGCTGTGGACGAGGCACAGCTGGTAGAGGGGCAACTGAAGGAGGTCGGCAACGAGGAGCCGCCGCACGCGATCGATGCGGTAGCGCCGAAGCTGAAGCTGCCGGAGGCATCGGTCTGGACGCAGGCCAAGGCCGCGGCGCCTGAAGCGGAGCCGCCATTGCCGGCGGCATAGGCGGTGACTTGCGAGCCACTCAGCGGCTGCAGGCCGTCACGCACGGCACCGGCCAAAGCCACCCCAGTTGGCGGTGTTTCGGCACTTCCCTCGCCCGAGCTGTGATGCCTGCAGGCAGCAAGTAATCCGAGCACAAGACTCAGAGCCAGCATCCCGCCCCTCAATCGCCAACTGCTCATCTTCATCGTTCAGTTCCTTGTCACACCGTGGTTATTCATTGCCTGTTTGATGCGCTTCACGCACTGCCGCTGCCGTTGCGTTGCTGGAGCCACCCTGCCTGGATCGAGGTGATTAATGCTGTGGCATTCACTGCATCGGGCTTGCTCCGCCAGGTTTTCCCATCGCGGCTGCAGCTGGAAGGTGAGCACGGACGGGGCAATCAACGCAGCGCATATCTCTTTGCTGCCAAGCCTGCAAAAGCCGCTGCCCGCAACCCGGTCAATACCGGGCTTCCTGGAATCTAGAGTTGCGGAACACCGTGCGGAGGCCACCTTCATCCCGTTTGCCATGTTCGTGCCGCAGACAGCTACGGCTTCTGCCGCCACTGCCGCAGCTTGGTCCGCAGCCAGGGCATGCCCGCCGCTGCCAGGCCGAGAGCGCCCAGTACCACCGTTGGATTTTCCGGCGAATTGACACAGCCAATGAGGTCGGCCCATGCCGGGCCGCAAATACTCCAAATCATCACCATTGCCACCATTCCATATCGGTTCATCGCCCATCTCCCATGCCATCACCATCTATTGCTTCGACTTGCTCACTGCCGTTTCAACCTTGCTTCATCCCGCGCTACGGCCGCGTCGGCAATCCGGAGATCGGCGTCCGCACCGGTGCCGCGATGCCGATGAATTCGGTGATCGAGTCATTGCCGGAATTGCCGATCCAGACATTGCCGGCCTGATCAATGGCCGGATTGAACGGCAGGCTCAGCCCGCCACCGGTGAAGCCAGCGGCCGGAGACAAGGCCGCGCCCGGAGTGACGGCATTGACGCCCGCCAGTGCGCTGACGCTGGCCCCGTGGTAATTCGTTACCCACACATTGCCGGCGCCATCGACAGCGATCCCGGCCGGACTGGCGAATGCGCCGGACCTGTACGGCGTTCCAACCAGCGGCTGGCCGCCGGCATCGAGGGCGCTGACGCTGTCGCCATAGAAGTTGCTGACCCAGGCATTGTTCTGTGCATCCAGAGCAATGGCCGAGGGCCCATTCAGTCCGCCGCCGGTGTAGCCGGAATTTCCGGATAGAGCGCCGCCGCTATTGCTCAGCTTGGTTACCGCATTGCTGCTGGTATTGGAGATCCAGACATTGGCAACGCCATCGACGGCTACACCGGAGGGAAAGCCCAGGCCACTGCCGCTGTAGCCGGCGGCGGGCGAGCGCACGGTGCCGCTGCCGCTGAAGCTGCTGACGCTGGCGTTGGCGTCATTGGCGGTCCAGGCGTTGCCGGCAGCATCGATGGCCAGCGCCACCGGAAAGCTAAGCCCGCCGCCGTTGTAGCCGGCGCTGCCGGAGAGGATCGAGCCATCAGGCGCGAGCACTGTCAGGGTGCCGCGGCCGGCATTGGCCCCGCCGTTGCTCTGTTCGTTGCTGACCCAGATATTGCCGTCGGGAGCGATCGCAATGCCGAATGATTCTTCCAGGCCGCCGCCGGCATAACCGTTGGTCGATAACGGGATACCCTGGGCATTGAACTCGGAAACAACGTTGTTGTAGTTGGCAACCCACAGCTGATTGTTGGCATCCACCGCCACTGCTTCTGGCTCGTTCAAGCCGCCGCCGCTGAAATTTAGGGCCAGCGCCCAGTCACTGGGGGCGCCGGCCAGCGACGGCGCGAACACCGGCATGGTTCCCGCCAAGGCATGGACACCGGCACTGGAGATGGTTCCGGGATGCAGGGCAATGGACACGGCGGCTTGCAGCGTGTCCGTCGGCACGGCCGGAATCGAGCAGGCGTGACTACTGCTGTCGTAGCTCGCACCTGGGCTTGCCGCGCAGAACAGGGTGGCACAGCCGTTGGTGGCCGCCCCGGCGCTGTTGACGCAGGCGGCCAAGGCGTCGGCCAGGGTGTCGAGCTTCTCCGCGGCGACGCAGTTGAGCTTGGGGTCCGATCCGCTGCAGTCCGCAACCGCCGGAACAGCGGCGCCGAGGCTGCCGTGGACGACGTCGGCCAGGCTCAGGGCGCGATTGACCGCGACCTGCAGACCCAAGGCACTGCCGCTGAGTTGATCGGCATGCGCCAGGGTGGTGCCGCTGCCGTCGGCACCGAGGAACTGGGCCAGGGCATAGGCGGCGGCGGCGGTGGTCAGTTCGTTGACGTCGGCGGAATCGGGAATGTTCCGGCACTCGCCAAGCGCCGCCAGCAGGTGCAGTGCGCTGTTTGCACCCGCGCCGGCATTACCGCCGGAAGCGACGTAGTACACCTGGCTGGTCGGCGCGGGACAGGTCAGGCTGGCGATGTTAAACGCGCCAGCAGAGTCGGTAGTGGCCTTAGCCAGCAGCGTTGGGGCAACACCGGCGGAGGCGCCAGCGGCATACAGTTTGACCACAGCGCCGATCACCGGCTGCTGACCGCCCATGACCCAGCCGCTGGCCACCGCAGGGCCTGGCGGCGGATTGTTGTCGGGCGGCGTGCTTGCAATACCGTCGCCCCCACCGCCGCACGCTGTGAATGCCAGAAACAGCAGCGGGCCCAATCGCCGCATCGAGCGATTTGCAAAGGCCCGGAGCACGCGCGGCATCTCAATGTAGAGCGTGCTCACGGGCTCTGCGGCGGCCCGATGAACGGGGTTTTCTTCGGCGTTGCGGCGCCGATCAGCTCGGTGATGCTGCTGTTGCCGTTGTTCGCCACCCAGACATCGCCCGCGGCGTCGATGGCGATGGCCAACGGGGAGGTCAGGCCGCCGTCGGTGAAGCCGGCGGACGGCGACAACGCGGCGCCAGTGCCGCTCAGTTCGGTGACGCTGTTGCCGGAGCCGTTGCCTTGATTCGCCACCCAGACATTGCCGCCGGCATCGATGGCGATGCCGAAAGGCCGGTTCAATCCACCGCCGATGTAACCCGTGGAAGGCGACAACGCGGCGCCGCTGCTGCTCAGTTCGGTGACGCTGTCATTGCCACTGTTCGGCATCCAGACATTGCCGCTGGCGTCGATGGCAATGCTGTAGGAACCGTTCAAGCCGCCACCGGTGTAGCCGGCGGCTGGCGACAGCGCTGCGCCGCTGCCGCTCAACTCGGTCACGTCATTGGCGCTGCCGCCGATATTCGTCACCCAGATGCTGCCGCCGGCATCGACGGCGATCGCGGAGGGCTGGTTCAAACCGCCACCGGCATAGCCGGTGGCGGGCGACAGCGCAGCGCCAGCGCTGCTCAGCTTGGTCACACTGCTGTTGTTGTAGTTCGCCACCCAGACGTTGCCGCCGGCGTCGATGGCGATCCCATCCGGATATGACAGGCCACCGCCGATGTAGCCTCCGGACGGCGACAGCGCCGCGCCGCTGCCGTTCAACTCGCTGACACTGTTGTTGTTGACATTCACTGTCCAAACGTTGCCGACGGCGTCGACGGCGATACCGATAGGAAAGTCCAGACCGCCCCCGGTGTAGCCGGTGGAAGGCGACAGCGCGATGCCGCTGCTGCTCAGCTCGGCGACGCCGGTGTTGTTCGATACCCAGACGTTGCCGCCGGCATCGATGGCGATGCCGTTTGGCTTGCTCAAGCCGCCGCCGGTGAAGTTGAGCGCCAGCGTCCAGTCATTCGGCGCCGAGGCGAGTACCGGAGTGAACGGCGGCGTGGCGCTGACCAGGCTGAAAATGCCACTCGCGGGGACCGTGCCCGGATTCAGCGCGATGGCCAGAGCCGATTGCAAAGTATCCGCCGGTATCGCTCCGCCGGCAGGAGGTGTGCACGTCCCACCGCTGGATGTCGCCCCTGGCGTGGCGACGCAAAACAGCTGCTTGCAAGCGCTGGAAGTGGGCCCGCTGGTGTTGACGCAGGCGGCCAAGGCATCGGCCAGGCTGTCGAGCTTTGTCTCCGCGCCGCAATTCACCGGATCGCTGCCGCCGCCGGTGCAGATCGCCGGTGCCGGCAAAGCCGCTGCCGGCGCAGAGCTGGAGAAACTCACCAGGCTGTTGGCACGGCTGAAAGCGCTTTCCAGCGCGGGTGGCTTGGCGCCGATAAAGCGCGCCTGCGCCAGGATTCCGGCGAGCGGGCTGCCGCAATCCACGCAGCTGACACCGCCTGCGCCCATCATTTGCGCCAGGGAGTACACTGCCGCCGCCGTGGTCAATTCGGTGAGATTGACATGGGTCGATTGCGACAGCGAGCTATACGGGCCCAGGGCAGCCAGCAGCACCAGGGCCGCATTATCGGGAGCAGGAGTGCCGCTCAAGCCGGGATTGCCGCCTGAAGCGATCAAGTAAATCTGCGTCGCCGAAGAGGGACAACTACTCGACGGACAGGTGAACGAGGTCGGCAGCGAAGTGCCGCTGCATATGCCCGACGGGGCTGTGCCGAAGCTGAAGGCCCCGGAAGCATTGGTTGTCACGCAGGCCAGCGCTACCGCGCTGGAGCCGAAGCCACCAGTGCCCGCGGCATAGGCGGTCACCTGCGATCCACTCACCGCCTGCTGGCCACCGTGCACGGCGCCGGAAACGGCCGCCGCTGCGGGAGCATCGCCGCCGGCAGCCGGGTCTTGCGCACTGCCGCCGCCGCTGCACGACACCAATCCTGCAGCAAGCGCCAGAGCGCCCAGATTTGCCGCCCCAAACATCTTCCCTCTGATCCGCATCGCCGCACTCCTGTGCCTTGCCACTTTTTCCGGAATCTTCCGGGTCGCCGAGGCGTTCTGTTGCCTCAGCCACCGATCCGGATTTCTCCGGCCTGACCAGACAGTCGTAATCCGACGGAAAAAAAGCTCATGGAACCGTCCGCCCGCCGAAAAGCCCGCGCTGGCCCACCGTGCAGGTGGTGCCGATAACACGAGTTTGGAAATCAGAGAAGCAAAGCGCTTCAAGCCAAATCAGCGCACTCATCGATGCAGCGCAGCTCCCTGTCCTGCCAGGCCTGCAAAAGCCCTTGCCCACAACCTGGACAGAGGTGGGCTTCGCGGAAACTCGAATCGCGAAACGCCATGCCGAAGCCGCTTCCGTCATGATCGCCGCCGACACCAATGCATTCCCGCAACACGAAAACATCAGTGCCACAACGGTGTTCGTGCTTCATGGCGCCGGAACGCCAAAATTTTTCCTTACAAACTTCTTACGGGACCCCATAGTCAGTCTCCTGTGCCTTGCCGTTTTTTCTCCGGAAACCCCATGCCGCCGCGCTGCCGGGGGAGTTGCGCTTGCAATTCGGGTTAACCGGCCTGACCAGACAGTCGTAATCCCGCGGCAAAAGAGCTCATGGGCCCTCTTGATCACTGAACAGCCCGCGGTCATCCACTCAGTGAATTTGGCGCCCGATGCACAGTAAAGATGCGCGTGTCAGGCCTCTCGGAAGGCAGGATTTTGATTATGCTGTGCTCATGGGGGACGTCACGCGATTGTTGGAATTGACGCAGGCCGGGGATCGTCAGTCCCGCGATGCTCTGTTCGCACTGGTTTATGACGAATTGAGGAAACTCGCGCGGCGGGCACTGGCGCGCGAGGCGACGCTGACCAACCTCGATGCACCGAGCCTGGTTCACGAAGCCTATATGCTCCTGACCAACAAGCAGCAGCTGCCTGGCCAGAACCGGCGCATGTTCTATGCTTACTCAGCGCGCATCATGCGCGGCGTCATCATCGACCAACTGCGTGAACGGCAGGCCCAGAAGCGCGGCGGCGATGTGACGCGGGTGACGCTGAATACCGGCGTCGGGGGCGCGGAATTCAAGGCACCCGAGATCGAGGCACTGGATTCGGCGATGAAGACCTTGGCGCAAATCGATGCCCGGGGGCACGACGTGGTCGAGATGCGTTTCTTCGGCGGCCTGTCGATCGACGAGATCGGCGAGGTGCTGGAGATTTCACCCGCCACGATCAAGCGCGACTGGCAGAAGGCGCGAGCCTTCCTGTTCAAGGAGATGGGCGGGACGCGCACGCCGTGAGCACCCCCTCAAGCGTGCAGCGCGCACGTGCGGCCTATGCGCTGTTCGAGGGGATTTTGGCGCTGCCCGGCGAGGAACGAGAGCAGGCGCTCGCCGATCTGGAGCATTCAAACCCCGAGCTTCACCCGGAGGTCCTTGCCCTGCTCGAAGCCGACCGCCAGGCGCAGTCGGAGAGATTCCTCGACGAAGGCGCGCTCGGTTTGTTGAGCCCCGAGCCGCGGCCCGAGTCACCGGGCGATCTTGGCGTGTATCGCACCGAGCGCCTGCTCGGCGTCGGCGGCATGGGCGAGGTCTGGCTGGCGCAGCGCGCCGACGGCCTCTACCAGGGCCAGGTCGCCGTCAAGATCCTGCACGCCCACCTGTCGCGTCCCGGCATCCGCGGGCGCTTCAACCGCGAAGGCCAGATCCTGGCCAAGCTCACCCATCCCAACATCGCCCGGCTGCTCGATGCAGGCATCACCCCTGGCGGACTCATGTTTCTGGTGCTGGAATACATCCAGGGCCAGCGCATCGACCACTGGTGCGACGGCCGGCAGCTCGATATCGCCGCGCGCCTGAAGCTGTTTCTCAGCGTCTGCGACGCCGTGGCCCACGCCCACTCCCACCTGGTGGTGCACCGCGACCTCAAACCCTCGAATATCCTGGTCGATGACAAGGGCAACGTGAAACTGCTCGACTTCGGCATTGCCAAGCTGCTCGAAGGCACCGAAGCCACCGCCGCTACCGGCGAAGAGACTGAGTTAACCCGGCTCGGCGGTCGCGCCCTGACCCCCGAATATGCTGCCCCCGAACAGCTAAGGGGCGAGACCATCACCACCGTCACCGACGTCTACGCCCTCGGCGTGTTGCTTTACGAATTGCTGTGCGGGCGGCGACCCCACGGCTCGGCGCAATCGACGCCTGCGCAGATCGAGCGCGATGTGCTGGAAACCGACCCGCGGCCGCCGAGCCAGATGTCTGGAGCCTCCGGCAGTGCAGCCGAAGCCCACGCAGCGTCCCGCGATGCCACGCCCGGCAATCTGGTCAAGGTGCTGCGCGGCGACCTCGACAACATCAGCTTGATGGCCCTGAAGAAAGCGCCGAACGATCGCTATCCCTCGGTGCTGGCGCTGCGCAATGATCTGCAGCGCTTCCTCAATCATGAGCCAGTAGCCGCTCGGGGCGATCCCTTCGGCTATCGCGCGGCCAAATTCATCCGGCGACACCGGGTGGGGGTTGCCGTCACCGCGATCATTGTCCTGCTGATCATGGCGGGGAGCGCCGGCACCTACTGGCAGGCGCGCCGTGCGCGGCAGGAAGCAACCGTGGCATGGGCGCAGAGTCAGCGCGCGGAATTCGTCAAGGACTTCGTCATATCGCTGTTCCAGGAACAGAACCCGTTCAGCCGCGGCAGCAGCATTACCCGCACACCGCAGCAGATGATTGCCGAGGCCGCCAAACGCCTGGATCAGGGCCTGGATCAAGACCCCGAGGTGCATGCCGAATTGCTGGACGATCTGGGCGGCATCCAGTTCGACCTCGGTGACCTCAAGGGTGGTGAGACGCTGTTGCAGCGCGCGGTGGACGAGCGCGGCCGACTCTATGGCGCCGAAAGCCTCGAAGTTGCGGAATCCCTGAGCAAGCTCGCCAAAGTACGCAACCTGCAAGGGCGCCACGATGAGGCGGCGCCGCTGGCGCGGCGCGCGTTGGCGATTTATAAGGCGCATACCGACGCCAAGCCCCTGGATGTCGCCCTCGCCGAGCGCACCCTCGCCAACGCCGTCAGCTTCGGCATGGGGGCGACGCCGGAAGCCGAGGCCCTATATCGGGATGCGCTGCGCATCTGCGAGCAGCAGCTGGGCGCGGACGATCCGGAAACCCTGCGCACGCTCAACTATCTTGCGGAAATGCATTTGCAGGCGCACGACGACGTCGAGGCGGAAACGGAAATCCGCGAGCTGGTGTCCCGCTCCGAGCACCGCTTCGGCGCGGAGTCCGTGCCGTTCGCGTCTGCTCTGTACCTGCTGGGCGAATCGCTGAAGCCGGTCGGCAAGGTCGAGGAAGCGGTGGACGACTATGCCCGCGCCGCTGCGATTCTGCGCGCGCAGGTCGGGCCGCGCGGCGGCGTCCTCTCCACCGCGCTTGCACACATGGCAGTCGGGCAGCGGCAACTGCGCCGCTTCGAGGACGCCGAAGCCAGTTACACCCAGGCCGAGCTCGCATTGCCCGAAGGCGAAATGAACATTCGCGCCGACATTCTGCGCGGCAAGGGTCGCGTAGCCCTCTTGCTGAGCCAGCCAGACGACGCCGAGCGGGATTTGCGCTCCGCCTACGAGCTGCAGCGCCGGAACCTAGGGGAGAACAATGGTTTCACCTGGTACTACGCCAGCGAGTGGGGGCGCGCTCTGGCGGCGCAGGGCAAGCTCGGCGAAGCCGAAACGATCCAGCGCCAGGCGCTCAAGCGGCTCGGCGAAGTGATGGGGCCGGATGCCTTCCAGAACGGGTTGCTGCAGGGGGCCTTGGCCGACACGCTGGAAATGAAAAAAGACGGGCGCGCGGAAGCCGAGAGCCTGCGCCGCCGCGCGCTGCAGCTCACCGAGAAGAAATATCCCAGGACCCACATGCAATGGGCCAACGATGCTCTCGATCTCGCCCATAACCTCGCTTCGTCCGGCACACCGGCAGCACAAGCGGAGGGATTGGAACTGTCCGGAGAAGCGCTTGCAGTGGAGCGCGGCAATAACCAGACCGAGCTTCTGGCCGAAGCCCTGCTGGAACATGCCGGCTTTCTTGCCAGGGCCGGCCAACGCGATCCGGCACGCAAGGAGGTCGGCGATGCGCTCGAAGCCTTCGGCCGCACACCGCACCCGGACGCCAACCGGCTTGACCACGCAAAAGCCTTGCAGCGTCGGCTGGAACCGACCGACTTGTAAATTGGGCCATAGGCTCGGTAGGGCTGCAATAAAATACAAAATACGCGTTGCGATGCACGCGGTTGGGTGTGTCAGCTCCAGCAGAAAACAGCCGGACTGATAGAGCCATGGTGGAGCGCTTGCCCGAAAGCTGCCGCTCGCGGGTGGCAGGAATGGGCCGGACTGAAACTTTAGAGCGTCGAAGCCGGAAAGTAGCGAACAAGCCAGCATCTCATCGACCGCATGCGTGCCAACAAAAACCCATGGCACACATGGCACGCATGGAGATTTTGTGAGGTTTTGTCGCGGATTGTTCCCTATGCCCGCGCAGGCTTCAGCACCGCTTCCTACTCCGCTGGCACCAGCGACTCCTCGATCAGGCGCCGCAGCTCCGGCACGCAGGAACCACAGTTGGTCCCCGCCTTGAGCCTCTGCCCCAGCTGCTTGGGCGTGGTGCAGCCGTGCTCGCGGATGGCCTTCTGCAAGGTGTTCCGGCCAACACCGAAGCAGGCACAGACCGTCGGGCCGGTATCGCCATCCAGCGAGGGCCGGCCGGCAAGCAGGCTGGCGCGGTCGGCGCTGTCCAGCCGCTCCTTGCCGAACAGGCCGCCCAGCCATTCCCGGTCCGGCAGGTCCGGGCGCGGCGAAACGAAGACGCAGGCTTCGAGCCGGCCACCGGCGATGCGCGCGGCGCGGTAAGCGCCGGCCGAGGCGTCGGCATAGTCGAGCCAGTCGCCCGCCCCGGTCAGGCGCGCGCGCACCCAGGCGGACCAGTCCTGCTCGCGGCCGCGGCCGGCGAATTCGTAGCGCTGGAACTGCACGCCGGACGAACGCGCCCAGTACGCCAGGTCGGACACCTCCACCGGGCGCCGCACCAGCAGGAAGCCGTACCAGTCGACGCTGAACGGCTCGACCTGCACCGGGGTGTGCTTGAATTCCGGCTCGCCTGAAACCGGGTCCACCACCGGATTGACCAGGGCGCCGACGCGCGCATCGGCGGCGAAGGCATCGCTCCAGTGGATCGGCAGGAACAGGTTGCCGCGCCGCTGCTCACGGCTGCTGTGCACCCGCGCCACCGCCGCGCCCCAGCGGGTGGAAATGCGCGCCAGCTCGCCGGCGCGCAAGCCGTAAGTCAGCAGGTCCTGCGGATGCACCTCGACGAAAGGCTCCGGGCGGTGCGCGTTCAGGCGCGGCGCCCGGCCGGTGCGCGTCATGGTGTGCCACTGATCGCGGATGCGGCCGGTGTTGAGCACCAGCGGATACTCCCCGTCCGGCGCATGCGTCGGCAGGCGCGGCACGGTCGGCACGAAGCGCGCGCGGCCCTCCGGCGTGGAGAAGCGCATCCGCGGAAACAACTCGCCTGAGGCCTGCCGATCCGGCGCCAGCGGCCAGCGCACCGGTTGCAGCTCGTCGTACTCCAGATCGCTCAGATTCTCCAGCCCGGACAGGTTGAACACCCGCGCATCGCCCTGCGCCACATCGTTCTCATACGTCGAAAGGCGCGCATGCTCGACGAAGATTTCGTGCGCCGAAGCGAAGTTGAAACCCTCGGCATAGCCCAGCCGCCTGGCCATCTCGCAGATCGCCCACCAGTCCGGCTTCACCTCACCCGGAGGCGGCAGGAAGGCGCGCTGCCTGGAGATGCAGCGCTCGGAATTGGTCACGGTGCCGGTCTTCTCGCCCCAGGCCGCCGCCGGCAGCAGCACATGCGCCAGCTTGGCAGTATCGGTGTCGGCCACACAGTCGGACACCACCACCAGCTCGCAGCGCTGCAGCGCCTCGCGCACCTTGTCCGCATCGGGCAGGCTCACCAGCGGATTGGTCGCCATGATCCACACCGCCTTGACCTGGCCCGCACCGATCGCCTCGAACAGCTCCACCGCCTTCAGCCCCGGCTTGTCGGCGATGCGCGGGCTGTTCCAGAACGCCTGCACCCGCTGCCGGTGCCGCGCATTGTCCAGGTCCATGTGCGCAGCCAGCATATTGGCCAGGCCGCCGACCTCGCGCCCGCCCATGGCATTGGGCTGGCCGGTGATGGAGAACGGCCCGGCGCCAGGCTTGCCGATGCGCCCGGTATACAGGTGACAGTTGATGATGCTGTTGACCTTGTCGGTGCCGCTGCCCGACTGGTTCACGCCCATCGAGAACATCGTCACCGTGCGCGCCGTATTCGCAAACAAGGCATAGAACTCAGCCAGCAGCCCGGCATCGACGCCGCAGGCTTGCGCCACTGCTGCAACGTCGCCGCTGTCGATGGCAACCCGCAGGGCCGCATCCAGCCCCTGTGTGTGCGCGGCGACAAAATCCTGGTCGGCTTTTCCCTGTGCATGCAGATACGCCAGCAGGCCGTTGAACAGCGAGACGTCGGAACCGGACCGCAGCGGCAGGTGCAGATCCGCAATGTCGCAGGTCGGCGTGCGGCGCGGGTCGATCACCACCAGCTTCATCCCGGGCCGGCGCTCGCGCGCCGCGACGATGCGCTGGTACACCACCGGATGGCACCAGGCGGTGTTGGAACCGACCAGCACGATCAGGTCCGCAGTTTCCAGGTCTTCGTAACTGCACGGCACCACGTCCTCGCCGAAAGCACGCTTGTGCCCTGCCACGGCGGATGACATGCACAGCCGTGAATTGGTATCGATGTTGGCGGTGCCCCACCAGCCCTTCACCAGCTTGTTGGCAACGTAGTAGTCCTCGGTCAGCAGCTGGCCGGAGACATACAGGGCCACCGATTCCGGGCCATGCCGCTCGATGATGCGGCCGAACTTCTCGGCGACGTAGTCCAGCGCCTCGTCCCAGCTCACCTGCTCGTCGCGAAAGGCGGCGTCGCGGCCGCCGATGCGGCTGCGGATATGCGGATGCAGCAGGCGCCCTTCCAGCGACACGGTTTGGCCAAGCGCCGAGCCCTTCGAGCAGAGGCGGCCGAAGTTGGCCGGATGCGCGGTATCGCCGGCGATATCGACGCTGCCATCGACCTTCGGCGTGGCCAGCACGCCGCAGCCCACCCCGCAGTACGGGCAGGTGGTGCGGATCGCCGGCACCGGCTCATTCATGGTCATGGACGGGCGCGCGGCCGGCTACGCCGCGGCCTGCACATCGGCATAGGCCCGTCCGAACAGCAGGCGGTCACGCAACGGGCCGATGTCGCGCTTGTCGTTCATCAATTCCAGATACCAGGAACCATCGCGGGCATCGCCGTAGAGCAGCACGCCGCAGACCCGGTTGTCCTTGAGCACGATGCGCTTGTAGATGCCGGCTTCCGGATCGCGCAGGATCAACACCTCGCAGCCCTCGCCGCCGGCGAAGTTGCCGCCCGAGAACAGCTCGATGCCGGTGACCTTGAGCGAAGTCGAGACCACCGAGCCGCCGTAACGCAAATGGCCGAAGCCGGCCAGATGGGCGGCACAGACCCGCGCCTGCTCCCACAACGGCGCCACCAGGCCATAGGTGGCGTTGCGATGCTGCACGCACTCGCCCACCGCATAGACGCGTGGATCATAGGTCTGCAGAGTGTCGTCCACCAGCACGCCGCGCCCGCACTGGATTCCCGCTGCCGCGGCCAGCGCGGCATTGGGCGTCACGCCGGCGGTCATCACCACCAGGTCGGCGGGAATGCTGCTGCCGTCGGCGAAGCGCAGGCCGGTGGCCCGCCCCTCGCCTTCCACCGCGGCGGTGGTGGCGCCGAGCACGAACTTGATGCCACGGCTCTCCAGCGAATGTCGCAGCAGCGACGCCGCGTAGGCATCGAGCTGCCGCTCCATCAGCGTCTCGGTCCGGTGCACCACGGTCACGTCCATGCCCTGCTGCAGCAGGCCATTGGCCGCCTCCAGCCCGAGCAGGCCGCCACCGATCACCACCGCGTGACGCTGCGCGCGAGAGGCATCCATCATCAGGCCGACATCGGCCACATCGCGGAAGGTGATCACTCCCGGCAGATCCTTGCCGAGAATCGGCAGGCGATTAGGCGTCGAGCCGGTGGCCATCAGCAGGCGGTCGTAGCCGGCCTCGACGCCCTTGCGCGTGCGCACCAGCCGCTTGTTGCGGTCGATCGAGACTACCGCATCGCCGGTGTGCAGGGTGATGCCCTGCCTGGCATACCAGGCTAGGTCGTGCAGCACGATGTCCTCGAAGCGCTTCTCGCCGGCCAGCACCGGGGACAGCAGGATGCGGTTGTAATTGCCGTGCGGCTCGGCGCCGAAGATGGTGATGTCGTAAGCGTCCGGCGCGATGCGCAGCAGATCCTCGATCACGCGCATGCCGGCCATGCCGTTGCCGATCATCACCAGCCGCTGCCGCCGCTCGCTCGACGCCGATGCGACGGTGACGCCCAGCTGCACTGCGCCGTTGTAGACCCGCACCGGATAGATCGGCACCGACACGGTGGCGTCCTCGACGCAGACGCCGTCGCGCAGGCGGAAATGCTGCTTGTACACCGGCGAGGCCACCACCGGCTCGCCGCCGAGATCGCCGGTGATGCCGCGTGCCAGCACATTAGCCTCGCTGAACGGATCGCTGTTGCCCAGCGCATAGACCTCCTCGGATTCGCCGAGGCGGAAGATCGCCACCTGCTCCGCGCCGATCAGGGCGGCCACGCCGGAATCCGGCCAAATCTCGTCCAGCGCACAGATCGTGCGCCACAGGATGCGGGCACTCATGCCGCTTCCTTTTCTAGGGCGTTGCGGGCGAGGCTGCGCTCGTCATCGGTGGCCGGGCGGATCTGCCCGCGCTCCTCGACGAACACCACATTGTTGTCACCGCTGTCGCTGTTGACGAAGGTGCGGAAGCGCCGCAGCGTCACCGGGTCGTTCACCGCCTTCTTCCACTCGCATTCATAGGTGTCGACCAAGTGCTGCATCTCCGCTTCCAGCTCGGCGGCGATGCCGAGCTTGTCCTCGCACACCACCTGTTTCAGGTAGTCGAGGCCGCCCTCAAGGTTTTCCATCCACACTGAAGTGCGCTGCAGGCGGTCGGCAGTGCGCACGTAGAACATCAGGAAGCGGTCGATATAACGGACCAGGGTGTCCTTGTCCAGGTCGGCAGCCAGCAGCTCGGCATGACGCGGCTTCATGCCGCCGTTACCGCAGACATAAAGGTTCCAGCCCTTCTCCGTGGCGATGATGCCGACGTCCTTGCTCTGCGCCTCGGCGCACTCGCGGGTGCAGCCGGACACCGCGAACTTCAGCTTGTGCGGCGAGCGCATGCCGCGATAGCGGTTCTCGATCTCGATCGACAGGCCCACGCTGTCCTGCACGCCGTAGCGGCACCAGGTGCTGCCGACGCAGGACTTCACCGTGCGCACCGCCTTGCCGTAGGCATGGCCGGACTCGAAGCCGGCGTCGATCAATTCCTTCCAGATCGCCGGCAGCTCGTGCACCTGCGCGCCGAACAGGTCGATGCGCTGGCCGCCGGTGATCTTGGTGTAGAGGCCATATTTCTTCGCCACCGCGCCGATAGCGATGAGCTTGTCCGGGGTGATCTCGCCGCCGGGCACGCGCGGCACCACCGAGTAGGTGCCGTTCTTCTGGATGTTGGCCAAGTAATAGTCGTTGCTGTCCTGCAACTTGGCATGGCGCGGCTTCAGCACATGCTCGTTCCAGCATGAGGCCAGGATCGAGCCCACCGTCGGCTTGCAGATATCGCAACCGCGTCCCTTGCCGTGCTGCACCAGCAAGTCGTCGAAGGTCTTGATCTTTTCCACCCGCACCAGGTGATACAGCTCCTGGCGCGAATAGGGGAAGTGCTCGCACAGATGATTGCTGACGGCAAAGCCGCGCGCGCGCAACTCGTGCTTGAGGATCTGCGTCACCAGCGGCCCGCAGCCGCCGCAGGAGGTCGCCGCCTTGGTACAGGTCTTCAAGGCGCCGAGCGTGGTGCAACCCTGGTCGATAGCAGCGCAGAGCGCCCCCTTGCTGACGCTGTTGCAGGAACAGATCTGCGCCGCATCGGGCAGTGCGCCGACACCCAGCCCCGGCTTGGCCGCGCCATCCAGCGCCGGCAGGATCAGCGACTCCGGCCGCTCCGGCAGCGGCATGCGATTGAGCATGTATTGCAACAGGGTGCCGTAGTCCTCGGCCTCGCCCACCAGCACGCCACCGAGCAGGTACTTGCCGCAGTCGCTCACCACCAGCTTCTTGTAGACCTGGGCGCGCTCGTCGATGAAGCTGTAGGCCAGCGAGCCCTTGGTGGCGCCGTGGGCATCGCCCAGGCTGGCCACGTCCACGCCCATCAGCTTGAGCTTGGTGCTCATGTCGGCGCCGGTGAAGGCCGCACCTTCCTTGCCGCTCAGTTGGTCTGCCACCACTTGCGCCATCTGGTAACCGGGCGCCACCAGGCCGTAGATGCGCCCCTGGTAAAGCGCGCATTCGCCGATGGCGTAGATATCCGGATCGCTGGTGCGGCAAGCCTCGTCGACGACGATGCCGCCGCGCTCGCCCATCGCCAGCCCTGCCTGCTTCGCCAGCTCATCGCGCGGACGGATGCCGGCGGAGAACAGGATCAGATCGGTTTCGAGGAAGCTGCCGTCGGCGAACTTCATGCGGTGGCGGCAGCTTTCGCCGTCGACGATCTCCAACGTGTTCTTGCCGGTATGCACGGTCACGCCGAGCTCTTCGATCTTGCGGCGCAGGATGCGGCCGCCGCCGTCGTCCACCTGCACCGCCATCAGCCGTGGCGCGAACTCGACCACATGGGTGGTCAGGTTCATGTCCTTCAAGGCTTTCGCCGCTTCCAGTCCGAGTAATCCGCCGCCGACCACGACGCCCACCTTGGACTCGCGGCCGGCGGCGGCGATCGCCTCCAGATCCTCGATCGTGCGGTATACCAGGCAAGCCGGCCGGTCCTTGCCGGGCAGCGGCGGAACGAAGGGATAGGAACCGGTGGCCAGCACCAGCTGGTCGTAGCTCAGGGTTTCGCCGGCGCTGGTCGTTACGGTTTTCGCCGCGCAGTCGATCTGCACCGCCTTCGCGTTGAGCTTGAGCAGCAAGTTGCCGTGTTGCTCGAAGAAGCCCGGCGTCACCAGCGACAGTTCATCGGCGCTCTTGCCGGCGAAAAACTCCGACAGGTGCACGCGGTCGTAGGCCGGCCGCGGCTCTTCGCACAGCACCGTGACTTCGATATCGGTGGCAGCGGCCGCAAGCTGTTCCAGCAGCTTGTGGCCGACCATGCCATTGCCGACTACAACTATCCTCTTCCTATCCATTTCCATCCGGCGGTCGTGATTCAGTATTGATGCAGTCTTGAAGAGCGGCTTATTCGGCGTGGACTGCGCCTTCCAGCCCGGCGTCGCCCGCTTCGCTCTTGCCCGGCTCCACTACCGCCCAGGCCAGCCACTGCTGGCGCAGCGCCACCACCAGCACCAGCGCCGCAGCCGACAACAGGCCGAAGGTGGCGAAGCCCATCTGGTAGCTGCCGGTGCTTTCCTTGGCGATGCCCATGATCACCGGCAGGTAGAAGCCGCCGATGCCGCCGGCGGCGCCGATGATGCCGGTCATCACGCCGGTCTTGCCTTTCCAGCGCTGGGGCACCAGCTGGAAGGTCGAACCGTTGCCGAGGCCGAAGCACAGGTACAGGCCGAACAGCAGCACCACGCCGCCGGCCAGCGGCGGCATCACCACGGCAAAGGTGAAGTCGAGCAGCGAGATGGCGCTGAGCAGCACCAGCAGGGCGCGCACGCCGGTGACGCGGTCGGCGAGCCAGCCACCGAACGGGCGCACGATGGCGCCGGTGAAGGCGAAGCCGGCCATCATCAGGCCAGCATCGACCTTGGACATGCCATACAGGCTGGTCACCAGGGTGCTGACATAGGACGACATGCCGACGAAGCCGCCGAAGGTGATGCTGTAGACCAGCATCATCACCCAGGTATCGCGCTCCGCCAGCACCGAGCGGTAACGCTGCGGCAACACCGCGATGGCCAGCGCCGCGCCAATCGGCGGCAGCAGCAGCAGGCCGGTCTTGCCCTGGCCCAGGTAGCCGGCATGCACCAGCAGCACCAGCGCGATCAGGCCGATCAGGGTCACAGCGAAACCGGCGAACGCGGGCGCACCCTTGCCGCTTTTCGCGCTCAGGTCACTGGCCCAGAAGATCACCGCCACCGCAGTCAGCGCCAGCAGTGGCAGCGCAGCAGCAGTGGCATGCTGCCAGCCATAGCTCTGCGCCAGCGCAGGGAACATGAAGCCGTCCAGCACCGCGCCGATGTTGCCGGCGGCGGCGAGGCCCAGCACCAGCCCTTGCACTTTGGGCGGATAGTTGCTGCCTGCCATCGGCAGGGCCACGGCGAAGCTGGCGCCGCCAACGCCGAGAAACACACCCAGCACCAGCAGCGTGGTGTAGGAAGGCGCACCGGGAAACAGCAGGAACACGGAAGGAATCGCAGACAGCAGGATGCCCATCAGGGCCAGCCGTTTGCCGTCCTGCGACTGGAACAGATTGCCCAGGGTCACGCGCAGGATCGCCGCCGACAGCACCGGCACTGCCACCAGGAAGCCCTGCGCCGCCGGCGTCATGGTGATGTCCTTGCCGATGAAGGGCGCCAGCGGGCCCAGCATCACCCACACGGTGAAGCCGGTGTCGAAGTAAAGGAAGCACGCCAGGAGTGCTTTCCAGTTGCCGCTTTTCAATGAGGCTATGACCTGTTTCATCTGTACTCCAAGTTGTTGACCATCCACCCGAAACGAGGCAGCGAACTGCAGCGTCTTGCCGAAGGCCGGTGAGGCGTGCCGACCGAGCGGCCAAAAAAAAGGCGTCTCGCCGCGCTTTCGCGCAGACGGACGCCTTTGTCCATGACTCTCTAGAATTTCGTGCCTCGAACCCGCCGTTGGGCTCCCACGCCTCTGCGCGGAATTGGGACACAGGACTTTCGGAGCAAGCAGCGTGCCACTTTGATTCGGGTGGGGCACGCTACTTGCTGCACCATTCCGGCGCTTCCCTCCCCCCGGCGCCAGGTTAGTGCATGGCTGCCAGAGTCCTGATCATCGACGCGCAATCCGAGCGCACGGAACAACTGGCGCAGGTGCTGGCGGCCGCTGGCTTTGAAGTGGCGGGCATCGTGGCGGAATCCGACGATGTGCACGGCGCCGTGAAAAGCCTCAAACCGGACGCCATCCTGATCGATGCGGACTCTCCCTCCCGCGACACCCTGGAAGGCCTGGCGGTGCTGGGCAAGCGCTTTCCACGCCCCATCTTGATGCTCAGCGAGTCGACGGACACCGATTTGGTGCGTGACGCCGCAAGGTTGGGCATCAGCACCTATGCCGTCGACGGCATCTCGCCGGCACTGCTGCGCTCCCTGGTCGAAGTGACCATGGCGCACTTCCAGAGCCAGCGCAGCCTTGCCAGCGAGTTGCAGGAAGCGCAGCAGGCGCTACAGGACCGTCGCATCGTCGACAAGGCCAAGTACCGGCTGGTGCAGGAAATGCGCATGACGGAGGAAGAGGCCTACCACCAGCTGCGGCGCATGGCAATGGAGCGCGGCATGAAGATCGCCGAACTGGCCAGGCTGCTGGTCGAGCGCGGAATAGCAGGCCGGGATGAATAACCAGGAGCAAGCGATGAATCCGAATCAGCCGTCCGCGGTCGGGGCCGGCGAATCTTCCGGCAGCGAAGCGCCGGAAAAGAGCAAGGTGACGATCGGCTTCATCGCCCTCACCGACTGCGCCAGCGTGGTGATGGCGCATGAGCTGGGCCTATTCAAAAAATACGGCCTGGACGTCACGCTGTCGAAACAGCCGAGCTGGGCCGCGATCCGCGACCGCGTCACCCTGGGCGAGCTCGATGCCGCCCATATGCTGTACGGCTTGGTCTACGGCGTGCACCTTGGCATCGGCGGCCCGCAGCAGGACATGGCGGCGCTGATGGGGCTCAACCACAACGGCCAGGGCATCGTTCTTTCCAACCAGTTGCGTGAGCAGGGCGCCGTGGATGGCCCTTCCTTGAAGAAGCTGCTCGACCGCAAGGAGCGCAGCTACACCTTCGCCCAGACCTTCCCCACCGGCACCCATGCCATGTGGCTGTTCTACTGGCTCGCCGCGGCCGGCATCGATCCCTTGCGCGACGTCAGGATCATCACCGTGTCGCCACCGCAGATGGTGGCCAATATGCGCGCCGGCAATATGGACGGCTACTGCGTCGGCGAGCCCTGGGGCGGTGCCCGCGCCATCCAGGAAGGGATCGGCTTCACCGCCACCACCACCCAGGCGATGTGGCGCAACCATCCGGAAAAAGTGCTGGGCACGACGCGCGAATTCGTCGAAAAATATCCGAACACCGCACGCGCCATGATCCGCGCCGTGCTGGAAGCCTCGCGCTACATCGACACCATGGCCAACCGCGATCACGTCGCCCGCGTCATTAGCGACGCCGCCTACGTCAACGCCCCGACCGAAGCCATCGCCGGCCGCCTGCGCGGCGAATACGACAACGGCCTGGGCCGCAAATGGCAGGAAGCCGACCACATGAAGTTTTTCAACGGCGGCGAGGTGAACTACCCCTACCTGTCCCACGGCATGTGGTTCCTGACGCAACAGCGGCGCTGGGGCCTGCTCGGGCACAATGTCGATTACCTGGCAGTGGCGCAACAGGTGAACCAGGTGGCGCTGTACAGCGAGGTGGCCCGCTCAATGGATATTGCCGTACCCGCCAGTCCCCTGAAGACCGAAACACTGTTCGACGGCGTGGTCTGGGACCCGACGCGGCCGGATGCCTACCTGGACAATTTTGCGATCAAGGCATGAGGTCAGCCCCCACACACCTTGTCATCCTGACTCTTTCTCACTGAACGGAGCACCCGCATGGACCGCAACGACGTCACCCGCAAGATCCTCAGCACCAAGGTCAGCAAAGGCATCAAATGGGCCGACGTGGCGAAAAAAATCGGCCTGAGCAAGGAATGGGTCACCGCGGCCTGCCTCGGCCAGATGACGCTCGACGCCAAGCAGGCCAAGACCATCGGCAAGATCTTCGGACTGGATGAGGACGAGATTGCCTGGCTACAGGTGGTGCCCTACAAGGGCTCCCTGCCCACGGCGGTGCCGACCGATCCGCTGATCTACCGTTTCTACGAACTGATCAGCGTCTACGGCACCACGTTCAAGGAACTGATCCACGAGGAATTCGGCGACGGCATCATGAGCGCGATCGACTTCAAGATGGATCTGCAGCGCGAAGCGGACTCCAAGGGTGACCGCGTCAACATCGTGATGAGCGGCAAGTTCCTGTCCTACAAGACCTACTGAGCCTGCGTTCGCGCAAAGGCACTGCCCGCCTACGGGATTTCGCTCTCAAGCGCTTCCATCGAGCCCAGGGCCAGCCAGGCACGCGGCACGCCGCGCTCGTGATCGAGCAGCCAGCGCTTGCGAGGCAGGCCGCCACCGTAGCCGGTGAGCTTGCCGTTGCTGCCGACCACCCGATGACAGGGCACCACGATGGACACCGGATTGCGGCCGTTGGCCAGACCCACTGCGCGCGAGGCATTGGGCTGGCCGATGCGGCGCGCCAGTTCGCCGTAACTGATGGTCTCGCCGAACGGAATGTTCAGCAGCTCGTGCCACACCCGCACCTGGAATTCGGTGCCCTCGAGGTTCAGCGGCATCTCGAAGATTTTCAGTTCGTCGGCAAAATACGAGCGCAGCTGCGCTCGCGCATGACGCAGGCAGGCATCGTCCCGGCGCCAGCACGGATCCATTCCGTCCCAATGCGCATGCTTCTGCATGTACAGGCCGGTGAGACCATCGCCATCCGACAGCAGCAACAATTCGCCAACCGGGCTGGGCATGGTGCTGAAACACTTGGTTGCAGTCATCTTTGCGCCAAACTCCTTTTCGAGAACCAGTATCTTCGCCATCCATGGCGAGACCTCATCCTTCCCGGAGATCCCGGCCCGGCCATCCCTGGCCGGGCGTTCGCCGGGGCGAATGTCCACTGGACATTCACCTTATCCGGCTCACCCACCGCTATATCCAAGCCAGAGGTGCAGCACCGCATAAGCGCGCCACGGCCTCCATGACTCTGCTGCCGCCAGCGCGTCGCGCGGCTTGAACACGCCCAGCGCCCGGTAAATTCCGAGATCCGAAGCCGGAAAGGCATCCGGATCGCGCAAGGCGCGCATCGCCACGTATTGCGCCGTCCAGTCGCCGATACCCGGCAGCTCCTTCAGCGCGGCCATCGTCTGTTCGGGATTCACACCCGGTTCCAGCCGTACCGTGCCATCGCACACCGCCCGCGCCAGGGCTTTCACCGTCACCGTCCGGGCGCGCGTCAGGCCCAGCGCCGCGATTTCCTCCAGGCTGGCTTCGGCGATCAGCGCCGCTCTCGGCCCGGTGTACAGCAGCGCGGGAAACGGCGTCTGCATCGGCTCGCCATAGGCCCGCGCAAAGCGCCCGAACACCGTGGTTGCCGCCTTGACGCTAATCTGCTGCCCCAGCACCGCGCGCAGCGCCAGTTCAAAACCGTCGAAAGCACCCGGCACCCGCAAGCCTGGCCGCCGCGCCAGCGATGCACTGAGGCAGGGGTCCTGGCTTAGATGCTCGGCGATGGCCTGCGGGTTTGCATCCAGATCGAACAGGCGGCGCAGCCGCGCCAGCAACGGCGTCAACACCGGCAGCAAAGTGACCGCCACCTCGACCCGCAATGCCGACTCACCCTGGATCGGCGCAGCGGCGATCCAGCCGGCGCATGCCCCGATGCGCACCGCGCGCAGGTAGCGCTCGCCTTCGACGGCCTCGACCCCGGCAGCGCCGCGACCGACCAGGAAACCCGTGAGGGCCTGCCAGTCCAGCGGCGGCCGGTAGGCCAGGCGCAAGCTCACTGAATCGCCGCCGGTACCCACCGGCTTGCCGCGGCGCAGCGCGGTGGGGCTGAGGCGGTAACGGGTGCGGAACAGATGATTGAAGCGGCGCAGGCTGGAGAAGCCGCTGGCAAAGGCCACGTCGGTGATGCGGATCTGCGTTTCAGTCAGCAGCTGCTTGGCCAGCAGCAGGCGGCGGGTCTGCGCCAGTTCCACCGGCGCCACGCCGTATTCGCGCTCGATCGAGCGACGCAGCTGGCGGCCGCTGATTCCCATCTCGGCAGCCAGCTCGTCGAAGCCGGCATCATTTAGCGCACCGGCCTCGATGCGCGCCACCGCGGCCGCGGCCACCCGTCCGACCGCGTCCATCGGCGCATTGCCGGGCGCCAGCTCGGGGCGGCAGCGTAAACAAGGACGGAAACCCTCATGCTCCGCCGAGGCGGCGTTGGCGAAAAACAGGCAGTTATTACGTTTCGGCACCCGCGTCGGACAGATCGGGCGGCAGTAGATGCCGGTGCTGATCACGCCGACGAAGAACTGCCCGTCGAAGCGCGAATCGCGTGCGTTGAGGCTGCGATAACAAAGGTCGGAATCGAGGTCCATGGGCGCAGTCTATGCCCGCCGGGCGGCGGGGTCTCGCCGTTTTCGGACATGTGACGGACGGTTCCGGACATGCTGTCGCTCGGTTTCTTTAGTCCCTGACATTCTTAGCGCGGCCTGCCATCCCTGGTGAGACTGCGTGTTTGCTTGAAAGCCCGGCGCCCGGCCATCCATGGCCGGGCGTTCGCCATGCCAGCGAGCTTCGCTCGCAAAGCGGCATGACTCACCCTTCGCTGCGCTCAGGATGACAAGGCTCAGCTTGCCGCCACAGCTTCAGACCGTCGCCTGGGTATTGAGCAGCCGCGCGCGCAGCCGCCGCATCGGGTCCACATCGAGTTCATCCCCGACCAGCACGCGAGTGCGCTTGCCACCCTGCTTGAGGCGGAAGTTCAGCACCATGATCCAGGACTGCACCACGCTGCTGCCCAGCAGTTCCGCATCCTCGCGGCCGCCGCGGGCGCTCTCCACCGTCCAGCCACCTTCGGCATGCAAGATCAAATGGGTCAGCGCGCGCGGCCCGTAGCCGAACGCGGGATGACGGCGCAGGCTGAACCAGGACAGTAGGAACAGCAGGGCCATGCCCAGCCCAACCCACTTCGGCGGCGCGGACAGCAGCACCAGGGCGATGGCCGCCATGTGCAGCGCTGAGACCCAGGCCACCGCCCGCACCGAAGGGCGCGGGCTCAGGTCAAGGCTGGTGCTGAAGCCGGAGGATGACATCGGCAAGTTCGGCAGGCGGTTGCGCGTGGCCGATCAGCCAGGCCCAGATATCCGGATCTTCCTGGTCGAGCAGCAGCAGGAACTGGGCCTGCTCGGGCGCGGCGGCCAGGTCGAAGTGCCGGTTCAGGTAGGTCTCGAGCAATACGTCAAGCTCACGCATGCCGCGCCGGCAACGCCAGCGGATGCGGCCCCGGTCGACGGATCCCGTTGTGGCCGTGTATTCACTCATGGGCAAGGCCTGCGGCAGCGTTGCTCAGCACGCTGCCGCAAGGCTGAAGGGCTTTAACCGCGCCTCTCCACCAGCATCTTCTTGGTCTCCGCAATCGCCTTGGCCGGGTTCAGGCCCTTCGGGCAGGTGCGCGAGCAGTTGAGAATGGTGTGGCAGCGATACAGCTTGAACGGATCTTCCAGCTGGTCGAGGCGCTCGCCGGTGGCTTCGTCGCGCGAGTCGACCAGCCAGCGGTACGCCGCCATCAGGACCGCAGGGCCGAGGTAGCGGTCGCCGTTCCACCAGTAGCTCGGGCAGCTGGTCGAGCAGCAGGCGCAGAGGATGCATTCGTAGAGGCCGTCGAGCTTGGCGCGGTCTTCTTCCGACTGCAGGCGCTCGCGCGTCGGCGGGGGGGTGTCGGTCTTGAGCCAGGGCTCGATCGAGGCGTACTGCGCGTAGAAATGGGTCAGGTCCGGCACCAGGTCCTTCACCACCGGCATGTGCGGCAGCGGGTAGATCTTGACGTCGCCCTTGACGTCGCCGCAGGCGTGCAGGCAGGCCAGGGTATTGGTGCCGTCGATGTTCATGGCGCAGGAGCCGCAGATGCCCTCACGGCAGGAGCGGCGGAAGGTCAGCGTGCTGTCGATCTCGTTCTTGATCTTGATCAGCGCGTCCAGGACCATCGGGCCGCAGGTATCCATGTCGACTTCATAGGTGTCGACGCGCGGATTGGCCTGGGTGTCCGGATCGTAGCGGTAGATCTTGAACGCCCGCACGTTCTTGGCGCCGGCCGGCGCCTTGAAAGTCTTGCCGGCGGCTTTGTCGATCTTCGAGTTCTTCGGCAGTGTCAGCTGGGCCATGTTTCTTGCTCCGGGAATCGGGAATAGGGAATCGGGTTTAGTCGGGAATTGTTCATCAGGAGATCGCGTGTCTGGCTTTTACGATTCCCCATTCCCGATTCTCGCTTCAGTACGTTCTCTTCTTCGGCTCGACGTACTTCATCTCGTCGTCGAGGGTCCAGGTGTGCACCGGGCGGGAGCTGAGCTTGACCTCGGTCTCGCCGGTACGCCAGGCGATGGAATGCTTCATCCACTCGTGATCGTCGCGCTCGGGGAAATCCTCGTGGGCGTGGGCGCCGCGCGATTCCTTGCGGTTCTGTGCGGAGGTGATGGTGACCAGGGCCTGGCCGAGCAGGTTGTCCAGCTCCAGCGTCTCCATCAGGTCCGAGTTCCAGACCAGGGAGGAATCGCTGACCTTCACTTCGCGGAACGACTCGATGTCCTTCTTCAGCTTGACCACGCCCTCGTCCAGCGACTTGCTGGTGCGGAACACAGCCGCGTGGTTCTGCATGGTCTTCTGCATGTCCAGACGCACCTTGGCGGTGGTCAGGCTGCCGCTCTTGGCATGGCGCAGTTTGTCGAAGCGCGCCAGCGCCTTCTCCTCGGACTCGCTGGAGATGGTCTTGTGGCGGTCGCCCGGCTTGACCAGCTCGGCGCAGCGATGTGCCGCGGCGCGGCCGAACACCACCAGGTCGAGCAGCGAGTTGGAGCCGAGGCGGTTGGCGCCGTGCACCGAGACGCAGGCCGCCTCACCCACCGCCATCAGGCCGGGGATGACGACGTCGGTCTTGCCGTCGGTGCAACTGACGGTCTCGCCGTGGAAATTGCAGGGGATGCCGCCCATGTTGTAGTGCACCGTCGGCAGCACCGGGATCGGCTCCTTGGTGACGTCGACGTTGGCGAAGATCTTGGCTGTCTCGGAGATGCCCGGCAGGCGCTTGTGCAGCACTTCCGGACCCAGGTGCTCGAGGTGCAGATGGACGTGGTCGGCATGCTCGCCGACGCCGCGGCCTTCGCGGATCTCGATGGTGCTGGCGCGGCTGACCACGTCGCGCGAGGCCAGGTCCTTGGCGTTCGGCGCGTAGCGCTCCATGTAACGCTCGCCCTTGGAGTTGGTGAGGTAACCACCCTCGCCGCGCGCGCCCTCGGTGATCAGGCAGCCGGAGCCGTAGATGCCGGTAGGATGGAACTGCACGAACTCCATGTCCTGCAGCGCGATGCCGGCGCGCAGCGCCATGCCGCCGCCGTCACCGGTGCAGGTGTGGGCGGAAGTGGCGGAGAAGTAGGCGCGGCCGTAGCCGCCGGTGGCGAGGATCACCATCTTGGCGCGGAAGCGGTGCAGTTCGCCGGTGGACAGATCCCAAGCCAGCACGCCGTGGATCGAGCCGTCGGCATCGGTGATCAGGTCCAGCGCGAAGTATTCGATGAAGAATTCGGCGTGGTTCTTCAGCGACTGCTGGTACATCGAGTGCAGCATGGCGTGACCGGTGCGGTCGGCCGCGGCGCAGGTGCGCTGCGCGGTGCCCTGGCCGTAATTGGTGGTCATGCCGCCGAACGGGCGCTGGTAGATCTTGCCTTCGCCGGTGCGCGAGAACGGCACGCCCCAGTGTTCCAGCTCGATCACCGCGGCAGGCGCTTCGCGGCACATGTACTGGATCGCGTCCTGGTCGCCGAGCCAGTCGGAGCCTTTGACGGTGTCATACATGTGCCAGCGCCAGTCGTCCTGGCCCATATTGCCGAGCGCGGCGGAGATGCCGCCCTGCGCCGCCACGGTATGGCTGCGCGTCGGGAACACCTTGGTCAGGTTCGCGGTCTTCAGCCCGGCCTGCGCCAGGCCGACAGTGGCGCGCAAACCGGCGCCGCCGGCACCGACAACGACCACGTCGTATTCATGATGGACGATGGAATAAGCAGCAGTCATGTGCTCAGGCTCCGAAAGCGATTTTCAACACGGCGAAGATGCTGGCCGCGGCGAGTGCGAAATGGGCGAGCTTCACCAGCACGATGGAACCGAGCTTGAGCGCTTCGCCAGCCACATAGTCTTCGATCACCACCTGCACGCCGAGCGCGGAGTGGTAGAACAGCGCCGTGAAATACAGCACCAGGGCGATGGCGACATAGGGGTTGTGCAGCCACAGGATCATCGTCGGATAATCGGCGAGGTGATAACGGGCGATGCTGAACACGAACCACAGCGACAGCGGAATCAGGGCGATGGCGGTGAGGCGTTGCATCCACCAGTGATTGACACCGTCCTTGGCGGAACCCAGGCCGCGAGCCTGTGACAGCGGGGAACGCAGACTCATGACGATCTCCTAAATCGGACGATGGATCAGACGGATGGGAGCAGGTAGGCGACGATCCAGATCGCGGCGGTCAGCACCACCGAGGCCACGGAGACGATGATGCCGCCGGCATCGACGCTCTTCTTCTCGAAGGCATAGCCGACATCCCACACCAGATGGCGGATGCCATTGCAAAGATGAAACATCAGGGCCCAGCTCCAACCCAGCAGCAGGAGCAGGCCGATGGGGGTGTGCGCGAACCAGGCAAAGCGCGCATAGCTCTCCGACCCCGCCACCGCGGACATCACCCAGATGGCGATGAACAGCGTGCCGAGCGCCAGGCCCACGCCGGTGATGCGATGGGTGATGGACAGGAACGAGCTGATCTGGAAGCGGTAATACTGCCCCAGCATGAAGGGGGACAGCGGACGGGAAACGACGGGCTTTGTGGATGGCTTGGCTGACATGGCTAGATCCTTAGGTTCTTGGCGTTCTTAAGTCCGCAACGTTTCAGGAGCACGGAATCGCGGAGACAGGCGAACCGGACTCAGAAGTCGATACAGCGGCCACTCTTCTCCCAATCGCCGAAGCGGGTCGGTTCGGTTCCATCCTTGCGCCCGCCGAACTCGCGCTCCGGCGCGGCTGGCGTCGTCCCGGCTGCGGCCGGCTCCGTCGATTCCTGCACTTCGCCGGTGGAAACCGGGGCCGGAGCAGGAGGCGGGTTGGAGGAAATGGAGGTCATGGCCGTGTTTATCCTTGATAGTGTGACAAAATTCACAGCAGCATGGCAACGACATTCCGGGAAAAAATTTTCACATGAGCGCCCTCGCATGGCTTGCGGACGAGCATCTGAGCCGTCTGGCCGACGATGAACTAACGTTCGGAGCGGCGCCGGCGGAAGCGGCAGCCGCGTTCTCGGCAACTGTCATCAGCCCCCTCGCCCACCTCGGCGCGATACGCGCCAGCGGACCGGAGGCGGAAGTTTTCCTGCAGAACCAGTTGAGCAACGATGTGCGCCAGCTGGGGATATCGAACGTGCAGTTGTCCAGCTACAACAGCGCCAAGGGCCGCGTGCTCGACCTGCTCGCGCTGCGCCGAGACGCCGGCGCCATCCTGCTGGAAACACGCCGCGACACCCTCGCCGCCACCCTCAAGCGCCTGCGCATGTTCGTGCTGCGCTCCAAAGTCGTGCTGGAAGACCTCGGCGACGACTACGCCGCGTTCGGCATCGCCGGGCCGCAGGCCGCCGCGCTCCTGGCCCAGGCCGGCCTGCCGCTGCCAGCGCAGGACTGGGACTGGCTGGAAGCTGGAGGAATCACCGTGCTGCGCCGGCCCGGCGTCGGCGTGCGCTACAGCGTTCACGCCGCGCCGGAACAGCTGGCCGGGCTGTGGCACGGCCTGGCGTTGCAGGCCCGCCCAGTGGGCAGCGCCGCTTGGCGCCTGCTCGATGTGCTAGCCGGGCTGCCGGCGATCCATCCGCAAACGGCCGATCATTTCGTGGCACAGATGCTCAATCTCGACCGGCTCGGCGCTATCAGCTTTACCAAGGGCTGCTATCCAGGGCAGGAAATCGTCGCCCGCATGCACTATCTGGGCAATCTGAAGCGGCGCATGTTCCTGTGCCGGGTCGAAACCGCGGCAGCCGCGCCCGGCACCCCGGTTCATGCCGCGGACGGCGATGCCCGGGCGATTGGCGAAGTGGTGGAGTCCGCCCCCCATCCGGAAGGCGGCACCGCCCTGCTGGCAGTGCTGCAGCTCAGCCACAGCGCGGACACGCAGTTCCGGCTGGGAGCGGCCGATGGCGCCGTATTGCCGGTAAAAATCAGCGCAGAAGCGGCCTAAGACCTTATTCCATTTTCACACATGATTGGCACTTTATATTCTTTTTAAAAATATAGACGCGCCAGCAAGATAGCGGCTCCTGACAAACACACTGGGAGTCGCACACCATGGACATCCTGTCCAAGAATCGGGCATTCCTGCCCGCGCTGCTGAAGAAGGCTGTTGCACCGACCCTGTTCGCCGCCGCCGCGCTGCTGCCGGCCTACGCGCAGGCGACCGAGTTGCTCAACGTCTCGTACGATCCGACGCGCGAGCTGTACCAGCAGATCAATGCCAAGTTCACGGCGGACTGGAAAGCCAAGACAGGCGAAGACCTGACCATCAAGCAGTCTCATGGCGGCTCCTCCAAGCAGGCTCGCGCCATCATCGACGGCCTCGAAGCGGATGTGGCCACGCTCGGCATCGCCTCCGATATCGACGCCCTGCACGACAACGGCGACCTGCTGCCGGACAACTGGCAGAGCCGCCTGCCCGGCGACAGCACCCCCTACAACTCCACCATTGTGCTGCTGGTGCGCAAGGGCAACCCGAAAGGCATCAAGGACTGGAGCGACCTGGTCAAGCCGGGCATCTCGGTGATCACGCCGAATCCCAAGACCTCCGCCGGTGCCCGCTGGAATTTCCTGGCGGTCTATGCCTATGCGCTCAAGGCGAACAAGAACGATGACGCCAAGGCACGCGATTTCGTCGCCCAGGTCTACAAGAACGTGCCGGTGCTCGACTCCGGCGCGCGCGGCTCCACCACCACCTTCGCCCAGCGCGGCCTGGGTGACGTGCTGATCGCCTGGGAAAACGAGGCCTACCTGGCACAGGACGAGTTCGGTGCCGACAAGTTCGACATCATCGCCCCCTCGTTGTCGATCCTGGCGCAGCCGCCGGTGGCGGTGGTCGACAAGAACGTCCAGAAACATGGCACGGCGAAGGTCGCCGATGCCTATCTGCACTTCCTCTATACGCCGGAAGCACAGGAAATCATCGCCAAGAACCACTACCGTCCGCTCGACCCCAAAGTCGCCGCGGCCCACGCCAAGGACTTCCCCAAGATCGAACTGACCAACATCCAGCAGTTCGGCGGCTGGCGCGTGGCGCAGCCGAAGTTCTTCGGCGACGGCGGGGTCTTCGACCAGATCTACAAGCCGGCTTCGTAAAAGTTACTCCCCCACCGCCGGCCGCTCCAATACATCCACGGATTGGATTCAGCGGCCGGCGGTTTTTTCAACACCCAAGATCACCTACAACACGGAAAGCCCAAGCAACCATGTCCATCACCGGAGTCAACACCCGCAACCAGCTGCGCGGCACGGTCGTCAACATCCGTCGCGGCTCGGTCGTATCCGAAGTCGAGATCGAAACCGCGGTCGGCATCGTCTCGGCTGTGGTCACCACCAGCTCGGTGGATCGCCTGCCGCTGCGCGAGGGCGATCCTGCCCTGGCGCTATTCAAGGCCACCGACGTGCTGGTAGCCCGTCTCGATTAACCCTTCACCAACCGGAGCGGTGCGATGTGCCTGATCCTGCACAAACCCGCCGGCGCGCGCGTACCGCGCGAACTGATCGACGCCGCCGTCGCCTTCAACCGCGACGGCTGGGGCCTGATGGGCTTCCGGCCCGACGGCACCGAACTGATCGAGCGACACCTGCAAGTGGATGCGGACCGCATCGATCAGCGCCTGCGCGAGCTGCGCGACATCGAGCTGTGCCTGCACCTGCGCCTGCGCACGCGTGGCTCGGACGCGGCTGACAACGGCCATCCGATCAAGGTCAGTGACCGCTTCCATCTGATGCACAACGGCACCCTGCGGCTCAAGGCGCGTGTGCCCGGACGCTCCGACAGCTGGCACTTCGCGGTCGACCTGCTGCGTCCGCTGGCGGTAAACTGGCCGGAGTCGCTCAGCCACCCCAGTTTCGTAGCCCTGGTCGAAGCCGGCCTGACGCCCGAGAACAAGGTGGTGCTGCTGGATACGCAGGCGCGACAGCTGGTATTTTTCAATCGTCATCACGGGGTCGAATTCGAAGGGCTGTGGCTGAGCAGCACGCGCTGGATCGACCGGCGGCGGCTGGCGCTGACCCATGCCCCGCAGCCGCAGCAGAAAACCTATACCGCCGGGGAACTCGACTTTTTATGAGCGCAGCACCGCTTGCCGCCGCCGCAAACCTGACGGCACGCCGCTCCCGCTCGGTCCTGCCCGGCTTCGGCCTGGCGATGGGCTTCACCATCACCTACCTGTCCCTGCTGGTGCTGATTCCGCTGGCCGGCCTGTTCGTCAAGACCGCCGGTCTGGGCGTCGACGGGCTGGTGCATGTGCTCGGTTCGGCGCGCGTGCTGGCAGCCTTGCGCCTGAGCTTCGGCGGCGCCTTGATCTCCGCCGCCATCAATGCCGTGTTCGGCACCCTGGTGGCCTGGACCTTCGTCCGTTACAGCTTTCCCGGCAAGCGCCTGTTCCAGGCCATGGTCGATCTGCCCTTCGCCCTGCCCACCGCGGTGGCCGGTATCGCCCTGACCGCGATCTACTCGCCCAACGGCTGGCTCGGCATGCCGCTGGCCAAGCTCGGCATCAAGGCGGCCTACAACCCCACCGGCATCGTGCTGGCGATGACCTTCATCGGCCTGCCCTTCGTGGTGCGCACGCTGGAGCCGGTGCTGGAGGAAGCCGAGAAGCAGCTCGAAGAGGCCGCCGCTACCCTCGGCGCAACACGCTGGCAGACGGTGACCCGCATCATCCTGCCGACGGTGCTGCCGGCCCTGCTCACCGGCCTGGCACTGGCCTTCGCCCGCGCCGTCGGCGAATACGGCTCGATCATCTTCATCGCCGGCAACATCCCCAATGTGTCGGAGATCGCGCCGCTGCTGATCATGATCCGCCTGGAGGAGTTCGACTATGCCGGCGCCACCGCCGTGGCCTCGGCGATGCTGGTCATCTCCTTCGCGCTGCTGCTAGCCATCAACCTGCTACAGGCCTGGCGGCAAAGGCGCGGCACCTGACAGTCTCATTAGCAGTCTCATACAAAACTACACACCCATAACAACCGTGAAAAAAATCTTCAGCCTCATAACGGGTGCGGCCATCGCGCTCAGCGCCGGCAACGCCGCAGCCGCCGGTTTGCTCAATGTGTCCTATGACGTGGCGCGTTCGCTGTACAAGGACCTGAACCCGGCCTTCGTCGCGCAATGGAAGCAGCAGACCGGCGAGACCGTCACCATCGACCAGTCCCACGGCGGCTCCAGCAAGCAGGCGCGCGCGGTGATCGACGGCCTCGATGCCGACGTGGTGACGATGAACAACCCGCTCGACATCGACGCCATCGCCAGTGCCGGCCTGCTGCCGAAGAACTGGGCGCAACAGTATCCCGACGACAGCAGCCCGTCCTGGTCGCCGATCGTGTTCGTGGTGCGCAAAGGCAATCCGTCGAAGATCCACGACTGGTCGGACCTGGTGCGCCCGGGCGTGCAAATCATCGTGCCCAATCCGAAAACCTCCGGCAACGGCCGCTACAGCTACCTCGCCGCCTGGCAGTACGCGCGCAGCCGGCCCGGCGCCAGCGACACCGATTCCATCGAGTTCGAGAAGAAGCTGTTCGCCAACGTGCCGGTGCTCGACGTCGGCGGCCGCGACGCCACCACCACCTTCGTGCAGCGCGGCATCGGCGATGTGCTGCTGACCTTTGAGAGCGAGGGCAAGCTGGTCCTGGCCAACTTCGGCGCCGACAAATACGAGGTGGTGAATCCCTCGATCACGGTGCGCGCCGACAACCCGGTGGCGCTGGTCGAGAAAGTCGCCACGCGCAAGGGCAACGCCAAGCTGGCGCAGGCTTACCTGAAGTTCCATTACAGCCCGGCGGCCCAGGAAATCATGGTGCGCAATGGCCTGCGTCCGTCCGACCCGGCCGTGGTGCAGAAGCATCTGGCAGAATTCCCGCCGCTGCACACCTTCACCGTGACCAAGGACTTCGGCGGCTGGCAACATGCCCAGGCCCTGCACTTCGCCGATGGCGGCATCTTCGACCAGATCATTTCGCGCAGCTCAAAATGACCGCACCCGTGACACCGCAGATTGAAGCCGGAGCCGCCGTCGCGGACACTCCGTTCGCGCCGCTGGTGCAGACCAATGCCGCGATCGGCGAGCCGCGGCTGGTGCGCTGGCTGCTGATCGGCACCACCCTGCTGTTCCTCGGCGTGTTCCTGCTGCTGCCGCTGCTGGCGGTATTCACCCAGGCGCTGGCCAGCGGCGTCGGCGCCTACTTCTCCGCCATGGTCGATCCGGATGCCCTGTCCTCGATCAGGCTGACCCTACTCACCGCAGCCATCGCGGTGCCGCTCAACACCGTGTTCGGCGTCGCCGCGGCCTGGGCCATCACCAAGTTCCAGTTCCGCGGCAAGGGCTTCCTCATCACCCTGATCGACCTGCCGTTCTCGGTGTCGCCGGTGATCGCCGGCCTGGTCTTCATCCTCATCTTCGGCTCGCGCGGCTGGCTCGGCCCCTGGGCTTCCGAACACGGGCTGAAGATCATCTTCGCTGCGCCCGGCATCATCCTGGCGACGGTGTTCGTCACCTTCCCCTTCGTCGCGCGCGAGCTGATCCCGCTGATGCAGGCACAGGGCACCGACGAGGAACACGCCGCGCTGACCCTGGGCGCGCGTGGCTGGAGCACCTTCTGGCATGTGACCCTGCCCAACATCCGCTGGGGCCTGCTCTACGGCGTGCTGCTGTGCAACGCCCGCGCCATGGGCGAGTTCGGCGCGGTGTCGGTGGTCAGCGGCCATGTCCGCGGCCAGACCAACACCATGCCGCTGCAGGTGGAAATCCTCTACAACGATTACCAGTTCGCCGCTGCCTTCGCGGTGGCCTCGCTGCTGGCCCTGCTGGCCTTCGTCACCCTCGGGCTGAAGAGCTTCCTGGAATGGCGCCATGGCAGCGAGCTGGCCGCTGTGCGCGCGCATTAAGGTTCGACACTATCCAATGAACATCACCATCCGCGGCATCAGCAAGCGCTTCGGCGACTTCACCGCCCTGCACGGCCTCGATCTCGACATCGCCTCGGGCGAGCTGCTGGCCCTGCTCGGCCCCTCCGGCTCCGGCAAGACCACCCTGCTGCGCGCCATCGCCGGCCTGGAGCCGATCGACGGCGGCCGCATCCTGTTCGGCGACACCGATGCCACCCGCCTCAGCGTGCAGGAGCGCCGCGTCGGCTTCGTGTTCCAGCACTACGCCCTGTTCAAGCATATGACGGTGCTGGACAACGTCACTTTCGGCCTGCGCATGCGCCCGCGGGCGCAGCGGCCCGGCAGTGCCGAGATCCGCAAACGCGGGCTGGAGCTGCTGGACCTGGTGCAGCTCGGCGGCCTGGAAGGACGCTACCCGACCCAGCTTTCCGGCGGACAGCGGCAGCGCGTGGCCCTGGCGCGCGCGCTGGCGATCCAGCCGCGCGTGCTGCTGCTGGACGAGCCGTTCGGCGCGCTCGATGCCAAGGTGCGCAAGGACCTGCGCCGCTGGCTGCGCCAGCTGCACCGCGAAACCGGCTACACCACGGTGTTCGTCACCCATGACCAGGAAGAGGCGCTGGAACTGGCCGACCGCATCGTGGTGATGAACCGCGGCCGCATCGAGCAGATCGGCAGCACCGACGAGGTCTACGACTCGCCCGGCACGCCGTTCGTGTTCGACTTCCTCGGCTCGCCCAATGTGCTGCCCGGCGAGGTGCGCGCGGACGGCATCTACCTGCTCGGCGCCAGCGCGCCGATCGAAGGACCGAACGGCTTCCAGCCCGGGCTGGTGGACGTCTATGCCCGCCCCTCGGATTTCCGCGTGGTCGGTGACGACGCCGCTGCCATCGAGGGCCTGGTGGTGGAAACCCAGCGCACCGGGGTGCTGGTGCGCCTGTCGGTGAAACTCACGGCCAACCAGCAGATACTGGAGATCGAGGTGCCGAATCCGGACCCGGAAATGAAGGTATGGATGCCGGGCGACCAGATCCGCCTGCGCCCGGCGCATTTCAGCCTGTACCGCGACCGGCCGCCACAGCCGGCCAACATCGTCGAGGACCGTTCGGCCAGCCACGCCGCGCCGGATAGCCGCATCCGCGGGCAGTAGCCCCGCCGAAGTTGCCTGTAGCCGCGCGTCCGCCGATGATAAGGGCGGACCCGGGCCACCACGTGTGGCCGGGCCGGTAAAACGGGGAGAGACATGGCAAACAGGAAGCCGACGGTAGCCATCGTAGGCGGCGGATTCAGCGGCTGCATGGTCGCGGTGCATCTGCTGCAACAGGCACAGCAGCCGCTGCGCGTGGTGCTGATCGATCGCGCCGATTCGCCCGGCCGCGGCGTCGCCTACCGCGACCAGCCGGAATGCCATCTGCTCAACGTCCGCGCCGAGGCGATGAGCGCCTTCCCCGACCGTCCGGATCATTTCCTCGACTGGCTCAACAACTCCTACAGCCCCTGCCACCCGGTGGGCACCACCGAATTCCTGCCGCGGCGCATCTACGGCTTCTACCTCGAATCCCTGCTCGCGGCGGCGCAACAGGGCGCGCGACGGGGCGTCAGCCTGGAAGTGCGCAACGATGAGGTGCTGGGCCTGCGCACGACCGCGGACGGGGTCGGCCTGCGCCTGGGCAGCGGCGGCCAGCTACGCGCCGACCGCCTGGTGCTGGCGCTGGGCAATCCCGGCCCGGCCGATCCGCCGCTGGCCGACCAGAAATTCTTCGGCAGCCCGCGCTATCTCGGTCATGCCTGGTCGACGCCCGGCCTGTACTCGATCCGCCGCGACGAGAACCTGCTGCTGATCGGCTCCGGCCTGACCACACTGGACTGGCTTGCCGCCCTGCAAACCCTGGGTCACCATGGTCGCATCCATGTGGTGTCGCGGCGCGGGCTGCTGCCGCAGCTGCATCGCGCCGCCGCGCCGCATGCGCTGAGCTTCAACCCGCTGGAACTGCCGGCGCGGGTGCTGCCCTTGCTACGGCGCATGCGGGCGGAGGTGGTCGCAGCGGAAGCGCGCGGCGGCGACTGGCGCGCCGTAGTCGACGCCCTGCGGCCCTTTACGCAAAAGCTGTGGCAGCGCCTGCCGGCTGCGGAACAGCAGCGCTTCCTGCGTCATCTGCGCCCGTACTGGGAAATCCATCGCCACCGCGCCGCGCCGCGCATCGTCGAAAGTGTGTACGAGCTGCTGCGCAGCGGCCAGCTGCAGGTGCTGGCCGGCCGACTGCAGGGCTTCGAGGAGCGCGACAGCGAAGTCGAGGTCTGCGTGCGTCCGCGCGTCGGCAAGGAAGCGGTGAAGCTACAGGTGCAGCGCGTGGTCAACTGCACCGGGCCGGAGAACAATTACCGGCGCCTGAACCATCCGCTGATCGTCAGCCTGCGCGAGCGCGGCCTGATCCAGCCTGATGCACTCGGCCTGGGCCTGCTCACCGACGCGCACGGCGCCCTGCTCGACCGCGACGGCCGCGCCTCGGAGCGCCTGCATACGCTTGGGCCGGCGCGCAAGGGTCAGCTGTGGGAAACCACTGCCGTGCCGGAGATTCGCATCCAGGCACAGGCGCTGGCGCGGCGGCTGTTGCTGCTGGGCAGTGCGGACGAAAAGACTGTTTCAAAGCCCGCGCAGGAAAAGCCGCAAGCCAGCGTATAAGGCTGGTTTAGAACCAAGCCCACAGTAGGGCGGCCTGTGGCCGCCGGCTTTTAGGCTGGCATTGGCGCATGCGGCGGCCACAGGCCGCCCTACTGGATACCGGCTTGCGCCGGTATGACAGATTTTGGATTTCGGCCCCTAGTTCCGCACTTCGCAAACACTCTCCAGCTTGCCTGTTTCATCGCTGGTCTCGAGCCGCACGGTAAAGCCCCACAAGCGCGCCAGATGGCGCAGCACCTCGTTGGCTTCTTCAGCCAGGGGGCGCTTGCGGCTGCGCTGGTGGCGCAGGGTCAGGGAACGGTCGCCGGAGCGCTCGTATTGCGTGACCTGGATATCCGGCAGCAGCTGGTCGCGGTTGTACTGCGTCGCCAGCAGACGGCGCAGGCGGCGGAAGCCATGCTCGTTGTGGATCGAGTCCACCACCAGGTCATCGTCGTCCTCGTGGTCGGCGACGGCGAACAGATGGAATTCGCGCATCAGGCGCGGCGACAAGAACTGGCCGATGAAGGACTCGTCCTTGTAGTTGCGCATGGCGAAGTCCAGCACTTTCTGCCAGTCGCCGCCAGCGATTTCCGGAAACCACTCGCGGTCTTCCTGCGTCGGCGCCTCGCAGATGCGGCGGATGTCGCACATCATGGCGAATCCCAGGGCATAGGGATTGAGGCCGCCGTAGCCGCGCTGGTCGAAGCCGCGCTGCATGGTGACATTGGTGTGGGAGGCCAACGCCTCGATCATGAAGCCGGTGTCCACCTGCGACTTGTCGAACATGCGCTGCAGCAGGGTGTAGTGCCAGAAGGTGGCCCAGCCCTCGTTCATCACCTTGGTCTGGCTTTGCGGGTAGAAATACTGAGCGGTCTTGCGCACGATGCGCACTAGTTCACGCTGCCAGGGCTCCAGCTTCGGCGCGTATTTCTCGACGAAGTACAGCAGATTCTCCTGCGGCTCGGCCGGGAAGCGCGCGGCGCCGGCTTTTTGCGCGGCGGTAGCGCCGGCGCGCGTCGGCAGGGTGCGCCAGATCTCGTCGTACTGGCGCCAGGCATATTCCTCGCGCTCGCGCTGGCGGCCGCGCTCTTCGGCCACCGACAAAGGCGTCGGATGGCGATAGCGGTCGACGCCATGGCTCATCAGAGCATGGCAGGAATCGAGGATTTCCTCGACGCGCTCGGCGCCGTAGGCCTCCTCGCACTGCATCACATAATTCCGCGCAAACACCATGTAATCGATGATGGCGTCGGCGCTGGTCCATTGCCGGAACAGGTAGTTGCCCTTGAAGAACGAGTTGTGACCGTAGCAGGCATGGGCGATGACCAGGGCCTGCATCGCCATGGTGTTCTCTTCCATCAAGTAGGCGATGCAGGGATCGGAGTTGATCACGATCTCGTAGGCCAGGCCGCGGGCGCCCTTGCGGTAGGCCTGCTCGTTGCGGATGAACTCCTTACCGTAGCTCCAATGCGGATAGCCGATGGGCAGGCCGGCCGAGGCATAGGCATCGAGCATCTGCTCGGAAGCGATCACCTCGATCTGGTTGGGGTAGGTATCGAGGCCGAATTCGTTGGCGGCGATGTCGTGAATGGCGTGGTCGTAGCGCTCCAACAGCTCGAAAGTCCATTCGGCGCCTGTCGAGATCAGGCCGCCGTCCAGCTTGCTGACGCTCATGCCGTAGCCTCCCGGCGGAACAGCTCGCGCAAGACCGGGTAGACCTCGTTGCTCGCCATCACGCTTTTCATGGCGAAGCGGTCGCTGTCGATGCGCTGGTAGGAATGCGTCAGGGGGCTGGGGCGATCCGCCTGGTCCGGCACTTCGACGTAGGCGAAATAACGCAGCAGCGGCAGCAACAGGTCGACCAGGCAGGCACGGCTCTTTTCCGGATCGGCGCCGAAAGCATCGCCATCGGAAACCTGGGCGCCGTAGATGTTCCAGCTATCCGAGGGGTAGCGCGCCACCGCGATTTCCTGCATCAGCTTCAACGCCGACAGCACCACGGTGCCGCCGGACTTGGTGTCGTGGAAGAAAGTGTCCTCGTCCACTTCCTGCGCATCGTCGGTGTGGCGGATGAAGACCAGCTCGACCTTTTCGTACTTGCGCGTCAGGAACAG
>FTIF01349148.1_pt1 | contig 45972 bp, 47 predicted proteins | sample 1658001 | NCBI WGS metagenome assembly FTIF01 (sample SAMEA3914789, study PRJEB12502) | metagenome | biome: forest; material: soil | place: Canada | collected 2011-07-03 | depth 0.3 m | reverse complement strand
ACCTTCGAATTCAACAAGACCCGCCTGCGCCCGGACTCCCAGACCATCCTCAACTGGGTCGTCGGCATCATGCAGAAATACCCCGACATGCAGGTCGAGCTGGGTGGCTACACCGACAGCATCGGCAGCGCCGCCTACAACCTCAAGCTGTCGCAGAAGCGCGCCGAAGCGGTCAAGGCCTACCTGGTCGAGAAGGGCATCGACGCCGGCCGCATCCAGGCCAAGGGCTACGGCAAGGAAAACCCCGTCGCCTCCAACAAGACCGACGAAGGCCGTGAGTTCAACCGCCGCGTCGAACTGCACATCCTCAATTGAAACCAACGCAACAGGGAAATATGGACATGCGCAACAACAAGATGCCCAAAAAGATACTCAAAACCATGACGGCGCTCGCCGCCAGCCTGGTCCTCTTCGGCTGCACTTCGAACGGCGTGGACAGCAGTGCCGGCGACATCACCGGAGGCAGCAGCAGCGGCGGCTCCAGCGGTGGCCTCGCCAACGACGGCACCACCCCCACCAACATCACCAATAACGGCGTAGCAGTCAGCGGCAACTTCATCTGCACCCAGGGCTCGCTGGCCTACGGCAACGTCACCACCCAGGTCGGCAGCAACGGCCTGGTCGGCGGCCTGCTGACCACGCTGCTCAACCTGCTTGGTGCCACCACCGTGACCCAGTTGCTCAACAGCGTCAGCAATCCGAACAACGTCATCGACGGCAACCTCGATACCTACGCTTCGGTCTCGCTGACGCTGGGCCTGCTCGGCGGCTTGCTCAGTTCGGTGGACGAATCGGTGGTGCTGCCCAGCGGCACCACGGTGCCGGCCGGCAAGTACGCGGTCTTTGGCCTGACCTTCCCCAAGGGCGCGGTGAGCCTGTCGCTGCTCAGCCAGGTCAAGGTGGCGACCTACCTCAACAACGTGGCGCAGGAGAGCAATACCCTGGACCAGTCGGCGCTGGCCCTGCTCGGCGCCGTCGGCGGCAGCACGCCGCCGGCGGTGTTCGTCGGCGTGCAGACGACCAAGCCCTACGACCGCGCGACGGTCTCGCTCACCCCGGGGCTGCTGAGCGTGAACGTGGGCGATGCCATGCGCATCCACGAGCTGTGCACCGACGGCAGGCTGGTGACGGCTCCCTGAAGTCTGCCAGGGACTGGCGGCCCCCGTAAGGCGGGGAACTCCCATTGAAGGGAGCGCAGCAGGAAAAGGGGCCGCAATGCGGCCCCTTTTTTATGGCCAGGGCCGCATCGGCGCTGCCTGCGGCCGCCGCGCCGGGCCGCATTACCCGCAATGGGACGGACCGCGTGCGGAAAAGACGGCTGAAAGGCTATGCTTGCGCATCCCTTTTGGAGCAATTTCCATGAAGAGCTTCGTGGTGGCCTTGTCGTTTCTGCTGGCGGTGGGCACGGCATCGGCTGCGGCGCCGGCCAAGCTGAGCTATCCGCTGGCGGTGCGCGGCGATGTGGTGGATGAATATCACGGCGTCCGGGTGCCGGACCCGTATCGCTGGATGGAAGACATCGACTCGCCGCAGACCCGCGCCTGGGTCGAAGCCGAGGCCAAGCAGAGCAGGGACTACCTGGCGGCGATACCGGGGCGCGACAAGATCGCGGAGCGGATGCGCCGGATCTGGAACTTCGAGCGCTGGAGCGCGCCGGAGAAGCACGGCAAATGGTGGATCTATTCGCACAACGACGGCCTGCAGAGCCAGGCCGTGCTGTTCGCCACCGACAATCTCAAGACCAAAGGCAGGGTGTTGCTCGATCCCAACAACCTGTCCAAGGACGGCACCGTCTCGCTGCGCGACAGCGCCGTCTCCGACGACGGCCGCTACTTCGCCTACGCGCTGTCGGAAGCCGGCTCGGACTGGCAGGTGTGGCGGGTCAGGGACATCGCCAGCGGGCAGGACCTGCCGGACGAGCTGCACTGGTCCAAGGCCGGCGGCGGCAGCTGGCGCAAGGACGGCTCGGGTTTCTACTACACCGTCTACGACGCGCCCAAGGAAGGCGAGCTGCTGAAGGCGGCGAACCAGTACGAGAAGCTGTACTTCCACAAGCTCGGCACGCCGCAGTCGGCCGATACCCTGGTCTACACCCGCAGCGACGATCCGGACTGGTTCGTCGGCGGCCAGGTCACCGACGACGGCCGTTACCTGATCATCTCCGCCAACTACGGCGACCAGGTGCAGAACACGTTGCTGGTGCAGGACCTGTCCATCGCGGACGGCAAGATCGTCGAAGTCATTCCGAAGCCGGCGGCGCAGTACACGGTCATCGGCAATATCGGCACGGTGCTCTATGTGCTGACCGACGACAACGCCCCGCGCTACCGCGTCGTCGCCATCGACCTCAACGACGCGGCGCCCGAGAAATGGCGCACGGTGGTCGCCGAGGGCAAGGACACGCTCGACCAGGCCAGCCTGATCGGCGGCCAGATCGTGGCGCAATACCTGCAGGACGCGCACAGCGCGGTGCGCCGCTACAGCCCGCAGGGCAAGCTGCTGGGCGAAGTGAAGCTGCCGGGCCTGGGCACGGCCAGCGGCTTCGCCGGGCGCATCGAGGATGCCGACACCTATTACAGCTACAGCAGCTACACCACGCCGGCTTCGGTTTACCGGCTCGATCTGAAGAGCGGCAAGTCCGCGCTGTGGCGAGCGCCGAAGCTGGCCGGCTTCAAGCCGGCGGAGTTCGAGAGCCGCCAGGTGTTCTACGCCAGCAAGGACGGCACCCGGGTGCCGATGATCATCACCGCGCGCAAGGGCGCCAAACAGGACGGCAGCAACCCGACCATCCTCTATGGTTACGGTGGCTTCAACATTTCGATCCAGCCGGCGTTCTCCGCGGCCATCGCCACCTGGATCCAGATGGGCGGCGTCTACGCCGTGGCCAATATGCGCGGCGGCGGCGAGTACGGCCGCGCCTGGCACGAGGCCGGGATGAAGACGCACAAGCAGAATGTGTTCGACGACTTCATCGGCGGCGCCGAATACCTCATCGCGCAGAAGTGGGCCAGCCCGAAACGGCTGGCGGTGTACGGCCGCTCCAACGGCGGCCTGCTGATCGGTGCGGTGACGGAGCAGCGCCCCGACCTGTTCGCCGCGGTGGTGCCGCAGGTCGGCGTGATGGACATGCTGCGCTTCCGCGATTTCACCGTCGGCAAGGGCTGGGAGTCGGACTACGGCTCGGTGGAGAACGCCGATGAATTCCATGCCTTGCTGGCCTATTCGCCGTATCACAACGTCAAGGCCGGGGTGAACTATCCGCCGATGCTGATCCTCACTGGCGACCACGACGACCGCGTCTACCCGGCGCACAGCTTCAAGTTCGCCGCGGCGATGCAGCACGCCGATGCGGACGGCAACCCGATCCTGATCCGCATCGACCTGCGCGCCGGGCACGGCTCCGGCAAGCCCACCGGCAAGTTGATCGAGGAATTCGCGGACATCTATGCGTTCGTGCTGAACGCCATGGGTCTGGCCAAATAGAGGTGGGCCGGGGTTCGCGCACGCGCGCGCACTCCGGCTTATGCTGCGGCACACACGGCCGCATTGCGCGGCTTATCCTGCACAGTCGAGCATGGGACAGTAACGATGAACAGATTGGGTGGATTCGGATTGACGCTGGCGGTTGCCTGCTTGTGCCTGCTGGCCGGCTGCTCGATGTTCGGCGGCAAGGACAAGGCCGCCGCGGCGGCCGTGGACAACACGGTTTGTCCGCCGGCGGCGCAGATGGTCGAGGCGGTCGACAGCGCTTACGGCCAGGATTTCCTGAAGCGCTTCTCCAACCACGTGTCCTATCCGGCCGAGGCCTTGGGCGCGGGACAGATCGGCGTGGTGCAGCTCTGCGCCATGGTCGGCCGCGATGGCCTGGTGCACGACGGCCGCGTCGCCGCCGGCAGCGGCTATCCGCTGCTGGATGGCGCTGCGCTGCTGGCGCTGGGCGGGCTGAAGGGCGCCAAGGAACAGGCGCCGCTGCCGCAGGATCTCGCGCCGGGCCAGCAGCAGGTGTGGATCGTCTTTTCCGTCAACTTCAGGCCCGACCGGCCCGGCGACGTTGCCTTGCGGGAGGCGCCGGAAAAGCGACCCTGCAAGAACACCGGAACCAAGGAGGGCGATGTCGGCGCCAAGGAAGTATCGGCGGAAGAGTGGAGCGGCTTTCCGGCCGAATTCTCCGATGCGGTGAAGAAGGAGCTGATCTATCCGAAGCAGTCGCTGGAGGCCAACGAGACCGGCTACACCCTGCTATGCGTGTCGCTGGATCGCGATTCGCGGCTGCTCGGCGTTTCGATCGTCCGCAGTTCCGGTTCGCCGATGCTGGATGGCGCCTCCCTCATCGCGCTGGGCATGATGCAGCTGAACACGGAGATCCCTTATATCCCGGGCCGCATACGCGCCTCCCACGACAGCATCACCTTCACCCAGGAAATCGACTGGAAGCGCTCGAGCGCTTCCTCCGACGAGTGATTCTCAGGCAGCCGACTGACTGCGCCTGAGGCATTCGGGACGGCAGGCGGTCTTCGGTGAATGGTGTGATGCCAAGCTGATTGCCGGGCACGGCAATCAGCGGTTGTCTGTAGACCGGGCTGTTTCAAATTGCGGCAACTCGTCCCTGATCTCGAACCAGGCAGCCTTGGAGCCAACGTAGGAATGGGTTTGCGGAAGCAGGCCGGGGGCTTGGCCGAGCGTGCCAAGGCGGATGTGAATCATGCCCCTGTTGGGCTTGTCCGCGTACAGGCTGGAGCCGCAGATGCGGCAGAAGCCGAGCACAGTGTTTTCGCTCTTTTGATAATGGGTGATGTCGTCCTGTCCCTTGAGCACGCGGAAGCCGGCTTTGGGCAGGCCGCCGTAGGCGGAGAAGGCGGAGCCGGAGAAGCGGCGGCAGTCCGAGCAATGGCAGTAGCCGGCGTAGAGCAGATCGTCCGGCACCGTGTATTCCACTGCGCCGCACAGGCAGCGGCCGCGGATTTCCTTCATGGGTTTCTCCGTGGAAGGGGGCAGGCAACTGATATATCACAGGCCTTCCACGCAAGCAGAACTGGCCGATGCACGCCCCCGCAACGAAGGCAGGAGCCTGCTACTGTTTCGCTGCCGGCCCGCGCAGGCTCTCGCTGGCGATCTCCGCCACCTGTTGATTCGTCCCGCTTGCATTTGCCGCAGTTGTCCCTGCGCTGCTCCTGACCGATATCCCTTTGTAACCCTGCACGGCGAGCTGGCGCAGCACGCTTCGTGTCTCCGCTGCGCTTTCCTGCGGCCCTACGCGCAGGCGGTACCAGGTGGAATTCGATTTGAGCGTGGCCTGCTCGATGCTGGACTCGATGCCGAGCCGGCCCAGGCGGGCGCGCCCGGCTTCGGCTTCGGCGCGGGTCTTGTAGGCGCAGACCTGCACCAGATAGCGGCCGCCCGTCGTCGCTGCGCTCTGCCCCTGCGCGCCGGGCCTGGCTGCCTGGGCGGATGCAACGGACGCGGCCTTTCGTTCCCTTGCCTGCGCAGATGCGGCCTGCGCATGGTGCGAGGCAGCGCCCGGTGCTGCCGCGGGCAGGGCCGGAGCGGGGCCCGTCTTCTGCGCCGTGCCGGTCAGCGCGGCGCCGGCTTCGTTGCGCAGGTCGATGCTGACCTGCATCGACAGACCGATGCGCAGCGGGTGCTCGGCAAGCTCCTTCGGGTCCAGCGCGATGCGCACCGGCAGGCGCTGCACCACCTTGATCCAGTTGCCGGTGGCGTTCTGCGCCGGGAGCAGGGCGAAGGCGCCGCCGGTGCCAGGGGAGAAGCCGGCGACGCTGCCGTGGTAGCGCACGCTGTCACCGTAGAAATCGGAGCTGAGCAGCACCGGCTGGCCGATGTGCACGTGCTCAAGCCGCTTCTCGGTGAAGTTGGCGTCGACCCAGACCTGGTCCAGCGGCACCACCGACATCAGCGCACTGCCCGGTGCGACGCGTTGGCCGATCTGCACGGTGCGCTGCGCCACGTAACCGTCGACCGGTGCGACGATGGTCATACGCTGCAGGTTGAGATGGGTGCTGTGCAGGCGTGCATTGGCTTGTGCCACGTTGGGATGATCGGCCACGGTGCCCTGGCCGGTGAGCGAGCGGTTGGCGGCGAGTTGCGCGCGCGCCACGTCGAGGGCGGCCTGCGCCGATTTCACTGCCTCGCGCGCGTGGTCCAGTTCTTCGGTGGAGACGGCGCCAGCCGCTGCCTGGCGGCGGCGCAGATCGTCCTGTGCCCTAGCCAGGTCGGTCTCGCGCGCCGCCAGCGCAGCGGTGAACTGGTCGTTGTTGTTATACAGCGTGCTCGTCTGCCGCAGGATCTGCGCCAGGTCGGCCTCGGCCTGCTGCAACGCGACCTGCGCATCGCTGGGATCGAGCTGCACCAGCACCTGGCCGGCCTTGACCTGCTGCGTGTCGTCCGCGTTGACCTCGAGCACGGTTCCGGCGATCTGCGGCGTGATCTGCACCACGTTACCGTTGACGTAGGCGTTGTCGGTGCTTTCGTAGAATCGCGCATAGAGTTCCCAGTACGCCCACCACGCCGCGCCGGCGAGGATCAGCGCAGCGCTGAACAGCAGCAGGGCGCGCCGCCGCTCCGGTTTCGCGGCTTCCTGCTGTGGCGTTTTGGGTTCACTCACGAATCGGGCTCCGTATGGTTCAGGGTTGCGCGGCGGGGGATGCCGGGGGCGCGGCGGCCGCGTGCGCGGGTGCGAAAGCAAGCCCCGCCGACTGCGCGTCGAAGCCGCCGCCCAGCGACCGGATCAGCGCGATCTGCAGGCTGCGGCGGCGTGCCTCCTGGTCGATGCTGTGCTGCCGTGTGTTGAGCATGCCGGCCTGGGCATTGAGCAGGGTCAGCTCGGAAGCCAGGCCGGCCTGGTAGCGCTGCTGCATCATGGTGTAGCCGCGCTCGCTCTGCTGCAGCGCCTGGCTTTGCGATTGCAGCTGCAGCTCCGCCGCGCGCACCGAGGCGATCTGGTTGGCGACGTCGTTGAGCGCGGTATTCAGCGTCTGGTTGTAGCTGGCGACGGCGGCATCGTACTGGGCGTATTCGCCCTTGAGGTTGGCGCGCAACTGGCCGCCCTCGAAGATCGGCAGCGTGATCGCCGGCCCGACGCCGAAACCCTTGGCCGAGGAACTGCCGATCTCGCTGAGGCCGAAGGAGAAGTAGCCGGCGAAAGCCGTCAGATTGACGTCGGGATAGAAGCGCGCCTTCGCCACCTTGGTCTGCTGGTTGGCTGCTTCCACCTGCCAGCGTGCGGCGACGATGTCCGGGCGGCGGCCGAGCAGGTTGAGCGGAATATTGTCCGGCAGTTTCGGCGTCGGCAGATCGGCCAGCTGAGGCCGCGCGATGCTCAGGCCACGGTCCGGTCCCTGGCCGAGCAAGGCGCCGAGCTGGTAGCGCGTCAGCAGGATCTGCTCGTCGAGCTGGGCCAGCTGGGTGCGGGTCTCGGCGGCGCTCTGTGCCGCCTGGCTCTGCTCCACCTCGCTGTCCAGCCCGGCCTTGAAGCGGGTGTCGGAGAGGCGGCTGAGCCCTTCGCGCTGCTGCGCCAGCTGCTCGATCACATCGCGTGTGGCGTATTGCTGCGCCAGCTGGTTGTAGGTGCTGGCCAGCGCCGTGGTGATGGACAGCCGCGCCTGCTGCGCCTGCGCCTCGGCGGCCTTGCCCTGGGAGACCGCATGCGCCAGCGTCGCGCTGTTCTTGCCCCACAGGTCGAGCTCATAGCTCAGGCCCAGCAGGGCCGCCCCGGAGTTGGACCAGCTGCTGCTCGGCTGGACCTGCCCGGTCGGAGTCTGCAGTCCGATGTCCTGGTAGGTATAGCCGCGGTCGCCGCTGACCGACAGGTAGGCGCTGGGCAGCGCCGCGCCGCGCGCGCCCTCCGCCTGCGCCCGTGCCGAGGCGATGCGCGCCCGCGCGCCCTGAATATCCGGGTTGTGCGCCAGCGCCTCCTCGGTCAGCGCCACCAGCTGCGCGTCACCGAATTGCCCGACCCAGCCGGAGTCCGGCCAGGTGCCGCCGGCACCGGCCAGGCTGTTGCCGGTCTGGTACGCCGACGGCTGCGACAGCGGCTCAATGGCATGGAGGCCCAGGTAGTTGGCGCAGCCCGGCAGGCCCAGCAGCAGCACGGCCGCCAGAGGCTTGAAGCGCAGGTGCTGCCGGGGCGAAGCGGGACGGGACAGGGTCATTGAGATCTTGCGTGATGCGGATGCAGGCCAGGCGGTATGGCGCGACACTGCGACGATGGCTGCATTCGCTTCGCAGTCGCCGTGCCAAGCCTTCGCCGGATGATGCGGAAACGGCGGCGAAGCGGCGGCATTCTATGCCGGAATGCCTGCGCGCCGGCGGATGTTAGTGCGCGGCAGGGGCTGGCGCCAGTGCCCAGCGCCTGCTTATGCAGGTGCATAACGCCTGCTGATGTGAACGACGGCACATGACGGGAAAATATTTCAGCGCAAAGCTCTGGCCGCTGCGATTGCCCGGGGGTAAACTATTCCTCGCTGCTTGCAAGCAAGCCTGGGCACAAGGATGACTGCCCCGGCGAAGCCAGCCCTGCCATATCCAGACCCGTGTGAATCCCGATGTGCCGTTCAGCGTCCGGGGCCCGTGATGGATATCACATCTGAGTCAAATGTCATGTTGTTTAAAGAATTTGTAAATACTCGTCCCGTAAGCTGGCTGTATTGCTAGGCTGGCAGAGTGCCGAGGCAGGGCGATGGAACGGCCTGCACCGGGCCTGAACAGCGATCGCCCTGTGAATTTTCATGCAATGCGGCCTGGTTCCTGAGCGGCGATTCAAATGTTGGCACGCGGCATGCAGTACATGAGGGGAATTGCCGGAAAGTCTTCTGCGATTTCCCGAGGCGACCTGGTCCAGGCGCCCGCGGTCACGCCATGACGGGTGATCGTGACAGTGCGAGTCGAGGAGGGTGTGAGGTAACCGCGGGTACGCGCAGGTTGCCCATGTCCTGCAAAAAAAACTAAAAAAACCAAAAGCGCGTTTGGAAGCGGCAAACGGATTTTGAACCGTTTTTAAGCACTGTCGTGGCAAAGGGAAACTAAATTTATGGAACCGGAAGCTCTGCTGGTCAGCGTCCCTGGTGGGTTCAAGGTTTACGTTGAACACTATCGGGTCAACCCCTCATTCGAGACTGTCATCCTGGTGAACGGCGCCCTGGCGACCACCACCTCGTTCAACCAGACCGTCAAATACCTGAAGGACAACTTCAACGTCGTGCTCTACGACCTGCCGTATGCCGGCCAGTCGAAGCAGCACAACAACAACAGCGCCCTGCTGACCAAGGACGACGAGGTCGACATCCTGTCGTTCCTCATCGGCCGCTTCGAGCCGAGCCATCTGATCTCCATTTCCTGGGGCGGCGTCGCGGCCCTGCTGGCGCTGTCGCGCGCGCCGAAATCGGTGAAGAAGGCGGTGATCGGCTCGTTCTCGCCGAAGCTGAATGCGGCGATGCTGGACTATCTGGACAAGGGCCAGCGCTATCTGGAAACCAACGACCAGGCCGGCGCCTCGGCCCTGCTCAACAGCACGGTGGGCAAGTATCTGCCGCGACTGCTCAAGCTCTACAACTACCGCTACCTGAGCAACCTGGCGGAGCACGAGTACGCGCAGATCGCGTTCCACATGCAGCAGATCCGGCAGCTCGACTCGCAGCGCTACGTCAACCGTTTCGTCGGCATCAAGATCCCGGTGCTGTTCGTCAACGGCGAGCTGGACGAGTACACCACCGCCAGCGACATCCGCCCGCTGTCGCAGTACATCCGCTACAGCCGCTTCGTCACGGTGCCCGCCACCGGGCATTTCCTCGACCTGGAAAACAAGCGCAGCTGGGGCGAGGTGCGCCGCATCACCAACGAGTTCCTGCTCGACGCAGTAGAGGCCAAGGCCGATGCCAAGGCTGAAAGCGCGGCGGAAGCGGTGGCCGATGCGGTGGACGTTGTGCGCTCGTTCGGGCCGGCATTTGCCACAAGCTGAAAATTATTGTCACTGCTTGTGGCACTCGCGGGCACGGCGCATGCGGGCCAAGGCCCGCTGTTGAGCTGAATATTTAAGATCAGTTGGCACTATGCATATTCTCATCATCGCAATCGGCTCCGCCGGCGACGTCCATCCGTTCCTCGGACTGGGGCGCAGCTTCAAGGAGCGCGGCCATCGCGTCTCGTTCTGCGCCAATCCGGTGTTCCAGCCGCTGGTGGAGCGCTGCGGCCTGCGCTTCCTGCCGGTCGGCACCGCCGAGGAATACAACGCGGCGATGGGCAATCCGGCGCTGTGGAATCCGCGCACCTCGCTGCCGACGCTGTGGCAGGTGATCGCCTCAACCCTGCGGCCGCTGTTCGAGACCCTGGTGGCCGAATGCGACGAGGACACCGTCATGGTGGGCTCGTTGTGGGCGTTCAGCGCCAGGCTGGTGCAGGAAAAGCTGGGCGTGCCCCTGATCACCGCACAGGTGTCGCCGTCCACCATCCTCTCCGCCAAGTCGCCGCCGGTGCACAAGCGCTTCACCATTCCGGACACACTGCCGGACAGCCTCAAGTCCGCCATCCTGTGGCTGATCGAGCGCGGCGTGCTGGACCGCATCTGCGGCCCCGAGCTGAACCGCCTGCGCGGCGAGCTCGGCCTGGCCCCGGCCTCGCGCATCATGGGGCGCTGGATGCACTCGCCGCAGGGCGTGCTGGGCCTGTTCCCGGACTGGTTCGCACCGCCGCAGAGCGACTGGCCGTCACAGCTGGCGCTTACCGGCTTTCCCCTGTTCGACGAGGCCGGCTTTCACCAGATGGACGCCGGGCTGGAGGAATTCCTCGCCGCCGGCTCCGCGCCGGTGGTGTTCACGCCGGGCTCGACCATGCTGGAAGGGCAGAGCTTCTTCCTCACCGCGCTGCAGGCCCTGCGCAAGCTCGGCCGCCGCGGCATCTTCCTGACCAAGGACGAGCGGCAGGTGCCGCCGCTGCCGCCGGAAATCCTGCTGCGCCCGTACGTGCCGATGAGCGTGCTGCTGCCGCACACTGCGGCGCTGGTGCATCACGGCGGCATCGGCACCACCGCGCTGGCCTTTGCCGCCGGCATTCCGCAGTTGGCCACTCCTTTTGCCCACGACCAGTTCGACAATTCGACGCGGCTCGAGCGCCTCGGCTGCGGCGTGCGGCTGGATGCGCCGGCCCAGGCGCAGCCCCTGACCGAGGCGCTGCAGCACCTGCTGGAAGAGCCGGCAGTGGCGGCGAAGTGCAAGGAACTGCAGGCGCGCGTCGACAGCAGCGAAGTGGCCTGCGGCAAGGCGGTGGATTTTGTCGAGGCGGCGAGCAAGCCTGCGGCCCGGCAGGCCCTGGCCGGACGGTGATGACGCGGTCCCGCCTGCGGGCCTGCTACCGCGGCACCGTCGTTGCGCCGATCCAGCTTCGGCCATGTTGAGCGCATGAGCACCATCGCCCTCGGTTCGGCTGCGCCCGCTCCCTCGTCCGCCCTGCAGCCCCTGCGCGGCTTCAACCTGGCGCTGCTGACCCTGGGCCTGTCGCTGGGCACCTTCATCGAGGTGCTGGACGTCACCGTGGCCAACGTGGCGGTGCCGACCATCGCCGGCAGCCTCGGCGTGTCCAACAGCCAGGGCACCTGGGTCATCAGTTCCTATTCCGTGGCGGGCGCCATCGTGGTGCCGCTGACCGGCTGGCTGGCGCGGCGCATCGGCGAGGTGCGGCTGTTCCTGCTGTCGGTGCTGCTGTTCACCATTGCTTCCATGTTGTGCGGGTTGGCGCCGAGCTTCCATGCGCTGGTGGCGCTGCGCATCGTGCAGGGCCTGGTGTCCGGGCCGATGATGTCGCTGTCGCAGACCATCCTGGTGCGCAGCTTCCCCGAAACGCAGCGCAATATGGCGATCGCGCTGTGGGCCATGACCCTGGTGATCGCGCCGATCCTGGGGCCGGTGGTCGGCGGCTGGATCATTGACACCTATTCCTGGCCGTGGATCTTCTACATCAACCTGCCGATCGGCCTGTTCTCCTTCGCCACCTGCGCCATCCTGCTGAAGGGGCGCGAGACGCCGATCGAGAAGCCGCCGATCGACGCCGTCGGCATCGGCCTGCTGATCTTCGGCGTCGGCGCCCTGCAGATGATGCTCGACCTGGGGCGCGACCGCGCCTGGTTCCAGTCCTCCTTCATCGTCACCCTGGCCGTCATTGCCTTCGTCTGCATCGGCTTCCTGCTGATCTGGGAGTCGACGGAAAAACATCCGGCGATCGATCTGAGCCTGTTCAAGGAGCGCACCTTCGCCTCCTGCGTCGCGGTCGCCTCGCTGGGCATGATGGTGTTCTCCACCGTGGCGGTGATCTTCCCGCTATGGCTGCAGACCCTGATGGGCTACACGGCGGAAAAAGCGGGATTGGCGACCGCCCCGGTGGGGCTGCTGACCCTGATCTTCTCGGTGCTGATCGCCAGGAACATGAGTCGGCTCGACCTGCGGCTGCTGTCCTCCTTCGGCTTCTGCGTGTTCGCCGGCGTGCTGTTCTGGAATTCGCACTTCACCATGGACATGTCGTTCGGCCAGGTGATCATGCCGCGCTTCGTGCAGGGCCTCGGCGTGGCCTGCTTCTTCATTCCCCTGACCACTGCCACGCTGTCGCGCATCCCCAGCCATCGCCTGGCGGATGCCTCGAGCCTGTCGAATTTCATGCGCAACCTGTTCGCCGCGTTCGGCACTGCGATCAGCGTCACCGTGTGGGACAACCGCGCCACCTATCACCACGCCGTGCTGACCGAATCGGTAACCCAAGGCTCGGCCGCCACCCGGCAATATCTGGACGTGCTGCACGCCGCCGGGCTGAACTCAGGCCGCGACCTGGCGCTGATGGACCAGCTGGTGACGCAGCAGGCCTACATGATCGCCACCAACGAAGTGTTCTACGTCTCCGGCGCGTTGTGCCTGGTGCTGGCCGTGATGATCTGGTTCGCCCGGCCGCCAGCCGGGGCCACTGCTTCGCTCGGGCACTAACAAGCCAATCCAATCGCACCAATGAAGATCGTTCTGGTCAACGACGGCACCTCCGGCGACATGTACCCGTTCTTCGCTGTCGGCCGCGAGCTGGCGCAGCGCGGCCACAGCATCGTGGTCTGCACCAACGACGTGTACCGCGCGCCGGTCGAGCGCCTCGGCTTTCGCTTCGTCTCCACCGGCACCGAGCAGGAGTACGAAGCCAATACCTCCAACCCGGACATGTGGAGCTCGAGCAAGGCGCGGGTCACCGCCTGGAAGGAGATCGTGGTGCCGCGGCTGCGGCCGCTGCACGATCTGCTGGAGCGCCAGCTGGAAGGGCAGACCCTGATCCTCTGCGGCCTGCTCACCGCCGCCTTCGCCCGTGCGATCCAGGAGCGGCACGGCGTGCCCCTGCTGACCACGGTGCTGTCGCCGCAGGTGTTCTTCTCGGCGAAGAGCCCGGCCAAGGGCCTGCCGGTGCCGTCCTGGCTGCCGTATCTGGCACGGGCGGCCGTGCTGCGCGGGCTCGACTACGCCATCGACAGCGTGATGGCGCCCGACCTCAACCGCTTCCGCGCCGACCTCGGCCTGCCGCCGGTATCGCGCATCCGCAGCCGCCGCGTGTTCTCGCCCCAGGGCACCCTGGGCCTGTTCCCGGAATGGTACGCGCAGCGGCAGAGCGACTGGGCGGAAAAGCTGTCGCTGACCGGCTTCCCGCTGTTCGACGAGGGGCGCCACAGCGCCGATCCGGTACTGGAGGGTTTCCTCGCCGCCGGCTCCGCGCCGGTGGTGTTCACCGCCGGCACCGGCATGCGCCATGCCCACGCCTTTTTCGCGGCCGCGGCGGAGCTGCTGCGACGCACCCGCCGGCGCGGCGTCTTCCTGAGCAAGTCGGCGCAGCAGATTCCCGCCGACCTGCCGGCGGAGATCCTGTACCGCGACTACGCGCCGATGAACACCCTGCTGCCGCGCAGCGCCGCGCTGGTGCACCACGGCGGCATCGGCACCACCGCCGAAGCATTGGCCGCCGGCGTGCCACAGCTGGTGGTGCCCTACGCCTATGACCAGTTCGACAACGGCGAGCGCCTGCGCCGCCTCGGTTGCGGTGCCAGCATCAAGGCCCTGACCGAGCTGGACGCGGCACAACTGGCCCTGACGCAATTGCTGGAGAGCGACAGCGTGCGCCAGGCCTGCCAGCACTGGCAGGCCCGGATCGAGCCGGGCCGGACAGCGGCGGCGCGTGCGGCGGACGTGGTCGAGCAACTCGGCCGCGCTTCGTTCGGTAAAATGACGCCGCCGTAAATCCGGCTTGCGCTGGCCGAGCCGGCCGCCGAAGAGTACCTTGGAGTTTCAGTAGTGCCACGGAACGGCGATTCCGGGTTTACATTTATTTGCATAGAAGGGGGAGCTGCAATGCGGGACGTGACGAGCTTTCGGGCTGTGGGCATGAAGCTGAAGCAACACCGGAATCTGCTGCTGCTGCTGGCGGCGGCGCTTCTGCTGAATGCCTGCGGCGGCAGCTCCACCCCGAATGGCAGCGCCGATTCAGGGCCGCCCGCGGTGGACGCCAAGGGCTGCACCGTATACGGCGCGCCGCCGCGGCCCCTGGCACCGCTGTCGCCGGATGGCTTGATCAATGATCTGCTGTCCCTGCTGGTGCAGGTGTGCAACAACCAGGGCGGCGACACCCTGGACTGGACCGACTCCGAAGGCACGCCGCGCCACGCCTGCCTGATCACCCCGAAAGGCGCCAGCGCCAGCAAGCCCCTGCCGATGCTGGTGTGGCTGCATCCGACGCTGTTCGGCCAGGACTCGATCCTCGCCACTGGCTTGCTCGACAAGATCAACACCGCAGACTTCAGCGGCGACGCTTCCAGTCCCGGCTTCATCCTGCTGCTGCCGCTGGGCCGCGACATCCAGCAGTTCCTGCCGGCGCCGCTCAACACCGGCGTGGGCTGGGATCACTGGTATCGCAACACCGATCGCAACAGCCCCTATCTCAACGTCGACTTCGCCAGCATCGATCACTTCATCGCCGTGGCCAAGCAGCGCGGCAATGTGCAGGGCAACCGGGTCTACGTCTCAGGCTGGTCCGAAGGCGCCGACATGGGCAGCTTCTATGGCCTCAACACGCCGGGCATTGCCGCCACTGGCGTCTACTCGACCACCAGCCCGTTCGATGATCCTTCCGACCCCTGTCCGACGGCAGCCTTCGCCAGCAACAACACGCGGCCGTTCTACCTGATGGCGCGCGCCTGCGACGTCGGCGGCGCCTGCCTCGCCGAGCAGCAATTCCTCACCGACCTGCGCAGCGGCGTGATGGCGTCCTCGTTGGTCTCAGGTGTGATCCTCGACAGCAGCACCAAGGCGGTCAGCGAGTGCAACGCCCAGTGCGGCCCCGGCTCCGTGGCCGGCGACGCGCTCGGTCAGATCGAGCACATCACCTGGCCGCGGCAGTGGAACGATACCCTGATCGAGTTCATGCGAAACAATCCGGAGTAGGCGATGCAAGCCTGGGCGGCGGCTTGCGCCGCGCGATCCGGATGATGCCGCCGGCCGCCGGGAGACCGGCGGTTTTCCCGATCAGGCAGCAGCTGCAGCGAGCGGCCTGGGAGATAGCGCTTGCGGCGGTATTTCGACCGCCGGGGGTTGAATCAGGAGAGCCGCTCGACCCGCTGTAGCTGCGGCTGAGTGCCTGGCGCTACGGCGTTCGTCGCCTTGCGCATGGTCAGGGTGCAGCGCATCTTGTCGCGCGCCCGCTCATTCACCATCGCCAGAATGGCGGGGGTCATGCCTCTGCTCATAGGGTTCTCCTCCCTTTCGTTGGCGGGTACTTTGCCCGTTGCGGGTATTGTAGGGATGTGCAAAGCAGCAAAACGGCCGTTTGAGTAGTAATTATTGCCCGTCTGTACTCTTGGTCACCCTATTTCTACTCAAGGTTTGCCCCAACAAGGCTGCCGGCCTTACGACCTCTCTCCCCTGGTCAACCCCCTCGATCCACTTCGAATAGGCCTTGAGGGTCATTTCGAGGCTGGCGTGTCCGAACTGCTTGCTCACCCACTAAGGATTCGCGCCGGCCATTGGGTTCATGCTGGCGAAGGTAGGCCAAGTGTCATCTGCCGGCCGCCGCCGGATTCCAGGGGCCTTTACCGTGGCTCCCGGCCTGCGGCGAGTGATTCCATCGATCTGCGCGGATGCCTATTTTTGCGACTGCAGATAGCGTTTCAGGTCTTCAAAGGAGACCTTTCCGGTGTTGCCTGCATCGATGCCGCTGAAGTGACTGGCGACATAGCCGAGACCGCCCTGCTGTGCCTGCTGCTGCGTCAAGGCGCCGCTTTTGCCGACATCTGCAGCCTCGAAACCGGCGCGCAACCGGTCCAGGGCCTGCTCCTGCAAGACATTGCCGGTGCTTGCCGGAGCCGCTGCTTCGGCGGCAGTGCCCGGCGGCAGCAATGGCCCTTCCACCCCGCCATGGCCGCGTGCTGCCAGGCCATCGGCGCAGGCGGTGCCAAGGAAGGCGCCGACCATGAAGGCGCAAAGCGCCAGCAGCCCCGCATGATTTCGGTATTTCATGGAATTTCCTGTCTGCCTGTTCGCAGACGTCGCGGTGAGCCCGCACAGCGCGGCGGTTGCCGGACCGATTCAGCTTTCACTTCGCCACCGTCGCGGCTTGCAGCCGCTCGCTGCGGCCGGCAACGACGGCAGGGGCTGCGTCTGTCCACGGGTCCGGCATGTCGGCCAGGGTCATGGCGCCGGCGATGGCCGTGCCTTTGTAATAGTTGAGCAGGTCGGCCCGCATCAAGGGACGGGCATTGTCGTCCAGGTAAATCATGTGGCCGCCGCTGTAGTGGGTCACCTGGATGTCCGGATGAATGCCGCTGACGCTTTTCAGGCGCCCCAGATCCTTTTCGGTGATGAAGAACGGCGTGACCAGATCGTGGTAGCCGTTTTCCACCAGCACCCTGATCTGCGGATTCAGATCGATCTCTGCCAGCAGGTCGGGAATGGTGTCCGGCACCCGCTGCCCGGCGTGCGAAAAATCCCAGTCGTTGTTTGCCGTGAGGCTCAGCGCGACGTAGCTGGTCTTTGGCGCCGTGTACTTCAGGTAGTTGGGCAGGTATTGCTGATTGAAGGCATTGGAAAACGGCTGCGCCACCAGCGCATCGGATGGATCGGAATCGTGGTCCAGCATCGGGCTGCTGTCCGGGACCACCACCCGAGCGTCGTAGTCGCCGATGGTCGAGCCGGAGATCAGGCTGGTGAACAAATCGCCGCCGCCGAGATAGGCCGTCAAGGCATTCTGGCTCAGCCCGGTCTGGCCGGAGAGCTGCATGTACTGAGCGGCGCTCGGATACACAGGTGGATTGGCCGGCGGATTGGCCTGTCCGGTGAAGGTCGGCCCATACGGCGCCAGTTCGGCGTACTGGCTGGCCACGAACTGCCGCATCTGCTGCATGTAATCCGGCACGCTGGCCGGCGCCGGGCTGACCTGATTGAAGAAGCCTGCCACGGCTGCATAGCTGGGCAGCAAGCCCGCCAGGTAATCGCTGCTGCGTTGCGCGTCCGCCGGGCTGAAAGATTGCGCGTTGTAGTCCAGGATGCAGGATTGCAGCACCATGCCGCTGAGATGCACGCCCGCCGCTTCCAGCAGTGGCGCCAGCACATCGGTGCGCGGCGTGCCGTAGGACTCGCCGTACAGATAGATGGGCGAGGCCGCGCGCTGATTGACCGCCAGATAACGCTCGATGAAATCCCGCATCACCTTCGCATCCTGGTCGACACCCCAGAACGTGCGGTTGGTATTGGGAGAAATGGCTTCGGAAAAGCCGGTGCCCGGCGGGTCGATGAACACCATGTCGGTGACGTCGATCAGGCTTTCCTGGTTGTCTACCAGGGGGAAATTGGGCCAACCGTTGACCGCGGGATCGGGGGTCGCGACCCGATTGGGCGCGAACGAGCCCAGCTTCAGCCAGATCGAGGAAGAGCCCGGGCCGCCGTTATAGAAAAAGGTGAGAGGCCGTGAAGAGCCATTCCCGCCGGCGGCGAGATAAGCCACATAGAACATCGTCGCTTCCGCTCTGCCTGAGGAATCGGAGGCCGTCAGATGTCCTGCAGTGGTGCTATAGCTGATGCTTTGTCCGCTGACGTTGTAGCGCAGCTGGTGATTGGCCACTGCGGCTTTTTCTGCTACATCCTGCAGCCCCAGGCCATCGTTCGGGCCGTAGGCGTATTGCACCGGGTCGGCATAGGCCTGATCCGTCCCACTGGCGGCCCCGCTGCTGCTACTGCTGCTGCTGCTGCTGCTGCTGCCTGCGCCGCTGTTTCCGCTGCTGCCTCCATTGCCGTCGCCCCCACAGGCAGACAGCAGGATGGCCACGGTGGTCAGCCCTGCGCGCACCAGGCCCGGGAATGCCGATGGAAAGAGGATGCTGATGCCACGGTCATGCGGCTGCACGGACTTCCCCCTGGCTGCCGTATCTCGCAGTCGGCGCTTATGGCGCCATGACCGCCCAGCTCAAGGAACAGGCCCTGGCCCCGGCAAGCACTATCCACGAAGCATCGTGACTTGCCTCGACACTGTCAAATGATGCGGCGCACTCCCTAAAGGATTCCCGGAATGATCGCCTTGCGCTGTTTCGGATAATCCGCGAACTGCTGGCTATACCAGCGGTGATGCGACAACGCCCGCGGCAGCAGGTTGGCGGTGCTGAAGATGGCGAAGGACAGCCCGGCCGGGGTGAAGCTCATCAAGGCCCAGCCGAGCCACAGCACGATCTCGCCGAAGTAATTGGCGGACGAGACATAGCGGAACATGCCGCCGTGCGGCACCTTGTAGCCGGTGCTGCCGTCCTGTCGCAAGCCGATCAGGATGGTGTCGGCCTGGAAATTGATCAGCCAGCCGGCGACGGCAACGGCCAGGCCGATGACGAAGCGTGGGTCGTGCAGCCACGCGTTATCCATCAGGTGCGGCGCATGGGCCACGGCGTAGCCGTTGATGAAGCCGTTGATGCTATTGAACAGGATGCCGAAGACCACGCCGCTGAGCGGAAAGCGCTTGTGGCGATCACGCATGCGCAACGGGTAGATCAGCGCGCGGTAGCAGTAATGCGCCTGCCACAGGGCGAACAGGGTCACCGCGGCGGCGGAAGGAGTGGCGGCGCTGAGCCAGAACGTCAGGGCGAAGGCGAACAGCTGCGGCGCCTCGAACAGCAGCCAGGCCGGCAGCGCCGGCAAGGTGTTGCGCTGTCCCGGCTGCATATGCCGGCCATAGGGGTTGACCGTGCGCAGGCTGCCCCAGAAGCTCAGCGCCGAGACGACAAAGATGAAGATCGTCAGTCCGATCTGAATGTGATTGACCACGCCGCGTGTGCCCCTGTGTGCTGTGCTCCCTGTCACTCAGCCTAGCGGATCGGGGGCGGGCCGATTCAGCCGAACGGATGAGATTGCATGGCGTCCTTGCAACGAAAAAAGGCCCCGACGTGCGGGGCCTTTTTTAACCTTCATCGATGCTACTTCTTGCCGCGCGCCTCATCGATTTTTTCCTTCACCACATCGATGCCGGCTTCGATGTGTTCCTTAACGTCGTCGATCTTTTCCTTGATCTCGCCCTTGAGGCGATCCTTCTTGCCTTCCACGCGCTGTGCCGTGCCCTTGGCTTCGAGCTCGTGGTCGCCGATGGCGCTACCGACTTTTTCCTTGACCTTGCCTACGGTTTCCTTGACGCGGCCTTTGGCTTTGTCGGCGGTGGCGCTGTGCGCTGCCTCTTCGGCAGCATGGTTCATGCGTTCGCGCGCATCATCCTTGTCGTCCATGTTCATGATCGAACTCCTGTTCTGTATGGATTGTGTGCATCCGGGGAAGTAGCTCGCATCAATTGATGGGCCGCTATTTTGACCCCGCACGGCAGCGAGGGTTCCGTTCCTTGCAGGTGCCTGTTTTCATGGAAGTGTTGCAAGGGAATGCTGCGGCAGCGTTGCGTGCGGCCCGCGGCGTGCAGTGCCCAGTGATCGGACGGGGTGGCTCGCGCTGGGCTGGGCTCATTCTGCGACGGCGATACGCTCCCTCAAGCCAGTTCTGGCTCCCGCCGGCTCATCACCAGGGAGCAGGTCTGGCCGACATCGAGCACCCGCATGGTGCGGCCGGCGCCGAGCCAGAGCGTGCAGCAGAAGGCCAGATCGACGATTTCCTCGTCGCGAAAGTGCTTGCGGAAGCGACTCCAGAAGTCCTCGTTGTCGCGCAGGGCAACATGGTCGAGGGCAATGCCCTCGGCATATTCCGCGGCAAGCTTTTCGCGCGCGCTGTAATGGTCTGCGCCGCGCCATTGCCCGACGTCGGCGTAGAAGGCCTCGTCCATGCCCTGTTCGAGCCCTTCGGCGTAGCGCGCATTGCGGCAGACCTCGCACTGGTTGGCCAGCGCAATTCTCATGCGGGCGATTTCCTGCACCCGCAGGGGCAATTTCGATTTGCCGTAAACGGCGTCGCTCAGCGCAACCAGGCCGGGAGCCATCTCGGGCCGCAGCGCCATCCAGCCGCCCAGATCATCGGGCACATCGATGCGTGGCATCCTGCTGTCTCCTCCGCGTCTCGTTGTTGGAGCGGTGGCCCATTACCGCATTTTCGGGGGACGCCACGCAAGCTTGCGCAATGCGACGGGGAAGGGGAGCCGTGGCCAGGGCTTGCCGCAGGCCCTGCGGCAGCTTCACCGCTGACTATCGCCGCCGCTGCGATGACCGGGCCTGAAAACCAAAGAAGCGGATCGGGCCATGCCGGCCTGACCCGCTTCTCTCACAGGATGCCGGGCGCGGTCAGTGGTCGCGATGATCCCGGTCATGATCGTGACCGCGATCACCATGATCGCCACCGTGATCGCCGTGGCCGTGATCCGGGCCATGGTCATGGCCGCGGTCGTCCCGGTGATCATCCCGATAGTCGCGGCCGGGGCCGCCGTGGTTCTGGTGATAACGCGGTGCGTAGACGTTGCTGTACCAGTTGTTCTGCACGAAATAGACGCGATGGCCGCAGGCGTTGTATTCCCCGCAATGGTGGCGCCAGTCCCTGCTATAGCCCGGCGGCACGCGCAAGTAGATCGGCGGCCCCACGCTTTCCGGGACCTGGTCAACGATCACCGGCTGCTGATACACCACTTGTGGCGGCGGATAGTTGTCGCCGAGCTCGATCTGGCCGTAAAACCCGGGTTCGCCGATGTTGACCGATACGCCGACGCCGGCGAATACCGGTGCGGCAATCATGGTCAGTGTCGCGGTCAGTGCCGCGCTGAGTAGCAAGCGTTTCATGTCTGAGCCTCCCCTGTTGATGGTGAGCGTCCGCCCAGGATCAGCCACTGCCCTGAACGGCCGATCATACCAGCGGGGACAAGCCCCAGCCCAAGCCGTCTCACTGCGTCGCCGTTACCACCTCGTAGCCGCGCTGCGTGTAGCCATCGACGCAGCGCGTCATCAAGTCTTCGGCGACCCGTTCGGAAGTCATGCCGGTGGCAGTCGTGCCGCCCTTGCAGGAGGCCACTTCACCGTTCTGCGGGTTTTTCAGCGTCACCACCGGCCCGCCGCAGGCGGACAGCGCGCACGCCGCTGCCAGAAGGCAGACCATCATTCCTTTTGCCATCACCAGCACCTCATTCCTTGGCGCAATCGACGCGACCGACCCGTCGGGTCTTTGATGCGCGTCACCATGAAGTTCCGAGTACACGATGCCCAGGAAAGTTCAGCAAATCGCCGGGCAGGGGATGGGCGGCCATGAAAATGCCGACAGGCGGCGCCGTTTTGACCAAAACGGCGCCGATTCCCGGTTGATGAGCCGCAGTTCGGCTACAGCAGGCCCTTGCAGCCGGCGGCGCCGCAGGCGCAGCGCATGCCGCCCCGGTGCGGCGTCTCGCCGTAATTCACGGTGAGCTCCTCACCGGCCCGGACCGGACGCAGCGTGTAGACCTCGACCTTGTTGCGGATGATGCGCATGTAACAGTTGGCGGCACAGCTATGGTTGAGATAGCGGAAGCTGTTGCCGGTGGAGCACTCCAGTGCCTCGCGCTCGCTCAACTCGATCAGGTAGATCTTGTCCGATTGCTCCACTTTTCTTCGCGCCGCCGGCAGTCGCACCAGCTCGCCCGAGATTTCGCCCAGCTTCCTGCGGCCGGGCAGGTCGGCGCCGGTGAACAGGCCGCGGCCATTGATCTTGCTGCTGCGAACTTTTAGCGGGATTGGATGGTCTGCTGACAAGGATAGCTTGCGTTGTGTTCGGGAGATGGTCCGGGACATTCTTGATCGTGGGGCCTGCAATCGGGGCGAGCATGCGTATTGTGCAGGATCAGCGGATTGCTGGCACGGCGTCGCGCCCGTGATGCCTTTTGCGAATCACATTGCCGACATCGTTTCGCAATGACGTGCTTCCAGTTCGCAGATCAGGGCGGCCTTTGCCGGTTGGTGATCGGATGTGCGGCCCTGTTGTCCCTTGCGGTGAAAGCTGAAGACAGGGCTCCACAAAATGCACCGGGCGCCGGAGCCATCACCGAGGAGCTGGTGCCGGTCATCGTCAATGGTCGGCGTAATCCCCTTGATGAAGCCGACAAGAGGTTGGATGCCTTGAAGCAGAGCCTGCCGGGCACGGATACGCCGCGAAAGCGCGACTTCGCCGAACGCGCCGCCGATTTTTACCAGGCGAATCGCGATCCCAATACCCTCAGCCCCGCGGATCAGGCGAGGCTATCGCACCTGATGGGGCATGATACGGACGATGTAAAGCGCGAAGGGCCGTGAACCGCGGCTTCGCCTTGGGGCGATGAAGCCGGGCTCCCAAGCTGCGGCGGCAACTCGCGCCGCTTGACGCTACCGTTGATCGCACTGGGCAGTACGGCGAGCCTCCCGAGCGGTGATACTGCAACCCCCGTCCATATAGGAAGTATCTGTAGTCGGGGACTTTGCGGTCGCGGGCGTGGGGAGATGCGTGAAACGGCGCCCCTTGAAATTCAGCCGTGTCCGTTGATCTCTGCTGTCCAGGTCGGAAGGACTCAATGGTTTCGGAGTGGATTTCAAGCGTGTCGGAGCGTTCGCGCAGCGTTGCGTTTCATGCCAGCACGGCCCTGCTGTTGCTGGCCCTGTTCGGCCTGCTGCTGCGTCTGAGCGGCGGCGGCGAGTTGCTGAGTCGGCACTCCGAAGTGGCAGGGCTCCTGCTGGTCATCATGGCCCCGGTATGGGCGCTGTTCGGCAGCCTGCTCGCCACGATCTATCTGGTATTTACCGTCATGCGCCCTTATCACGCGGCGCAGCATCTGGTGGAAATGGTGCTGGGCATCGTGCTGACGGTGCTGATGCGCCCGGTATTCTGAAGCCGCCCGGCCCGTGTGACGGGCCGCTCCAACCCGCAGCGCCGTTACGGCATCCAAGAGAAATCGCGGGCAGAGGCCCGCGTGCACGCATGCCATGTCCGCGGGAGGGCCCATGCTCGAACGAGGCCGTTCCGCTATTGCCCTATTTTTCTGCATGACCGCGGCATTGCCGGCGCTGGCCGGGGAAGCGCGGGCAAAAAGACCGGCGTCGCCGCCCTACGCTTCAACGCAGCCCCTTACCGAGCCGGCGATTTTCGGCGAAGGGGTGATCTCCGGCGGCTATTTCGATTCCCACCCGGCGTTCACCCCGGATGGGGCGACCCTGTACTTCGTGCGCAGCGCGGCGAACTTCAATTTCTGGGCCATCATGGTGTCCCGCTTCAGCCACGGCCGCTGGAGCGAGCCCGAGGTCGCCCCCTTCTCCGGGCAATATGCCGACGCCGACCCCTTCATCACCGCCGATGGAGCGCGGCTCTACTTCATTTCCAGGCGTCCGCTGGCCGTAGGCGGCACGCCCAGGGACAACACCGATATCTGGATGATGCGGAAAGCCGCGGCGGGCAGCTGGGGCAAGCCGCAGCATCTGGACGCGCCGATCAACAGCGACGGCGACGAGTGGTATCCCACGCTGACCCGGGACGGCACCCTCTACTTCGGCTCCGACCGTCCCGGCGGCCTGGGCAAGACCGATCTGTATCGGGCGCGACCGGATGGGGATGGCTACGCCCCGGCGGAAAACCTCGGCAGCCCGGTCAACACCGAAGCGGACGAGTACGAGCCCTACATCGCCCCGGACGAAAGCTACCTCATCTTCATGGCCAGCGGACGCTCCGACAGCCTGGGCCGCTCCGATCTCTACATCAGCTACCGGCGCGATGGTGCCTGGAGTGCACCGCAGAATCTCGGCAAGCGCATCAATTCCAGCGCGCTGGAGTATTCGCCCAAGGTTTCGCCGGATGGCCGCTATTTCTTCTGGAGCAGCACCCGCAACATCACCGACCGGCCTTTGGCGAAGCCGTTGAACAGTGCGCAACTGAAGCATCTGCTCGGCAGCGCCGGCAATGGCATGGGCGATATCTACCAGATCGACATCGGCGAAGTGCTCAAGCCGGAGCGGCCCGGGAAATAGTGTGGCTGTGGCCGCTTGCGCGCCGCGCGCAGGCGGGCGAGCCGGCAGCGGCAGCGCCCGCATTTCCCGCTGCCGCAATGGCCCGCAACTCCATCTCGCTCGATGCAACATCCCAAGCCATTGATTCCAAAGCTTCTGCTACTGTGAAGTTTTGTTAAGCATTGGTTCATCTGCCGCTCCCTAGTCTTGGCTCATCTCCGGCGCAGTGTGCGGAGAGTGTTGTTGCCAAGGAGGGATCTGCGATGAGACATGCGATGCGAGGTGTTCTGCTCGGTGTGGGTCTGCTGGCCTTGGCGCCGGCGGCGTTCGCCCACACCGATGTCTATGTCGGCATCGGGCTGGATGGCTATGCCGCGCCGCCGCCGGTGTATTACGCACCGCCGCTACCCCCACCCCCGGTGTATTACGCGGCCCCTCCGGTGGTGTACGGCTATCGCTACGACGACCGGTATCGGCATCACTACGACCGGGACGACGAGCGCTGGCACCGCGAGCATGAATGGCGCCATCACCATGGGCGCGATGACGATGACGATTGATCGGGAAAAAGGAGATCGGCGATGACACGAATCACAAAAATCGGAATCATGAGAATCGCCGCTGCGGCCGCTCTGCTGGCGGGCTCGGCTTCAAGCTATGCGGAGGTCTTCACCAACTCCAGCGGCGAACAGATGGATTGCAAAAAAGTGCGTGTGGTGCACCACAAGCAGTGGGGTACCGGCGGCGTGGCCGGCACGGCCATCGGCGGCGCGCTCGGCGGCCTTGTCGGCAACCAGTTCGGCAAGGGCTCCGGCAACGCAGCGATGACCGCCGCGGGTGCGGTGGGCGGTGCCGTTGCCGGTCATGAAGTAGGCAAGAGCCGCGATACCACGGTGACGTACCAGCAGCGCTGCACCCGGGTGAAGAACGGATAAACGATCCGCTGCACCGGCGGGCTGCACAGGCATGTCGGGTGATCCATGGCGGGATTGCCCGCGGGCAGGGGTGGAGGCTTTCGGGCTTCCACCCCTTTTTTCGTGAATGAACCGGCGGGGCGGGATTTGCCGCCGTGCGGCCCGATGCCGGGCTACAGGCTCTGATACACCGTGTACTCGAAAGCGAAGAACAAGGGCATCGCCTTGACGTCGGCGAAGGGCAGGATCTGCGTCAGCAGCACGCCGCCGATGCCGGTGGTTGGGTCGATCCAGTAATAGCAGTTGGTCAGGCCGGCCCACATCAGGCTGCCGGCCGGGCGGCCCGTCGGCAAGACCTTGGTATTGATCATGTAGGCCAGGCCCCATTTGTGCGGCACATCCGGCGGCAACACCAGATCGTTGGTCAGCATCCGGTTGGTGCTTTTCAGCGGCAGCACATCGAGCCCGCCCATCTGGTTGCTCGACATCAGGTCCACCGTTTCCGGCTTCAGCACCTGCCCGCCGGCGGCCTGGCCGCGATTCAGGATCATGCGGATGAACTTGAGGTAATCGCCCACGGTGCTGTAGAGGCCGCCGCCGCCCATTTCGAATTGCGGCAGCTGCGGCACCTCGAATTCAGTCGGCACCAGCTGGCCGTCCTCGAGCCGTTGATGGATGGTGGCCTTGCGCGCCCGCATCTGCGGCGTCATGCAGAAAGCGGTGTCGTGCATGCCCAGCGGTTCCAGCACATGCTGCGTCAGGTAGGCGCCGAGCTTCTGCCCGCTCACCGCTTCGACCACGCGGCCCACCCAGTCGATGTTGATGCCGTAGCCCCAGCGCTCGCCGGGGTCGGACAGCAACGGCAGGCGCAGCTCCGCTAACTCGCAGCTGAAGATGCCCTTGAGCCCCTTCGCTGCCTGGTATTTCTGGATGTCCTCGCTGAGGAACTCGTAGCTGAAGCCGGCGGTATGGGTCAGCAGATGGCGCAGCGTGATCGGGCGTTTCGGCGCGCGGGTGCGCGGCTGGCCGGCAGCGTCGAAGCCTTCCAGTACCTGGATCTCCGCCAATTCCGGCAGCCACTTCGATGCGGGGCTGTCGAGATCGAGCCTGCCTTGCTCCAGCAGCTGCAAGGCGGCCGTGCTGGTCAGGGCCTTGGTCATGGAAGCGATCAGGCCCACCGTGTCCGCCGTCATCGGCGTGTCCTGGCCCAGGCTGCGCTTGCCGAAAGCGCCTTCGTAAATGGTGCCCTGGCGGTTGGTGACCATCGCCACCACGCCCGGCACGGCGCCCGACTCGGTCGCCTGCTGCAACAATCCGTCCGCCTGCTGCTTGAGAGACATCGCTTTCGCTCCTCCTGCCTTGGTGTTTGTCATGGTGAGCCCGGTCCCGAGGGGCGGGCCGGACTCCTGATTGTTAGGACACGTTAGCATTCCCCCTGCAGGTCCGGGCCATACTCGTTCGGGTAGTTGATAACCTGGCCGACGGCGTGCGGCAGCTTCGCCGAAGAGGGCAAATAATCGCCCGTCGGTGCGCCGCAACGGTGCGCGCGGAGGCCCTGCAGGCGTCGTTTCGCGCCATCTGAACTGCGCCGCGGCGGCGCTGTCGAAAGGCATGCCGCCGACCTGCTGCATACGCGGTTTGTCCGGGATTTATCCTTGTAAAACCAGCACTTGAAACATAAGGCTGAGGCCTCATCTTGTACCATAGCGTATGCTTGGCCACGCACCCGTAACCACCACCCGAGAAACCACATGCCCATCGACCTGAACTCGATGCGAAACAACCCCGTAACGGTCCAGACCCAGACCGATACCGGCCTGCGCGAGTATTTCCGTTCGATCTACAGCTACATGACCATCGCCCTGGCGCTGACCGGCCTGGTGGCGTATTTCGCCTTCGACTCCGGGCTTTACGCGAGCATCGCGCGCACCCCGCTGATGTGGGTGGTGATGCTCGCCCCGCTCGGCATGGTGATGTTCCTCAGCTTCCGCATCCAGCAGATGAGCCTGGTCACGGCGCAGGTGACGTACTGGATCTTCGCAGCCGTGATGGGCCTGTCCCTGGCCGGCATCTTCGCGGTCTACGCGCATGAAAGCATCGCGCGCGTGTTCTTCATCACCGCGGCCACCTTCGGCGGCATGAGCCTCTACGGCTACACCACCAAGACCGACCTGACGCGCATGGGCTCGTTCCTGATCATGGGCCTGTGGGGCATCATCATCGCCAGCGTGGTCAATATCTTCCTCAAGTCCAGCGCCGTGCAGTTCGCCGTCTCGGTGATCGGCGTGCTGGTGTTCGTCGGCCTCACCGCCTACGACACGCAGAAGATCAAGGCCATGTACTACGGCGCCGCCGGCTCCGGCGACACCCTCGGCAAGATGGTGGTGATGGGCGCCCTGACGCTGTACCTGGACTTCATCAACCTGTTCCTGATGCTGCTGCGCCTGTTCGGCGGCCGCCGCAACTAAAAACAGGACTCGCGGAACCGCACGTCCGCGGCAGTCCGATGCCGGGGCGGGATGGCGCAAGCCATCCCGCCCTTTTTTTTGTTTGCCGTCTTCGCCCGCACCCGCCCTCAAGGCGGCTGTGGCCAGGCCTTCGCTGCGCGATCGAGCATGCTGCGCGCGATCAGGCGGTGAAACGGCATGATCGCCGCGAGATAGACGCGGCCCAGCAGATTGTGGGTATGCACCACGGTGGTCACGCTGATGCGCTGCGTGCCGGCGGCCCCGGGCTGCACCGACACCGCAAGGCGGAAATCCAGATGCCGGTCGTCCAGGCCCAGCAATATTTCCTGCGGCGATTCGGCCAGCACCGGGAAGATGCCGATGTGCTGCTGCGCTTCTGCCGTCGAATGGCGCAGCCCGGCTTTCAGGCCGAACAGCCCGACGATACGGTTGCGCAGCCCCATCAAGGTATTCACCCAACTGGGTGGCGAGTCGAAGATCGCCCGTGAAGCCTGGCGCGCGTCAAGGGCCGGGGCGCGGAACACCGCCTGATAGGCGTCGGCGAAAGCGGGCGCCGGCAGCAAGCTCAGCAGGCGGGCATCGGGGAGTGCGGCAGTCGCTTTCATGGGTTGTTCCGGATCTGTGCTGAAGCTGTTGCAGTCCTGGAAGGACCGCATGGGGCCAGCCTATGCCTGTTCGACGGATGGAGGCAATGCAACCGAGTGCTCGGCCGCTGCAACTCGGCGAACTCGCCCGGCACGGGCTGTCACCCCATTACGAACAGGCGGGTACGTCGAACGGACGACATGACGCGACAGGGCCGGCGATAAGATCGGCCGACGCTGTCAAAACAAGGGGAGAGGCTTGCCATGTCATCCAACGAGATTTTCTACGTCTGCATCGGCCTGTTGTCGATCGCACTCACCATCTATCCCAACCGCCATCTGCTCGGTGCGCGTGCCGCCAGCCTGACAGTACTGGAAGCGGTGTACTACCTCACCGCACTGGCGGCTTTGGTGGTGGGCTGGTACTTCAACTTCCAGTACATGCGCACCTACGGCAGCGAGGCCACCTGGTCCAACTGGACCAGGCTCCTGTTCGTCAACCCGGCCTCGGCCTCCGGCGGCCAGGATCTGCTCTTCGCCAACGTGGTGCTGTTCCCGCTATGGACCTTCGCCGACGGCCGCCGCAGCGGCATGAAGTGGAACTGGATCTGGTTCCCGATGAGCGCCCTGACCAGCTTCGCCTTTGCCATGGCGCTATACCTCGCGCTGAAGGAGCGGCAGCTGCGCTGGAACGCGGCCAAATAAACAGGCAGGATGGATCGGGCTTTGAAGCGGGGAGCAGCGCCGGGGCATGCGAGCGATTGTCGTTTTCCTCATCGGGCTTTACCAAAGATATCTTTCGCCGTACAAGGGCTTCCGCTGTGCGCACGCTGTATTGCACCATGGCCTTTCGTGCTCCGCGGCGGTGAAACATATCGTGGTGACGCGGGGCATTTGGCGCGGCGCTCCATTGGTCCGGCAACGTTTCATCGAGTGCCGCGATGCTGCGCTCGTCCTTCGCATCGAAAGCGAGGAGGAAAAGCGCAGGAGAAGGCGCCGTCGCGAAAGTGATGGCAGTTCGGCCTGTTGGGCAGCGGACGCAGCGAATGGTTGCGATGGCCTGGACTGCCTGGATCTCTCGTCACTGGATTGCTCCGGCGCGGACTGCTCGGGGGCGCATTGCTCGCTCTTCAGCTTCCGGAAATAGGCGCGTCGCCTGATTGCGACCATTGAAGGCGACGCAATTCTTCCGGCTTGCTCAAGCCCAGGGATCGTAGCTGCCGATCCACCAGTGATGTCCTTCCAGGTCGCGGCAGGCATAGCCCCTGCCGCCGAAATCGTTGTCGTGAATCTCCGAAATGATGGAAGCGCCGGCCGCCTTGGCACGGACGTAGTGGGCGTCCGCGTCGGCAACGATCAGGCAGCAGCTCTGGGTTTCGCGGTTGCCGATTTCGTCCGGCTGCGTGATGAGCCGGCCGAACTCGGATTGATGATCGGTGGAGCCGAGCATGACCATGCCATTGCCATAAGTGAGCTGGGCATGGGCGATGCTGCCGTTCTCGCCCGGCACCACCAGGTGCTTCTCGAAGCCGAAGGCCCGGCACAGCCACTCGATGGCCTCGGGCGCCTTGCGATAGCGCAGGGCGGGGATGATGGTGGTGCGGGTATTGGCGGCGGTCATCCGGATGCTCCGATGGAGGTCTCGCCGCGATAGTGTGGCACGGCGGTAAAGCCGTCTTGTAAATTCTTTCCCGCCGGGGAGCAGCGCAAAGCGGTGCCCCCGCCCTGCGTGTCAGGCGCCGGCGTGGCCGCTGTCACAACTTTTGCACAATTCGGCCATTCCCCCTGCATACCTGTTCACCACAATGGACTGACTGAATCCAGTTTCATAACAGGCCAGAAGGGAGTTTCCGTGTTCAAAGCCGCCGCCGTTTTCCTGCTGTGTTGCCTGTTGGGTGCCTGTGTCACCGCGCCGGTGCAGGAGCCGGCCGCCTTGGTCGTCACCGCCGCGCCTGTTCCGGCACCACTGCCGAAGATCGCCCTGGCCCTCGGCGGCGGCGCGGCACGCGGTTTTGCCCATGTCGGCGTGATCAAGGTGCTGGAAAGCCACGGCATCGTGCCCGACATGGTGGTCGGCACCAGCGCCGGCTGCGTCGCCGGTGCCCTCTACTCGGCCGGCTACAGCGGCTTCGACCTGCAACAAATGTCGTTCGACCTCGACCGCGCCGTGGTCACCGACTGGACTGTGTTCGGCCGCGGTGTGATCAAGGGCGATGCCCTGCAGGCCTTCATCGACCAGGCGGTGAAGCAGGCGCCGATGGAGAAGCTGAAGCGCCGCTTCGCCTGCGTCGCAGTCAAGCTGAGAACCGGCGAAGCCGTGCTGCTGGACCACGGCGACGTCGGCGAGGTGGTGCGCGCCTCCTCCGCCGTGCCAGGCGTGTTCGAGCCGATGAAGATCCGCGGCGAGGACTACCTCGACGGCGGCCTGCGCAGCCCGGTGCCGATCCGCGAGGCCCATGCCATGGGCGCCGACCTGGTCATCGCGGTCGACGTCTCCACCCCGACGCAAGGTGACGCCGACAGCCGCCTGGCGGTGATGCACCGCGCCATCGACATCATGGGCAAGGGCCTGCGCGAGAACGAGATGGGCCAGGCCGACGTCGTCATCACCCCCGACCTCAGCGGCATCAGCTCCACCGATTTCGACGACCGCATGCGCGCCATCCTGGCCGGTGAGCGCGCCGCCCAGGCGGCACTGCCGCAGATCCGGGAAAAGCTGGCGCAGCGGGGCGTGGTGCTGGGGATTTAGAAGGAACAGCCCTTCAATTAAAATCACCGTCATTCCCGCGAAAGCGGGAATCCAGTTTTGCCGGCCTCAACGCAAGCTTGCGACCGCTTCAATCCGAAAACCCAGCCATAAAAACCATCTTCGGACGTCCTCGTACCTCCTGGGCACCCCAAAAACACCATGTGTGCCACTCGCTCACCGCATGCGTGCCAACAAAAACCCATGGCACACATGGCACGCATGGTGGTCCCCAACTCCCGGCGCGGCCGGTCCGCGCCCTTCGCCAACGGCAGGCGGCGCTATATGATGGCCGGGACAGGTGGAACCGGATGGAGCAGCGCGCTGTGTCAGACAAAGCAATGAGCAGGGACGAGTACTACATGAATATCGCCATGGCCGTTCGCAAGAAAGCGAACTGCCTGGGGCGCAAGGTGGGGGCGGTGATCGTGCGCGAAAACCGCATCATCTCCACCGGCTACAACGGCACTCCGGAAGGCATGGTCAACTGCACCGACGGCGGCTGCGTGCGCTGCCGCGACCGCGACACCTACAAGGCCAGCGTCGGCTACGACGTCTGCATCTGCGTCCACGCCGAGCAGAATGCGCTGATCACGGCGGCCCGCTTCGGCAACGCCGTGGAAGACGCCATCGTCTATTCGACCCTGCGCCCCTGTTTCGACTGCACCAAGGCGATGCTGCAGGCTCGTGTCACCTCGATCCACTACCTGCACAACTGGCAGCACCCGATCGGCGAACTGCAGGATCAGTACGAGCTGTTGCAGAAATCCCTGCGGGGCGGGGTGCACCAGGTGGAGATACACGACCCGGAAGCGGATTGGGCCAACGCCAAAATCGTCGCAATTCCCGGCCAGTAAGGTCCGGCAGGTTCAGGCCTTGCCCAAGGTCCTGAGGTAATCCGCCGGCGAGCGGCCCACCAGCTTCCTGAAATCGCGGATGAAATGCGCCTGGTCGGCATAACCGAGCTCCAGCGCGATATCCGGCCAGTCGATATCCCCACCGGCGGCGAGGCGCGCCGCCGCTTCGTGCAAGCGGTAACGCTGGATCACCCACTTGGGGCTGACGCCGACGTATTCGCCGAACAGCCGTTGCAGCGTGCGCAGGCCGATGCCGAATTCGCCCACCAGCTGCTCCACCCGGATGAGGCTGCGGTCGCCGGCGATGCGTTCGGCAATGCGGCCGGCGAGGGTGGCGGAAGCATCGGGCTGCGGATGGCACTTCCGCAGAAAGGCTTCGAGCAGCGCGATGGTCTCCTGGTGCTCCTGCAACGCCAGCGCCCGCTGGGCCAGCCCCGCCGCGGCATCGCCGAAGACTGCCTGCAACGGCAGCCCGCGATCGGTAAAATCCGCCACCGGCTGCGCGACGAAGGGGCGGAAGCCGCCTGGCCGGAACTTGATGCCGAAGACGCGGCCCCTGCCTTGCAGCACGCGGCTGAAACGCCGGCTGCTGAGGCCGTGGACTTCGGCCTTGTCACCTTCCAGCACGATATGCACCGAAGGATGCGGCAGGGTTTCGGCGGTCCGCGCTTCGGGCAGATCCCATTCCACTGTCCAGTAGTGCTCGACGAAAGAGGCCAGGTCATCCGAGGGGTGGTAGCGGCTGTGGCCGCTGACCGGCTGCGCCGCTGGAACATTGAGAATGCCGCGCGGGGCTTCGTGCTTGGGTTTGACCATGTCGCGTTTTTTCAATGCGCCGTGCGGGCCTGTGTTTACCATGAGGCCCCGGTTCAAAAAGCCGCCGCGGCGACTACAGTATGCACAACACTGGCAATGCGAAGATGCGTTTTCATGTCGCCGCCGCTCTGATCACGGCGGCCGGTTTGTCGCCGAGCCTGCCGGTTCATGCGCAGGCGCATTCAACAACAGCGGAATCAAGCAAGGAGGCAGTCGTGACCAGCCATGCGAGCGGGGCATTTGAAGTGAAGCTGAATCCCCTGGACACGGACGACAAGGCGCTCGGCCGCATGTCGATCGACAAGCAGTTCCACGGCGACCTCGAAGCGGTGGCGAAAGGGCAGATGCTGACGGCAGGCACCGAGGTCAAGGGCTCGGCCGCCTATGTCGCAATTGAGCGCATCACTGGCACGCTGCAAGGCCGCAGCGGTAGCTTCGTGCTGCAGCACAATGCCTCCCTGAATCGAGGCGCAGCGCAACAGAGCATCACCGTCGTGCCGGATTCCGGAACCGGCCAGTTGCAGGGCCTCGGCGGCGCGATGACCATCCGCATCGCCGACGGCAAGCACTTCTACGATTTTGAATACACCCTCGCCGCCGCGCCCTGAGCGCCCACCGCCTGCGTGGCAGCGGGCCATGCGACGAGCGCGGCTTGCGCAGCGGCGATAGGTCGCGCGTCCTGACTCTCCCAGCGCCGGCGGATCAGGGGCTGGTGAAGAACTGCCATTGCGCCGTGGTGGCGTCGAGATTCTGCGAGGTGGTGCCGAGCAATATGGTGGAGGCGGTGACCTCGGAGCCCGGCCAGTTGTGGCCGCCGTTGACGACCTGGTAGATCAGCGCGGGACAACCCGGGATCTGGTGCTTGACGATGCTGGTGCCGTCGTTGACCGTAGTCGGCAGGGTGGTGGCGGCTTCGCTGCCGCTGCACTGATCGATGCCTTCCCATTGCGACAGGGTCAGCGGCTCAGATTGCAGCGAGCCGAAGCCGTTGTAAGGCACCTCGTTATCCTGGGTGCCGGCGACAATGACCATTTTCAGCCGCGTGCCGGTTTCACACAGGGTGCTCTTCAGCTGCGCTGCGCCGACCATGCCGAAACCGACCAGCAGCTTGGGCTTGGTGCAGCCGAACAGATCGGCCATGAAGCCGCCCTCGGAATACCCGGTCATGGAGATGTTCGAAGAGTCCACCGGCATGTTGTCGGTGGCGTCGGCGATGACATCGGTCAGGAAATTCAGGTCGACCTGCGGATCGCCGCTGAGGCCATTGTTCCAGCTCGAGCCCAGATGGGCTGGGAAGGCCAGCACCTCGCCGGCTGCTGCATGCTGCCCGGCATAGATGAAATTGGCCATGAAAGTGGGGTTGCCGTTGAGGTAGTCGAGCACAATCATCAGCGGCGCCGGCGACGGTGGCGCCGGATTGGGAATGACATACAGCACCATGCGGTTGTCCACGGTGCGCACGAACCCGCGCGAGCCGACCGGCAGGGTCAGGATCGTCGGAGGCGGGTCGCCGGAAAAGACCCGCGAGGAACTGCCACTCGACGAGCCGGAAGACGAGGAACCGGAAGAAGAACTGGAGGAAGAACTGGAGGAAGAACTGCCCGAGGAGCTCGAGGACGAACCGGAGGAGGAGCTGCCGGAAGAAGAACTGCTCGACGAGGAACTGCTCGAGGAGGACGAGGAGCTGCCGGACGAGCCCGATCCCCCGTTGCCTTCGGAGCCGCTGCAAGCACTGAGCATCAACGCGGACGCGGCGCCTATGGCCGCCAGAAGGATCTTCAACCGCATTGTTGCTTACTCCCCGATAGATGAATCGTCCCGCAGTCTGTGCAGGAATTGTACCGTTGGGGTTGCTCCGCCGGTCGGCTGGCAACCATCGAAAAGCCTGCTGGCAGCATGCTTGTACGCCCGAATCATGGCAAGCCCATGATGCGCAAGCAGTACATCTTGGCCATAGCCGCAATCGGGCGTCTCCGCGCCGTTCCTGCGGAAAATCAGCCGCTGCCAGCGGCCTGGTCGCCGCCGGTGCCGAACAGGCGCACTTCGCCGGCTCCGCCGGCAAGCCTGACGATTGCCTCGAAGCGCAGGCCGATTTTCTCCAGCAACCGGGCCGAAGCCTGGTTGTCCGGCGAGGTGATGGCCACGATGCGCTTCAGGCCCAGGCTGTTGCGGGCATAGGCCAGCGTTGCGCTGGCGGCTTCGCGGGCATACCCCAGGGCGCGGTATTGCGGCAGGAAGGCAAAGCCGATATCCACGTTCTCCAGGGTGTCCCGCTTGATCAGGCCGCACAGGCCGATGGGGACGCCGCCGTCCTTCAGCTCGGTCAGGTACAAGCCGTGGCCGAGGCGGGCGTACATATCGCCGGGGCCGTTGCGGATATAGGCGCGCGCGTCATCCAGGGTTCTCACGCCCTTGTCGCCGATGAAGCGCAGCCAGGAAGGGTCGTTGAGCAGTTCCAGGATGAAGTGCGCATCTTCGGCGACGAGACGGCGCAGCATCAGGCGTTCGGTTTCGAGGACTTTCAAGGCAGGAGGTCTTTGATGTCGGTGAGTCACCTTACCGCAAACTTTTAAGGGCTGGCATGGTGGCGGCAACGATCCGGCACCGGAAAACTCACCGAATCCGCCGCTCCTGGGAAATCGGTCACAGTGGCGCTGGAAGCCGGACATTACACTCCCAGCGCATCGGCCAGGACCGAATCACGGGAGCGGAGTGTGGGCAAGAAGAATCCCCCGGCGTTCATGGCAATGGGAGCAGCGGCCATGCCGCGTGCTGGGAGGAATGCCATGATCCGGTCCAGGCACCTGGTTCGTCGCATCCTCGGCGGTTTTGCGGAGGATGTCGTGGAAACACCGTTGCCGGACGATCTGGTGTGCTGGGTCTCCACCCATTTCAGCGCGGACGACCGCGATGCCGCCCTGGCCTGCCTCAAGCTGGCGGTGACCCATACCGGCGAGCCGGCCAGCCCGCGCTTCCTGCGCTGCGCCGCCCTGTCCTCCGGCGGCGAGCTGAAGCGGCTGCAACAGCAGATCGCGCAGCTGCGCATCGACTGGCGCGACGTCATCGTGGCCGGCGAGTACAGCGTCAAGAACAAGAAGCTGATCCGGGCGCGCGATCTGGGCAAGCCGATTGCGGACGCCTGAGGGCTGCCGGTCGTAGCGGCAGCGACGCGGCGGCCCGCACTGCGAACGGGCCGTCGATTTCGCTATAGTTCCGTATCGAGCCCAGGCTCATCCAATACCGGAACAATCAATTGAAAAGCAGGCACCTGAAAGGCCGGCACCTGATCGGCGGGACGGCTGTTTTCGCTTGTATCGGCGTGCTGGCGCTGAACGCTACGGCTGCGGCGGCTGAGATCGCGCCGGACCCCCTGGCGCGGGATATTTTCAAGCAGCTGATCGAGATCAATACCTCGCTCTCGGTGGGCAGCACCACCGCGGCGGCGCAGGCCATGGCGCAGCGCCTGCTCGACGGCGGTTTCGCCGCCGCCGATGTGCAGGTGCTGGTCGGCCCCAATCCCAAGCGCGGCAACCTGGTGGCGCGCCTGCGCGGCAGCGGCGCGCACAAGCCGATGCTGATCATCGGCCATCTCGACGTGGTCGAGGCCAAGCGCGAGGACTGGACCACCGACCCCTACGTCTTCACCGAGAAGGACGGCTACGTCTACGGCCGCGGCACCCAGGACATGAAGGATGCGGACGCCATCGCGGTGGCCTCGCTGATCCGCCTGAAGAAGGAAGGCTATGTGCCGGACCGTGACATCATCCTGGCGCTGACCGCCGACGAGGAAGGCGGCACCGACAACGGCGTCGACTGGCTGCTGAAGAATCACCGCGACCTGGTCGATGCGGAGTTCGCCGTCAACCCGGATGCGGGCGGCGTCGACTCCGATGCCGGCAAGGCGGTGACCTTCAATCTGGAAGCCACCGAAAAGCTTTACTCCGACTATCAGTTGACCGTCACCAATCCCGGTGGCCACAGCTCCCTGCCCAAGCCGGACAACGCCATCTACCATCTGGCCGATGCCCTGGGCCGGCTGGAGAAGCAGCCGTTCCCGTTCGAGCTGAATCCGGTGACGCGGGCCTGGCTGGAATACATGGGCGGCATCGAGAGCGGCCAGCGCGCCAAAGACATCAAGGCGGTGCTGCACACCCCGGCCAGCGCCGCCGCCGTGGCCCGGCTGTCGCAGGACGCACGCTACAACTCGACCCTGCGCACCACCTGCGTGGCAACACGGCTGGAAGCCGGCCATGCCAACAACGCCCTGCCGCAGCGTGCCACCGCTATCGTCAACTGCCGCATCCTGCCTGGCCATTCGCCGGAGGAAGTGCGGCAGGACCTGATTCGCGTGTTCGCCGACTCCAAGGTGACGGTGGCGTGGATCGACTCCGCCACCAACCAGCCGAAGGACACGGCGCCCTCGACCAAGGCGATGACGCCGCCGCCGCCGCGCGCCGACCTGATGGCGGCGCTGAAGCAGGTTTCCGGCGCCCTCTGGCCGGGCGTGCCGATCGTGCCGGAGATGGAAACCGGCGCCTCGGACAGCATCTACACCATGGCCGCCGGCATGCCCAGCTACGGCTTCTCCGGCACCGCCATCGATCGCAATGACGTGCGCGCCCATGGCAAGGACGAGCGCCTGCCGATCAAGTCCTTCGACGAGGGCTTGGAATTTTATTATCGCTTCCTCAAGGCGATGACCGGAACGAAATAGGCCGGGCGCAGTCCATCAGTTCGCCCCGGTCGTGGGAAAACGGCCGGGGCCTCAAGCCCCGTGGTGTTCATTTCCTGTGGAGACTGCAATGCTGAAGCGTTTCATCGTTGGTTTGGCCCTGCTCGCGTATGCCGCTGTGGCCGGGGCGCAAGCCCCCGCCAAGTGGATCGAAGGCAAGCACTACTTCCGCCTCGAGCCGGCGCAGCCCGTGGCGACGCCGGGCAAGATCGAGGTGCTCGATGTGTTTTCCTACGCCTGCCCGGCCTGCAACGGATTCCAGCCGACGCTGGACAAGCTGATCGCGGCCCTGCCGCCCGGCACCCAGGTGGCGTACCTGCCGGCCGCGTTCAATACCTCGGAAGACTGGCCGGTGTTCCAGCGCGCCTTCCTGGCGGCGCAAAGCCTTGGCGTGGCCGAGAAGAGCCACGATGCGATGTACGACGCAGTCTGGGGCAAGGGCAGCCTGTCGATCACCAACAAACTCAACGGCAACCTGCTGCCGCAGGCGCAGCAGCCGACCATCGAGGATGTGGCGAAGTTCTACGTCGCCTATGGCGTGAAGCCTGAGGATTTCCTGGCGACCGCCAAATCCTTCACCGTCGATTCGCAGATCCGCCGCTCCGATGCCGACATGCTGAGCTACAAGGTCGACAGCACACCGACCCTGGTCGTCAACGGCAAATACCGTCTGACGCCCTCATCCGCCGGCGGCTTTGAGCAGACCATCGAGCTGGTGCAGTACCTGGTGGCCAGGGAAAAGGCTGGCAAGTAGCTTTTTGCTGCGGCAGCCAGCACAGGCGCACGCGGCCAGTGCGCCGCGATGCTTAACACGCCGGGGTGATTTATCCTTGCCCCGGTGTGTACATACTTGAATTTCGCGTGCAACAAGCTGCCGGTGACGTAGATGGCAGTGGACTCTGCTGCGCGAACCCTGCTCGCTGTCATTTTGCTCCTTGCAGCCTCAGCTCCATCAGCAGCGGCCTGGGTGCCCCCGGCGCAGCCTGATCCGGCGGCGATACTGGCCGAAGCACAAGCGGACATGGCTGCGAAGCACTACGCGAATGCCTTGGCCAAGCTGGTGTGGTTCCACGAGCATGCGCTGGACACTGCCCAGGGCCTGTACGGCGTGCGGCTGTCTTATGCACTGAACGATTGGAAGTCCCTGGGACAGTTCTATCCGCCGGCGCTGGACAAGCTGCGGGCGGAGCGCGATATCGCTGCCGACCATGTGCGAAGCGGGGACGGCGCCAGAGGCTATTTCAACGAAGTCGTCGCCATCGACCGGGTGCTGGGAGAAGATACGGCGACACGGGAACTGTTCGTCTGGCTCGATGCGAACCGCAACGAGGTCGCCGCCCAGGTCTACGACATCGCCCAGGCCTCGCTGGTGCGGGCCGGAGATTACGCACTATGCGGCAAATACCTGCAGCCGCAGAAAACCTTGCAGGGCATCCTCGATCAGTACCGCGTGGTGACGCAGCTGGCCGCCTCTTCCGAGCGCCCCGAGGAAATGAAAACGTTTGCGCAGAAGACGCTGGCCAACAAGACCGGCCTGCTGGTGGCCCTGCTGGTGCAGAACCGCAGGAAGGACGAGGCCAATGCCATCGCAGCACAGGCGGTGAAGGAATGGGACGATGCAGGATTTCGCACCCAACTGATCGATGCGCTATCCGGGCAGGTGCCGCAGCCCTGGCCCTTGTAGGCAGCACCCGATCCGGGGCTATTCGAGCACGGCGTCGAGCGCCGCGATGAGCTGGTCGATCTCCTGCGCGGAGGTGTAGTGCAGGAATGAAAGGCGCAGCACACCGCGCTGCGGATCGACGCCCAGGGCCTCCAGCAGGCGCACCGCGTAGAAATGCCCTGCGGCGGCCATGATGCCATGGCGCGCCAGCGCCGGGATCAGGTCGGCCGGAACCTTCCGTAGCGGCACGCAGGCGATGGTCGCGGCCCGCTGGCTGGCGTCGGCCGGTCCCAGCAGACGCACTTCTTTGCGGCCCGACAGGTAATCCAGAACGCGCGCTAGCAGCGGCAGCTCGGCTTCACGCAGCAGTTGCCGCACCCGTTGCGGCCGCCCGGCGACGGCGCCGCCGCCGTGATGGGCGTCCAGCGCATCGAAGTATTCGGCCACGCCGCGCGCGGCGGCGATCTGCGCGTGATCCGGACCGGCGGGAACCAGCCGCTTGCGGGTATAGGCGCCATTAAAGTAGTGCGCCTCATTGCCCAGCCGATCCAGCAGCGGCTGACGCACGACCATCGCGCCCTGGTGCGGGCCGAAGGTCTTGTACATCGAGAACAGCAGCACATCCGCCCCCAGCGCGGTGACGTCGGGCAGGCCGTGCGGCGCATAAGCCACGCTGTCTACGATGCTGATGGCGCCAACCGCGCGGGCCTTCGCCGTGATGCGCGACACCGGGCTGATGTGAGCGACGATGTTCGAGCACTGCGAAAAGGCCAGCAGGCGGGTGCGCTCGTTGAGCAGGCTGTCCAGAGCGTCCGCATCCAGTGCGCCAGTGTTGGGATCGACCTGCCATTCGCGCAGCCTGATGCCGTCGATGGCGAGACGGCGCCAGACGCCGTTGTTGGCCTCGTGGTCCTGGTTGGTGACGATGATCTCGTCGCCCGGGCGCAGCAGCTTGCCGAGAGCCTGCGCCAGCACATAACTGTTCTGCGAAGTCGAAGGCCCGAAATGGACTTCATCGACGCCGACGTTGAGGTACTCGGCCAGACGGAGATGGGAAGCGTCCATCCACTCGCCGGCTTCCTGTGAAGCGGGGTAGCCGTAATAGGGCTGCACCTTGAGCCGGCGGTAATACTCGCCCAGCCGCTCGATCACCTGGCGGCAGGCATAGGAGCCGCCGGCATTCTCGAAGAAGGCCTGCCCTGCCAGCGACGGTTCGGCGAAGGCGGGAAACTGCGAGCGCACAAAATCGAGGTCGAGCGTGGTCAAGGCGAGAGTCAACTCCGGAGTGTTGGCGCTAGGATCGTCCGCCGCTCGCCGTAGCGCAATCCCCTGCGGAGGCAGATGCTGTTTCAGGCATAAACCGCGTTGCGCACGTCCAGCGTGAACTGGCCCATCATGCCCTCCAACGCGGTATTGGTCAGCGCCACCACGCTCAGTTCCTGCTGTGGATCGACGAACCAGCTGTGACCGTAGACGCCGCCCCAGAACCAGGTGCCGGCGGATTGCGGCGTCTGCGCGGCGGCAGGGTCGGTGAGCACCGCGCCGCCGTAGCCGAAGCTCCAGCCGGGGCCGATTTCGTCCAGTGCAAGCGTGCCGGTCTGGTTGCGCAACATCTGCGCGGTGGCGGCCGCAGGCAGGATGGTGCCGCCGCCGCTGCGGATGGTTTCCAGGAAGCGCAGCATGTCCGGCGCCGAGCCGGTCATGCCGGCGCCGCCGGAAGGGAAGGCCTGCGGATCGAAGGCACGCGAAGGCGAATAGGCCAGGCTGGTGCCCTCGCCGAAGGGGATGGTGTAGGGGTCGGACATCCGCTCGGGCTGCGGCTCGGCGTTGGCATAGGCCGCGGCCAGGCGGCCCGCGTCCAGCACCTTGAAGGCGGTGTCGCGCATCTGCAGCGGCGCGGTGACCAGGCGTGCCACCGCTTCAGGCAGGGCTTCGCCGGCGGCCTGCTCGATCACCGCCCCGAGCACATCGAGCGCCATCGAATAACGCCAGGCCGTGCCGGGCGCGAAGCTCAGCGGCGCACCGGCGATGCGCTGCGTGTTCTCCGCCAGGGTCAGGGTGCCAGAAGGGCGGATGCCGTCGGCAATGCCATCGCGGTGATAGGGCGTGTCCGCGGTTTCCTTGAAGGTGTAGCTGAGGCCGGCGGTGTGGTTGAGCAGCTGGTGCAGGCTGATGTCCGGTGTGGTGCCATTGGCGAGCCGCGGCCGGAACGCCGGCAGCCATTGGTTGACCGGCTGATCGAAGGCCAGCTTGCCCTGCTCGATCAGCGCCATGACGGCGGCGGTGACGATGGGCTTGGTCAGCGAGGAATAGCGGAACAGCGTGTCCGTCCGCATCGCTTGCGCCGCCTCACGATCGGCAGTGCCGGCAGCGCGCTGGTGGACCGGCTGGCCGTGCTGCGATACCAGCACCACGGCGCCGACGATGCGCCGCTGCGCCAGCGCGCTGTCGATGGCCTGGTCGAGCGCGGCACTGCGTTTGCTCCAGGTGGCGGATGAGGCAGCCAGCGCGTTCATGCGGGCTCCGCAATGGCATTGGGAGTGGTGATGGCCGGGGTCTCGCACAAGTGTGCGGAGAAGCCCTCGGCACCGGGTGCGATGGTGTCTTTCAATACCTGCCGGGCATCGTAGTCGCCGCCGTTCTGCGTGCGATACGGCAACGTGGCATCGGTGAAGAGGCCTTGCAGGCGTTCACGGTAAGCCTGTGCCAGCTTTTCGTAGCCGGCCTCGTCGAGTGCGCGGGTTTCGAAAGCCAGGAACGGCGGCAGCACCTCCATGCCCGGATAGAACAGCATGCCGTGCTGGATGGGAAACAGCAGCTCGTCGATGGGCCCGTTGACGCCGCGCGGCCCGTATTGCGGCTCGCGGCCGCCCATGGTGACGCTGAGCAGGGCGCGGCGTCCCAGCAGTCGGCCTTCACCGTAGCGGTCTCCCCAGCGGCTGCCGCCATGCTGGCCGACGCCATAGGCGAAGCCGTGGGCGTAGACGCGATCGATCCAGCCCTTGAGGATGGCCGGCATGCCAAACCACCACAGCGGGAACTGCAAGATCACGGCGTCCGCCCACAGCAACTTGATCTGCTCGGCGGCGATGTCCGGCGCCTGCGTGCCGCCGCGCAGGGCGTGGCCGGATTCGCTGCCGTAGTTCAGGCGCTGTGCATCGTGGCGTTCGGAGAAATCGGCCTCGTCCGCCACCGCCTTCCAGCGCATGGCATAGAGGTCGGAGACCTGCACCTCGTGGCCCTGCCGGGTCAGGGTTTCCACCGCGAGGTTCTTCAGTGAGCCATTGAGCGACTGCGGCTCGGGGTGGGCGTAGACGATCAGGATTTTCATCGGACGGCTCCAGGCGGATGCGATGGGTGGAAGAATAGGCTCATCGAGCGATTTGATAAATAGCGTATGACTCATAACATTAGTAATATCAGCTTATGAATATCGAAAACCCCTTCCTCGACGTGCCGGTCTTCATCCGCGTGGTGGAGCTGAAAAGCTTCACCCGCGCCGCCGATGCCATGGGCACCTCGCAGTCGGCGGTGAGCCAGGCGGTGTCGCGGCTGGAGAAGCGCCTGGGCGTGATCCTGCTGCGGCGGACCACGCGCAGCCTCAGCCTCACCGCGGAAGGCGAGCGTTTCTTCGGCAGAAGCCGCAATCTGCTGCTGGAATTGCAGGACGCCGAGGCCGAGCTGACGGCCGAGCAGACGGTGCCGCGCGGGCGCATCCGCCTGTCTGTGCCGGCCGCCTACGGGCGTATCGTGCTGGGTGGCCTGATGGGGCGCTTCATCCAGAAATACCCGCAGATCGAACTGGAAATGCATGTCAGCGATCGCTTGGTGGACCTGGTGGAAGAAAGCTTCGACCTGGTAGTGAGAATCGGCGACCTCGCCGACTCCAGCCTGGTGGCGCGGCAGATCGGCACGGTGCAGCTCGGTTACTTCGCCAGCCGCGCCTGGTTGCGTCGGGCCGGCCGGCCGCAAACGCCGGACGACGTGCGGGCGGAGCATCTGCTCGCCTATATGCGCCCGACCGGCGATGCCTATCCGGTGCGCTTTCGCAGCCCGGACGGCAAGCCGATGCAGCGCATCATCCGCTCGCAGCACCGCTTCGGCGACGCCGAGGCGATGTCCGAGGCGGTGGTGCAGGGCGCCGGCATGTGCGGGATGCACGTCTTTGTGGCGGAGAAAGCGCTGCGGCAGAAGCGCCTGCTGCCGGTGCTGAAGGACTGGTGGCCGGCGCCGACGCCGGTGTGGTGCCTGCGCCCTCCCGGGCGGCTGGTGCCGCAGCGCACGCGCCTGCTCATGGCGGAACTGGAAAGCGTGTGCAGCAAGCGGAGTTAGCGAGCGGCAAGTCCCGCGCGCCATTTGCACGTCGTTTGCACAAGCAGCCTTTAAGCTGGAGACGCTGTCGGCACCCGGCGGACGCTTGGGTCCGGTCCGGCTGCCATTGCGACGCCGGGGCAACGGCGCCACCGACCACACTGCAGCAACCGGCATCATGCTCCCGCCAACCATCGAAAACAGATACGCCGGCCTGGACCATCTGCGCGCCCTGGCGATCCTGCTGGTGGTTGTATTCCATTTCGGCCTGTTCGGGCATCCGGCCTGGGTCGAAACCATCGGCAGCTTCGGCTGGACCGGGGTCGACCTGTTTTTCGTCCTCAGCGGATACCTGATCGGCGGGCAGTTGCTGGGCCGCATGGCGCAGGGGCGGCCGCTGCCCCTAGATCTGGCTCTGGATCAGTTCTACTTCAAGCGCCTGCTGCGGATCATTCCGGCCTATCTGGTGGTGCTGGCGCTGTACTTCACCATCCCCGCCTTCAAGGAACGCAGCGAGCTGCCGCCGCTGTGGAGATTTCTCACCTTCACCCAGAACTTCGGCCTCGACCCGCATCTCAGCGGTGCGTTCTCCAATGCCTGGTCGCTGTGCGTCGAAGAGCAGTTCTATCTGCTGTTGCCCCTGGTGCTGCTGGCCACACTGGCCTTGCGGGCCGGCAGGAAGATGCTGTGGCTGGTGCCGGCCCTGTTCGGCCTGGGCCTATTCCTGCGCATCTACAGCTGGAATCTGTTCATTGCGCCGATGCTCGAGAGCGGGGTTCAGACCGGATTGGGTGTGACCTACTACAAGTGGATCTACTATCCCAGCTACACCCGCATGGACGGACTGCTGGCAGGCGTCTGCCTGGCGGCTCTGTACCACTATCAGCCCAGGCTATGGTCGACTCTCACCCGATATGGCAATGCCTTGCTGTTGCTGGGCATGGCGCTGCTCGGCGGCGCCTGGTTCCTCTGCGCCGACCTGATCACCTTCAACGCTACTGCGTTTGGCTATCCCCTGATCGCCGCCGGCTATGCCGTGCTGGTGGTGGCGGCGCTCAGTCCTTCCTGCCTGCTTTATCGCATCGATTCGAGACTGACCGCGTTCATTGCCGCCATGTCCTACTCCCTTTACCTGGTGCACAAGCCACTGATTCATCTGACCCAGGTGACGCTGGCTGGGCATGGCTTCGATGCGGATGGCAACGCAGTGTTCCTGTGCGCCCTGCTGGCGGCGTTCCTTGGGGGATGGCTGCTCCACGTTCTGGTGGAAAGGCCGGCCCTGCGCTTCAGGGACAGGCTGCTGCAACACGGCCTGTTCAGTCGGGTGGGGCGTGCTGCAGCAGATGGCGGCGTTGCGGGCGAGGCGGGCGCAAGGCAGCAGGGGTAGCCGCAGCGGCTGTTTGCTTCCCACGCCCCGGCCCGATAGATTGGAACGGCGTGCCGCCACAAAAGCAGAGATAAAAACAGAAACGGCACCGACTGTGGACTGGAGCATGGAGGAGAGCCATGGGTTCCACCATCTCGGGGCGGCTTGCGGTATTCAGCCGCGTTGCAGCAAACGACCGATGCCCGCGCGGCAATTCGGCGCTGCCGGATGGGCCATTCGATAGCAAAAATAACTCATGTAGTTCTAGCCGACGCCGCCGGACAGGAGCTTGGCACTCTGCTTGCGTTGTCGAACGGGGCAGGGCGCGGAGCCGGTGCAGCCGCGGCATGCAAAAACACAAGCGCAGCGAACGAAATACGAAGATTCAGGGAACACCACTGAATGGTTTGGGGAAGCCGTGCACCACGCGATATTTTGCGACACGTGCCGGCTGCGGGTGTTTATCGAAAAAGAAAGGGGAATCGGCTCATGCTGGTGAAATCGCTGTTGCAGAAGGTTTCTGAAGGGCGTCGCGGTTCGCTGCTCACGGGGGCAATACTGGCGGCGGTGTTGGCCACGCCGCTGCCTGCGTTCGCCGCTTGGGAGGCGACCCTGTCCAGGGCAGTCCAGGTCGACGCCTCCGCCGGCATGGCCTCGGTGCCGGCCGATCAGGTGATGAACGTTCACCTCAGCCTGAAGATCCAGAACAGTGCCGGGCTCGATGCGCTGCTGAAAAACCTGCATGCGCCCGGCAATCCGCAGTACGGGCGGTATCTGACGCCGGCACAGTTCACCGCCGCCTATTCGCCCACCGCGGCCCAGGCGCAGAAGGTGGTCGATTATCTGGAGAATTCCGGTTTCAGCAACGTGCGCCTGGACGGCAACCGTCTGCTGGTCAGCGCCACCGGCACTGCCGCGGTGGTGCAGAAAGCCTTCAACACGCAACTGGTGCTGGTGCCGAACAACGGCCGCATCGTGCGCGCCAATGTCAGGGACCTGCAGGTGCCGGACACCCTCGGCGGTATCGTGCTGGCCGTGCTCGGCCCCAACAACATGGCCGAATTCAAAACCAGCCTAGAGCAGCAGCGCGAGCGCACCGTGTTCCCGCCGCT
>FTIF01005290.1_pt6 | contig 46078 bp, 31 predicted proteins | sample 1658001 | NCBI WGS metagenome assembly FTIF01 (sample SAMEA3914789, study PRJEB12502) | metagenome | biome: forest; material: soil | place: Canada | collected 2011-07-03 | depth 0.3 m | reverse complement strand
AGGCCGAGCCGGCGCAAGGCCTTCTCCGGCTCCGGGTGGCTGTGCGCGACCAGGTAGTCGAGCCGCCGCCGCGTGGCGGCCGACTCCAGCGAGGAGGACAGCGGATGGCCGCGGCGAACCATCAACACGTAGCGGTCGGCGATCAGCTGTTCGTGCATCGTGCCGTGGATCTCGGGCAGGTGGCCCAGCGCGAGGTCGATGCGGCGCTGGTCGAGCGCGGGCTGGACGTCTTCCAGCGGCAGCTGGCGCACGTCGATCTGGACGCCGGGTGCATGATCGCGCAGATGGGCCATCAACACCGGCATGAACTCGCCCTGGCCGAGGTCGCTCATGTGCAGCGTGAAGCGGCGCTCGGAGAGCGCGGGGTCGAAAGCCAGGCTCTCGCCCAGGGAGGCATCGACCGCGGCCAGCGCGATGTCGACCGTGCGCGCGAAATGGTGCGCGCGCGGCGTGGGCGCGACGCCGCCCGGGCTGCGGATGAACAGCGGATCCTTCAGGCGCAGCCGCAGACGGGTCAACGCATGGCTCACCGCGGGCTGGGACAAGCCCAGCTTGTCCGCCGCACGCCGGACATTGCCGGCCACGTAGACCGCCTGGAACACGCGCAGCAGGTTCAGGTCGAAGTCGTTTTGATGCATTTGGTGCATGTCATCTGATAACGCAATGATATTGGCGAATCGATCCCGCGTTCCTACAGTCGACACCAACGACAAACGGAGACAGACATGCGAACCCAGGTGGCGATCATCGGCGCGGGCCCGGCGGGCCTTCTTCTTGGCGCGTTGCTGCACCAGGCCGGCGTGGAGGCGGTCATCGTCGAGCAGCGCAGCGCGGACTACGTCCTGGCACGCATCCGCGCCGGCGTCCTGGAGCAGACGACCGCCGATCTCCTGGAGCAGGCTGGCGTCGGCCGACGCCTCGCCGCCGAGGGCCTGCGCCACGACGGCACCGAACTCGCGTTTGGCGGCCACCTGCATCGCATCGATTTCCATGTGCTCACCGGTCGCCACGTGATCGTGTACGGGCAGACCGAGGTGACGCGCGACCTGATGGAGGCCCGCGGCCAGGCCGGCCTGGCGACGTTCCACGACGCCGCCGACGTGGCGATCGCCGACTACGACGGCGCCGCGCCCAAGGTGACGTTCGAGAAGGACGGCGTCCGCCACCAGATCGACTGCGACTTCATCGCCGGGTGCGACGGCTACCACGGCGTCTGCCGTGCGAGCCTGCCGGCCGGCGCGATCACGGCCTACGAGAAGGTGTACCCGTTCGGCTGGCTCGGCATCCTGACGGACGTGCCGCCGGCCACCGAAGAACTGGTCTACGCGAACAGCGAGCGCGGCTTCGCGCTGTGCAGCCAGCGCAGCCGCACCCGCAGCCGCTACTACCTCCAGTGCGCGGCCGACGATCGCGCCGAGCGCTGGAGCGACGCGGCCTTCTGGGACGAACTGCGCCGCCGCCTGCCCGCCGAGGTGGCGGACCGCGTCACCACCGGTCCGGCGCTGGAAAAAAGCATCGCGCCGCTGCGCAGCTTCGTCGCCGAGCCGATGCGCTTCGGCCGCATGTTCCTGGCCGGGGATGCCGCCCACATCGTGCCGCCCACCGGGGCCAAGGGCCTGAACCTGGCGGCGTCGGACGTCGGATTTCTCGCGCAGGCGCTGAGCGAGTTCTACAGCGAGCGCAGCGCGGCCGGCATCGACGGCTACTCGGCCCGCTGCCTGGCCCGCGTCTGGAAGGCCGAACGCTTCTCGTGGTGGTTCACGTCACTGATGCATCGCTTCCCCGAGGCCGGCGAATTCGGCGCGCGCATGCAGCGGGCCGAACTGGAGTACCTGATCGGGTCGACGGCGGCGTCGACGGCGTTGGCGGAGAACTACGTCGGCCTGCCGATGTCTTGAAACGCGAATCCCATGATCGTGAGTCGCGCCACTGCTGCCGCGCGGCCGGCACGGGTCAATCGTTCGCGTGCAGGCCGGTATTCAAGCCACCCCATCGCTCGGCGTTCGTCGGCAGCACCTCGACGGCACCCGTCTGGCTGTTCCTGCGAAAAGCCGGCCGGACTGCCCTGACAGCGTCCGCGCGGAAACCACCTGGCCATCCGGAGGCCTGACCTTCGTTCCCGCGGTGACGTGTCAGCCGGATGGCCCGCCGCCCGTCACGCCGTCGCCGGATCGCTCACGCTCGGCTTGCCGTTCTCGACCCGGCCCGCCAGGCGGCGCAGGAACGCCGCGCTCGCGTCGCAGGTCACCGACAGGTCGTACCAGCCGTAGCTGTCCCGCACCGACCAGCGGTCCTCGACCGTCGCGCCCGGCGCGAGGTGGTAGTGGCGAGCGGGCGAGCGCGAGTAGGCGTTGACGGACAGCGTCAGCTTGACGGCCGTCGAACACTCGTTGACGAACACCAGGTGCAGCCCGTCCTCGCCTTCGAAGCCATGCGTGGCCCGGACTTCGGGCGCGATGGACGAGCGACCCGTTGCCGCGACGGCGTCGCCGCTGAAGCGCCGGTAGAACGCGCCCGGGCCCGTGACGACGAAGTCGTAGAGGCCGTTGGCCGGCACCGTCGTCCAGGTGTCGTGCAGGCGCTTGCCGGACTCCACCGTGTACGTGCGCGGCGCGTCCGCGCTGCCGGCCGCGCTGACGCGGAACACCGCGCCCGCGTCGCCCCGGTTGTCGAAGGCCATGGCGAAGGTGCGGTGCGCGGAATCCACCCGGCCATGGACGGCCAGGTTGTAGGGCAGCGCTCGCGACCACTTCAGCCCGGACTCCTGCTTGGGCATCGCCTGCGCCGCGGGAGGAACGGGCAGGTAGCTGTCGTGCCGGTTGCTGTCGGGCGGCACGTAGCCGGTGGTGCTGGGCAACGCCGGCACCGATTCGTTGGGGTTGCTGAAGTTGAATGCGGAAACCAGGTCGCCGCACACGACGCGCCGCCACGGCGTGATGTTGGACTCGGTGATGCGCGTGTGGCCGAGTTCGAAGCGCTGCTCGATGAAGCGGATCAGCGAGGTGTGGTCGAACACCTGCGAACAGACCCAGCCGCCGCGCGTCCACGGCGAGACGACCAGCATCGGCACGCGCTGGCCGAGGCCGTACGGGCCGCTCGGGTAGCTGGCGCTGCCGGCGAAGAAGTCGTTGGTCACGGCCACCGTCGACTGCCCTTGCGACGGCGTCGCGGCGGGCGTCGGCGGGACGACATGGTCGAAGAAGCCGTCGTTCTCGTCGTACGTGATGAACAGCGCCGTCTGGCTCCACAGCGCCTCGTTGGAGGTCAGGATCTCCAGGACCTGCGAGGTGTACCAGGCGCCGTAGTTGGGGGCCCAGTTCGGGTGCTCGCTGAACGCCTCCGGCGCCACGATCCACGAGACCTGCGGCAGCGTGCCGTTGGCGACGTCGGCCTTGAGGATGTCGAAGAAGGTCTGCGCCGGATCCTGCGCGACGTTGGTGCCCGTGCGCGCGTTGTCGTACAGCGGCGTGCCCGGCAGCGCGTTCTGGTACTGATGGAAATACAGCAGCGAGTTGTCGCCGTAGTTGCCGATGTACGGGTTCGAGGTCCAGCCCCAGGAGCCGTTGGCGTCCAGCCCGGTGCCCATGTCCTGGTAGATCTTCCAGCTCACGCCGGCGGACTGCAGCAGCTCGGGATAGGTCGACCAGCCATAGCCGGCTTCGGCGTTGTCGACGACCGGGCCGCCGCCCGAACCGTCGTTGCCCACCCAGCCCGTCCACATGTGATAACGGTTCGGGTCGGTCGGGCCGAGCAGCGAGCAGTGGTAGGCGTCGCACACGGTGAACGCGTCGGCGAGCGCGTAGTGGAACGGGATGTCGGCGCGCGTGAAGTACGCCATCGTGTTGGTGCCCTTGGCGGCCACCCACTGGTCGTAGCGACCGCCGTTCCAGGCCTGGTGCGTGGTGGTCCAGTCGTGCGGTGTGCCGGCCAGGAACTGCAGCCCGAGGTTGGGCGCGTCCGGGTGGAACGGCAGCAGCTCGCCGCCGTTGTTGGCCTGGTGCCAGACCGGCTTGCCGTTGGGCAGCGTCGCCGGCCGCGGATCGCCGAAGCCGCGCACGCCCTTCATGCTGCCGAAGTAGTGGTCGAACGACCGGTTCTCCTGCATCAGGATGACGATGTGCTTGACGTCCTTCAACGTCCCCGTCTCGCGATTGGCCGGGATGGCCAGTGCCTTCTGGATCAGTCCGGGCACCAGGTTGGCGCCGGCCACGCCGGCCGTGGTGGTGGCGAGGCGAAGAAAGTCGCGGCGGTTCGAATCGGTCATCGGGAGCTCCTGCAAGCGTTGCATGTGGTCGCAGAGGTTAGGAAGCGCGAGTGTCAACGCAGTGACATGCGGCACCACCCCCTAACAACGCTTGCGCCAACCTTGCCGGACTCCTGCGGTGCAGGCGCAAGACACGGATCCGTCATATCCGCTGGCCATGATCCGGCGAGGTCGGCAACGGCGCGGTGCAATGCCCCGGGCCATCCACGTCCACGAACAAACCAGGAGCCTGAACAGCCATGAAAAAACTCATCCTTGCGACGTCCATCGCAGCGGCCATCGCCACCGGCAGCGCCTGTGCGGGCGAAGGCAACGTGCCGGACGGCATTCCCAAGCTCGACCACGTGTTCGTGATCATGATGGAGAACCACGCCTACGGGCAGGTCGCCGGCAACCCGCAGGCGCCGTTCATCAACGCGCTGATGGCCAAGGCCAACGTGGCGAAGAACTATTTCGCCATCGCGCATCCGAGCTCCACCAACTACCTCGAGGTGGTGGGCGGCTCGAACTTCAACAACCTGTCCGACCAGTATCCGGACTGGCACAGCACCACCTGTGTCCCGAACATCACGCCGGGCCGCCCGACGAACACCGACAACCCGAGCACGGGCCTGGTCTGCCCGATCGCCGGCTGGCACGGCACCGACGCGCCGACGCCCGCGCGCGACATGTCGCAGAACGAGACGTCCGCGCCGCCGTTGACCAACATCAACGGCACGCTGTCGATTCCGGCGGACACCAACATCGCCGGCATCACCATCGCCGACCAGCTCGTGCGCGCCCACAAGAGCTGGAAGAGCTACCAGGAAGGCCTGCCCGAGATCGGCGCCGACGGCGTGAACGTCAGCGACGGCTTCTACAGCGCGGGCGGCAACAACGCCGCGGGCGTCAACGTGACGTCCGATTTCGCGGCGCTGTCGACCGCGGGCAATCCGGTCTCGGCGTCCAACATCGTCTATCTGTACGCGGTCAAGCACAACCCGTTCGCGTACTTCGCCTCGGTGCAGCAAGGCAACGACCCCGAGCTGAGCCTGAGCCGCGTCGTGTCGTTCGAAGGCCAGCGCGGCCTGTACGCCGACCTCAAGGCCGGCACCGTGCCCAACTTCTCGTTCATCGCCCCGAACCAGTGCAACGACATGCACGGCCGCGGCAACGGGACGGCGTTCTGCAACTACGACGCCGACGACAACGGCACGCAGACCGGCCTGAACCCGTCGCTGATCATGCAAGGCGACCTCGCGCTGCAACGCATCGTCACCGCCATCAAGGCGTCGCGCACGTGGGCGGAACGCAAGAGCGCGATCGTCATCCTGTGGGACGAGAACGACTACAGCACGAGCACCTCCAACCAGGTCGTGACGATCGTCGACACGAACTACGGCCAGCACCGCGTCGCCAGCTCGAAGTTCTACGATCACTACTCGTTGACGAAGACGCTGGACGCCGCATTCGGCCTGCCCTGCCTCAACCACGCCTGCGACGGCGGCGTCGAGGTGATGTCCGATCTGTTCAAGCAGTGACCTGCAGGAGCGATTCGACGATCATGGAAGGGGTCGCCCCCTTTCATGGATCGCCTGTTCGATGAATCGCACGATAGAAGTCCTCGCGCTGGCGCTGCTCGCCGCGTCCGCCCGGGCGGACGCGGCGACTGTCGTCGATGCGCCCGCATTCGATCCCCGCAGCACCGACGCCGCGCCGTGCGGCGTCGGCACGCCCCCGCCCGGCCACGCGATGCCTGAGCTGCGGCCGTCGGCCGACGGCGCCACGCTCACGGTGCGCCAGGACGGCAGCCGGCTGTGCTACGTGGCGAACGGCAGCGCGGACGCGCCGGTCATCCGGGCGCGCCAGGGCGAGCGCCTGACGCTCACGCTGCGCAACGAGATCGTCGACCCGGCGGCCATCGAGGCCGTCACCGCGCCCGGCCAGCTCGCGGTCGCGAATACGACCACGCCCGACATGCCGGGGTTCTACCAGGTGATCCCGGGCATGCACCACCCGGCCACCGGAGCGACGAACCTGCACGTGCACGGCTTCGCCGTGCCGCCGGTGGCGCCGCAGGACGACGTCCTGACGGTGTGCACCGACCCGGCCGTCGGCCCGGCCCGTTGCGGGCAGCGCGAGTTCACGTATCGCTACCGGATTCCGCAGGCGATGCCGGAGGGCCTGTACTGGTACCACCCGCACATGCATGGCGAGGTGCAGGCGCAGATGCTGATGGGGTTGGCCGGGGCCATCGTGGTCGAAGGCCCGGAGCACGACGCGCGCCTGGCCGCGGGCATCGTCGAGCGCGTGCTGGTGGTGCGCCAGACCCAGGATCTCGATGCCGGCAAGACGCCCGCGGCCTCCATGACATCGGCGCTCGCGACGCCAGCGGACGCGCACGCGTCGCACCGGCGCCCGGCCATCGCCACGGCCGTCGACACCGCGCACGAGCTGCTTTGCACGTCCAACGCCGGCATCGACCAGATCAGCCTCGACGGAACGCCGGTGCCCGTGGGTGACGCGCCCGACTCGGCGCTCGCGCGGTTCCGGATCCCCGCAGGCACGCGCCAGTTCTGGCAGTTGCTGAACGCGGCCACGGATGCCTTCCTCAGCCTCTCGGTCGTCGACCAGGACGGCCATCCCCTGGCCCTCGAGATCGCGGCGCGCGACGGCGCTCCATTGACCGACGACGCCGGCCATCGCCTGCATCCGCCGCCGACCATCCTGCCCCAGGCCGTTCCACCCGGCGGCCGCATCGAGTTCTTCGTCGGCGCGCCGCCGCCCGGCGTGAAGGCGTATCTCGTCACCCATGCCATCGACACCGGTTGCGCCGGCGACCGCCTGCCCGAGCGCCGGCTGGCCGTCATCGAGGCGACGCCTTCGGACGCCGCCGCAGGGGCCGTCGCGGCCACCCCGGTCGCCGCGGCCCCGACAGGCGCCGCCGCCTTCACGGGCCTGCTCGCGCGCAAGCCCGATCGCCGGCGCGTGATCGCGATGGCCGAGTATCCGCGCCCGGGCACCGCCGACCAGACGGACTTCTACATCTTCGAACGCAAGCCCGGCGCCGTCCTGCGCACCTACATGATGGGCGACGCACCCACGATCACCGTCAAGGCCGGCACCACCGAAGAGTGGGTCATCGAGAACTGGACCAACGAGCTGCACACCTTCCACATCCACCAGCTGCACTTCCGCGTGCTCGATGTGGACGGCCAGGCCATGGCGGATCCCGCGTTGCTCGACGTCGTCGAGATTCCGTACGCGACGGCCACCGGCTACCGCAGCAAGGAAGGCCCGGTGCGCCCCGGCCGCGTCCGGATCCGCATGACCTTTCCCGCGGAGCTGGCCGGCGACATCCCGTTCCATTGCCACCTCGTCGACCACGAGGACAACGGCATGATGGCCGTGCTCCGGGTGATGCCGGCGCGATGACTCCGGGGGCGCGTCAGCGCAGATCGTCGTCGGCGTGGGGCTTGACGCAGTTGTCGTCGTGCGCGTGGTCGTGGTCCGGCGTGAACGCCGCCGTGGCCTCGATCTCCACCTTGTAGGCGCTTTTGATCAGCTTGGCGCCTATCGTCGAACGCGCGGGTGTCTTGCCCGGCACGACCCAGTCGTCCCAGACCGCGTTCATCTCGGCGTAGTCCCCGACGGAGGCCAGGTAGATGCGCGCCGACACGATGTGCTCGCGGCGCGCGCCGACGTGCTCGAGCAGCCGGTCGATGAAGCCCAGCACCTCGCGCGTCTGGCCGCCGATGTCCAGCGAGGTGTTCTCCGCGACCTGGCCGGCGATGAAGATCAGCTTGCTCTCCCCGAAGGTCGCCACCGTCATTTCGCTGAAGCGCGGCCCGGTTTCGTGTCGTTCGATGTTCATGGCATTGGGGCTATGGCTGTGGAGGGATTGGGCGTGCGCACCTGGCCGGCGTCAATCCGGAATGACGCGCGCGGACTCGCGTGGCGTGGCCGCGGGGCGATTCCACCAGCCGCCGCCGAGCGCCTGGAACAGCGCCGCGGCGTCGGCCAGCCGGTTCGCGCGCGCCTGCACGGTGGCCAGCGTCGCCTGCTGCACGCCCTGCTCCGCCGCCATCACCGCGAGCGTGCTCGCGTCGCCGAGTTCGAGCTGGCGCCGCGTGATGGCCAGGGTGTGCTCGGCGGCGTCCTGCGCGCGCTGCGAGGCGGCCAGCGCGGCGGCGTCCGCGGCGATGGCCTGCAACGCGTCGGCGACGTTCTGGAAGGCGTTGATCACCGTCGATCGGTATTGCGCCGCCGCCTGGTCGTACGCGGCCCGCGCCGCGGCCTCGCGATGCTTGAGCGCGCCGCCGTCGATGAGCGTTTCGCTCGCGCTGCCGGCCAGCGTCCAGAACGTGGTGCCCGGCGAAAACAGCTTGGCCAGCGAAGATGCCGACGAGCCCCACGAGTTCACGCCCAGCGTCACGTCGGGCAGGCGATTGGCGACGGCCACGCCGATGTCGGCGCTCGCCGAGCGCAGCTGCGCCTCGGCCGCGAGCACGTCGGGACGGTGCTCGACCAGCGTGGACGGCAGCGTCAGCGGCAAGGGCTCGGGCAGCGTCAGCCCGGCCAGCGTGAACTCGGCGGACATCGGCGTGTCGGGCAGCACGCCGCTCAGCGACTTGATCTGGTCGCGTTGCAGCGCGAGCTGCTTCTCGAGCGGCGGCAGCGTGGCTTCCAGCGCCGCGAGCTGGGCCTCCTGCTGCGCGACGTCGAGCGTCGAGTTCTGTCCCAGCGCCTGCAGCTTGCGATAGCGCTGCAGGATGTCGGACTGCAGCGCTATCGATCGCCGCGTGGCCTCGACCTGCCCGCGCAGGCCGGCCTCGGTGATGACGGCGACCACCAGGTTCGAGCTCAGCGTCAGGTAGGTCGCCTCGACGCTCCAGCGCTGGCTGTCCTCCTGGGCCTTCAGCGATTCGACCTGGCGCCGGTTCAGTCCGAACAGATCCGGCGTGTAGGAGACGTTGACCTGCGCCGTGTGAAGGTCGAACAGGTATTCATTCGATGACAGCGGGCTAGCCAACGGTTGCGCGACCTTCTGCCGAGTCGCGCTGTAGGCCACGCCCACCGTCGGGAAGAACGCCGCCTGCTGGGCAAGGCGGTTCTCGGTGGCCACCCGCAACGCCGCCTGCGCGGACGCGACCGTCGGGTTGTTGGCCAGGCCCGCGCGAACGAGTTCGTCCAGCGCCGGCGAACGATACAGTTCCCACCAGGACTGCGGCAGGTCGGCCGGCGCCACCAGGCGGTCCGCCCGCAGACCGTCTTCGGTCGAGCCCTCGGTGAAATGCTGCGCGACCGGCAGTTCTGGACGGTGATAGTCGGGCCCGACGGCACAGCCGGCGAAGGCCAGGGGAACCAGCGCCGACAGCGCCCGGCGGATCAGGGCTTGGAAATTGAACATCGTCGTCACCGGCTGCGCCGTTGCTGGCGATCCAGCACCCGGCTCTCGAAGAAGCGTTCGATCGTGAAATAGAGCGTGGGCAGCACCAGCAAGGTCAACAGGGTCGACACGATCAGGCCGCTGACGACGACGGTGGCCACGCCGCGCTGCACGTCGGTGCCCACGCCGGTCGCCAGCGCCGCCGGCAGCATGCCGATCGAGGCGACAGTGGCCGTCATCAGTACCGGACGCAAGCGCTCCGTCGCCCCCTGCAGGATGGTCTCGGCCAGCTCCTTGCCGGTGCCGCGCACGCGCCGGAAGTTGGCGACCATGATGATGCCGTTCTGCACCGACACGCCGAACAGCGCGATGAAGCCGACCGCGGTGGCCACGTTCAGCGTCTCGCCCGTGAGCCGCAGCGCGATCAGGCCGCCGAGCGCGGCCATCGGCACGACGCCCAGCACCAGCAGCGTCTGGCGCACCTTGCCGAACTGGAAGAACAGCAGCACGGCCATCATGACGAACACGAGCCCGAGGATGAACACCAGCCGCTCCTGCGCGCGCCGCTCGTTCTCGAACTGGCCGGCCCACTCGAGGTGGTGCTGTTGCGGGTCGAACTTGACCTCGGCGTCGATGCGGCGCTGGGCCTCGGCCAGGTAGGACGTGAGATCGCGGTCGCGGTTGTCGACCCGCACCGTGATCTGGCGCTCGTTCATCTCGTGCGAGATCGTGCTCTCGCCGGTCTTGTACTGCAGCGATGCCAGCTGCGACAGGGGGATGCGCGCACCACCCGGCGCGGTCACCGTGAGCGCGCCGATCTCCTGCGCGTTGGCCTTCGCGCCGCGCGGGAAGCGCACCGTCACGTTGTAGCTGCGGTCGCCCACGTACAGGCTCGTCACCGGCGCGCCGCCGATGCCGGTCTGGATCAGCGTGGCGATGTCGGAGATCGGAATGCCGTAGCGGGCGGCGGCCTCGCGGTCGATCTTGACGACGAGCTGCGGAATGGGCGGCTCCTGGAACAGCGAGGCCGATGCGGTGCCGCGGACGGTGCGCAGGATGTCGACCACCTGCGTGCCGATGCGCCGGTTCTCCGCCAGGTCGGCACCGTAGACGCGCAGCACCAGCGGGCTGTGGGCGCCTCCGATCGCGTCGTTGACGCCGTCGATGATGGGCTGGCTGATGCCGATGTCGAAACCCGGCAGCTGCTGCAGGCGCGCGTTCAGGCGCCGCACGAACGCCGCCTTGCTCTCGTGGTCCGGCCACTGCGCATACGGCTTCAGCCCCACCGGCACCTCCATGTGCGACGGCGTCCACGGGTCGGTGCCGTCGTCGCTGCGTCCGAGCTGGGTCACCACGTACGAGATCTCGGGGAATTCATGCAGCGTGCGGCGCAGCTCGCCGGCCATCTCGCTGGCCTGGTCGAGCGACAGGCCGGTGGGCATCTGCACCTGCAGCCACAGCGCGCCTTCGTCGAGCTCCGGCAGGAACTCGCGGCCCGCGGTGACGCCGAACCCGACGACGGCCACCAGGATGCAGGCCGAAGCGATGTAGATCACGAACGGCCGCAGCAGCAGCCAGGCCAGCACGCCGCGGTAGCGCGCGGTGATCCACTCCAGCGGCCGGTTGTGGAAGATCTTGCGCGGCAGCCGCAGCGCGACGAAGGCCAGCCCCGGGATGAGCGCCAGCGACGCCAGCAGCGCGCCGAACAGCGCGTAGCCCACCGTGAAGGCCATCGGCGAGAATAGCTTGCCTTCGGCGCGCTCGAACGCGAACAGCGGGAAGTACGCCGCGACGATGATCAGCGTGGCGAAGAAGATCGGCCGGGCCACGTGGCCGGTGGTCTCGAGCACGTCGTCCTCGTTCAGTTCCTGCGTGGGCTGCTCCTCGCGCCGGCGCAGCATCGCCTCGGTGACGACGATGGCGCCGTCGACGATGATGCCGAAGTCGATGGCGCCCAGCGAGAACAGGTTGGCGGGCATGTGCGTCAGGTTCATCGCGATGAACACCGTGACGAGCGCCAATGGGATCGCGATGGCCGCGACCAGGGCACTGCGCGGGCTGCCGAGGAACAGGATCAGCACGATGCAGACGAGGCCGACGCCTTCCATCACCGTGTGGCTGACCTTCTCGACAGTCAGCTGCACGAGCTGGTCGCGATCGATGTAGGGCACGAGCTTCACGCCCATGGTAGCCAGGCGCTTCTGAAGTTCGTCGACCTTCGCGTGCACGCCTTCGAGCACCTTCGACGGATTGCCGCCCTTGAGCAGCAGCACGATGCCTTCGATGGTGTCCGGGTTGCTGTCCTTGCCGAGGATGCCTTCGCGCTCCTGGTGGCCGATCTGCAGCTTGCCGAGATCGCGCAGCAGCACCGGGCTGCCGTTGCTTTGCGATACCGCCATCGAGCCGAGGTCGTCCAGGCTGTGGGCCTGGCCGATGCCGCGCACCACGTAACTCTGCTCGCCGCGCGCGATGCGGCCGCCGCCCGCGTTCTGGCTGCCGTTGTTGATCGCGCTGACCACGTCGTCCAGCGACAGGCCGAAGTGATCGAGCTGGCGCGGGTCGAGCTCGAGCTGGAACTCGCGCGTGAATCCGCCGAAGTTGTTGACGTCGGCGATCCCGGCGACCTGACGGAACGCCGGGATCACCATCCAGCGCTGGATCTCCGACAACTCCATCAGGTTCTTGCTGTCCGACTCCAGCGTGTAGCGGTAGATCTCCCCGACCGGGCTGGAGACGGGATCGAGCCCCGGCTGGATGCCGGCGGGCAGCGTCACCTGCGCGATGCGTTCGGTGACGCGCTGGCGCGCGAAGTAGTCGTCGGTGCCGTCCTTGAAGACGAGCGTGATGAGCGACAGCGCGAACGTGCTGCTCGAGCGGATCGTGACCAGACCCGGGGTGTTGGACAGCGCGCGTTCGAGTGGCGTCGTGATCTGCTGCTCGATCTCCTCGGCCGCCAGGCCGGGCACCTGGGTGGTGACCTGCACCGTGACGTCGCTGATGTCGGGATAGGCCTCGACGGTCATGCGGGTCCACGACACGTAGCCGTAGATCACGATCAGCAGCGTCAGCACCCAGACCAGGTGGCGCCGCCGGAAGCACAGCGCGATGAACTGGTTAATCATTCAGCAGCACTCCGCCGCGCGTGACGATGCGCTCGCCGCGCCGGAGTCCGCCGACGATGCGCACCGTCTCGCCGTCCTCGCTGCCCAGCTCGACGACGCGGCGCACGAAGGTCCAGGGCGCCACTTCCACCAGCACGGTGGTGCTGTCGTTGTTCATCAGCAGCGCCGACGCCGGCACGGAGACGGCGACGCCCTGCGGCATGGCGAACACCGCGGTGGCGAACATGTTGGGCTTGAGCCGGCCGTCCGCGTTGTCGAAGACGATGCGCACCTTGGCGCGCCGGGTGTCGGGCTCGAGCACCGGGCTCACGCGCGCGACCTTGCCATGCAGCACCTGGCCGGGATACGCGGCCAGCGTCACGTCGACCGATTCGCCGGGCACGACGCTCGCCATCAACTGCTCGGGTACCTGCGCCGTGATCCAGACGCGGTCCAGGCTGGACACGGTCATCAGCGGCGCCGTCGCATCGTTGAGATACGCCCCGACCCCGACGCTCAACGCCGTCACCGTGCCGGCCGCCGGCGCGCTCACTACCAGACCGCGGGCGCGTGGATCCGCATGCGCGTTGCCGCTCAGCGTCGCCAGCCGATCGCGTGCGCGCCGGTCCTCGGCGGCCGCCTGGCGCTGGGTGCTCTCGGCGGCCTCGATGTCCTTGGTCGCGTTGGCGCCCACGCTCATCACGCCGCGCGCCCGGGCGAGCGCGCGGTTCGCCAGGTCGAGCGCGTCGGCGGCCTTGGCCGCATCGTCCTGGGCCTGGCCGAAGTCGGGCGAAGCGATGACGGCCAGCGGCTGTCCGCGCCGGACGGCGTCGCCGAGCCCGACCTTCAACTCGACCAGGCGCCCGGTGAGCGGCGCCAGGATGGCGACGACGCGCGACGGATCGGCCTCCACCATCGCCGGCACCGCCACGCCGTGCGTGCCGCCCTGCGCGCCGACCTCGGCGACGACGACGCGCTTGCGCAGCGGCGAGTCGGCCGGGATCGCGATCCGGTCGCCTTGATGGACGATCAGCGGTGCCGGTTCGGACTCCGCCGCGAACACGCTCGCGCTCAGGGCGAACAAAGCCACCAGTCCGAGCGCGGCGAGAGAGTGATTCGGGGTGGCTTTTTTCATCGTCTTGTCATCAATGTCGAACGCGATTTCGAATGCGGCGATCTCGCGCTGGCGTGGCCGGACGCGCGATCGGATACTGGATTGTGGAACCTGTACCCACTACAGAGTCAATGGCTTAAACTTTCGCCATGCTGTCTGGACACGACAGCCAAAGGACAGACGATGAAGATCGGGGAACTCGCGGCGGCGACGGGCACGCCCGTCGAGACGATCCGCTACTACGAGCGGGATGGATTGCTGCCGGCGCCGCTGCGTACCGAGGGCAACTTCCGGATCTACGACGAGACCCATCGCAGCCGCCTCACCTTCGTGCGCCATTGCCGCGCGCTGGACATGAACCTGGACGAGATCCGCGTGCTGCTGAAGTTCCGGGACGGCACGGAGGGCGACTGCGGCGAGGTCAACGCCCTGCTCGACGAACATATCGGCCACGTGCAGGAGCGGATCCGGGAATTGCGCGACCTGGACAAGGATCTGCGCGCCTTGCGCGAGCTGTGCAAGGAGGCCCAGGAGCTCAGCCAGTGCGGCATCCTCAACGGCCTTGCCGGGAGCGCGCGTGCCGAGTCGTCGCGGTCGGCCTCGCATGTCCGCCATGCCCACAAGCCACAGGCGAAGGCTCGCCCCGCAGGCACCAGGTAGGCGGCCGTCGCGGGCGCCCGCGTCGGACGCCGCACCGCCTCAGCCTTGCGCCTCCGCGTCGGCCTCTTCGTCCTTCGGCACGAACACCATCCGCGTCTTGGCGTTGAAATCCATCAGCCCGGCGTAGCGCCCCCAGGCGACCATCGTCTCGAAGGTCTTCTCGGGGTTGTCGTACGGCAGCGCGCTGGCGATGTCCTTGACGATGCGATCGGCATCGATCTCCTCGTACTCGTTGAGCAGCGCGATGATGATGTGGAAGATCCGCAGCTTGAAGACCTGCTCGGCGAAGATCTTGCGGCGCCCCTCGCGCTCCGCCGCGACGAAGCGCCGGCCCAGCTCGGTGAGCTCCACCTCGTGCTTGGGCGTGTCGACCAGGTCCAGGATCTCGGCGGCCTTGATGATGGAGATCGTCTCGCCGAACTCCTTGCCGATCTCGTCGGAGATCTCGTAGATGTTGGACGGCTCCGAGGTGTCGCTGAGGATCTCCAGCAGGCCCAGGATCTGCGCCACCGGCACGAACGGGATCGACTCCATGCGCGAGCGGGCGCGCGAGATGGCCTGGCCCGCGGCCGGCGGCGCCTCGGGCGGCAGGTCGGGCAGCGTCATCGTCGTGATCGACTCGTGGATGATGCTGACCAGGCGCTGGAACTCCGCGCTCTTGGTGTCGCGCGGATACGGCAGCGGGTTCTCGAGCACCAGGCCCAGCCGGCCCGGGCGCGGGAACACGACGACGATGCGCGTGGCCATCTCCACGGCTTCCTCGATGTTGTGCGTGACCATGAAGATGGAGCTGAGCCCGTTCTCCTTGGAGCGCCACAGGCTGATCAGTTCCTGGCGCAGGTTCTCCGCCGTCAGGACGTCGAGCGCGCTGAACGCCTCGTCTAGGCACAGCAGCTTGGGCTGCGACACCAGCGCGCGCGCGATGCCCACGCGCTGGCGCATGCCGCCCGAGAGCTCGCGCGGGTAGGCGGCGTGGTAGTTGCCCAGGCCGATGAGCTCGATCGCGTGGTCGATGGCGGTGACCCGGTCGGCGCGGCTCATCCGGCGCGACATCAGGCCGACGGCGACGTTCTGCTCCACCGTCAGCCAGGGATACAGCGCGAAGGTCTGGAACACGATGGAGACGTCGGCGTTCACGCCGGCCAGCATCTTGCCATTGGCCAGCGCGCGGCCAGAGGTCGGCTCGACCAGCCCCGTCAGGCAGCGCAGGATCGTCGACTTGCCCGACCCCGACTGGCCCAGCAAGGCCAGCAGTTCGCCCTGGCGCACGGCCAGGTCGATGTTCTCGAGCACCTTCAGCTCGTGCCCGCCCGCCGTCTTGTAGGACTTGGTGACGGCGCAGAGCTCGGCGACGGCGGGCGCGGCGTTGGTTTCGGTGGCAGTGGTCATGGGCAGTCCAGGCGGTCAATCCAGGCGGAAGCGGCGCTCGGCGAACGCGTACAGGCGGCGCCAGATGAACTTGTTCATCAGCACGACGAAGATCGACATCACCGCGATGCTGGCGATGATGAGGGGCGTCTCGCCGGTCTTGGTCACTTCGGCGATGTAGGCGCCCAGGCCGTCGGCCTTCAGCGTCGTGTTGCCCCAGGTCGCGAGCTCGGCCACGATGCTGGCGTTCCACGCGCCGCCGGCCGCGGTACAGGCCCCGGTGACCCAGAACGGGAAGATCGCCGGCAGGATCAACGTACGCCACAGGTTCCAGTTGCGCAAGCCGTAGACCGTGGCGGCTTCCTTCAGGTCGTTCGGGATCGCCATGGCCCCGGCGACCACGTTGAACAGGATGTACCACTGGGTACCCATCGCGATCAGCAGGATGCTGCCCCAGTTGATCGAGATGTTGGCGGCGACGAACCAGCCGACGACCAGCGGGAACGTCATGTTGACCGGAAACGACGCGCCGATCTGGGCCAGCGGCTGGGCGAAGCGGGCCACGCGCGGCTGGAAGCCGATCCAGACGCCGACCGGGGTCCAGACGAGGGTGGCCAGCACCGTCATCGCCACGACGCGCAGCATCGTCAGGAAGCCCAGCCGGCCGATATGCCCGAACAGCGCCCACGACAGCGCCCCGCGCAATTCCTCGGCCGCGGCGACGACGCCGGTCAGGACTTCGTAGGCCAGCCAGAGCAGCAGCACGGCGACGACGGCGCGCCACACGTGGTCGCCGCGCACGACCTTCAGCTGCGCCAGCCGCCGCGCCTGCCGGCGGCCGAGACGGGAGCCCCGGATCATCAGCGGCTGGAAGACGTGTTCTCCCAGCCACGTGAAGACGTAGGCGCCGCGCAGCAGGTTGTAGACCCACGAGGTCGCGGGCGTCTGCGACCCGGTCAACTCGATCTTGAACTTGTCCGCCCAGGCCAGCAGCGGTCGCCAGACGAGCTGGTCGCTGACGAGGATCAGCACGATCATGGCGACCACGGCCCACAGCGCCGCGTTGTTGTCGCCGTGCTGGATCGCCTGGGCCATGTAGGAACCCAGGCCCGGCAGCTTGATGTCGCGGTTCATCACGGTGATGGCTTCGCTCTGCGCGACGAAGAACCAGCCGCCGCCGAACGACATCATCGAATTCCAGATCAGGCTGTGCGCCGACGCGGGCAGTTCCACCGTGGTGAAGCGCTGCCAGCGATTCAGGCCGTAGGTGGTCGCCGCCTCCTGCATGTCGGTGGGAATGGTGACCATCGAGTGGTAGAACCCGAACGCCATGTTCCAGACCTGGCCGGTGAAGATCGCGAAGATCGCCGCGCACTCCACGCCCATCAGGCTGCCCGGGAACAACGCCATGAAGCCGGTCACCGTCGCGGACAGGAAGCCGAGCACGGGCACGGACTGCAGCACGTCGAGCGCCGGCAGGATCAGCAGCCGCGCCCGCGCGTTCTTGGCCGCCAGGTAGCCGGTGCCGATGGCGAAGATCAGCGAGAACGCGAACGCGATCCACATGCGCAGCAGCGTGCGCCCGGCGTAGTACGGGATCTGCCAGACGCTGGCGTCGAGCACCGGCTGCGTCGACGCATCGAAATGCACCAGCATGCCCTTGCCGAAGTGCAGCGCGCTCCAGAAGACCGTCAGCAAGGCCAGCATCACGACGGCGTCCACCCACGTGAAGGCACGCCGCGACTCGGTGACCTGGAGCTGGGGGGCGGTGCTGCTCTGCATGGCGGCTACGCTAACAGACGCCGGGGGCAACGACGTCACGAAAACGCAAGGTTCGCAGGCTCACGGAGATCCGTCGTGCCTCGTTGCGACCGCCCGACACCCTGCGACCGCAATTCAGGTTCCTGGCGTCCTGCCGGCCGCCGCCCGCGCGTTGCGCGCAGAATCGTGCGACGACCGGTGCCGGAGGGCCCGGCTGAGGGACGCGCCAAAGTCGCCGTCCACCGCGCTGAACGACGATAGAGACAACGGATGAAATTGCTGTCAAGACTGCCCCTGCGGGCATTGCTCACGCTGCCCTACGTGGCACTGGTCCTGGGTACGGCGATCGTCATCGGCATCCTGTCGTATGCGGCCGGTCGCGATGCGGTCGACAACCTGTCGGGGCAGTTGCTGACCGAAACCGTGCACCGCATCGAGCAGGCCGTCGAGGGCCATGTGGCGGGCTCCGAGGCGGTGCTGGAAGTCGCGTTCCCCAAGGGCATCGCGGCGCCCGACTCCATCGCCGACGAGCTGCCGACGCTGCGCACCCGCTTCTGGCTCGCGACCTCGGTGCACCGCGATCCGAACAACTACGCCTACTACGGCGACCGCCAGGGCCGCTTCATCGGCTTGTGGCGCTCTTCGGAGTCCGACGCCGAACTGCGCCTGCGCGCCGCGGGCGAAGGGCCGCGCAGCCTCTTCCACTACAGCGGCATCGCGGGCGAGCTGGGGGCGCCGGACGTGGAGCAGCGGATATTCGATCCGCGCGAACGCCCCTGGTACAAGGCCGGCGCGGCAAACCCGCTGCAGACCTGGACGTCGATCTACATCGATTTCAAGCTGCGCGAACTGGTCGCCACGCGCGCGCGCCGGGTCAACGCCAGCAACGGGGCGTTCGAAGGCGTCGTCGCCACGGACCTCTCGCTGCGCCAGGTCACCTCGTTCCTGCAAAAGCTCACGCTCAGCACCAACGGCGTGGCGATGGTGCTCGAGAAGGACGGCAACCTGATCGGCGTCTCGCGCGGCGCGCACATGCAGACGATGCCGGACGGCGCCAACGTCCGCCTCAACGCGGCGCAAAGCCCCGATCCGCTGGTGGCGGCGACGTATGCGGCCGTGCGCGGGCTGGCCGACGCGGCCGCCGATGCGCATCCGCACACGACGGCCTTCTCCGCGGCCGACGGCTCGACCGTGCAGGTCGGCTACGCCCGGCTGACCGACGACGCCGGTCTGGACTGGCTCATCATGGTGGCGGTGCCGCGGCAGGACTTCCTGCACGGCATCATCGACAACTTCCGGCGCACCGTGCTGCTGGCCGCGTTCGCGGCGGTGGTCGTGATGCTGACCGGCATGCTCGTGCTGTCGACGGTCACGAAGGAATTGCGCCAGCTCGCGGCCGCGGCGCGCGGGGTCGGCCAGGGCAACACGAGGGCGCTCGCGGAGTCGACACGCAAGGACGAACTCGGCGACCTGGCGCGCAGCTTCTCCGAGATGCACAAGCGCCTGCTGACCGATCCGTTGACGGGACTGGCGAACCGCGACGCGCTGATACGCTGCGTCGAAGACCGCATCGTGCAGCAGCGCCGCCGCGGCGATCCGCGGCCCTTCGTGGTTCTGTTCATCGACATCAACCACTTCAAGCGGGTCAACGACGAGTTCGGCCACGACATCGGCGACGCCGTGCTGCAGGAACTCGCGCAACGCCTGGCGGCCGCGGTCCGCGCCAACGACCTGGTCGCCCGCTTCGCCGGCGACGAGTTCCTCGTCATGCTGGACTCGGTGGATCGACGCGACGACGCCGAGCGGGTCTGCGCGAATCTCGAGGAACTGCTCGGGCAACCGCTGCAGGCCCTGGCCGGCGGCGGGCGCCCGCCGCGGGAACTCGGTGCCGCGATCGGGTATGCCATCTATCCGGAAGACGGACAGGACGTGGACACGCTGGTGCGCCACGCCGACCAGCGGATGTACCTGCGCAAGCGCGTGGGCTGATCAGGCCTGCGTGTACGCGGTCTTCACGACCGTGTAGAACTCGGCGGCGTAGCGCCCCTGCTCGCGCGGCCCGTAGCTGGAGCCCTTGCGCCCGCCGAACGGCACGTGATAGTCGACCCCCGCGGTGGGCACGTTGACCATGACCATGCCGGCCTGCGCGTGGCGCTTGAAATGCGTGGCGTACTTCAGCGACGTCGTCGCGATGCCGGCCGCGAGACCGAACGGCGTGTCGTTGGCCTGGGCCAGCGCCTCTTCGTAGTCGCGCACGCGAGCGACGCTGACGACGGGGCCGAACACCTCCTCGCGGTTGATGCGCATCTGCGGCGTCGATTCGGTGATGAGCGCCGGACGCATGTAGAAGCCGGCCTTGCCGTCCGGATTGCGTTCGATGGCCTCGCCGCCGAACGCGATCTTCGCGCCTTCGTCGCGGGCGATCCGGACGTAGTCCAGGTCCTGCGTCAGCTGGCTGCGGTCGACCACCGGGCCGATGTCGGTGCCGGCCTTGCGCGCGTCGTCGACCTTGAGCGCGCGCAGCTTCTCGACGACGCCTTCGACGAAGCGATCATGGATGCCTTCGGTGACGATCACGCGCGACGAGGCCGTGCAGCGCTGGCCCGTCGAGAAGAAGCCACTCTGCACCGCGCAATTGATCGCGACGCCCAGGTCGGCGTCGTCGAGCACGATCATCGGATTCTTGCCGCCCATCTCCAGCTGGAACTTGGCCATGCGCGCGACGCAGGCCTGCGCCACGCGTCGGCCGGTGGCCACCGAACCGGTGAACGTGATGGCGTCGACGCGCGCGTCCTCGAGCAGCGTCGCGCCCACCTCCGAGCCCTTGCCCATCACGAGATTGAACACGCCTTGCGGCAGGCCGCTGCGCGACAGGATCTCCGCCAGCGCCCACACCGACCCGGGCACGAGATCGGCCGGCTTGACGACCACGCAGTTGCCGTAGGCCAGTGCCGGAGCGATCTTCCATGCCGGAATCGCGATCGGGAAATTCCACGGCGTGATGATGCCGACGATGCCGACCGGCTCGCGCGTGAGCTCGACGCCGACGTTGGGCCGCACCGACGGCATCGCCTCGCCGCCGGGTCGCAGCGCTTCGCCGGCGAAGAACTTGAAGATGTTGCCCGCACGCTGGACCTCGCCGATCGCCTCGGGCAGCGTCTTGCCTTCTTCGCGCGCCAGCAGGTTCCCGAGCTCGGCGCGCCGCGCCAGGATCTCGGTGCCCACCACGTCGAGGATGTCGAAGCGCTGCTGCGGCGTGCTCAGGCTCCAGGCGGGAAAGGCCCGCTGCGCGGCGTCGATGGCCGCGCGTGTCTGGTCCGCATCGCCCTGGGCGTATTCACCCACCAGATCGCTGGTGTCGGACGGGTTGACGTTGCTGGAGGCGCGGACACCGTCGACCCACTCGCCGGCAATGAAGTTCTTGAACATGTATTTGTCTTTCGAGGCGCCGCTCGCGGCGGGCCGGGTTGCGTGATGCCGCCGCCAGGCGACTTGCTGGAGTCGATAGTGCCATGAATTGGCCATCGGCCCCTAAGTCATCGTACAACTACAATGCAAAGCCAAGCAAGCAGAATCCCATCTTCGCCGGGCTGCGCTCGATCTCCTCGAAAACACTTGGTTGAAATCCGACGCTCGATGACGGATAGTTCGCCCAAGTCATCGTACAACTAGAAGCCCTCGGTTCCATCGCGCGCGCCCAGCCCTCAGCCTTCCGGAGTCCCCATGTCGAGTACGTCCACGCCCGTCGTCACCTCGCTCGCCGTCATCCCGGTGGCCGGGCGCGACAGCATGCTGTTGAACCTGAGCGGCGCGCACGGCCCGTTCTTCACGCGCAACCTTCTTCTCCTGACCGACTCGGCCGGCCGCACCGGCGTGGGCGAAGTCCCTGGCGGCGAGAAGATCCGCCAGACCCTGGAGGATGCCCGCCCGCTCGTCGTCGGCCAGGCGATCGGCGCCCACCAGGGCCTGCTCACCCGGATCCAGCAGCAGTTCGCCGACCGCGATGCCGGTGGCCGCGGCCTGCAGACCTTCGACTTGCGCACCACGATCCATGCGGTCACGGCGATCGAATCGGCCCTGCTGGACCTGCTGGGGCAGCACCTCGATGTCCCGGTCGCGGCACTGCTCGGGGAAGGCCAGCAGCGCGACGCCGTCGAGATGCTGGGCTATCTCTTCTACGTGGGCGACCGGAACAAGACCGATCTGGCGTACGCGCGCGACCCCGGCGCGGACAACGACTGGTTCCGCCTGCGCCACGAGAAGGCGATGACGCCGGAGTCCATCGTGCGTCTCGCCGAGGCCGCGCGCGAGCGCTACGGTTTCGACGACTTCAAGCTCAAGGGCGGCGTGCTGCGCGGGGAAGAAGAGATCGAGGCGATCACCGCGTTGCACGAGCGCTTCCCGCAGGCGCGCGTCACGCTCGATCCGAACGGCGGCTGGCGGCTGAAGGACGCGATCCGCCTGATGAAGGACATGCGCGGCGTGGTCGCCTACGCCGAAGATCCCTGCGGCGCCGAGGACGGGTTCTCGGGGCGCGAGGTGATGGCCGAATTCCGCCGCGCCACCGGCCTGCCCGTCGCCACCAACATGATCGCCACCGACTGGCGCCAGATGAGCCACGCCCTGGCGCTGCAGGCGGTCGACATCCCGCTGGCCGACCCGCACTTCTGGACGATGGCCGGCTCCGTCCGTGTGGCGCAGACCTGCCGCGACTGGGGCCTCACCTGGGGATCGCATTCGAACAACCATTTCGATGTGTCGCTGGCCATGTTCACGCACGTCGGCGCGGCGGCCCCGGGCCGCGTGACGGCCATCGACACGCACTGGATCTGGCAGGACGGACAGCGCCTCACCAAGGAGCCGCTGCAGATCGTCGGCGGCAAGGTGCAGGTGCCGAAGAAGCCGGGGCTGGGCATCGAGCTCGACATGGGCGAGGTCGAGAAGGCGCACCAGCTGTATCGGCAGCACGGGCTCGGCGCGCGCGACGACGCGATGGCGATGCAGTCCCTGATTCCGGGATGGACCTTCGATCCCAAGAGGCCGGCGCTCGATCGTTGATCGATCATCCACCGAGCCGGATTCGATCGCGAAACTCCAGGTACGCCGCCAGCACCGCCGCGGGCGCCTCGACCTGCGGGTAGTGGCCGATGCGCTCCAGCAGCGTGATGTCCGCCGCCGGCACCAGTTCCCGATAGCGTGCCGCCATGTGGGCGCCGGAGATCGGATCGGCCGCGCCGTCTATGAGTTTCAACGGCAGCCGCGCGGACTGCAGCGCGCCGACCCAGCGGGCCCGATGCACCCGGCGTTCGACCATGTAGCGAATGAGCTTGTGCATGACGGCGGTGCCGTCGTGCGTCGTCATCAGCGACCAGAACGTGTCGATCAGCGCGTCGTCGGGCGGCGTGTCCGGGCCGAAGATCCGGCGCATCGTGCGCGCGATCGAATCGCGGCTCGCCAGCTTGCCCACCAGCGGGCCCAGCGGCGACAGCAGCAGGCGCTGGATCAACGCCGGCCGATGCGTCTCCGGAAACAGGCCGCCATTGAGCAACGCGACGCTGCGCAGGCGCGGGCGCTCGCCCGCCTCGGACTGCCGGGCCAGCAGTTCCTGGGCCACGGTGTCGCCGTAGTCGTGGGCCAGGACGTCGTACGCCGCCACGCCCTCGCCCGCGAGAAAGTGCTCGCAGAGATCGGCCTGGTCCATCAGCGAATAGGCGTAGCGCGCCGGCTTGTCGGAGAGCCCGAACCCGATCATGTCCAGCGTGAAGAGGCTGAAGCGCTGCGCCAGCGGTTCCCACAACGCCTCCCAGTCCCACGAGGCCGTCGGGAACCCGTGGATCAGCAGCAAGGCGGGCGCGTCGTCGCGACCGCCCCTGCGCGTGAAGATCGCATGGCCTCGCCAGGAGATATGGCGGCCGGATGCGGCCCATTGATCGAGCGAAATCGTCATGCAGCATCCGGCGCGATGGAGATGGGCCAGCTTAACCCGTGCCGCTCCCTCGCCCCTGGCGGCGATAACATGGCGCGCTGCGTCCCGTCGCGTTCCCTGCGACCATCACCGGATGGAGAGTTCATGTCCGCGTTTCGAGATCGTCTGGCGAGCCTTGCTCCGATCGTCATCGCCGCATGCCTGGCCGCCCTCGGGGCCTTGAGCATAGTGAGCTCCGACTTCGCGTTCCAGTGGCAACCAGTGCCCGCCGACGTGCCGGCCAGGCAGGGGCTGGCCATCGCGGTCGGGCTGCTGGAACTGCTGGCAGGCGTGCTCATCGCGCCCGCGCGAACGCGCCGGATCGGCCTCGGGATGGCCGCGCTGGTGCTCGTCGGATGGACGGTGCTGCACGTCGCGCCGGTCGCGCGCCGTCCGGGTTCGCTCGTCGACTGGCTGGGCCTCGCCGAATCCGCGGCCATGGCCTGCGCCGTGCTGTCGTTCGCGGTGGCCTCGGGCGCCAGGGCCGGCAACGCCGTCGAACGCGTCGGCATGATCGTGTTCGGCTTGTCGGCGATCGTGTTCGGTGCCTCGCATTTCGTCTACGTGGACTTCACGGCATCGATGATTCCGGCGTGGCTGCCGCAGCGCGTCCCGCTGGCCTACCTCACCGGCGCGGGGCATGCGCTCGCCGGCGTCGCCATCTCGCTGGGCATCCTGCGCGCGCTGGCCGCCGGCCTCGAGGCGCTGATGATGCTGTCATTCGTCGTGCTCGTGCACGTGCCGCGCGTGTGCGCCCATCCCGGCAGCCGGATGGAGTGGACGATGCTGCTGGTGGCGGCGATGCTGAGTGCGTCGGCGGCGCTCATCTCGGTGATGGCGCGGCGGCGAGCCGGCTGACCTGTCGCGAATCAATCGGGAGACCGCCTTGCGCACGACCGTCGTCAACACGCTCATCGGCATCGCGCTCGCTGCCGTTTCCGCGCTTGCGTTCGACGCCGAGGTCTTCATGCCTGCGCCCGCGCTCGATTGACGAGCCGTCGTACGTGCCTTCGCCGTGGCTGCCTGAACCTCCTCAGCCTTCTTCGGCGACGCGCAAGCCATCGCGGCCGCCGTGCTTGGCCCGATAGAGCGCGCGATCCGCCCGCACCATCAGCTCCTTCGCACCGAGGTCGGCCGAGCCGTCCAGGTACGCCAGGCCCATGCTGGCCGTCACCGCCAGCGCCTGGTCGCCGACGTCCATCGGCACCCGGATGGCCTGCAGCAGCTTCGTGGCCACGCCGACGGCCTCCCCGCTCGCGGCCAGGTCGTCGAGGATGACGACGAACTCGTCGCCGGACAGGCGCGCCGCGACGTCCGTGGCGCGCAGGCTCGCTTGCAGCCGCGACGCGAACTCCCTGAGCACCGCGTCGCCGGCGCCGTGGCCGTGGGTGTCGTTGATGGACTTGAAGTGGTCGATGTCCAGGAAGATCAGCGCCAGCGGTCGCCGCGCGCGCCGATGGCGTGCCAGCGCCTGCTCCAGCAGTTCGTCGAACTGGCGCCGGTTCGCGAGGCCCGTGAGCGTGTCGACGCGCGCCAGGCGCTGCAACTGCTGCTCCACGGCCTTCAACGCCGTCACGTCGGTGCTGAGCGTGAAGATGCCGTGCACCTGGCCGTCGTCGCGCAGGTCGGGGATGTACACCGTGTGCAGGTGGCGCGGGCCTGCCAGCGTGCGCGAGACCAGGTCGAATTCGACGCGCAGGCCGCCGAGCGCGCTGCGCAGGTGCTCGCGCCGCGCCGCGTAGTGCTCCGGGCCCACCACGTCGGCGAGCGGCTGGTCGATCGCGTCGGCCGGGTCGATGCCCAGCCAGTCGCGGAACGTGGCGTTCAGGAAGCGCAGCTTCTCGTGCGCGTCGACGTAGGTGATCAGCACCGGCAGGTTGTCGGTGACGGCGCGCAGCTGGCGTTCGCTCGCCTCGATGCGCTCGCGCGCGTGCTGTTGCTCGGTGCGATCCGTCACCAGGCCGTAGATGCCGGTGACGCGGCCGCTCTCGTCGCGATCGGGCACGTAGTGCACCTGCAGGTAGTCGGTGGCGCCCGGGACGGTGTTCTTCAGGTCGAACACGACATCGGCGCCCGCCAGCGCTTCGTCCATGTAGCGGCGCACGCCCTCGAAGACCCGCTCGCCGAACACCTCGGCCACGGTCTTGCCGACCGGCGGCTCCGCCAGCCCGAACCAGCTGCAGTAGTTGGCGTTGGTGAAGGTGTAGCGGTAGTCGCGGTCGATGCGCGAGATCAGCCCGGGCATGTTGTCGGTGACGGCCTTGAGCCGCGCCTGCGCCTGCCTGCGCTGGGTGATGTCGTGCAGGTTGAGGTGCGTCTGCCATTGGCCGCTCGCGTCGAGATAGCGCGCGACGTGGCACTCGACGTGCAGCGCACCGCCATCGGCCCGCGGCAGGGTCACTTCCGTCGTCGCCGGCTGCGCGCCGTCGGCGATCAGCGCCGCGACGCTGCGGGCGTCGCGCTGCAGCACGCTGCGCGCGTCGCGGCCGACGAGGTCGTGCTCCGCGAGACCCAGCATCGCCGCGGACGCCGCGTTGGCGGCCACCAGCGTGCCGTGCTCGTCGATCACGAGAATGCCGTCGGGCGAATTCTGCAGGAAGGCCGCGAACTGGCGCCGGCTGGACTGCAGCGCCGTGCCCATGCCGCAGATCAGCAGGCTGGTGCAGCCCTGCGCCGTGATGTAGCTCCAGAGCGCCAGCGCGCCGGCATGGGCGTCGTGGGCGGCGAACGGGCCGAAGCCGCGCGCGGTGCCCCAGGCCGCCGCCATCGACAGGATCAGCACGCCGATGGACGACGCGAGGACGCCGCCGCGCAGCGCCAGCAACGCAAGCACGAAGAACGGCAGCGCCAGCAACGGGAACACGAGCGCGGAATCCTTGTCGGGCCAGGCCGAGAAGACGGCCAGGCCGCAGGCCAGCACGATGGCCTGCAGGACCAGGTTGCCGGCGCCGTCCCGACCGCGAAACGCCTGCGCCGCGCCATGGCGGCTCCAGGCGATCAACGGCACGCCGGCGAGCAGCGCGCCCACCGCATCGCCCACCATCCAGCTGAGCCAGGCCTGGCCGACATGCGCGACATCGGGCGCTCCGGCCACGCGCAGCCACACGACGCCGTTGAGCGACGTGACGACCATGCCCAGCGCCACCGCGGCCACGAAGGTCGACACGTCGCGCCGGCGCAGCAGGCGGTCGTCGAAGCCCCAGTGCCGCAGCAGCAGCGCCGCCAGCGCCGTGCCCGCCGTGTTGCCCGCGCCCACCAGCAGCGCGAGCCACAACGGGCCGCCAAGGGACGCATTGGCGGCCACGGCCGCGGCGCAGACCGCGAAGGCCATCGCCGGGCCCCAGCGCCGGAACGCCGCCACCGCGATGCCGGTGGGCAGCCACACCAGCGAGATGTGGGTGCCGACATAGGGGATGAGCAAGCCGAGACGGGCCGCGAAGTAGTAGCCCGCTGCGACCGCAAGCAGGCGCAGGCCGATCACCGGCGCGGACAGCGGCGGTGCGGGCGCAGGCGTTCCGGCCAACGGCGGGGTCAGGCGGGCGGAGCCGCCGTCCGAACTGTCCATGTGTCTCGCAAACCGCGGCGCCCGGGTCATCCGCCCGGTGTCGCACGCGTCGATACCCTCCAGGCGTCGATGGTAGCGCTGCCGGATGACCGTGTCGTACCGTGAACAGGGGGCTTGCGCGCGCTATCCGGCCGCGGGCGCGGGCGCGAAGACGACGTCGGCCGCCAGCCCGGCACCGCTGCGCGGCGTCCGCAGCACGACCTGCGCGCCGAGCGCCGCCGCGAACTCCCTGACGATGGACAGCCCCAGGCCGCAGCCGTCGGAGTCGCTGTCGTCGATGCGGTAGAAGCGCTGGAACACGCGCTCGCGCTCGTCCTCGGGAATGCCCGGCCCGTTGTCCTCAACGGTCAGCGTGACGGCGGTCGGCCCCACCGCGATCCGCGTGGTGACGATGCCGCCGGCCGGCGTGTAGCGGATCGCGTTGTCCACGAGGTTCATCACGATCTCGCGCAGGGTCACCGCATGTCCGCGCACGAGGATGTCGGAGGCGCTGGCTTCGAAACCGAGGTCGATGCGCTTGCTCTGCGCGCGTCCGGCCATGTCTTCCAGCACGCGCCGCACCACGTCGTCGAGACGCCCCTGCTCGCCGTGCAGCTCGCCCGGCCCGTGCACCTGCGCGCTGGACAGCGTCAGCAACTGGTTGACCAGCCGGACAGACTGCTGCACCGTCTGCCGGATCGCGGACAGCGACTCGGAGCGGCCCGCCGCATCCGACGCCCGCACCGCGTAGCTCACCTGCGTGGTCAGCAGCGTCAACGGGGTGCGCAACTGGTGCGCGGCGTTCTGGATGAACGACTGCTGCACGCTCGTGTGGTGCTCGAGCCGCATCGCGTACTCATTGATCGCATCCACCAGCGGGCTCAGTTCCACCGGGACGGCCTCGATCTCGAGCGCATGCAGCGAGCCGGGACGGCGTGCGAGCACGGCGTCGCGCAGTCGCAGCAGCGGCTTGAGGCAGTTGCGCAGGCCCAGCCAGACGAGCAGCGCCACCAGCGCCAGGGTCGTCAGTTGCTGCACCATCGCCTGCATCCACAGGCTCCTGGCCAGCGCCGAGCGGCCCTGCAGCGTCTGCGCGATCTGCACGCGAACCGGCTGGATGCCCGTCTCGGTCAGCACCGGCTGCAGGTAGACGACGGCCCGCACCGCCTGCGCGCGGACCACGGCGTCGAAGAATTGCGCGGTCTCGGGCTGCAGACGGGCATCCGACAGGTGGAACTCCGGGTAGCCGGTGACGGTGCGTCCGTCGCTCGTGACGACGCGGTAGTAGACGTGGTCGATGTCGCTCGACTGGAACAGCTCGAGCGCCGCGGGCGGGATCGGATCCTGGATGCTGCCGTCCTCGAAACGCAGCTGCTCCGCGACGATGCGGGCCGAGCCGAGCAGCAGGCGATCCTGCACGACGGCGGCGGTCGCCTCGGCGTTCTGGCGGCTGACCACGCCGTCGAAGACGACCGCGCCGGCCAGCGGCAGCATCACCCAGGCGAGCAGGCGTGCGCGCAGGCTATGCGCCATGGTGCACCTGCCGCAGCAGATAGCCCAGGCCGCGCAGCGTGACGATGGTCGCGTCGCTGCCTTCGAGCTTCTTGCGCAGGCGATGCACGTAGATCTCGATCGCATCGGCCGACACGCCGTCCTCGACCGAAGGCAGGCTCTGGCCCAGCACCGACTTCGACACCGTGGACCCCGCCTTCAGGATCAGCACCTCCAGCACGGTGCGTTCGCGCGGCGTCAACGTGAGCGGCCTGCCCGCCAGCGTGAACTCGCGGCTGCCGCCCAGGTAGACGAGATCGCCGCACGCGATCTGCGGATTGGATACATGCGCCGACCGCCGCAGCAGCACGCGGATGCGCGCCTCCAGCTCCTCGACGTCGAACGGCTTGGCGACGTAGTCGTCGGCGCCGTGATCGAGCTCGGTGACCCGGCTGCGCGTCGTGTTGTCGGCGGTGAGCACCAGCACGGGCGTCGCGTTGCCGCGTTCGCGTAGCCGTCGCAGCACCTCGTGGCCACCGAGCTTGGGCAGCGCCAGGTCCAGCAGCACCAGGTCGTAGGCCTCGGTGCGCAGCACGAAGTCGGCATCGGCGCCGTTCTCGACGCAGTCCACCGCATACAGCTGCTTGCGCAAGGTGCGCGACAGCCAGTCGGCCAGCACCTTGTTGTCTTCGACGAGCAGGATTCGCATGGCAGTCGCCGCCGTTCAGCTTCTCAGCGCGCGGCCAGGGCGAACTCGGTGGTGTAGGTGCGCGACAGGTCGATCGGCTTGCCGACCACCGTGCGCTCGGCCACGCGCATCACGCGCAGCACGTTGGCCGGCCCGCCGGCCGGCATCACGCCGTCGGTGGTGAACATCGCCTTGCTCTGTTGCAGCGTGCTCACGTACAGCGCGCGGTCGCCCGCCATGTAGTCCGGCGGCAGCCGGGCCGCGATGTCCTGCGCGCTGTGCGTGTCGATGTAGCGCAAGGCCTTGACCAGCGCGTTGACCAGGCGCTGCACTTCGTCGCGGTGGGTGCTGATCCAGGGCGCCGACAGGTACAGGCACGCCGCCGGATAGACGCCGCCCAGTTCGGCCGCCGCCCGCGCCGGCGTGCGCAGGTCCACGAGCAGGCGCGCGTCGCCGGACTTGAGCAGGCGCGACAGCGTGGGCTCGGTCGTCATCCCCGCGTCGATGCGGCCCTCGCGCAAGGCGGCGGCGAAGGCGTCGCCCGAGCCGACGCCGGAGATCGTCATCTCGCCCTTCTTCACGCCGTGTTCCGCCGCGAGGTACTGCATCAGCAGGTGCGTCGACGAACCCAGCCCGGTCACGCCCAGCGCATGGCCGCGGAAGTCGGCGGGCGTCTTCATGGCATCGGCCTGGCGCGCGGCGACCACCACGGCCTCGCCCGGCGCCTGGCTGAACTGCACCACGGCCTGCACGAACTTGCCCTTGGCCTGCAGGTCGATCGTGTGGTCGTAGAAGCCGATGACGCCCTGCACGCTGCCGGTGAGCAGCCCGTCCTCGGCGTGGCCGCCGGAGGTGTCGCTGAGCACCTGCACGTCCAGCCCCTGCTCCCTGAAGTAGCCGAGACGATCGGCGAGCGCGGCCGGCAGGTAGATCTGCTTCTCGATGCCGCCCACCATCAACTGGATGGGCGCGGCGCGCGCCGCGCCCGCGCACGCGAGCGCCAGCACGCCCGTGGTCAGCGCGCGCGCCAGCATCGATCGCATCGGGGAGTCGTTGTCTCTCATGGCTTGCTGCCAATCGTTTTTCTGGGTTCGTATCCCTCTCGAATACTAGGGTTCGGCGACGCCGCGCGCCAGGGTCTTCGCGGCGGCCGTTGTTTGAGGCTCTACAGGTTTTCCCTCAGCCAACTCCGCTGAAAGCTAATGGAAGGGTAAGCACTCGTAGCCTCGGCGGCTGACGGGTGGACGCCATGACGTCCGAGCCCGCAACAACGGAGACAGATCCCATGAAATTCGCATTTTCGCGCCGCGCGGCGCTGCTCGCGGCAGCCGCCGCACTGGCCGCATCCGCCTCGACGGGTGCACTCGCACAGGTCGCCGGCCCCATCGTCATCAAGTTCAGCCACGTCGTCGCGCCAGACACCCCCAAGGGCAACGGCGCGCAACGCTTCAAGGAACTCGCCGAGGAACGCACCAAGGGACGCGTGAAGGTGGAGGTGTATCCCAACAGCCAGCTGTACAAGGACAAGGAAGAAATGGAGGCGCTGCAGCTCGGCTCGGTGCAGATGCTCGCCCCGTCGCTGGCCAAGTTCGGCCCGCTGGGCGTCAAGGAGTTCGAGGTCTTCGACCTGCCGTACATCTTCAAGGACCAGGCCGCCTTCCGCGCCGTCACCGAAGGTCCCGTCGGCGCCGACCTGTTCCGCAAGCTGGAGCCCAAGGGCATCAAGGGGCTCGCGTACTGGGACAACGGCTTCCACATCATGAGCGCGAACCGGCCGCTGCACAACGTGGCCGACTTCAAGGGCCTGAAGATGCGCATCCAGAGCTCGAAGGTGCTCGATGCGCAGATGCGCGCGCTCGGCGCGATCCCGCAGGTGATGGCGTTCTCGGAGCTGTACCAGGGCCTGCAATCCGGCGTCGTCGACGGCACCGAAGGCGTGCCGTCGAACTTCTACACCCAGAAGATCTACGAGGTGCAGAAGCACATGACGCTGTCGTACCACGGCCACCTCGCCTACGCCGTGATCGTCAACAAGAAGTTCTGGGACGGCCTGCCGCCGGACATCCGGACGATCCTCGAAGGTTGTGTCAAGGACGCCACGATCTACGCCGACGCGCTGGCTTCGACCGAGAACGCGATGGCGCTCGACAAGATCAAGGCCAGCGGCAAGACCACCGTCTACACGCCCACCGCGGCCGAGACCAACGAGTGGAAGAAGGCGCTGATGCCTGTCCACCAGGAGATGGCATCGCGCGTCGGCCAACCCACGATCGACGCCGTCTACAAGGCCGCGGGCTTCGTGGCCCCCAAGTGATTTCAAGCATCTGGATCCACATGCCAGACAACACCGAGCCCCCGGCGTGGGGCGACAACCACTGGAGACATGACATGAAGAAGTTTGCAATGCGCGCCAGCGCGCTGGCCGTGCTGGCACTGTGCCAACCCGTGTTCGCGGGCGAGATCGACGACCTGAAGGCCGAGATCGCCGCGCAGAAGGCGGCCGAGGCGGCGCAGCAGGCGCGCCTCGACGCGCTGGAGCAACGCCTCAACGCGGTGACGGCCGCGGCCGCGAAGCCGGCCCCGGCGACCTCGCCGGCGATGGCCACCGACCAGAACGGCGGCAAGATCGACCCCAACGCCAACGGCGTCTCGTTGTACAGCAACAGCAACACCAGTCTGCACATCTACGGCTTGGTCGAGGCAACCGGCAGCCACGCGAACCACCAGACCGCCGGCGGCGGCTCGGTCACCGGCGCCCAGGTGTCCTGGTTCAGCGGCAACCGCCTGGGCTTCGACGCCGACCACGCACTGGCCGTCGGCCAGCAGATCGGCCTGCCCGACCTGAAGGTGATCGCCAAGCTCGAGACCGAGTTCGAGCTGCCCACCGGGGACATGGACACCGGCAACGTGTTCTTCAATCGCGATGCGTGGATGGGCTTCTACGCCAAGGACCTGGGCAAGATCACGCTGGGCCGCCAGAACACCCTGACGCGCGACTTCACGCAGAACTGGGGCGACGCCTACGGCACCCCGGACGTCACCCTCAAGGAAGGCGGCTACTCGAACGTCAACAACTTCAAGCAGTTCATCTTCTACTCCGGCGGTGCGAACGGCACGCGCCTGAACAGCGCGATCGAGTGGAAGAAGAAGTTCGGCGACCATATCCTGGCCGGGCTGGGCTTCGCCTTCGGCTCGCAGGGCGCCGGTGGCAGCGGCGACGTCGGCAACGGCGGATCGGTGCCGGGAGACTTCAAGAAGGGCCAGACCCAGGAAGCGTCGATCGCCCTCAACAGCGTCGAAGTCGGCCCCGGCCTGCTGAGCGCGAACCTGTCCTACGACCGCGCCAACGTCAACGACCTGATCCACCAGTCGGAGCTGATCGGCGGCAACTACCGCGTGGGGATGTTCCGCGTCAACGGCGGCTACGTGCACTACACCGCGGAACAGGGCCTGGGCAACAGCGCCGGCACGCGCACGGACAACTCGTGGACGGTGTCGATGAGCCTGCTGCCCACGCCGGAGAACGAGTTCGCGCTGGGCTTCAACGAGATGAAGGGCAAGAACGCGGGCTTCAGCGGCGGCGGCACCATCCTCAACCCGTTCGGCAGCACGGCCGGCGTCAGCGCGACCGCGGCCAACGGCTCGAAGAAGGCGATCTTCGGCTCGTACATGTACCACGTCGATCGCCAGCTCGACGTCTACCTCGCGGCGGACCATTTCAAGGTCGACGGCGACTGGGTGATCGGCGACGCGCAGGGCAACGGCAACCACTTCGGCGCGGGCAACGCGTACAACGCCGAGACCGAAGTGGCCGTGGGAGCGCGCTACAAGTTCTGACGCGGCGCGCGCCGCATCAGGGTGTAGAACGCCGGCATCGCGAGCAGCACGAGCGGCATCTGCACCACCAGCCCGGAGATGATGGCCACCGCCAGCGGTTGCTGCATCTCCGAGCCCTGGCCGAGCGCGAACGCCAGCGGCAGCAGCGTGAGGATGGCGGCGAGCGTCGTCATCGCGATCGGCCGCATCCGGTTCTGGCCCGCCAGCACCAGCGAGTCGTGCAGCGCACGGCCCTCTTCCACCTCGCGCTGTTCCGAGAAGTAGAAGATGCCGACCTCGGTGACGATGCCGATCACCATCGTCATGCCCATCATCGCGGTGATGTTCAGCTCGATGCCGGTCAGCCACAGGCCGATGAACACGGCCGACACCGACAGCAGCGACGTGGCGACGATGGCGATCGCCACGGAGAAGCGCTCGTAGATGAACAGCAGCAGCAGGAACACCAGCGCCGCCGCCGCCGCGAACACCTTCACCAGGCCGGCGAACGCGATCTGCTGCTGCGCATACAGGCCACCGTATTCCACGTGCACGCCGGCCGGCAGGACGCCCGCGCCGCTCATCATCGTCTTGACGTCGGCCATCACCGAGCCGAGGTCGCGCTGGTCGATGCGCGCCGTCACGGCGATCATGCGCTTCAGGTTCTCCTTGCCGATCTCCGGCTGGCCCACCACCGTCTCCACCGACGCCACGCGGCCCAGCGGAAACACATGGCCGTCGGGCGCGCGCACGGGCAGCATCGACACGTCGGCCACGTTGCGATGGCTCGCGGCGGGCAGCATCACGCGCACCCCCACGGTCTTCACGCCCACCAGCATCTGCGTGGCCACGTTGCCCGTGAGTGCGTCGGTCATCGCCTGCGCGACGGTGGCCGGATCGACACCTTCCAGCGCCGCCTTGGCGCGATCGATGTGCAGCACCAGCGCATCGCCGGCCGGATTGATGCCATCGCGAACGTCGACCGCGCCAGGCACCTTCGCGAGCCGGGCGGCGACGTCGGTGGCCACCTTCTCCAGCTGCGCCTCGTTGTCCGAGAACAGCTTGACCTCCACCGGCTGCGGCACCGCCGTCAGGTCGCCGATCAGGTCCTCCATCAGCTGGGCCATCTCGACAGACAGGCCAGGGACCTGCTGTTCGACCTTGCCCCGGATCTCCTCCATGACCACGTCCACCGGCCGGCGTCCGCTCGCCTTCAGGCGGATGAAGAAGTCGCCCGTGTTGGCCTCGCTGAGGCCGCCGCCCAGGCCGGTGCCGGTGCGGCGCGAGAAGGTCTGCACATCGGGCGTCGCGCGCACGATCCGTTCCACCTGCTTGAGCAACCGGTCCGTCTCGGACAGCGCCGTGCCCGGCGGGCTGCGGTAGTCCAGCACGAAGCCGCCCTCGTCGATGGCCGGCATGAAGCCGGAGCCGACCTGCGTGAACGCGAAGCCGCCCAGCAGCGCCAGCGGAACGACCGCGACGAACACCCACAGCGGCCGCGCGAGCAGCCGCGTCATCAGGCGGCCGTAACCGGCCTGCAGGCGGTCGTTGAAGCGGCCACCGTCCTTTCGATGCGCATCCTTCTCGTCCAGGAACGCGCCGGCGAGCAAGGGTACGCCCACCGCCGTGACGAGAAAGGAGATGAACAGCCCGCCCGCCATCGTGATCGACAGCGCCTTGAAGAACGCGCCGGTGACGCCGGTGAGGAACGCCAGCGGCGCGAAGATCACCAGCGTCGCCGCGCTGGAGGCCGCGAGCGGGCGCAGGAACTCGGTCGCCGCGTGCCGCACCGTCTCGTCCACGGCGGGAGCGTCGCGCCGCTCGCGCAGGCGCCGCACGATGTGCTCGGTCATCACGATCGCGTCGTCGATGATCAGGCCCACCGCGGCGGCCATGCCGCCCAGCGTCATCACGTTGAAGCTCATGTTCAGCAGCGACAACAGCAGCACCGTGAGCGCCAGCACGGCCGGCACCACGACCACGGCGATCAGCGTCACCTTCAGGCTGCGCAGGAAGACGAGCAGCACGCCCGCGGCCAGCACGGCGCCGATCAGGATCGCGTCGCGCACGCTGGCGGCCGACGCCACCACCAGGTCGCTCTGGTCGTACCAGCTCGCCACGACGATGCCCGGCGGCAGTTGCGGCTTCAGCGCGGCGAACGCCTGGCGCACGTCGGCGGCGATCTGCACGCTGTTGCTGCCCGGCTGCTGGTAGATCGAGATCAGCACGGCGTCCTGGCCGTCGGCCGTGACGCGGATCCATTCGGGCACCGCGCCGTGCGCGATCGTCGCCACGTCGCGCAGGCGAACGACGCCCGAGCCGGCATGCGCGACGATCACCTGGCCCACGTCGTCGGTCGTCTTCAGCGACGCGTCGGCCAGCACCAGCAACAGCTTGTAGCGATCCTCCAGCTTGCCGGCCGCGGCGATGACGTTGGTGGCGGCCAGCGCCTTGGAGACGTCGTCCAGGGTCAGCCCGAGCGCCTGCAGCCGCGCCGGATCGACCACCGCGTGGACCTCCTCCACCGCGCCGCCGATGGCATCCGCGCGCGCGACGCCGGCGATGCCAGCCAGCAGCGGCGCCACCTGGTAGTCGGCGACGCTGCGCAGCGTCGCGAGCGACACCGTCTTCGACGTCAGGCTGTACGCGATGATCGGGAACACCGTCGGATCCATGCGGCGCGTGCTCACCTGGGTGCCGGCCGGCAACTGCGCGGCGATCTGCGCGGTGGCCGCGTTGACCTGCAGCGTGGCCGAGGCCATGTCGGTGCCCCAGGCGAAGCTCACCGAGATCTCGGCCGCGCCACGGCTGGTGGTCGAGCGCACGTTGGTGACGCCGGGCACGCGCCGGATCGCCTGCTCCATCGGGCGCGTGACGGCGGACTCCATCTGGTCGGCGGGCCGGTCGCCGGCGTCGAGCGACACCACCACGCGCGGGAAGTCCACCGCCGGAAACAGCGACGACGGCAGGCGCAGCGCCAGCACCGCGCCGACGATGGCCGCGACGCCCAGCAGGAACAGCAGCGAGCGCCGATGCGCCGCGGCCCAGGCACTGAACGTCATGGGGCCGCGTCCTTCACTGCCATGCCGTCCTCGAGTTCGTAGTTGCCTTCGGTGACCACCGGCAGCTTCAGGTCGGCGAGGCCGTCGACGGCCACGAGCGTGCCGTTGTCGAGCCGGCGCGTGACCTTGACGCGGCGCGCCTTGCCGCCGTCGACCTGGAACACGTAGTCGCCGCGTTCGTCCGTCAAGACCGCGGCGTGCGGCACCGCCACCGCCTGCACCGCGCCGACCTGCAGCTGCGCCTGCACCTTCATGCCGGGCGCCAGCTGCGCGGCGACGCCGCGCGGAAGGAGCACGACGACGCCGATCAGCTGCGTCTTCGCGTCGACCGCGTTCTGCACGTCGCTCACCCGCAGCGCGATCGGCGCCTGCGCGTCCGGCGCGCCCACCGCGCGCAGCGTCACGGGCGTGCCGGCATGTACGCGCGTACGAACGGCCGGCTCGATGCCGAGCGTGACGCGCAACGAGTCGTCGCGGCCGATCTGCAGGACCGGGGCCGCGGTCTGCACGCGATCGCCCTGCAGCGCCGACACGGTCGTGATCACGCCGTCGAACGGCGCCAGCAGCTGGCTCGTGTCCTGGCCGCCGCCCTGCTCGTCCAGCGCCTTCGCCGTGCCTTGCGCATCGCGCAGCGCCTTCTCGGCCGCGTCCAGCAGCGATTGCGTCGCCAGGTGCGATTCGAGCAACAGCGCCTGGCGATCGCGTTCGCGCCGGGCCAGCGCCACCGCATCGACGGCTTGCTGATACGCCTGGCGGACGGCGGGGTCAGGCACGAGCGTCGCGAGCACCTGACCCTTCTTCACCGGGTCGCCGACCATCACCGCGAGCTGCGTGATCTGGCCGGCGCGCGCGAAGCTCAGTCCGCTGGCCTGGCCCGCGGCGACATCGCCGAACACGTCCAGCATCTCGGCCACGCTGCGGGCCCGGGGCAATTCGCTGCGAATGGTCGCGACGGGCGCGGGTGCGGCGGCGTCCGCGGACGCCGCGTCGCCGCCGCGATGCGTCTTCCACCAGGCGCCGCCGCCCGCCGCGGCCACCACCAGGGCGGCGATCGCCCACGCCGTGGAACGTTTCATGAGGTTTTCTCGAGCATTGGTGCGCCGGCCTTCACCGGCACGTTGGTGGGAGTGCCCAGCAGCGCCTGCAGCGCGATCGCCTGCTCCTGCAGCGCCTGCTGCACGGTGATCCGCTCCAGGCGGCGTGCCAGCAGCGCCGCTTCGACCGCGGTCAGCGTCAGCGCATCGAGGTTGTCGGCCTGCAGCGCTTGCCCGGCGCGATCGGCCGCCAGGGCCAGCGCGGGCAAGGAGGCGTCGATCTCGGCGAGCTGGCGCACCAGCAAGCCCTGTTCCTCGAGCAGGCGATGCGACTCGATCACGGTAGCGTCGAGCCGCTGCTGGTAGTCCAGGCGCAGCTTGTCGCGCGTCGCCGCTTCGATCGCGATGTTGCCGCGGTTGCGGTTGAACAGCGGCAAGGTGATGCCCAGCGAGAAGCCGACCGTGTTCACGTCGCTGGTGTCGCGTGCCCGCGTCGGGCCGACCGTGATGGCCGGGAACTGGGCGCGCAAGGCGCCGCGGTAGCGGTCGTCCTGCGCCTCGAAGCCGGCCTGCAGCGCGAGCAGGTCGGGGCGGCGGCTCGGCGCGCGCGCCAGCGCGTCGCGCACCGCGCGCTCGTCCAGCGTCGCCACGTCGGCGTCGCCGACCAGGACGAGCGACACGTCGGGCGCCACGCCCAGCAGCGCGTTCAGGTCGTGGCGCGCCTGGTTGCGCTGGCGCTCGAGGTCGCTGCACTGCCGGCTCGCGTCCTCGAACGCCGCCAGTTGCGGCGTCGCGGCGTCGTTCACGATCAGTCCGGCGTCCAGCGCGCGCCGTGCATCGTCCAGGCGCCGGCGCAGCTTGTCGCGCTGCGCCTGCAGCACGTCCAGCGAGCGCCCGAGCGCGGCCAGCTTCACGAACAGCAGGCGGGCCTTCGCGACGGTCTGCCATTCCTGCCACAGGAGATCGAGATCGGTCTTGCGCGACTCGGCGTCGGCCGCGGCCCGCGTCGAGGAGCGGGCCAGCAGCGCCGCGATGTCCACGCTCAGGCCCGCGCTGAACGCCACCGTCGCGCCGACCGGGGAGCCCATCACGGTCTCGCGTGTCAGCGCCAGTTGCGGGTCGGGCAGCAGTCCGGCCGAGAAGGCCTGCGCGCGCGTGACGCCCGCGTCGGCCCGCGCCAGGCGCAGCTCGGGGTTGTTGGCGACGGCCAGCATCGCGACTTCGGTGATGTCGAGTCCGTCCGACGGGTCGAAGCGATGCGCCGCGAGCGTCGCATCCGGCATCTGTGCGAGGTCCACGCTCAGGCGCGCGACGTCGTGGATCAGCGCATCGTCCGTGGGCAGCGCGAGCGGATGGTAGGTAGCGCAGCCACCGAGCAAAGCGGACAGCAGAAAGGCAGCGCGTTTCATGCGAGCTTCTGGCGATAGACGAAGCGCAGGCCGGCCTGGCCATCGAGACGCTCGCCCAGTTCCACGCTGCCGCCCAGCGCCTGCGCGGCACTGCGCACGATCGCCAGGCCCAGGCCGTTGCCGCTCTGCTGGCTGCCGAGGACGCGGAAGAAGGGCTCGAAGACGCGTTCGCGCAGATCCGCTGGGATACCCGGGCCGGTGTCCTCCACGGCGACGACGGCGACGCCCTCCTCGATCACGAGGCTCACGTCGACCCAGCCGCCCGCCGGCGTGTAGCGCACGGCGTTGTCGATCGCGTTGCGGATCAACGCATACGCGTGCGTGCGATCGCCGCGAACCTCCGCGCGATCCAGCCGCACGCAGCCGAGATCGATCCGGTGCGTCTCGGCCAGCGCCAACGTCTCCTCGATGGCCGTGCGGATCACCGCATCGAGCGCAACCGCCTCGTCGACGACCGGCGCGGCGCCCTGCACCCGGGCGAGCTTCAGCAACTGTTCGACCAGCTCGGAGATGCGCTCCAGGCCACGCTGCAACGACGCGAGCCGCGCTTGCGCATCGGGCGTCAACGCCGCATGGGCCAGGTTGTCGGACTGCACGCGGGCCGCGGCCACCGGGGTGCGCAACTCGTGCGCGGCGTCCGCCACCATGCGACGCTGCTGCTCCAGCACGCCGCCCAGGCGGGCGAGCAGGCGGTTGACGGCGTGCACGAGAGGGACCGCCTCGGACGGAATGCCGTCGGTGGCCAGCGTCGTCAACCGGCGCTCGTCGCCTTGATCGACCTGGCCGGACAGCGCCACCAACGGTGCGAAGCCCTCGCGCAGCAACAGGTTGACGATCAGCAGCAGCAGCGGCACCAGGATCAGCATGGGAACGAACGCCGTCACCGCGCTGTCGCGGGCGACCTCGTCACGCACCCGCTGGCGCTGCGCCACGCCGAACAGTTGGCCGCCCGCGTTGCGCGCCACCATCACGCGCCACTGGACGTCGGCCGGCTTCAGCGACTGCAGGCCCTCGTGCAAGGTGGTCGGCAGGAACACGTCGATCCACGGATCGGGGTCGACGTTGCCGCTGCCCAGCACCCGGATGACGAAGTGCGTCTCCGCGTCCTCGTGGTCGCGCGGCCGGAAGCGCACGTCGGGCGCCGTCAACGGTTGCGTGGCGAGCGCCGCGGCCACCTGCTGCAATTGCCGGTCCTGCAGATCGTTGGCAGAATCGAAATTCATCTTGAACGTGAAGGCCGCCGTCGCCGCGCTCATCACGACGATGGCCACCGACAACCACAGCGACAGGCGCCGGCGCAGCGAGCGATTCATGACGCGGGCCCGCCCGTTTCGGGGCGTTCCACGCGCCAACCCAGCCCGCGCACGTTGCGGATGCGGTCGGCGCCGAGCTTGCGGCGCAGGCCGTGGATGATGACGTCCACCGCGTTGCTCTCCACTTCCTCGCCCCAGCCGTAGATCGACTGCTCCAGCTGCGCGCGCGACAGCACCGCGCCCGGCCGCAGCATCAAGGCCTGCAGCAACGCGAACTCGCGATTCGACAGGCTGTGCGAGACGCCGTTGGTGACGGCCAGCTTCGTGGCCAGCTCGAGCGAGACGACGCCGTTGGTGAGCGTGGACGTGCTCGCGCCGGCGCGGCGCCGCACCAGCGCGCGCAGTCGCGCCAACAGCTCGCCGACCGCGAACGGCTTGCCGAGATAGTCGTCGGCGCCGACGTCCAGGCCCTCGATGCGCTGGTCGACGGAGTCGCGTGCCGTGATGATCAGCACCGGGGTCGCGTCGCCGCGCGATCGCAGCCGGCGCAGCACCTCGATGCCGTCGCGCTGCGGCAGGCCCAGGTCGAGCAGCACCAGTTCGTAGTCGTGCCCCTCGAGCGCCGTCGAGGCCGTGGCGCCGTCCTGCACCCAGTCGACCGCGTACGAGGCGTCGTGCAGCGCCTGCAACAGCGCCGTGCCCAGCATCTGATCGTCCTCCACCAGCAGCAGGCGCACGGGCCTACTCCCCGGTCTTCTCGAGCACCAGGATGTAGAACGATCCCGGCACGCCGACCGGGCGTGACCCGGCCGTCGCGGGCTGCAGGTCGGCCGTCGGCAGGTACAGGCGATGCGTCGCGGGATCGGCGGCGATCGTGCGCGCGCCGGCCGCCGTGGGAATCGTCTCGGTGGTCTTGAACCGGCCGGGCGCGGTCTCGTGCACGACGCTGATCGTGCCGTCCCGGCCGTTGGCGCTCCAGGCGGCGCCATCCATCCAGGCGACGCCGTCGGCGCCCGCGCCGATGGGCGACCGACCCAGCACCTTGCCGTCCGGCGCGACGATCACCATCTGCTTGTTCTCGCAGACGGCGTAGTGGCGATGGCGGTCATCGACGGCCAGGCCCGACGGGCTGTCGCAGGGGGCCAGCGCCACGCGCCGCACGATCTTGCCCTGCACCGGATCGAGCTCCGCCATCTCGTTTGTGTCTTCGACGTTGAACCACACGTGGCCGTCCGCGCCGAGCTGCGCGAACTCGGGCTTGCCGCCGGCCGCGATCATCGCGATCACCGTGCCTTGCGCGGCGTCGATCAAGGTCACGTCCCTGGACTTGCCGTTGAAGGTCATCAGGCGACGGCTGGCCGGGTCGTAGAGGATCGCGTCCGGATTGCTGCCGACATGAATGGTGGAGCGTGTCTTCAACGACGCCAGCTCGAACACCGTCACCGTGTCGGCCTTGCCGTCGCTGATGAAGCCCAGTCCGAGATCGTCGGCGATGGCGATGCCGTGCACGCCGGCCGTGTCCGCGATCGTGCCGACCAGTTTGTTCGTCTGCGTGTCGATCACCTCGGTCTGCGTCGCGTGCGACACGTAGAGGCGGTGCGCGGCGCTGTCGATGGTCAGGTAGTCCCAGCGCGCTTCGCCGCCGATCTGGATGCGGGCCACCTCCTTGAGGGACGGCGCGGCGGCGTGCGCCAGGAAAGGCAGGGCGAGCAGTAAGAAAGCGAGGCGTTTCATCGGTGTTGTCCCTGCAATGGCGGGTTTGTCATGGACGCACTCTAGCGGCAGACGTTTAGCCGGGAGTTAGCAAGCGGCCCTCGGATGGGGCGCCGGACCTTCGCGCCATTGAGCCCGACCGTGAAAGGCGCCTCGAAACCAGAACCGTGATTCTTGGGCCGGCGTCAGCACCCCTCGCTCTCGCTTCGACGACGCGGCTGTCACACAACAGCAAGCGTGCCGCAAGGCTGCGCGCGTTATGCCGTCGATGTCATGGCGACGTCATTCGCGGTTCCTACCGTGTGCAGGCTTCGCACACCGCCCCACGCCACGTTCCCGGAGCCGATCGCGCCTCGCGGTCGCTCCCCAAGAAAAGCAGGCCGACCTGCTGCCTCGCCGTCCCCGTCAACAATCAAAAGGAAATCAGCATGTACCGTGCAAGTGTCTTGTCCCTGGCCGTTCTCGCGGCCCTCAGCGCCAACGCCGGTGCCGCGGGCATCGCCCCGGGCAACCTCGTCGTCTCGCGCACCGTCTATGCCGGCACCGCCAGCACCGTGACCGTGGGCCAGACCCTGCCGGGCGGCGGCAAGGCCGTCGCCGACGGCACGTTCCCCAACGTGTTCAAGAACGAAGGCCCCGATGCGTCCTTCGGCGTGACGGCCCCGATCTACCTGGATCAGATGACCACCAGCGGCGCGCTCGTCGGCACCATCGCGATCGATCCGAACCAGCTGAGCACGAGCTTCTCGTCGAAGTCGGAGCTGGGCCTCAACATCTCGCAGGACGGCAAGTCGGTGACGTTCATGGGCTACGTGACGCCCATCAACCAGCTCGACGTCTCCAACTCCAACACGCCCGGCGTCATCGATCCCACCAACTCGGTGAAGTCGGCCACGCAGCGCGGCATCGCCAACGTGAACCTCGCCACCGGCGCGCTGACCGTCACCGCAACCAACGCGTACAGCGGCAACAACGGCCGCAACGCCATCCTGGCCGGCGGCAACTACTACACGGTCGGCAATGCCGGCAACTCCGGCAAGGGCGTCAGCGGCAGCGTCCTCGGCCAACTGAGCAACGACACCGGCCTGCAGATGATCGCGGCGGGGCAGTCGGGCAACACCACGGTGGTGGGCAAGGCCTACGGCACCTTCGGCAGCACCACCGGCTACCAGCACGGCTTCTCCACCACCTCCACCGGCGCCGCCGCCGACAAGACCGGCAAGGACGACAACTTCCGCGGCGAGACGCTGTTCAACAACACGCTCTACGTGACCAAGGGCAGCGGCAGCAACGGCGTCAACACCGTCTACCAGGTCGGCACCGCGGGCCAGTTGCCCACGGCCGCCACGGCCGCGTCGACGCTGATCACGCCGCTGGCGGGCTTCCCGACCTCCGGCACCGCGACGCATCCGTTCGGCCTCTGGTTCGCCAATTCGACGACGCTGTTCGTGGCCGACGAAGGCGACGGCCAGGCACCGGGCACGGCGGGCAAGGACACCTCGAACGCCGGCCTGGACGAATACACCTTCGTCGGCGGCAAGTGGAACGAGACGGCGGTGTTCCAGAAGGGCCTGCTCGACCAGGCGGCGTACAGCGATGGCCTGCCCTGGATGGTCAGCACCGATGGCCTGCGCAACCTCACGGGCGAGGTCAACAAGGATGGTTCGTTCACGCTGTTCGCCACGACGTCCACCGTCAGCAACGAATCCACGCACGACCAGGGTGCCGATCCGAACGAACTCGTCTCGATCACGATCGGACTCGACTCGACGGCCGCGAACACCTCGTTCGACGTGCTGGAGACGGCCGCCTACGGCGAACGCCTGGGCGGCGTGGCGCTCGCGCCGGTGCCCGAGCCGGCCAACGTCGCGCTGCTGCTGGCCGGCCTGGGCCTGCTGGGCTTTCGCGCGCGCCGTCGTCGCGCCTGAAGCCGTTCGCCGGGCCGCTTCGGCCTGACGACACGACGCGCGATGCACCCTCGGGACGAGGGCGTGTCGCGTGCCGTCAGGCGCCGTAGTGGCTCAGGAACAGATCCGCCGTCGCCCCGGCCAGCTGCTTCTGCGCGCGCGGCGTCAGCCGCGGCTGACCCATCGTCACCTGGGGCCAGAAGGCGACACCCTTGACCAGGCTCTCGAGCTGCTTGACGGCCAGCGCCGCATCGCCGGGCCTGAGCGCGCCGTGCTTCTGCGCCGCGCGGATCCAGTCGAGCAGGCCGCCCTCCTTCTCGCCGAGCCGTGCCACCAGTTCCTGCGCGCGCTCGGGCGTGTGGATGACGGACGCGATCGCGACGCGCGCCAGCGCGATGAAGTTGTCGTCGGCGAGCATCGCGAGCTTGCTCTGCAGCAGCTCGAGCATCTGGTCGCGCACCGGAACGCCAGGCCGGTAGGGGCGATCGAGCTGGCTCGCGCTGTTCTCCCACAGGACGTGCAGGATCGCGGCGAACAGCTCGTCCTTGCTGGGGAAGTGGTTGTAGAGCGTGCGCTTGGACACCTCGGCGCGCGCGGCCACCTTGTCGACGCTGGTGGCCTCGAAGCCGTTGGCGCGGAACTCCACGATGGCGGCCTGGACGATGGCGTCGCGCTTGCGGTCGGTGAGGCGCGTGGGCAGGGTCATGCGGTAATTTTACACCAGGCAGTTTACTTTTTGGCGATTCGCCCCTACACTGGAAACTACACGGTGCAGTTTACTTTCCGGAAACCTTGGTAAGCCGCACGCCCTGCAATGCCCTCCTGCATGAAGTGAGCTCCACCATGACCTGCCTCTCCTCGCGCGCCCGCTCGGCGACCGCCAGCGAAACCATCCCGTCGCCGCAACGCCGCGACGGCAAGTTCCACAACGTCGCGCCGCGCCAGTCGCCGGGCTTTTTCAAGACGCTGGGCATCGCCTGGTACGCGCTGACGCAAAAGCCCGACACCACCGTCCCGCGCGCGCCGATCCCCGTGCAGCGGCTCGACGCCGCCGCGTTGGCCGCGGCGCCCGACGCCAGCCTGTTCCGTCTCGGCCACTCCACGCTGCTGCTGAAGCTGGCCGGCGAGTTCTGGCTCACCGACCCGGTGTTCTCGGAGCGCGCGTCGCCGGTGCAGTGGGCCGGCCCGAAACGCTTCCACGCGCCGCCGATCAGCATCGCCGAGCTGCCGCCGATCAAGGGCGTGATCCTGTCGCACGACCACTACGACCACCTCGACCACGCCGCCGTGCTCGAGCTGGCGCCCAAGGTGGAGATGTTCGTCACGCCGCTGGGCGTCGGCGACCGCCTGATCGCGTGGGGCATCCCGGCATCCAAGGTGCGCCAGCTCGACTGGTGGCAGCAGACGGCGCTGGCCGGCGTGCGCCTGGTCGCGACGCCGGCGCAGCACTTCTCCGGGCGCGGGCTGTCCGACGGCGACCGCACGCTGTGGGCCTCGTGGGTGATCCTGGCCGGCGACCTGCGCCTGTTCTTCAGCGGCGACACCGGCTACCACGCCGGCTTCAAGACCATCGGCGAGCGCTTCGGCCCGTTCGACGTGACGCTGATGGAAACCGGTGCCTATGATGCGCAATGGCCCGACGTCCACATGCAACCCGAACAGACGCTGCAGGCGCATCTGGATCTCCAGGGCCGCTGGCTGATGCCGGTGCACAACGGCACCTTCGACCTGGCGCTGCACGCCTGGCACGAGCCGTTCGACCGCATCCACGCGCTGGCGCAGGCGCATGGCGTGCCGCTGGCCACGCCGGGCATGGGCGAACGCCTGTCGCTGGCGCAGCCGCAGGCCGGCCAACGCTGGTGGCTCGACGTCGAGCCGGCCCTGCACGCCACCGCCGCCACGCAACCCACCTGACCCGGGCCGCCCCATGACGATCTCCGCCATCATCACCGGCGCCACGGGCATGGTCGGCGAGGGCGTGCTGCTCGAATGCCTGGCCGACCCGCGCGTCGAGCGCGTGCTGATCATCAATCGCAAGCCGTCCGGCTTCGCGCACGCCAAGCTGCGCGAGATCGTTCACGCCGATTTCCACGACCTGTCGGCGATCCAGTCGCAGCTCGCCGGCTACGACGCCTGCTTCTTCTGCCTGGGCGTGTCGTCGCTGGGCATGAGCGAGGCCGACTATCGGCACGTCACCTACGACCTCACGGTGAACTTCGGCCGCGCCCTCGCGCGCCTGAACCCGGACATGACCTTCACCTACGTCACCGGCGCCGGCACCGACAGCAGCGAACACGGCAAGACGATGTGGGCGCGCGTCAAGGGCGCGACCGAGAACGAGCTGCTGCGCCTGTTCCGGCGCGGCGTCATGTTCCGCCCCGGCTTCATGCGCGCGACGCCGGGCCAGAAGAATCTCCAGGGCTGGTACAAGTTCATCGCCTGGATGTACCCGATCGGCCGCCGCTGGTACCCCACGGGGTTCTGCACCCTGCAGGAGGTCGGCCGGGCGATGATCAACGCGGCCAGCACCGGCTCGCCCAAGCCCGTGCTCGAGGTGAAG
>FTIF01005414.1_pt1 | contig 46788 bp, 38 predicted proteins | sample 1658001 | NCBI WGS metagenome assembly FTIF01 (sample SAMEA3914789, study PRJEB12502) | metagenome | biome: forest; material: soil | place: Canada | collected 2011-07-03 | depth 0.3 m | reverse complement strand
CTTCTGCCGCCCAAACTCCTAGCCGGCGCCGATTGTCGCAGCGGTCGATCACCTCGGGCACTGCTGCCCGATCGACACGCGTGTTGCGCGCCGAGAGCACCTCTATGGAATCCGCGGCGAGGTCGTCGGTGCACACCGAGCTGAGCGCGCAGCCCTAGCGACCGAAGGTCGCGCGGATCGCGTCGCAGATGAAGGCATGGACCATCGTTGCCTGTCCGATATCGAAGTCACGCCAGGAGCGGTACGCCACTGAGCGTCTGCAATTCTTCGAAAGACAGGCCGTCGACGATCTCGACGACCTTCAGTCCAAGCGGCGTCACGTCGATGACTGCGAGATCGGTGTAGACGCGGCTGACGCAGCCGATGCCGGTCAGCGGGTAGCTGCAGGCCGCGACCAGCTTGCTCTCGCCCTGTTTGGTCACATGCTCCATCATCACGAAGGTCCTCTTCGCGCCGATCGCCAGGTCCATTGCGCCACCGACTGCCGGGATCGCGTCGACGCCACCGGTATGCCAATTCGCGAGGTCGCCGGTGGCGGAGACCTGGAACGCGCCGAGGACGCAGATGTCGAGGTGGCCGCCGCGCATCATGGCGAAGCTGTCGGCGTGATGGAAGTACGCACCCCCCGGCAGCAGTGTGACGGGCTGTTTGCCGGCGTTGATGAGGTCGTAGTCCTCTTCCCCCGCTGCGGGCGCAGGGCCCATGCCGAGCAGGCCGTTTTCGCTATGCAGGAAGATTTCACGCTCCATTGGCAGGTGATTCGCCACAAGCGTTGGCAGGCCAATGCCGAGATTGACATAAGAGCCTTCGGGGATGTCCTTGGCGACGCGGGCTGCCATCTGGTCACGGTTGAGTCTGGTCATTGCCATGTATCCTCAGGCCGCCTGCTTGAAGCCGGCCGCAGCGGTTGGAGTGCGCGCGATCTTCACGACACGCTGCACGAAGATGCCCGGCGTGACGATGTGTTCCGGTTCGAGTTCGCCGAGTTCGACGAAGTCATGCACCGATGCGACCGTGGTCTTCGCTGCCATCGCCATGATCGGACCGAAGTTGCGCGCGGTCTTGCGGTAAGTGAGATTGCCCCAGCGGTCGCCGCGTTCGGCTTTGATCAACGCGAGCTCGGCGTGGATCGGCGACTCGAGCACGTACATGCGGCCGTTGATCTGGCGGGTCTCCTTGCCCTTGGCCAGATCCGTGCCGTAGCCGGTGGGGGTGAAGAAGCCGCCGATGCCGGCGCCGGCGGCGCGGATACGTTCGGCAAGGTTGCCTTGGGGAACGAGTTCGAGTTCGAGCTTGCCGCTGCGATAGAGGGCGTCGAACACCTGTGAGTCGGCCTGGCGTGGGAACGAGCAGATGATCTTGCGCACGCGACCGGTCTTGAGCAATGCGGCCAAGCCGATCTCGCCGTTGCCGGCGTTGTTGTTGACGATGACGAGGTCGCGCGCGCCTTGGTCGATCAGGGCGTCGATCAGTTCGTTGGGCTGACCTGCGCCGCCGAAGCCGCCGATCATCACGGTCGCGCCGTCGGGGGTGTCTGCGAGCGCTGCAGCTGTAGAGGCTGCTTCCTTGGTGATCATTGAATCCACTCTCCGTCTATTGATCGGTTGCTGGGTGATTTGGACGCGCGGCGCTCGTTGCGGACGAGCCGAAACGAGCAAGGCTGATCAGTACCAGCGCGGCAATCCGGCGTCCAACGCCTCGAGAAGCAGGGACGTGCACGGAAAAGTGATTCCGGTGTGTTCCTGCATAGACAGTGCCGAGGCGAATTTGGTCACTCCAGCGCACCAAAGCCTGCAGGCAGGGTGACGTCACCCCCGAAAATCCCATCTTTCGAAGGAATGGTCAGCTGATTCATTTGTCTTAGTCAGTCACGGTGCAGAAGTGCCGAAACGATAGATCGTTTCCAGATTCCGGTGACCTGTCGTTTGGCAGACGTAGCGTCCAAGAATGCGGACGATCGAGCGGAGCCAATCACGTGCTCGCAAGACCGTGCGGAAGGCGATGCGCTGGAGGTCTGGAACGCCCGGCTGGCCCGCTGCCGAGGCGTCAGCGCGAAAGACTCGAACTCGGCGCGAACGGTGGGCCGGCAGCAATTACGGTTGAAATTCGTTTGGCGTGCGCAATCGCGAACTCAATCTTGATGGGCAAACGCGGTAACCTTGGGAATTTCGACTGCCAAATAGTCAACCAACGAACGAACGGCGGGCAGCAACCCTGTTCGATAAGGTATCAACGCGGACATCCACGCGTCAGCGGCCATCCAATCGGGGAGAATCTGCAGCAAGACGCCGGAGTGAAGTTCATCTCGGCAGATGTACCCTGGCAAAGCTGCGATTCCAAGGTTGGCGCAAGCTGCTTCCTTAAGTGCCACCATGGTGTTGCTCTGAAACCTCGGCTCGATTGGCATCACGATCTCTTCATCGTTTGGGCCTCGCAGCTGCCATTGGAGTGGTCCTTTTCTGACCATCGAGATGGTTGCGTGCTTGGCCAAGTCTTTGGGATGATTTGGATTTCCTGCCTTTTCAAGATACTCTTTGCCGGCAAACAAATACCACGGAACGTGGGCAATTGATCTCTGAATGAGGGTCGAGTTTTGCAGCGTAGAAGTATGCCCTCGAATCGCAAGGTCGAAGCCCTCCCCAATGATATCAACCAACCTATCAGTGGCGATCTCAACGATTCGAACCTTTGGGTATCTGTTTAGGAAATTCGGTAATATATCCCGCAGCGCAAACTGGGCAATTTCCACAGCAGTAGTTAGCCTGATGACCCCACTCGGTTCTCCCAAGCGTTGCTTGATCGCCTCTTCGGCTACATCTGAACTGCGTAGCATTGCAACTGCATACTGATAAAACTCCGTGCCAACGTCGGTCATCCCGAACTGTCGAGATGTCCTGTTGAGCAAGCGAACTCCCAGAGAGGCCTCTAGTTCCTGCACTCGATGGCTCAGTGTTGACTTGGGCAATCGCAGACTGACGCCTGCCGCGGTAAATCCACCGCGATCTACCACTTGCACAAAATAATATACGTCCCGTAGGTCAAGCATTTCGATGCCTAATTGTTTGCTTACGACGGTCGCTCTATGCAAAGAGCCTATGCATCTTTGCTTCCGTCACCCCGACTCCATTGCTTTCTGCTCGAAGCACGAGGCACGCGGTAAGGTAGCCGCAACATTGCGCCTCCCGTCGTGCGAAACCCGTCTCAAGATCTAATACCGGCAATCGTACCGCGTCGAGCGAGCCAGGCGCACGCTGATCTGCATCGAAGCGATCGGCATTGGAGCGCACATGAGCCAGTGATGTGTGAGGGAGGAGCTGGCTGCGTCGACGCGCAGGTTGCTGGCGACAGTGGCCCTGCTCCGCCACCATTGGCGGAGTCCTTTAGGACTATGTAGACGTTTCCCGGGGCGCGCTGCCCGTGCACCAGGCGACGAAGCCAGCATTCGCATACTGAGTAGCGACCGGCGTCGGCTGATCGTTCAGGAATTCGGGATCATGCGTTCAAGTGCGCGCAGCTTCTCAAGCCGTGGAATTTGCCTATGATTTCTCTAGTCTTACTGGACTAATCTTAATCTCAACTTTCATGTGCTTGGATGCCTTATGAGTGCAAACCCGTTTATTGATGATTTGATTCAATCGCGCCGCACCAAGCGTGGGTTTCTGCCGACACCGGTTCCCATGGAAGTGGTAAGGGAAATCCTCTCCGTGGCCAAATACGCTCCGAGTTCCAGCAACACGCAACCATGGCGATGCTATGTCGTTACTGGTCAGGCTCGAGAACGAGTAACCTCGGCTGCTGTTGCGGCATTTCGGGCCGGGCCGGAAAAGTTGTGTCCTGAGTATCCGTTCTTCCCGCAGCCGCTTGAAGAGCCGTATGCCGCACGATTTAACAAGTTCAGGGGACAGTTGGGTGATGCCCAGGGTGTTCATCGAACTGACAAGACGGGGCGCATGCGCGATGTCGAGCGACAGTTTCTGTTCTTCGACGCTCCGGTTGGTCTGATCTTCACGATGGACCGCAAGCTCGAATGGGCGAGCTTCCTCTGCTACGGATGCTTCTTGCAGAACGTCATGCTCGCCGCAAAGGGCCGAGGTTTGGACACCTGTCCTCAGCAAATTTGGTCTCTCCAGTACCCGACGCTGCGCGTCGAGCTTGGGATTCCGGAGACCGAGATGGTCGTGGCTGGCATGTCTCTTGGACATGCAGACAACAGCATGCCCGAGAACAACATGGTGCTGCATAAGCTTGAACTCGACGAGTACGCGACGTTCTTCGACGCGTAGTTCAAGCTGAACAGGCCGACTTGCAGTATGTAGCTCAAGAGCAATTCAGCTTTCAATCAACAAACAGGAAACCGAAATGTCCATCTTCAAAGGATTCCATCATCTGACTGCCTGCGTCAGTGGTGCGCAAGAAGACGTGGATTTCTACGTCAAATTGCTTGGCCAAAGCCTGGTAAAGAAGACCGTTCTGCTCGATGGCGAGACTCCGGTCTATCACCTCTACTACGGCAACAAGCAGGGGGATGCAGGAACGCTCGTTACTTCGTTCCCGTTCAAGCAGAAGGGTGTGAAGGGTCGACGCGGTACGGGCCAGATCAGGGTGATCAACTATTCGGTGCCGAAGCACTCGCTGGGTTTTTGGCGTGAGCGATTCAGCGCCAAAGGCGTGAAATTCGATAAGGAAATGACCATCCGCTTTGGCGAACAGCGCCAACGCTTCTATCACCCGTGCGGCATCGAGTTCGACCTGGTGGCGTCGGACCTCGACGCTCGAACCGCCTGCGTGGCGGACGACATCCCTGAAGCCTTCGCCATTCGCGGTGTTCACAGCATCACGCTGTCCCTTCGCGAAGTGGCGGAGTCGATCCCATTCATGCAAGAGGCCCTTGAGTTTCGGTACGCGGGCGAGTTCGGCGCTTATCACCGCTTCGAAACCGCTGACGGAACGCCGGGGAAGGTGGTCGAGTTCCTTCATGAGCCAGATCGTCCGCAGGGCTCGTCGATCTACGGGGAAGGAACGATCCATCACGTGGCCTTCGCGGTCGACAACGTCGAGCAGCAAATGAGTCTCAAAGACAAGTTGATGGCCATGGGCTACATCGACACATCCGAGTCGGTGAATCGCAACTATTTCCGCTCGATGTATTTCAAGATGCCAGGCGGTGTCATCTTCGAAGCTGCCACGACCGACATCGGTTTCGCGATCGATGAAAAACCGGAAAGCCTTGGTGCGGAGTTTCAGTTGCCGCCATGGTTGCGCGATCGCAAGGATGAGTTGCTTGCCCAGCTCGAGCCAATCGCAGTTTGAATTAAGTCGACGATTCTTAGTAAATCCGGACATTTCCTCGCCGATCCAACACGAAAGTAGAAGGTTTTAGCATGTCGAAGCCCAAGGTTCTAATCGCGTTCTATTCCCGAAGCAGTTCAACCGAGATTCTCGCGAACGCAATTGCCGAAGGGGCAGTGGGAGAAGGTGCGGAGGTACGCCTTCGCCGCGCTCGAGAGTTTGTCGGCCCTGAGGTGATGCAACAGGCGCCCGGTTGGCTGGAAAACGCCACGGCGATGAACAAAAAGTACGAGGCCCCTACCGAGGCTGACGCGGAGTGGGCTGACGCGATCGTTTTCGGTACACCTACGCGCTTCGGCTCAATCTCGGCGGAGCTCAAGGCCTACATCGATGGGCTGGGCGGCCTGTGGTTCCAAGGCAAGCTCAATGGCAAGGTCGGCTCGGTATTCGGCTCGACATCGTCCAAGCATGGCGGCAATGAGTCAACGTTGCTGTCGATCTATACGCCAATGGCTCACCTAGGCCTCATCATCGTTCCGCTTGGCTACGCGGATGAGGCGATGTTCAAGGCGGGAACTCCGTATGGGGCGACGCATGTTTCGAACCGAGACACCCTGAAGCCCGATGCAGATCATCTCGCAGTCGCGAGGTTCCAGGGGCGACGTGTCACCTCGGTGGCAAAAGGCCTTCGCTCCGCTCAGATCATCGGGGCTGCGTGAAGCAACTGCGTCAGGTGCCGTCAGCGGCGGTTCTTGGCGGCTAAGCCTCTGACGGCGCGCAGGGTGTGGCGCCTTGTGCGAAGGCAAGGTCAGCCGCGGGGCGCAGTTGCGACACCTTGTAGCAGCTCGGTCCATCGCGGCTGCTGTTCCACCCTGGAAATCCACTCACGAATGGCAACGAACTTCGCCATGTCGTATCCGCCCTCTGTGGCTAGCGATACGTACGCGAAAACGGCCAGATCCGCTACCGTGTATATATCGCCCACCAGCCACCTTTTTCCAACCAGCCACCGTTCCAATTTCAGGAGCGCCGAATACCCTTCAGCTTGAAAGCGCTCGATTTGGTCGATCTTACTTTGCGCGAGACCGCGGATATGATAAACACGCGGTACGGCGATCGCGCGTTGTAGATCAGCTTGCTCGAAGAATAGCCAACTTACTACCTCAGCGCGAAGGAATGCATCGTCAGGCAGAAACGGTGTTCCTTGTGCCAGATACAGCAAGATTGCTCCGGACTCCACGATAGTTCGACCGTCTTCCAGTTGAAGCACTGGTACGCGCAAGAATCTACTCAATACGCGAAACGCAGGTTCGCTCGCTTCGCCCTTCTCCAGATCGAGCGTAATGCGCTCATATGGACGCTCGAGTTGACTTAGAAGGATTCGGACCTTCCATGAGTTGCCAGACAGGCGGCTATCGTAGAGACGCAACATCTGTTGACTCCATCAATGAAACGAGCGATCCGAAAATCGGCGCCTTAGTACTATCCAGGATAGAGATAGACGATCGCGGGTCATGCTCCTGCACGAGAAGTCTGACAGCAAACAGCAGCATCCGCCAGTCGAGATAGTGCTGAAGCGTTGGTCGCGACAGGTGCGTGATTCGACTCTCGGCCATGTAGGTTGGCCGACAACGCAGCGACACGACGAGGCGCGTCCCACGCGGCCACCAACGTCGGGAGACAGATCCAGCGTATGTCTTCCGAGATACGGGTCAAGTCCAGGGGGACGCCTGGTCGTTCGACCAGTCACAACTGTCCCGCGACCGACCCCGCTCCGAGTCCTCGCGTTCTGCCACGGATTGGTGTATTCAGAACAACACCGTGAGCCCACTGGCGAGCCTACCGCCGCTCGCGCGCAAAACCTACTATTTATCTCGTAGCAATGCTTGCGATGCGGCGGCGTGTTCTGGACGTCGACTGCTCGGAGCGCCTGATGATGCGAGGTGTCAATGACATCCGGGACGAACAACGCGGACCCCCTCAACAATGAAGATCGTCTATACGCCGGGCACCAGCGCGCCCTCAGATCTCGACGATCTGATGATCGCTGGAACACCCATGCAAGTCACTGCCGTGGTAGTCGGAACGGTGGAATACCGGGAAGGTGATGGCGTGTTGCAAGAGATTCGACACGGCATGGTCGATATCAGCATCGCGGGCACGGATGCCGTCTTCAGTTGGTCGGACGACGCCTATCGCGGTGTGGCCGTCATTCCGTACGCGGACTTCTCCCGCCATGTTCGCTTGGGAACCATCCGGCTGCCAGTGTGACAAGCCGGCGCAATTGGCGCATTGCAGACAACGCGTCGATTCCCCCTGACAAACCCTCTCGAGGTACGGTCTCCACGATGCTCCCGGATCCGCCATGACGCAGACTACCGTTCCAAGCCAGATCGCCAACCCCCAGCTGAACATGATCCATCACGGACATTACAGGGTTGACCCAGTTCACACGCGCGTGTTGTTCGGCATTTCCCATTTCGGGCTCTCGACTTTCTTCGGCGAATTCACGGGCGCGAGCGGCACACTCCAGATTGATCCTGCCAAGCTCGCGGAAACGATGCTCGACATCTCGATCCCGGTCGACAACATCTACACGTCGAGCCGCATCCTGGATGAAGAGCTGAAGAGTGTCGATTGGCTCGATAGTCGTCGGTACCCCACGCTTCGTTTCCAATCCCGATCGACCATCCCGCGCGACGATGGCACCCTGAGTGTCGGCGGCGGCCTGACGCTGCACGGCATCACGAAGGAGATCGGTCTGACCGTGAAATTCCATGGTGGCGGCGTCAATCCGGTCAAGGACGTCTACACGATTGGCTTCGACGTTCGAGGTAGCGCTTGCCGTAGCGACTTTGGCGTCATGCGCCAGTTGCCGGCCATCGGCGACGACCTGCAACTGATCATCGGCGCTGCGTTCGAACTGGTGTCCCAGGGGGCATGACGCGTGTCAAACATGCAGGAGACCAACGTGGAAGTTACCACTGCTCAAATTTATGAAGCTGCTCGGGAGAAGATCACTCTCCAAATGCAAGGATCGTCAGCCTGGCCCGCGACAGAGCAAAACGCGTCCGCCGTGTTCGAGGCAACCGGAATCAGAACGCGCGTCAAGCGGGAAGGAGACTTTGCACCGGACGTCACCTTGCCCGATGCGTTCGGTCGTCCGACGCGCCTGTCGGATTCGTGGCGAAAAGGGCCACTCATCGTCATCTTCTACCGCGGTGGCTGGTGCAGCTATTGCAATCTTCAGCTCCGTGCCTGGCAAATGCATGCCGATGAACTGAATTCACTGAACGCGACGCTGCTCGCGATATCGCCACAGACCCCGGACAACTCGATGACGACCGCCGAGATCAATGCTCTGGCCTATCCCGTACTCAGCGATTCCAGTCTCGACGCTGCGGACGGATTCAACATCGCGTGCACGTTGCCTCCAGAGCTCGTCGATTTCTACGGGTCGGTCGGGGTCGATGTCCCGGTCTTCAACGGCAATGGGCAATGGGTACTCCCCGTTCCGTCCACGTTCGTGATCGATGTGAATGGGACGATCCGCTTCGCACATGTCGACGAAGACGTCCGCCGTCGACCGGAGCCGAGCGACGTGCTCGCAATCATCGAACAAATGTCAGGCAAGCCAACCATTGAGTGACATCGCGGTTGAGCGTGCACCGTCAGCCCTCTTCCGGATGAACTCGATACCGAAGGCGATGGCTCTGTCGTCACCACCTGTTCTGGCGCGATTCCGTCTACGCCCAAGCATGAACAGCTTTGTCGCAAGGAGCTGGCCACCTCATGGATGTCGGCGCACGAATTGCGCCCCGACTCGATCGAGGCGCGTCGTTCCACCGAAAGGAGATTGACATGTTCGAAGACAAGATGGCCGGTGGGAAGCTCGCGGCCTACCAGGCCAAGCGCGATTTCTCGATCACTGGCGAGCCGTCGGAAGGAGGTGTAGCAGGCGTCGATGCATTGAGCTTTGTTGTCCAGAAGCATTGGGCTACGCGGCTGCACTACGACTTTCGTATCGAACTCGACGGCGTCATGGTGTCCTGGGCTGTGCCCAAGGGGCCGAGCTACGATCCAAAGGACAAGCGTCTTGCCGCGCACGTCGAGGATCACCCGATCTCGTATTCGAGCTTCGAAGGCACGATTCCGGCTGGCCAATACGGTGCAGGCAAAGTAATCGTCTGGGACGAGGGGACGTGGTATCCGCTCAGCGACCCGCACGCCGCGCTGCAAGCCGGCAACCTGAAATTTGTGCTGCGAGGACACAAGCTGAAGGGCAGCTGGGCCTTGATTCGCATGAAGGGCCGCGGCGAGAAGCAAGAGCCGTGGCTGCTGATCAAAGAGAAGGACGAATACGTCCGACCGGCTTCCGAGTTCAGCGTCGTTGACGAGCTCCCGGGCAGCGTCAAGGGCCCAGCCAATCGCGCGCCGGAGAAGGCCGCTGCGAAGAAGCCGTCTGCCGCGCCCAGGGCTGTGGAGATGATCACCGCAGTCGAAGACATCGCCACGCCTCTGCGCCCAACCAAAGTAGACGTGCCTCGCCGAGCGAATGCCAACGCGGGCGCCTCTCACGCGAGCGCCAAGCCGGCGCCGCTTCCCGCGGCGTTCTCGCCGCAACTTGCGACCTTGGTCGACGCACCTCCTGGCCACCACTCCGACTGGGTATTCGAGATCAAGTTTGACGGCTACCGGTTGCTCGCACGGGTCGAAGGCAGCGAGATCCAGCTCTTCACCCGAAACGGCAAGGACTGGACGCCGAAGCTCAAGCCGCTCCGTGCCGAGATTGAGCGAATGAAGTTGCCCGATGGTTGGTATGACGGCGAAATCGTCGCGCTCAATGACAAGGGAATTTCCGACTTCGGTGCACTGCAAAAGGCCTTCGACGGCGCGCGCGCGAAGGCCATCGCCTACTTCGTCTTCGACGCTCCGTTCATGGCTGGCTTCGACATGCGCGACGTTCCGCTCGAAGACCGCCGCGCCGTGCTCCAAACGGCCCTGGCGGCCAGCGCCTCCGAGATCGTGAGATTCAGTGAAGCTTTCGACGCACCGGCCGAGAGTATTGTGGCATCGGCTTGCCATCTCGGCCTCGAAGGTGTCATCGCCAAGCGGCGCGACTCGGCATATCGTTCTGCACGCTCGTCAGACTGGATCAAGCTCAAATGCAGCCATCGCCAGGAATTCGTCATCGGTGGATGGACGGATCCCATGGCGTCGCGCACCGGAATCGGCTCACTCCTGCTCGGGGTCTATGAAGACGGCGGACTGCGCTATACGGGCAATGTCGGCGCTGGATTCGACAGCAAGGCGCTCGCGTCGACGCGCGCCAAACTTGAGGACGTCGCGGCGAATGCGAGCCCGTTCACCAACAGCAATGAAATTCCAGGCAAGCCGCATTGGGTCGAGCCAGAGCTCGTCGCTGAGGTCACGTTCGCGGAGTGGACAGATGCCGGCCACATCCGCCAGGGCGTCTTCCATGCGCTTCGCCTGGACAAGGATCCGAAGGCCATCATCCGCGAGCAGTCGACGTCCGCGCCGCGGGACGCGAAAGAGCAAAGCCCCACCAGGGGAGTTTCGGCGTTTGCGGCCGCACCAGGCGAAGCACCGATGTCGCACGCGCTCAACACGAAGTTTCGGATCACCCATCCTGAGCGCGTCATTGATGCGTCGAGCGGCATCACCAAGATGGAGCTGATTCGCTACTACAGCGTGGTCGGCGAACTGATGATGGCGCATTTACGCGATCGCCCAGTCTCGCTCGTACGTGCACCTTCGGGCGTGGACGGCCAGCTCTTCTTCCAGAAGCACGCGGAGGTCGAGAAACTGCCCGGAATCGCACAGCTCGACGCCGCGCTCGATCCCGACCATCCTTCGATGCTTGAGGTCGCGACAGCTGACGGGCTACTTTCAGTCGCTCAGTGGGATGTCGTGGAAGTCCACACGCAAAATGCCGTTGCGCGCGACTACACACATCCCAACCGCATCGTCTTCGACCTTGATCCCGGCGAAGGCGTTGACTGGCCGATGGTCCAGCACGCGGCAGAGCTCATGCGCTCGCTACTGGCCGATCTGGGGCTCACGTCGTTCTTGAAGACCAGCGGCGGCAAGGGCCTGCACGTGTTGGTGCCCTTGAAGCCGAAAGCCGATTGGGACTCGGCGAAGGCCTTCTCCAAGGCAGTGGTTGGCCACGCCACGAAGACGAACCCGCAAATGTTTGTCAACAGGTCCGGCGGCAAGAACCGCATGGGCAAAATCTACATCGACTACCTGCGCAACAGCCGCGGCTCGACCACGGTGTGCGCCTGGTCAGCGCGGTCGCGCCCGGGCATCGGAATCTCGGTTCCTGTTGCATGGGAGGAACTCGGGCATCTGCGCGGCGGTGATCACTGGACTATCCGGTCAGCGCAGTCCCGCCTTGACGTCGGAAACGGCGCCTGGAAGGGCTACGCGAAGGTCGCCAACACGGTCGAGGCCGCCGCCAAAGTTCTCGGACTCGCTCTCTGACGAGCGCGTCGACCGGCATATTCGAGCACGGATCGAATTGATGATCATTGGGAGGCACTGCATGAAGCCGAGAGGCCCTACTGAGGTCGCGTCGCCGTGCCTAGCATCGTCCATCGAGACCCGGTGAGCGACGGGCGCGCGAACCGCAAGGCATATTCCGCGAGGGCAACCATGATCAACGTCCTTCTCCAGACCACCATCGCCCCCAATCCTGATGACTGGGGGATTGAGCGCTTCAGCCAACTTGGAAAGTTCCTGGCTGCTTCACGTGACGCCGAAGACGCGCCAGTCTTCAACGTCACGGCGCGAAACCTGATCTCCGTCGGAACACCGGATCCTGTCTTGTCGGCGCTTCAGGATTCGGCCTTCGACGAACTCTGGCTCTTCGCAGTTGACACGGGCGACGGCCTGACACCAGAAGACTGCGCGGGAATCAAGAAGTTCAGCCAACGTGGCGGCGGCTTGATGTTGACTCGCGATCACATGGATCTGGGCTCGTCGTTGCGCATGCTCGGCTGTGGACCGGCTGCCGCTCATCACTTCCATTCAGCGAACGAGGATCCCGACGAATCACGCCGGTGCATCGACGATCCGTACACGTCCAGCATCCTGTGGCCGAACTATCACTCCGGTGCGAACGGCGATTTCCAACGCGTGCGCATCGTCGGTTCACCGCATCCCGTTTTGCGGGACCCGCTTGCGCCTGATGGGTTCCTGCACAACTTGCCGGCGCATCCGCACGAAGGCTCGGTCTGCGCACCCTGCAACGACCCGACCGCTCGCGTCATCCTTGAGGGTTGCAGTGCTGTGAGCGGCAGGCCCTTCAACCTAGCCGTGGCGTTCGAGCCGTCAGCGGCCGGCGGTCCGGCTATCGCTCAATCGACGTTCCATCATTTTTGCGACTACAACTGGGACATTACGGCCGGCGCGCCGTCATTCGTCAGCGAGGCGCCGGGCGACGGAATGAAGCGCTTTCCCGAGGCCAATCGTTCGACACGACAATACGTCCACAACATTGCGCTGTGGCTGGCGGGTAAGTTGCCAGAATGAATTCCGACACTGGTGGTCGCGCGTCCTCAACTTGGACGCGCGAACCAATCGATGTTGGCTGTAGGCCTGGCTCCATCTGCAGGGGGCTTGCAACCTGCGGGCGACGAAGCACCGAGGTTACAAATCGTGCTCCGCAACGAGATCGGTCTCCAAGACTACACGGGCACCGAGAAAACGCGTCAGCCGATATCTCAGCGCGCGCCTGCGTACATAGTGCAGCGCATTGGCTTTCGATCGGAGACTTCGTGAGCACAAGTACTTCCGCATGGCTCGTGCACTGCGGTTCGCGTGCCTACGATATTCCGTCGACGAGTTGCGGCCGAAGACCCGCTCTGACCTACGCGAGATAGCACAACCATCGGCGAAACACCACTTCGCCGCACAGTCCTGAGGCTGCCGTTCAGGTCGACTCGTCGCATGGGGCAACGAGGGAGCTAAGACCGCGGGGTCCGAATTCGAAGAGTCTGCGGCTTTCTTCGCGGATCCTGAAAAAGGCTGCTCGGGTTCGCTCTGGTTGCGCGAGGGGCGTGCAGGTGATCGGTGCCGATGCCTTGCCTATGAGGTGCGCAACCGAGCCGCGCGTTCGCGATATTTCGCGCGGGCGGAAAGGCATTGTCTGTCAGGGCGCAAGGCCGATCTGCTTCATGAACGACATGTTGTCCCACATCAGCCATTCCTCGTCCATCACTCCGCCCTTCCAATGTCCGATCGTCACCATGGAAAGCTTGAACGGCTTTCCGGTGGGCGCAATCATCTTGCCACCACCGCCATCCATGGGGCGACTGAACGTCCCTTCAATCGTCCCGGACACGGCAGTCCAGTCACCCGACGCGATTCGGATCGGATGTTCCCTGACCTTGGCATCGGGAGCGAACACGAACATCGACTTGAGCTCTTCGATGTGTGCCGGCAGCCCCTTGGTGATGTGACCATCGGGATAGTGCACGGCAATGTCCGAGCTGTGGCTCTTGCTCAGCAAGTCCCATTTCTGACCACTGTAGACATTGAAATCCAGGTCGTCGAAATTCGCGAGGTTTCGAGTTTCGGTGGCTTGCGTCTTTGCGAGTTCAGCGAGCTTCGCTTTCATCACCTCGTACTCGGCAGCTGACTGCGCGTGTGCGGCGCAGGCGAACAGCGCGGTTGAACTCAGAACCAGCAACAGGGGTCGGAATCTCATGATCTTCTTTCAAGTAATTTGGAGAGATGTCAGCAAGCGCTGGGACAATTCGATCCACCAAACTCATAGGACGCCATCACGACGTCCATGACGTGATCAACAAAGATGCGGTGGCCGACGTCGGTACCGGCGGCGCCAGCGACCACCATCAGAGGAATGAGGTGGTCCTCTCGAGGGTGCGCGAGTCTTGCGCCCGGAGCGCTCTCCCAGTGAACGAGCATGTCGTTTCGCCGCGCTGGGTAGGGTTCGGTAATGGCGGTGTTCAGGTACTCTTCGAACGCCTGCGCAATGGGAGTCGACCGCGTTTGGCCGAGACCGCGCATGTTGTGATAAGTCAGTCCGCTGCCCACGATCAGAATCCCCTCGTCGCGCAGCGGCTCTAGCGCCTTGCCAAGACGGATGTGTTCCGCAGGGTCATAAGAGGACTTCATCGACAACATCAGGACCGGAACGTCGGCGTCGAGGTACATCAAGCTGAGGGGGACAAACGTTCCATGGTCGAAGCCGCGCTTGCCGTCCCATCTGTGCGCAATTCCCGCCTGGTTCAAGAGTTCCCCGACTCGAGTCGCAAGCGACGGTGAGCCGGGTGCGGGGTAACGGATGCTGTAGGTATGCTCAGGAAAGCCGGAGTAGTCATATTCCATCTGCGGCCGTTGAGCGGTGGAAACAGTAAATTCGTCGGTCTCCCAGTGACCGGATATCACGAGTACGGCCCTCGGCTTGCCCGGCAACAGAGTCGGCAGAGATCCAAATTCGTCTGCAGTCTTTGCGAACTGCTGCTTCATGCCATCCACCCACGGCCATGGGCCACCACCGTGTGAGACGAAGAAGGCGGGGAACCGCGTGTTGCTCATTCACTTCTCCTGACTAGTCTGCTGGTCGGCCGGTGCTACAGGCCGCGAAGCAGAAAATGTAGGAGGCGAACCACGGGTGCGCTAGATGGCAAAATCAGGAAAGAATGTGCAGAAAACGGGACAATGATGGATCTGAACTCAATCCTTGTTTTCGTCAAAGTCGTGCAGGCAGGGAGCTTCTCAGAGGCAGCCAGGCGTTTGAAGATGCCTAAAACAACGGTGAGCGCTCGCGTTGCGGCGTTGGAGGCTGCTGTTGGCGTCAATCTCATTCAACGCACCACTCGTAAGCTCACCGTCACGCTTGCCGGCATGGGGTATTTCAGCCACTGCGTGAAAGCGATCCAGCAGTTGGACGCAGGTGCGGCCGAATTGGCTTCGGTCAATGATGCCCCCCAAGGCACCCTTCGGATTACCGCGCCTGTGGATATCGGCCACACGATCCTGCCGGCGATAGTTCACTCGTTCTTGGAGAGGTGCCCGCTTGTTCAAGTAGAGATGCTGATCTCCAACCGCGTTGTCGATCTGGTGGGCGAAGGCATTGACTTGGCGATGCGTGCCGGACCGATGAAGGATTCAAGCTTGGTGAGCAAGCGATTCTTTGAGCTCGAAGCCAACCTTTGGGCTTCTCCGACATATCTGGCAGGTGCGGGGACGCTCACGATGCCGAAGGATCTGCTCAAGCATCAGTTCGTTGGTACTCGAAATCCGACGACTGTGCAGCTTCGAAAGGGGAAGGCGACTGCAGAAGTCATTTTGTCTGGCCGCGCGCTCTGTGACGACTACTCGGCGATCAAGGCGTTGGTTCTTCTGGGCAACTGCATCGGATGGCTCCCAAATTTCCTCGTGGCAAACGAGGTGGCAAACGGGTCGCTTGTCCCGGTTCTTCCAGGCTGGACGGCAAATGTCAACGGTGATGTCCATTTCGTTTACCCCGGCATGAAGCGTGGCTCGGCGAACGTACGCGCGTTCATCGAGACAGCATTCGACGTCGTTGGAAGCGTCCACCTGATCGACAGCGCCGCTTGAGAGTTCGACGATTCGGCCGTGAACCAAGCGCTGGCCCTGCTGTCGGCCCTCGTCGGATTCGTCTGGTTGCTGTCGATGTCGGGCGACTTCGCTGCCCAGGGGTTGCGGGCGAGCATCTGCCGCCCGCCGGCATCTTCACTCGAACGTGCCGGCGACGAAATCCATGAAGTACGTCGCGCGTCTCGGCACGCTTCGCTCGAAGGCGTGGATGAAGTTTGCTGGCACGCTACGGAGCTCGAGGTCAGGAAGTACGCGAACGAGTGTCCCGCTCGCTAGATCTTTGCGGATCGACGGCATTACCAGAAGAGCGATGCCGAGACCGTTTGTAGCCGCGATCCTTAGTGCCTCGCCGCTGTCAGCCGCCATCACTGGATCGGGCTGAAAGCTCTGACCATCTGCGAATCGGATTGGGTACGGCCTGCCATCCAATTGATACCCGATGTGCGAGTGACGCGCCAAGTCGGCGATCGACGAAGGCTCGCCGCGCTTGGCCAAGTAAGACGGCGAGGCAACCATCGCGCAGTCGACGATCCCGAGCGGGCGGGAGAACAGACTGCTATCCTCAAGCGGCCCAAGCCGAAGCGCCAAATCGAAGCCCTCGCGCAAGACGTCCGCCCGCCGGTCGCTCAAGCTGATGTCGAGCTTGATCTCTGGGTGGCGTGGGATGAAATCGCGCGTGATGCCCTGAAGCAGATCCCGGCCGATGTCAACAGGCAGGCTGACTCTCAGTCGTCCGCTCGGCGGACGCTTCGGATTGAGAACGTCCTCCGCGTCGCCCAATGCGGAAACCAGCGGGGCAACCTCGTCGTAGTAGCGCTGCCCCTCCTCGGTAAGGGTGGTTGTGCGCGTTGTTCGTTGAAAGAGACGCACATCAAGCCGCTTCTCCAGGCGAGAGATGCTCTTGGACACTGCCGAGGGCGTGGTATTTCCCATGCGCGCAGCAGCCGCAAACGAGCCCCCCTCGACAGCGCGGATGAAAGCTGCAAGGCCTTGAAGCTGATCGGTGTCCATTGTTGCCAAGTAAGCACGACTGAAATCGCCGCCGAAGGGCTTATGTGCCATCGGGGCGCGTGCCAAAGTCTCCGTCCTCAGTGTAGAGGAGACCTATTGATGGGAACGATGCAAGGAAAGACGGCTGTCATCACCGGAGGGAATAGCGGGATCGGACTAGCGATCGCGCAACGATTCGTGGAGGATGGCGCCCGTGTGGGCATAGTGGGACGGCGGCAAGACGCTGTGGATGAAGCGGTCAAGTCGCTTGGCGACCACGCGCATGGGTTCGTGGGAGACGTTTCTGAGCCATCGACGCACGAGCGCGTAGCGGCCTGGGCGGCGACCCAGTTCAGCAAGGTCGACATCTACGTGGCGAACGCCGCCGCAATCGTCGTCGAACAGAGTGCCGCCGCGTCCCTGGAGAATTTCGATCTCCAGTTCGACACGAACGTGCGCGCGACCTTCCTGGGTGTTCAGACGATCCTGCCGACCCTCGCCGATGGCGGTGCCATCCTCCTGGTCAGCTCTATCGCGACAGCCAAGGTACTTCCGGGACACGCCATCTACGCCGCCAGCAAGGCCGCCTCCGAAGCGTTGGCGCGTGCTTGGGCGCTCGAGTTTGCTCCTCGTCGGATTCGAGTCAACGTTCTGAGCCCCGGCCCAACCGACACGCCCATCCTTGGCAAGCTCGGAATGCCTGCCGATGTGATTCCTGCGATGAAGGCGGACGCAGCAGCGCGAACGCCTCTCGGGCGGATGGGCCTGGGTAGCGATCTCGCGGAGTCGGCGCTCTTTCTCGCTTCCGACCAGGCCCGGTTCATCACCGGCGTGAATTTGGCGGTTGACGGCGGCATCTCGCTGACCTGATCGAGCATTCTGAGCCTCCTCGAGGCAGCGGCGCCTCGGTTGAGCCGCAACGGTGTCCGCAAGGTACCAGGCTGGCAGTGGCACCGCCGGCCTGGTCAGCGGGCCAGAAACTCGCACTGGCACGGCCGCATCGGTCGCGCGTGGTGCGAGATCGCCCTTCGTGGAGCGCACCGATCGTCTCGTTTGCTTGCGCAGACGTCTCGAGCTCCAAGCCTTCGCCTTGATGAGTGCGCGTTCAAGCGTAGTCTTGGTTCCAGCGGCCACGAACTAGCGTCATTCGAAGCGGTGTCCTTCGTCGATGTCGTGGCCTTCCCCATGATCGCCTGTCATCCGGACCACGAACAGGGCATGCGGCAGCAGGCGGATGCGATCGTTCGGAAGCACACTTCCACACCGGTGATCGCGGGCGAGGCCAACTGCGAGTGCGTGCCGCGCACCTGTCAGGCGTGCGTCGACGTATGGTCCCTTCAGGTTGCCTGCCTTGAGGCAGCGACATGGGTGATTCCGTAATAGTTGAGTCGCCGTAGTTGCGCATCCTCGTTCGTCATGCTGCGCGGTTGAGAATGGAAGTGTCGTGCGTGGGTCGCAGCCCGGCAACGACGGGTCTGCGAGAGGAGCCAGCTCTGATTGATTCAAGCGACGATGTTTGGAACTGCAAAGCTGATCGATGTGCGTTGCCCGCTTCGCCGAAGCTGCATTGGAAAGTCGTCTGTTAAAGTGAGCGTAGACTTTATTGTCTGAAACTCGCATAAAACCCAATGTCAAAGCTCACCGCAATCAAGAAACAAATCGCCGCACTCCAGGCCGAAGCCGAACGCATCACCAAGCAGGAGATGTCGGGAGCAATTGCCAAGGTCAAGGAGATCATGGCCGATTTCGGCCTGACGATCGAACACCTTCAATCTGCGGTCACCTATAAGACTCGCAAAGTCTCCAAGCAGTTGAAGGCCAAGCGCGCTGGCGGTGGCGTCGCAAAGTATTCAGACCCGAAGACTGGCAAGACTTGGTCGGGTTTCGGGCGCGCGCCGGCATGGATCGCGGGCGCCAAGAGCCGCGATGCCTTCCTTGTTGACAAGAGCGGAGTCAAGGCGTCTGAGGACGCTGTCAAGGCTCCGGTCGCGAAGAAGAGGTCCACAGTCAAGAAGGCATCGACCAGGAAGGTGGCCAATCCTGCTGCGAAGAAGGCAGTCGCTGTAGCGAAGAAGGTCGCACCTTCGACTCCGGCGGCGGCGAAGAAGAAGCCCTCGGCCAAGAAGGCTGCCCCGAAGGCCGCTGCGAAGAAGTCAGCGAAGAAGAGGGCGGCGCCTAGCAGCGCCGCGGCTGCTTCGACGGCGGCAGAGGGCGCCGCACCATCGGCAGCCTAAAGGTCCAGACCGTCGATCTTCGGTCCAGGCTCGATGAAACTGAGTACTGACGGCGTCGTTGCCCTTGCTCCGAGCGCCCAAGTCGCTCCGAGCACGGGGGCAGCGCCTCGTGGTGCCCTCCAGAGCCGCGCATTTTGGCGGTGATGGCGACTCATTGCCTCCCGGCGATACATCGGCGAAGCGTTGCGATAAGGCCGCTTATCGGCATAAGCTTTTTCGTGAACCGTGCCCGTGCACACCGCGCCGGTCTTCGAGACGCGAGGGCGAACGCGAGAAGGCCGATGGGAGGTCGGTTCACGGGCTGGAACTGACCGAGGATCAAATGATGTCCCGGGAGGGCATCCGGTGAGTCATGCCGTCCGTCCTGAGCGCCGAGTCGATGGAGGCCGCCAAGCGCCGGAAGGGCTTGGGCGCGCTGCTTGCGGCCGCCTTCGACCAACTGGCAGCGCAGGCGTCTTCGAGACCTACGATGGCAATGGACGGTATCGGCTGCGTGAGTCGCTTCCGCCCGAAGTTTTTCGGGCGATCCTGCTGAACACGTTTAACACGAGTGCGCTAAAGGTTGGTGCTCGCCCCAGGCGCTGACCGTCTCAAGAATGGACGAGCCCACGCAGCCACGCAACAACGTTCCGAAACACCTCGAGGAACGTCACTTTCGATGCGGAACTGGGCTTTGGTGGAAGCCACCCCGATGCCGGCCCCACGTGAACGTCGATGCCGTACGCGTAGTCGGCTTGGTTGTAGGGCGCGCCCAGGTAGAGGATGGCGACACAGTCCTCCGCGAATTTCCGGTAGAGCTTGTTGTCGGTAGCGCAGCTAAAGAGCAGGGCGACGCTCATGTGCTCTTCCTCGCTGGATGCCTCGACCTTGATCCACAGCCCTTCCTTGTCGGGCTCGCTCATGGTGACTTGCCAACCAGCGTCTCGAAGGGGGCGCACTACATCCTTGATGCACTCGTCGCCAAGCCGCGCAGCGCGAAGCGAAGCTCCGTTGTCCGCCGGGAGCTCGGGGACGAGTCGTCCGCCTTTTTGATAGACCTTCTGCTCATGCAGCTTCAGTCCGGCTTGCGTGAAGCCTCTCAAGAGGGCTTGTTGCCACAGCAGATTGCTGTCGTCGTTCATCTCGGGAAAGAACATCGAGATGCGATGGGAGGCGTCGTGCCAAGATTCAATGACACCGATGGTCGCGAGAGCAACGATCAGGCGCCGCAGGTTGGCGCCCTCTTGCCAGAGTGTTGACGCGCCGTGGGCGAACAGGTGTCGGTTCAACCATGTAGCGCCGTCGTACTGATCAGTGTTGCAGAAGAAGAAGTCCTTCAGCCACCTGCGGAAAGTCTCGAAAACGAAGACGAGCTCGTCCTGCGCGAAGAGGTACTCGGTAGTGCTGTACTCCTCGGGAACCCACATCCCATCGTAGTACTGCTGGCTCGCTTGCTCGCAGGCGCGATCGAACACGCGATCAATCTGAACACCGATGGCAGTATCCGATGCAGAGGGTGCGATCTTTCTGAGGGCGCCCTCGATGACGGGAATGAGCGCAGCGATGCTGGATGCGGGGTAGCCCGAGTACGCAGCTAGGTAAGCCTCTCGAATGATGGGGACGAACTCCGCGAGACTCCGGCTCTTCGGAATCAGCTGCTCGATACACACCGCCATGAAGGGCAGGGTGTAGATGGTCGACGTGTGATAGTCGAAGAGCTGAATGGCCTGTTCCTTGGAGCGAAGCCGAGTGTCTGCCAGTATCTTTCTCGAGTCGCCCATTCCGGTCCAGAGTGGAAGGAACCACTCGACGTTTCCCCAGAGCGCTGCCTCAGTGTCCCGGTGCTTCTTGTTGACCAGCCACGTTGGGTCGTCTGTTGCCGAGACGTTGGGAAAACCGGCGGTGATCTGGCCGCTCTTGAGAACGACGGCACGGATAGGTTGGAAGCGGCCGATCTCGCGCTCCTCGATGCTGACCACGTCGAGGCCGCAGGCGCGTGCCCAGTCAGCCACAAGGTCGCTGTTCAGTGCTTGCAGGTCCGGCAGCTTCTTCGCTCGCCACCACAGCCCTTGGATTCGTTCTTCGACGCTTTTTCCGGACACGTATCCTCCGCCTTCATTTGTTCGGTCGGTTGAGCCGACGATAGCAAAGCGGCACCGACGGTGCGGAGCCAGGCTGAGCCTCTCGGGGGCAGCTGTCGCGGAGACCACGATCTCGTCCCGAGTTCGTCGAGCCGAGGAGGCCTGAGCAAGGTCAAGGCGGGCCGTTAGACGGCCTGGTTCGGCGTCGTTGCGCACACAGCTTGTAGTGCCGCGCAAAGGGCCTGGAAGGCCCCGTCGACTCTTCCAGCCTCTAGCTCGACGTGCATCCGGTCCAGCAGGGCTGAGCACTGCGGTGTCGACTGGTGAATGCCGGTGCATATCCAGGTCGAGATGAGCGCCTGCCAGGAAACACAGGTCGTGCGTGCGGTCTCGATGGACGAGCGGCGGGTGAGTGAAATTCTTGTTGTCATCACCGATATTAGTTCGCAGCCTCCCGAGGGAGGGCCATGGTCGAAAAAATGTGTGCAACCAGCCGCCGTCTCCCGTGAAATGCCTCTTGAGCCGAGGGTGAGCGCCGGAGGCAGTTGTCCACCAAAATTGTGGATAACACTGGGGAAAGTGGGTGGCCGTCGGCCGGCAAGGCGCATGCAGCCTGGATGTCAAGGGGGCTGCTCCATCCGGAGGCACCCCAGGTCGAGCTTTCTCGCCTTCCCCGATGGTCATCTTCGCAGGCACCGGTCGCAGTTCTCGCACAAATGTGCCCTACCGCCAGGCCGGAACCTCTCGGAAGATCGCTGCCAGCAACGGCAATGGCTGCCGTGGCGCAAACCAACCAGGAGAGTGTGATGGCAAAAGGCAGCGGTAGCGGATCGGGTGGCAAGGGCGGCTCTGGCGGAGGTCAGGGTCGAGGAGGCGCGGGGCAGGGTCGCGGCCCCGGAAACGCCGGTGGGTGGCCCAGCACCGTACCGAACGGGCCGTCGGGCGGCGGTCGGTCGTTCAACCCGCCTGGAACTGGAAAGACCGGCTCGTAAGGCGGCTTCAAGTCGCGGCGCTAGGCACGAGGAGGTGGTCGTACGCGACCAGCCCTTGTGCTCGCCAGTGCTCTAGCCAGAAAGCGTAGCGCTCTCGTATCCAGTCGTCCGGCCGAAGTTCATGAAAGACGTAGGCCCAAAGACCCGGCTGCCGGATGAGCTTGATCAGCACGTGAAGCCTCTGGGCAGACCATTGCAATCGGTCCAGGCGCCTCCTGAGGATTGCTTGGTCGCGATCGGCGACGGAGGAGCCTTGTCGTCCTGCGACGACGGCGTCCAGGAACCCGGTGAGCGATTGCCTGGTCGGGAAAGTCTGGCCCAAGCCCCAACGCTTGAGCGTGCTCTCGTCGACCGGCGCGGTTCGAGAGTCCAACCTCAACAGCGCCGCTTGCGTGCCGACCCCCAGAAGGCGAATACAACTTTGAACCAGCGCTCGGCTAGGCTCGACCTGGGTGTCGGCGACTGGGTTGATGAGGCCAGCGATGTCGCCCTTGGCTTCGGTCAGGTCTGCCGTCATGGTCACGACGTCAACGCGTGCGACGTGGGACAGCGTGAACTCGATGAAGCCCGCGAACCTTGGGTCGAGCGACCGCTGTTCGTCCGAGGCGTATGCAAGCATCTTCAGCGCCGTTGGGTTCATGTATTGCGCCACCACCGGCGAGCTCGCCGCCAAGTCGGCCGCAGCCTGGAACTGGCCCGCAAGGATCTGCAGCGTCGCGTCCTTGCATGCGGCTTCGACCTCGACGTAGTGCTCGAGCCTGCAAGTCCAGCGCCCCGGAACATCTCCTGCGGCCATTGCCTTGAGTAGCCCCCATTGCCCGGCGATATCTGCCGGGAGCGGTGCCTTCCACCACTCACCTGTGAAGGCTTCGATGGCAGCGTCTTTCACGACCGACTCTGGCATGTCTTCCCAAAGCGCTTGAACGCGTCGGGTGAGCTGCGGTGTGGGGCGAGTGAGAAGGCGCGCGTCAAGATCCGATTGCATCGAGCGAATTGACCGCCAGAGCGTCTCTTCGCCTGCTTCTCTCATGACAGCGCCCAACGTCAGCCCGTCCAGAACTGCGTCTGAGTCGGGTGTCGGCAGAAACAGCCCGCTCATGCGGAGCTTGTCGTGCTGACCCTTACCTAGGACGCCGGCCTGGGCGCGTTGGGACTGGACTCGTTGCAAGCTCATGGAGGCATTCTCGCCTTGACGTTCTTGCCGCATTTCTCCAGACGCCTGAAGCCTGAGTTGTGGCGGGCGCAATCCGGTGCGCTGGACAGCTTGCGTATAGAACGTGTAGAGGCCATCGACACGCGGCCTTAGCACAGGCAAGTGCTGTCGCAAGTGTCAGTGCCTTGTGTGACCAAAGCGAGCCAAGACAGCTTGGTCGTCTACCTCAACGGACAGTACCTCGTGGAATATCGCGCCGAACTCGTCGCTCTCGATCGGAAGCCGCGACAGCCTGGTCACGATGCTCTCTTTCGCTAGATCGAGCTGAGGCGGCGCACGAAGGTATGCCTCTAGCTTGCCCGCGGCGTCCTCCGGAGAGTCGTAGAACTTCGTGGCATGGGTCTCCCTGGCTTGGCCGCCTTGTCGGAGCTCAAGGCGCACGAGTTCGTTGTCCAGGAACAGTTGCAGGATGGGGAGATCGGTGATGGGAACTCCGTCGAACTCGAAGCCTGAATAGATCGCCGAATTCGTCAGCACGGCTCGGATGAGGTTTGGCTCTGCTGGCGGTTTGAGACCCACCTTGATCAGTGCCGCGGAGAACAGGTCGTAGCTCGCCTTTGCACCATTGCACTGCCGGTCGACCTGCGCGGCTCCGTCCAAAATGGTTCGCCGCAGACTTGCGTACTGAAGCGAGTCATCTGGCCAAAGTACGCACTTGGCCTCCAAGAAAAGCACCGTCGAGCCGAGAATGATGACGATGTCGACCTTCTCGTCCACTGAGCCGCTCTTGAACTCAACCTCCTTGGTCGATAGTTGAATGTGGTCTCGGAGCGGGGAGTCCTTGAGGGAGCTTTGCAGCTCCCGCACACAATATTCTTGGAACTCTGCACCCCGCCGTTCAAGGTCGATCCCGCCTTGCCGCATCCAACGCTCAATGACACGCTCAAGCAGGATCGAGTGGATGCAAGGCAGAACGAGTGTGACGTCGTCGTTGCCGAGGTCGACAAGTGGCTGCGTCCAGAGTTCCTGGTCCTTACCGGCACGGAAGGTTAGGAATTCGATGAGCTTGCCGGCGAGATCGACATCGACGGAGACCGCCCGGGCTGTGCTGCTCACCAAAAGCTTCCGCCCGATGGCAGGCGCCAAACGCAAACGGCGAGGCAGATCATCTGCGTCCCAGTGCTTCGACTCTTGGACGAAGATGTGCTGTGCGAGCGACTGAAGAAACCGCCAAGCGTCAACTATCCTCGTGAGCGGTAGCCCGTCTGTCTTGGGCAGCGGCTCCTCCATGAAGCTGCCGAAATAGCTGTGCTGTAGGCGCAACTTCGAACCGAGTGACGATGCCGCGTTGCGCGCGGCAGCGATGTTGTAGCCGAGCTCGAGCTTCTCAATCCTCTCGGCGCCATGAATCTTGGTGACGAGCTGAATTCCCATAGCGCGCCTTTTGGCGGCTGGAGGAACCCGAAACCACCAGTACTCCAGGAACATCATCGCGTCGTTCAAGTGAAAGCTCGAGCGTCGATGGGCTGAAACGGCTCGGGCGCGCTCCATGTGCGCGTCTCTCGCGGCAATGATCAGACCGTCGGGAGTAGAGCTCGCGCGATAGCCGTTGCCCTTGCAGTCGAGCCAGATCTCGACGGCAACCTGGTAGACGATGGCGGCATTGAGCTCCGAGAAGACAGTGGAGATGTCCTCCGCAGTCATCTTTGCAAGCGACTTGGAGTTGGTCGGCCCCGTTTTTCCAAGGAGAGCGCGGAGGGGCAACCTCAGCCCATCGCCGAGGCCTGTCAACAGTTCATCAGGCGAAAAGTGATTGCCTTGAACGTCCCGAGTCTCCTGGACCAAGCGATTGATGTAGAGGTCGCGCCCGCCAGCCGCGAGCTCTTGTGCGGTCTCGGAGTTCGCGTGAATATCCACCAGGCCGGCATTGGCGTGAGCGACGAGCCAGCGGACTATCGCCGCCGGCGCGACGTCTAGCTTCTCGATGCCAATGTTCGAACGGATGAACGACAGAAAGTCGTCGAAGAAGCACCCAAGTTCCGCAAGCTCTCGGTCGTCCTCATCGACCAGCGGCGACTGTGCGGTCGCTTTCCAGTAAGCCTTGTCGAACTTCCTTTCGCTCGGCCCGGGTATGTTGCCAAAGCCAACTTGCCTCGAGAAATCTCCCATTCGTACCTCGTTCGAATTTGCTTGGCGCGCCCGCGCATGAGCGTGCGCGGAACTCAGGGATGTGGGCGTCGTGTGCGCGTCGTTGATGACACATTCGAGCCGCCGAGCTTCATTGCATGCTTTGGCTCTACTGTGGGATATAGAGACCGAAACTCCTCCGCGGTTAGCGCAAGCATCCTGCCGCCTTTGACGCCGACGATCATCAGCCTCGTCCCAGTCGCCGTTCCCTTGCCGACGCTGCTTCCGCGAGCCCTCTCAAGCTCTGCAAGGTATTTGAGCAGCTTGTCGTGGGAGACAGTGATGAGCTGTTGGAGATCAGCTAGCCTTGCCAGTGGCACCACGGGCCCTCCGGCTCCGGTGTAGGCGCGAGCCTCGAGCCCGAAGCCGCGTGCACCCGCAATCGGCTGACCGTAGATAAGCCAGTGTGCGACGCGTCCCTCGTGCTTGACGATGCGTGGCTCGCAGGCGGCCAGCAACGAGTGAAAGTCGTCTTTGACGTCGGGTGGTGGATTCTGAAAGGAAGGGTACTTCTCTTTCTCCGATGCGATGTCGCGGCTCGTTGCCTTAAATTCGATGAGTCGAAACCCCTCGCTGCCTTTGGTGATCAGATCGCCGAATGCCTTCTCAGCGTTCCCATCAAGAGGGAAGGCTTCGTGGGCAAGGGGCATGAAGTCGCGGACGAATGCGTATTCCACAGTCTTTTCCCACCACGCGGCTGCGACGCGGGCATTGGAATTTGGGGTGGTCAATCGGAGCTCCTTGCGTACTCTTGACGCTGCGCTTGAAGGTGGGCTCGGCGCGCGGCGGGGCCCAATTATGGTGGTCTCACTTAGGCTGGCGTCGCGCGTTCCGCCTGGTTTGAGTTGCTTCGATCCGCCGGCGCTGCTTAGGCGTGTGGGCTCCCGATCAAGGGAGGCGAACAGCCGTGGACCGTGTCAGAGCAGGTGTCGCAGCGCCGTAGCGGCCCGCTCGAACAACTCCGGCCGAAGCAAGGCGGCGATCAAGACGCCGCTCTTGATGCCCTGGCGGATTGTTTCGCACACCTGGGCGACCTTCAGTGCCTGGTGGCGTTTGCCGTCATCCTTGAAGCCGCAATACGGGTCGTCCCTGGGATTGCCCGTGGACTTGGCGGTGTCTGGGGGCTTGAAGGGGTTGCGCAGGTTCATGATCTTCCTTCCCGGCCGCTCGGCGGCCGGTAGCCCTAGCAGAGAAAACTGATTTGGACTAAACTGTGTGGCAGAATATCTGTTACGCAGTTTAATATGGTTCAGAAAAAATTGCCATTCGACGCGCTTGGTGTGCTCATCAGTGAACAGCGCGCGCTTGCCGGCATCGGCACCCAGACCGAGCTGGCCGCAGCCGTCGGCGCGACCCAGCAGACGGTCAGCCGTTGGGAGAAGGGCGAGTCGCGGCCTCGCGAAAGGGAGTTGCCAAGGCTCGCCGACGTACTCAAGGTCAAGGTCGAGCGGCTCGTCGACGCGGCCGGCTACGGAAAACCCTCTCAGGTCGTGACTTCGGTCGATCGGCCTTTCCCGCTAAACGGACTCACGCCGGACAGCTTCGAGCGGTTCTGCTTCTACTTGGTGGGACACATCTATGCTGGCAAGGATGCGAAGGTGCATCGCGCCGGCGGCTCGGGTCATACGCAAGACGGGATCGACCTGTCAGTCCGGATTGGCGAAGACCTGTTCGTCTTCCAGTGCAAGCGCGTACAAGAATTCGGGCCCAAGAAGGTTGCGACGGCGGTCGCAGCTGCCAACGGTTTTGCTGCCACGCGAAAGTTCCTTTTGCTCTCCACGATCGCGAGCCCGAAGGCACGCGAAGAGATCGACAAGCACAGCAACTGGGAGCTATGGGACGCTGAGGACTTGTCGCAACGCGTGCGCAGACTTCCGTTCCGCATTCAACAAGAACTGGTCCGCATCTTTTTCCGCGGCAGGCAGCTCGAGCTATTGGGCGTCGCGGAGGACGGGCCCTGGATGCGGGCGCAAGACTTCTTCGCTCCCTTCGCTGATGACGGGAAGCTTTTCAATCACACGTGGCATCTCGTCGGGCGAGCGCGAGAGCTTGCCGAAGCCTTGGGTGCTTTGGCCCGCCCGTGTGGGCGGGTTGTCATGCTTCTTGGCGCGGGTGGCAGTGGCAAGACGCGCCTGCTCAGGCAACTGCTCGATGACTTTCAGGGTAGTCATCCGACATTCACCACTTGGCTGGCGGGCGAGAAGATCACTGCAAAGTCGCTCGAAGACCTGGGTGACGGCGCCAAGGTGCTTGTCGTCGATGACGCGCAAGACTGTGAGCGCGATGAGTTGGCCGCGCTGATGCGCTTCGTCTCTGCTGCGCAAGAGCCTTGCCGCTTGGTCCTCGTTTCGAGGCCTTATGGCGCCGAAGCAATTCGCGGTCAGGCAGCTGAGTTTGCTGTCTCCGGAGAGCAGTTCATTGAGGTGCCTCTGGACAGGTCGACCAAGTCCTCAGCGACTGAACTCGCCTCGGAGGTTCTTCAGCGTTGCGCCGGCCCAATGGATGCCGCACCGTACATCGCGGCAGTCACTTATGACAGCCCGCTGGCCACCGTCATTGGCGCTCAAGTCGTGGCCAAGGAAGGATTGAGTCCAGCTTGGTTGAGCACCAGCTCCGAGTTCCGCACAAACATCTTGCGCGCTTTCCAGGACATCTTCACCGACGGTATCGCCACAGGTCTGGATGTCGATCGACTTCGATGTGTACTGCGCGTCGTCGCCCTTGTGCAGCCGATACTCCCGGACGAGCCCGCCTTGCTGCGACTCATCAAGGAGCTCGAAGACGTTGAGCAGCAAGACGCCTCACGCTTGCTTCGGCTGCTCATCGACGGCGGAGTACTGTTTCGACGCGGCGTTCGCTATCGCTTGTCTCCTGACCTTCTGGCGGACTCGATCGTCGAGCGATATTGCCTCGATGCCAGCGGAGAAAGCTCGGCATACGCGGAGAGGCTCTTCGACAAGGCTGACGAAAAGTTCTATGAAGCCATTCTGCTTAACCTGGGAAAGCTCGACTGGCTTCGCAGCGACGGGGATACGAAGGAGAGCCGGCTACTGAGTGGGATCTGGGCGAAGCTGCAGTGGCGCGACAAGTACTCCAACCCTCACGTGACGGCGGCAGCGGCAGTTGCCTACTACCAACCCAAGCAAGCGCTGGAGTTCGCAAAGCGCCTCATTGCTCAAGGGCATGGACGTGATTCGGAGGTGTGCGACATCCTGCGCAACGTTGCCTACAACCTGGAGTTCCTGGATGAGGCCTGCATGCAACTCTGGAAGGCAGGCCGCGACGACTCTCGAGCGCTGAACAGTCATCCGAGTCACCCCATCCGAATTCTCAAGGAGCTGGCCTCGTACCGGCCAGGCAAGCCCATTGAGTTCATGGAGAGGGTTGCCGACTTTGCGTTGGAGGCACTTCACTTGGCAGAGGCGCTCAAGGGAGCCTACTCTCCCTTCACAATCTTGGAGGGGTTGCTTGAAACCGAGGGTCATACCACGCACTCGGTCAGTAGTCGTGCGGTCTCGCTGGCCGCATTTGCAACGCCTTTTAAGCAGGTCGAGAACTTGCGCTCGAAAGTGATCGGTCGTCTGCTGGGGCTCCTGTCAGAGGCGCCTCTACCGAGGGCCTACATGGCCGCATCCACGCTGCAATCCGCTCTCAGGAGCCCGACACCAGTGCTTGGCATGCAGCCACTGGAACTCGATAAGCCGAGGTGGGATAGTGCCCACGAGGGGCTCTTGCGAAGCATTCTGGATGTGATCGCCAACAAGCAGATCGCAAGCATCGTGCTGGTTCGACTCGCTGAGGCAGTCTCGTGGCATGCGTTCTACAACGTCGGGGTCTTGAGCGAGCTGTCAAATGACGTTCTCCGCTACCTTGACCGCGACCTCGAGACTCGGGTGGCTCGGGCACTGTTGGATGGTTGGGGTACCAACACATGGCCGCTGAGCGACGACGGTGAACGCACTGCGTTCGAGGCCGATCTCGACGCGCTGGTAGCTGACCTCAATCTTGCCTATGGGCAGGCAGCCGACTTGGCTGCGTTTCTCAACCAGATGTTCGCGAAGATGGAGGATGCGCGCGCAACCCAGGGCGCTGAGCACACGCTGGTCAACCGACTCATCGAGAGCAACTTTGGTCTTGCGCTCGTGATCATCGAGAACTTTGAGTCTGATCAGCGGACAGGCTTGACGCCCTACTGCGGCATTGCCCTCGGCGCGTTCTTGAACGCTTGTCCGGGGGAAGTAGGCCAGCGAATTGAGCGCATCCTGTCATCTGGACTGCCGCATGCGGAGGCGCTGGTCGGCGAGGCACTCGGCCGATTTCAGCCTCCTTCCGGGCGCTACGGCCCACAAGACGTTGCCGTCATCCGCAAGATCTGCCAGTCCAAGGATGAAAACGTTCTTCGCGTCGCCACCAGTCTGGTGCGCGCTGTGTCTCGCCAGGACTTCGGCCTGGCCGTCGAGCTCATCTGCTTGATCGACTTCGCGGCCGCCGGCCGTTGGGCAAGAGACTTCTTCGCATTGATGTGCCACGCAGGCCTCGTCGAGAAGAAGGTCGTGTCGGACAAGCAGATCCAACTTCTCTTGAAAGCGCTTGACGAAGTCTCCGAACTCGATGACTACTGGTTTGGTACTTTCCTGCGACAGGCTACCGGCCGAGTTCCAGAACTGGTCGTCGATTTCGTGAAGAAGCGGCTCTCGGATGCACAGGAGAACAATAGTTGGCGCAGAGCGGTCATTGGCGTTGGCCCAGAGCGTAAGCGGGGCCTGGAACTACTCAAGGCACAGAACGGAGTCGGCCTCCTCGCGAGCCTTCTCGACTGGGCGCTGGCTCGCCTGCCCGAGCGCGGTCTGGCGTTTGACTTCGGGAGCACGGTCAGCGCGCTGTGTGGCCCACAGACAAGCGAGTCCCTTTCAGCCATCCTAGCCTGGCTGCAAGGAGGGGGTGACGGCCGCGCCTCAATCGTTGCCGCGGTGCTCAGCCAAGGTGGCAAGCGCCTGGTTTATGACTGCGAGAGTTTTGTGAGCGAGGTGCTGCAGGTAGGCGAGAGCATTGGAGAGGACGCGAAGCAGAAATTGACGATGGCCTTCTACAGTTCAGCGATGCTTGGCAGCCGCAGTGGCACGCCCGGGGAACCGTTTGCAGAGGACCTGGAAATGAAGGCCCGCGCTGGCCAGAAGCTGGCAACCCTCAGTCGGTTCGACCCAACCTTCGAGCTCTACTCGCTGCTCCTGTCGCAAGCCGATGAGAACATTGCTCGCCAAGCCAGAGACAAGGCGGCGATGGATGCTGAAGATGAAGAGCGAGGTTAGGCGGCACGTGCGAGAACGAACAGCATCCGTCTTCGAAGTCCGGGTGATGCTCGGGTGAGGATGCCTCATTGCTGCATACTCGACGTCGACCCTTTAGGGAGGGCATGGAGGCCAGTTTGACTGACGAGGTAGGGTCTCCTGACTGATTGCTTGAACACAAAGAGGCGCCACAGAGTCAATGATGCATATCAACCTTGAGTCCATCAGCCGGGCCGCAGCTTGGGTCGTTGGAAAGGTCTGGGGACCAGTCAAGCGCGTCCTTGCGATCCGGAAGGCTGCAAGCAAGCCGCCGCGGGCACGACGGTCGTTCGGAGACAAGTCTGTTGCACGAACTCTTGCAGACCTCGGCGGAAAGCAGACCGACGGCGGCTGGGTCGCGACGCTGACGACCGCTGCGGCGCGCCTGGCTACGAAGCAAGGCGTTTTTGGCCTGCCCTATGTGAATGAGTGGCTCAGCCAGCACGACGTGGGTGCTATGTTAAAGGCGCTCCACCAAGATGACTTGGCACAGGTTCCGCGCGACCCACAGAAGTTTGAGCAACTCGCGCTGAGCTTTCAGGCAAAGAGCGGAGACAACGCGGCGCAGGCTGAGAGTGTCATCGGCTACCTGCTGGCAGCGGTACTAGCGGGAACCGAATCATCTGTCAAAGATCCCGGGCTCGCCGCGATGATGCAAGCGACCGCGGGACAGACTCACAAGACTCTTGCTTCGTTGGTCGGGGGCGTCGAAGCGCTGCGAGGCGACGTTGGCTCCCGCCCTGCGGAAGGGGCTCGGACGTTCAACGATGAGCAAGCTAGCGGAGAACTTGACCGCTTGCTTGTGAAGCGCACGATGCCGGGCGAAGTCTTTGTCAAGGGCCTCGAGAAACTTGAGGCAGACATTCGCGATGGTCGGTTCTCCATTGTCCATGCCGCGACCAAAGTTCGCGTCTTGAACTGGCTCGCACGGGTTCGCGCGTGGGACGGTGACGTCGACCAGGCACAGAAGCTCTTGAACGAGACAGCGGCGCTTGGTGGGCAGGCAGATCTGCCCACTCAGGCGAACCTCGAGGCTGCGAAGGGCGACGTTGGATCAGCGTTGCGTCTACTGCAGACTGAAGACTCGGTGGAGTGCCGGTCATCGTTTCTCGGCCTCTTGGGAAAGCACAAGGGGCCAGAGCGCGCTGCCGAAAAGTTCTTGCTTGACGGCCGCCTTGACGACCCGAATAGGTTCAGCGGAAACGGTTGGATAACGGCGCTATCAATCCTCGTAAGCAATGGGCACTTCGCACAGGCGCATACGGTATGCGATTCGCTGACAGAAGAACTCCTCAGCAGTCAGCCGTACCTGTCGTTCATCTGCGGTGTCGTCGCGGCGCTTGAGGTCGTACCTGCCGATAGACGTGCCGATGTTGCGGCTAAGGGGCCTGACCTACTTGTCTTTGGGACGCTGGATGGCCCAGAGGCCACGCAATGGCGCAACAGGGCAATTGCGTATTTCAGCAAGGCTATCGACGACAGCAGGCGCCTTCAGTTGCAGGCGCGGATGTTCGAAGACGCTTGCCGGACATGGACGCGAATGCTGCGTCTGACAGATGAGACGCTGCGAGACGCAGAGGTCAAGTCCATTCAAGCCGAAATGGCTGACCCCGTTGCAGCGCTCGAGGCGGTGCGGCTCGTGCAAGCTCACCGGATTGAGGCGGACACGTCGTATCTCGAGGCCTACCTCGATCGACAGGAACTGCTCGTTGGCCTCAACAGCGAAGAATTGCTGGCAAGGGCTGCCGTGCTTGCATTGAAGGAACGATGGATGGAGTTGGCGGACCTTGTCGAGGCCAACTGGAGTCGCCTGCTTGAGATTGCGGCAGCGGGGGCGCTGGTAGGCCAAGTCGTGGACGCCCTGGTCAAGGCGCAGCAATTCACGAGGGCCGAAGAATTTCTTGAGAAGCAGGGCGCTTTGCTGGCACCTGATGAGCTGCGTCGACTGGGCTTGCTGATTGTTCAAGCCAAAGGTGGTGACCTGGCTGCAGGCGCCGCGGCGCTGTATGAAGATACTGGCGCGCTCATTGATCTGCGCAACCTTGTGGCGGCACTTGCCTCCCGCAAACGATGGAGCGATGCGGTCCCCTTTTCTCGCGAACTGTTCGACCGTGAGAGCAATCTCGAGAATGCAAACCAGCACCTCGAACTCATGAGCCGTGCGCGCGCGTCGGAAGAGGCTGTGCTGGAGTTCATCGAATACGCCGAGCCGAAGGCGGCTGTCTCGCTTGACCTCAAGCTGCGCAAGGCATCAGCACTCCATCTGCGTGGCCGCTTTCTAGAGTCGCGCGAGTTGGCTGACGAACTGCTCGCGGCCCGTGATGACGTCAGGGACGTTTCGCTCGATCTCAACCTGGCAATGCAGTCAGGCGACTGGGAGCACTTCCCTACGATTCTCGAGCGCGCGTGGCAGAAGCGCGAAAGATTCAGTGCACACACGCTGATGTGGATGGCCAATATGGCAGGCCTAGCCGATCCGAACAAGGCGCTGGAAATTGCGAGAGACGCCGCGGCGCGAACTGACGCCGATGGAGCCATTCTGATGAATGCCTACATGCTCGCAGTGAAGCTCGGTCGAGATGAGGAGGGAAACCAGTGGCTAGCCAAAGTGATGGCGGAGCAGCAGGCGCCAGACGGCGTAGTGAAGTCATTCACTCTTCGACAGACGGTCGAGATGGTGAAGGGCCAGCAGGAGGCTTGGCAACAGAAGTTGGACGACTTTAGGCAGGCCAAGTATCCGGTTCACCTCGCGGCGGCACTCTTCAATGCGCCACTGACGCGGTTCCTCGTGGACCTCCCCCGCCAAAACGCGGATGAAGCCGATGCCAGGCGAAGAATGCCGTTGCCCTTCCGTAGCGGGCGTCGCCTTCCGGTTGACTGCAACGGACTGACCAGTGCGGTGTTCGACGTCACCACGATTTTCTATGCCGACCAGTTCGGCATTCTCGACAGCCTCCTGCGTCATTTTGACCAGGTCCACATTGCATCGCAAACGTTCAGTCTGCTACTGGAGGAAACGCAGCGCGTGGTATTCCATCAGCCCTCGCGCATTGCCGAGGCCAAGCTGCTTGCAAGCGCGGTCGACAGAGGACGGATTCGCGTTCTAGCCGCTTCAGTGAGAACACCCCTTTCACGCAGGGTTGGAGTAGAGGTCGCAGCTCTCCTCGAGAGGGCCCAACAAGCTGGCGGCATGTTCGTTCACGATGGCGAAGTCTATGACGTAGGGTCGTTCATGGAGCACGCTGCAGACCTTGGCGAATTGCGGGAACTGTTGATCTCGCCATTGGACGTGGCTCGATCGCTGCTGGCCAAGGGGTATGTCACTGATTTGGCGTATTCAGAGGCGACCAGAAGGCTGGAGCGACCGGGATACCCCGCACGAGAGCCGAAGGTAGTGGAGCTCGGAAAACTCTTTCTCGATGCTTCAGCAATCGGGGCAATCCAGCGCGCGGGCCTGCTTACCGAGGTTCTGAACGCGTGCTCGGAGGCATGGGTCTACGACTCGACGGTGCTCGAATGGCGCAGTTTGGTCGAAGCAGAAGGCGAAGGCGAAGAGGCGAAGTTTGTCATCGACCGAATCCGTCGGACGCTGCGAACTGAGGTGCTCTGCGGGAAGGTGCATTTGCTTGCACCGGCGCCCGAACGCTCTGCCAGCTTCATTGGCGAGAAGGGGATGGCACTTATTGACGTTGCCGCGAGCGGAAGTGTCGCGCAGCTCGTAGTTCTGGATGACAGGCTGTTGAACCGCGAGCAGTTCATCGTCGACAGAAAGCAGAGAAAAGTACCGCTTGCATGTCTCCTGGATATGCTTGACCTATTGGTCGCGAGCGGCGCTGTGACCACTGACAAGCGCGACGACGTCTATCACCAACTGAGACGGCGGTGCATGTACTGCGTCCCGCTGACTGTTGAGTCGCTTTCAAGAATGGTTGCGGCGGCGACTGTGGGTTCAGATGGGACGCTGTCCGAGACGGCTCACCTGCGGACACTGCGGGAGTATGTCTCTCGCCTCATTTCGGCTGACGCGCTGTGCACGGAAGATGATCGCGTCTTTCTCGACTCGCTGTGGACTGTGGGAACAGCGGTCGTCCAAATGTTGTGGGGAGACTTGTCGGTTCCTACCGAGAAGGCTCTGGCCGCGAGCAACTGGCTCCTCATGGCCGTCATTCCCTCGTTTGACGCTGCATTCCGCGGCTTTGAAGGGTCGCGAGAGCGAGCGGAGGAGATCGCCGCAGTTCGCGTCATCGCCCTTACGACAGCGGCTTTCGAGGACGAGGCGAGGTTCGTTGCTCACAGGGCGTGGACAGATGCGCAGATCCTTGGGCGGCTCTTGCCGGCCGGCGGCCATCTGCTGGACGTGATTGCGGCGCGCATCGAGGCTGCGACATTGAAGACCATGAAAGGAGTCGTCGATGACGCTGCTGGCAAGATTGACGCGTGAGTCCCTAAAGTATCGGAGCCGGATGATTGTTAGCCGACTGCTGCGTTCTGACGCGACGCTCGACGCGGCGGAACTTCTCGGATCACCTCTGGGTACTCAGACGTGGATTGCGTTTAGGGACATTGCGGCTGCACTGGCGGGCGCTCAGTTCGATTCGGATTTCCAAGTATCCGGGCGCGACGGCGGAGAAGTAGGGTTTCGGCGCACGTTGCAGGGTGTTGTCATTCGTGACGGCGAGTCGGCGGGCGAAGTCATCTGGGAGTTGGGGCTGCTTGACCCGTCTATGACTGTCAGGCTTGTCGCATTGGACACGTTTGTCGAGAGCGCGATGCCGGTCCTTCCAGGAGAGCTCCGCTGGAGGTCACTGCTGAACGCGAGGCCTTTGACTCCTCTCGAGCTGGACACATTTGTCGTCGACGTTCAAAGCGCAGCGGGCCCGAAGCTGCAGGCTATGAGCGAGGATTTCCAGGCTTCGGACAAGGTGACAATAGAAGGCTTGGTGCCGACCGGACGCGCGTACTACGAGTCCCTGATTGGGAACGTTCCGCCCGATGAACTCTCCGCTCAGGAGTACTTGAGGCAAACACTCTATCCGCACCTGAGATCCGTTGTTGCGCGAGACAAGCTTTGGGGCTGGTTCTGTTCCCAGGCAGCCTTCGTTGGGCCGACCACGGACCTCAACGAAGTCTTTCGGGATGAATCTGATGAGAACGTTTTGTCGGTAACGAAAGACTTTGTTCCGCTCTCGCCTCTTGCCTATGTGGCAAAGATCTCGGTATCGTTGCCTCGAACAGCGGCGAGCCCCGCATTGCTCGCGATGGCACAAAAGGCAATGGAAGCACTTATCGACGCCAGTCAGCGCGAGTTAAAGAGTCGTGGCCAGGAAGCGCTCTTTCCGGGACTTGCTGGCCTAGTGCTTTCTTGCATCAATACGGACGAAGACATCTTGGCTGCGCCAGCATATTGGCGCCGGCTTGCCGCGTTTGCACATGCGAACATGCTGCTCCAGTTCTTAGACTTCAGTGGCGTTGATCACTCAGAATTTGAGAATTGGTTAAGCTCAGCCGGCCTTCAGTTGGGCCACATTAAAACCTATCTGGATGCTTGGATTGAGCCATCATGGCAACCGGAGTCTGACTACCTGTTCGCACCTTGGGTTGCCGCTGTTGGATTTGCCATTCGCATTTGTGCTGACGCGCCGGAAGGGTCTGCAATCTTCGGGACGGCTCAGAATGAGCGGTTGGATGTGCCTCCGGGAATGGCTGGCTTCGCACATGTTTTTTCAGCTTCACCCGATCTGCTTGGAGGACGCCTGCGGGCGTGCGACCACGAAGACGTGAACATGAGCGCCGATGTTGAGGCGTCGCTGTTGACGGTGATCGCTGACCAGGATCGGCATGGAAGCCTGTTGACGCTTCTGCTGCATGCACGTCAGAAGCGCTTTCCTAACACGCTACGCACGAAGCTTTTGGAGAGAATCCAGGATGTTCCGAGAGAGGGCGCTGATGACTCGACGCAGGCATTGGTGCACTTGTGCGTTGCCGCTCGGATCGCCGCGGTTCAGCCTGACACGGAGTTTGCAGATTTGGTGGCGCAAGTCGCACTCGAACTTGCCGCGCGCGACGTTTCGGCAAAAGCAGCAAGCCTTGCCTGGATGTGCCTGATCTCCGCCGGCGGAGCCTTCGTAGATGCCGAGCAGCGTAACGAGTGGATGGAGCGAAGCCTGCTTGCCTTGGCGCTTACGCTTCCAAAGGGGGCGCCGTGTGTGGACCTTGCGAATCGAATCGGACTGATGCAGCAGCTTGAGTCAGTTACCGAGCGCCGTTACGCACGAGCTCGGTATGCTGCATTGTCAGCGGCTAGTTGAACCGTAGGCGCGATTGGCGAATAGGGCCGCGCATACCGTTTCTCGCAGTCACAGCGAGCGGGTCGTTCAGGCTAGGTATTCGGCGCCAAGTACACGCGCCACTCAAGCAAGACATTCTGCACATCCGGCTCAAAGTCCTTCATGCCCATGTCGGCGACAGCCAGGACGAACAAGTGCACCATGCCGGCCATCGCGCCCTTCAAAGTGGCGTCAACATCGTTGTGACTGGGATTGAAGTCGAAGCTCTCGAGGTGGCCTTGCGCGTCCACCTTCACGTGGCGGTTCAAGGCGTCGAGGGTTGCATGGGCAGCGTCCCCTGATGTCTGCCTGTACGCGAGTTGATAGAGAGTATGGAGACCCACCTCGTTGGACAGGCTCGCCCACTTGATTGAGCGAGGGCCGTTCGGGTACTTGGCGCCAATTTTTGCAAGCTCTTGCTCGTATTGAGTGACGTCCAACCCTCGGCGTTGACCTACCACGATCATCTCGTTGGCGTATCCCTTGCGGTGCCTGGCGCTGTCCTCGACAAGTAAGTCAACCATGCCCTGCTTGCGTTTGAACGCATAGGCCAGGAACACCGTCTCTGCCATTGTTCGCATAAGCGTTCGGGCTTCGACGACGGCACCGCGCTCGCACATCAATATGGCGCACTGGTAGCCCTCGACTGCCCGCGCGAAGCAGGTTACAGCGTAGGCCTTTGGCTCATCCAGGCTGTCGAGCGGTAGCGCCCATAGCAGACGCATTGCGAGCTTGTTGACCGTGTCGGCCAGGCCAAACGCCGGCGCATACGCAGCCCTGACGTTTGCACCAAAGTGCGAAAGTTCGTCACCAAGAAATCCGACTTCCTTGAAATCCGGCATGACAGCCTCCCGCCGTGGCTCGCGAGCACCCGATCGCGGTAGAGGATAGCCCAGTGCCGACTATCGTTGATGAAAATTCAGTCACGGTGCGTACGCTGGTAGCCGTCGGCGCAGTGTTAGAAGCCGGTCCACGCTGCGTGGCGAATTCAAAGGCCGGATCGTCGACATTGCGCAATTGCTGGCGGAGTGCGCTAGCTGGGCGAGCCCGCGATGTGAGCGCGAATGCCGGGCTTGCAGACGGTCCAACTCTTACCTACCGTGAGATCTGAGCGCGCCACGCAATCTCAAGCGGTTGCTTGCGATAATCCGTCTTATCGGCGCAGACCCGGACATACGGCTTGGGACGGAAGGATGCGGTCGCGGAAGAGGGTGTATTGCTCGGTTTGCGCGACTTGTCTGCCCGCCGGCAAGGGGCCACCGTGGTGAAATGTCGCTCCGACAAACACGAGACTTGGCCATGCAACCCTCCCTCTCCGAGCTTCTGGCTCAGAAATCGGCGCTGGATCGCGCCATTCAGGAGGCGCGAGCCGCTGACAAGGCGGCAGCGGTTGCACGCGTTCGCGAGCTGATGTCGGAGCACGGGCTGTCCGTTGCGGATCTCGCGGCCAAGGCGACCGCCAAGACGGGTGGCACCGGCAAGAAGGTGGCGCCGAAATATCGAGATCCTGTCTCAGGTGCCACCTGGACTGGTCGCGGTCTGAAGCCGAAGTGGCTTCAGGCGGCCCTTGACGCAGGCAAGTCGGTCTCGGACTTCACGATCTGAGCAATTCGACCCGCCCTAGGACGCGCGCGCGGCAATCTATGAATACGCCGCTCTTGATGTTTGCGCTCCGCGTGGAGGGGCTTCCATCGCGAAGTGGCAGCCCGGCTTACCTCGTGGAGAAGGGCGGCTGCTGCCTCTCCCCCAACACCAAGCTTGCTGACCAAGCCAAGAGCGCACTGCTGCTCGACGAACTGCTGGCTGAAGCGTTCGTGAGCGCTTTGCCTCCGGCTGCTATGGGCTAGCTACGCTCTGCCAATTCCAACAGCCCCCCCCATATCTGACGCTAGGCTGATGTTCGATAAATGCCCAGAGTATCTATGCTGCCCAAAATCTTGAGTACCTACGTAAAGAAATTCCAATTCTTTCCGAAATCGTCTATTTACGATGCTGACGCCAAGTATCGTATTAGTGAATTCAACCGCCACGTTGCAACCCTATATTTCATCGTCCGAACAAAGAAAGCTCGCTTCCTTCCAAAAACATTTGCGATCGGCCAAGATTACACTTTTGCCGGCTTAATTGACATTGCAGGTTACGAAATCCCCATCGAATTCAGTTGTGTGGAGATGCTGTTTCAATCCCTTGAAATTCAGAAGAAGTTTCCTACCCAGGACGCGTTCGCCCACTATTGCATGAGAAGGTGGCAAGATCCATCTCGGCCGCAACTCACCAGCAGCCAAAAGTATGAAGCAAAAGCCATGGTCGATATGAATCGCTCCACAGGCGACAGGCTAATAGTCGATTGCCCCGTGAAGTATGCTATTACTCGGGAGCACATTGGCGAGGTAACTCTCTCACCCTATCAATTGATCAATTTGAGCGGCCTGAGATATCCATGGCCACTAGAAATACTCTACATAGGAAAAAGCAACGATGACACTTGGAAACGGATCTACAACCACAATAAATGGGGCTTGATTGAAGAGCATAGAGACGACTCCGAGGAGCTGCTTGTTTATTTTCTTGAAATCGATAAATCTACTATCTCGGATCAGAGCTTTGGCGGTCTTCGCGTGATAGCGCGGGACGAATCGGAACTAACGGTTGAAGATGCCACGGTTGCGACGGAAGCGGCCCTCATTAACTACTTCATCAGCGAAAAGAAATTCAACGATCATCACGTGGGCTCTGACATAACGAAATCCGACACCATAATCAACAGGGTTAAGACACGCGGTTATACAGATCTGATCGTGGAGTGTGATCTCGAAGGTCCGTTCGGCACGATTGGCACCAAGTCGTCGGGGTTCAATAGCCGACACTCCATTCAGTACAGCCTTTGAATGGGGCCGCTCGTGGCGCACGTTCGGGGCAATGGGAGAGGTCTGCAACGCGAGGCGACAGAGCAGCCGGTGCATCCACGTGTTGCAATGACTAAACGCGGGGCTGAGTCCTACGAATTTGAATTCGAACGACGCTAAACGGACCAAGTCTGATTGTGTCTGGCAAATCGATATTGAGTGGGCGCGCGTGACCGCTTAGTGGCAGCGAATTCGATAGGATTGAAGCCCGCAATGGGGTCGTTCTGCGACAAGCTGCCCGCGAGCGGACGCTCGCGGCGCCGACAAGGCGAGAAAGCGTTCAAACGCCTTCAAGCGGCACCTCGAAGACCTGTTTGGGACCGCCAGGCGCCACGAACGACGGAGCGCTTTGAGGGCCGACGTCGCCGGTGGCCTTCGTCCGACGCTTGTGCGACCCCCGTGGAGCTCCAGACCGGACATCGCCGCCGCAGGCCGGTAGGACTCCAGCCGCTGCAAAGCGGCCAGCCCACGCGTGGCGCATAAGCGTGCGCTAAGCGGGTAGGAGCGAGCCCTGGAAGCCTCAGTGGGGCGATAACTTGGCTTGTCGCGGTGGCCAATGGACCACGGTTCCCACTCGTCGCAGCCCTCGTCCGGGCGAGGGGGCCGTGAATGAGAGCTCGCGCCAGAATCCAACCGCAGCCAATTCAGGCCGCCAGGTCGGCAGGCTTGCGAGCCCTGAGAGCAGCGATCAGGACGGGGCCGAGGCTTCGTGCCGGCTGCCGATCCGGCTAGGCTTCGATGGGCGGGAGGCGAGTCGTCAGCGTTCCGATGGCCCCGCTTCGATAATGGGCAGATGAAACGACGACCGCTCCTCGCGCTCGATGCCGATGGCGTCTTGCTGGACTATCTCGAACGCTACGCTGACGCCTGGTGCGATGCCTTTGGGGCTCGTCCAGCGATCAGGGATCCACACGGCTACGGCCCCCTTGATCGCTGGGACGTTCCTCTGCTCGACGCTGATGGACGCTCCCGGCTCCGTAAGCACTTCGGTGCCAACTTCTGGAGCTCCTTGCCAGCGTTGCCAGGGGCGGTCGAAGCCTGCGCACGTCTTCACGATGCTGGATTTGAGCTCGTCTGTGTGTCGGCTTTGGCCGCCGACTTTGAAGCGGCAAGGCTCAAGAATCTGCGTGCTTTGGGCTATCCAATCGAGCGTGTTTACGCCACTCCGCACGACGGAGGGCATCGAAGTCCAAAGGCCGACCGGTTGGCCGAGCTACGCCCGCTGGCGTTCGTGGACGACTACTTGCCGTATCTTCGTGGTGTGCCGCCGAACGTGCACACTGCACTCATCACCCGGGGAGCGACGGGCGGCCCGAATGTAGGCTCGGAGATGGTCTTGGCGAAGTCCACGCACCTGGACCTCGCGGCGTTCGCGGACTTCTGGCTGCAGCGAGCTGAGACCTGACTGGCGTGGGAGTCGGCGCGTCGGTGACGCCTCTCCCAGGCATGCCGTGGGCTGGTTGCGACCGGCCGGCTTATCGGCATAGACTGTGCCGCATGGCCCCCCGCGTTGAAGCCCCCGAGGCCGGAGCGAAAGCGGTCGCTCCGGGTTTTCCGGATGCCAGCGATCTGGCAGCATTTCGCGCTGCATCCGAGGGGCTCGACGCCCGGGCCGCCGTGGAGCGCTACGCGCCTCACTTGCTGGGCGACGGGAAGTCGGCTCGCGCCGTAATCGGTCGAACTCGGCGCCTGCTCCAGCGCTGCGCCCGGCTTGCAGGCCGCACCGACCTGGCCGAACTCCTGGATGCCGCGCGCACGCGTCCAGGAACACGGCGAGCGGCGCGAATCTCTTCAGCGATCGAGGAACTGAGGGCCGCTGCACCGAAGGAGCCGATGATCGGCGACGCCGTGGCGGACTGGTTCTCGCCGCGCGTTGCGATCGCGTTGCATGCGGCGGGCGTCAAGACGCTGGCGAAGCTCACGCTAAGTGTGCCGAGGCGGCGTCGGTGGTGGGCCGCCATTCCGGGTCTGGGGCAAGCGAGTGCGGAGCGGATCGAGGCGTTCTTCGCAGCGCATCCTGATCTCACCGAGCGAGCGCGGGCATTGGTGACCCCTGTGCAAGTCGGCGAAATCGTCCCGTGGGAGACGCTTGTCGTTTCGGCTGATCTCGACGGGTCCCGCGGCCAGTTTCGTGCACCGCGCGCGACGTGCGTGCTGTCGGCGAGCAGCGACTACGAGGCGGTTCAGGCCTGGATCGAACGCCATGAGGCGGAGGCGACCCAGCGCGCCTACAAGAAGGAGGCCGAGCGCCTCATCCTCTGGGCGGTGGTTCAGCGCGGTAAGGCACTCTCGTCGTTGACTTCGGAGGACGCGACCGCGTACCGGGCATTCGTGCGGAATCCGACGCCGAAGGCGCGATGGGTTGGTCCTGCCAGGTCACGAGCGTCGGCAGAGTGGCGGCCCTTCGTGGGGCCGCTGGCGGCAACGTCAGTGAAGTACGCGGTCTCCGTCCTAGGGGCGTTGTTTCGGTGGCTCGTGGAACAGCACTATTTGGTCGCTAACCCATTTGCGGGGCTCAAGGTGCGGGGCGGTACTGCTTCCTCGCCGGCAGATGCCGGGCGGGTGTTTACCCAGGCGGAGTGGCGGCTCATCCGAGTCGTCGCCGACGGCTTGGAGTGGTCCTATGGCTGGTCGAAGGATGCAGCATATCGCCTGCGGTTTGTCTTGGACTTTGGGCGGGGGACTGGACTGCGGCCGTCTGAACTCTGCGACGCGACGCTGGGTGACATCTGCATTGAGGAGCTCAATGACGGTTGGATCGACGTTGTCGGCAAGGGTGCCAAGAAGGCGAAGGTTTCTGTTCCTCCCCTGGTGCGCACCGCGTTGAACCGGTACCTGACGCATCGTGGACTTCCTACGTCGCCAAACCTCTGGCATCCGGATACGCCACTGGTCGCGAGGCTGTCGGGCGAGATCGGGGGGCGGCATTACACGAGCTCGGCTGCTCGATATCTTGGAGCGCTTCTTCGAGACGGTCGCCAAGATTGTGTCCGAAACAAATCCGCTCTTGGCGGAGAAGTTGCGCTCGGCCACCACACATTGGATGCGCCACACCCATGCAACGCACGCGCTCGAGCTTGGAGTTCCGCTCCTCGCCGTACGAGACAACCTGCGACACGCTTCGGTCGCAACGACATCCAACTACTTGCACAGCGATGCTGCGAAGCGGGCTGCGGAATTGTCGAAAGCATTCGGAGAGCCTACGGCGTAGGGTTCCTGCCGGCCCACCGACACCGGCACGAAGACGCTCGATGAATTGTCAAGTCGCAGGGCTGCCCTGCTTACGATCATGCACCTGCTGCGTGGTTTGCTCTCCCTCGTGATTGGGCAACATATGCATAGGCTGTCTGAAGCTCAAATCCGGAAATCAAGTCGACAATAAACAAGACTATCAAGATAAGTATTCTTATCGGTATAGAGCAATTTTTCGATCAAAGTCCGACCCTCCAGAAACGAGCTGCTCAGTGCAACAATCGCTGGCGCGTCTTTGCCAATCGATCAGCTGGCGGCGTCTTCGCGCCTCCATGGGGGCTCGGATCGCTCGAGGCGGCGGCACCGATTGCCACCGAACTTGCTCGTAGTGGAGTCTCCGATTCGAGCGACCCGCCTACTTGTCGTGCCTCGATTTGAGCGATCGCGCCACGTCCGCAGCGTTATGTCGGGCACGAGGAAACCAGGAAGTGGGAGCCGTTCTCGACGCAGTGAGCAGCCACCGCAACATTGAGAGCTGTCTGTCTCACCGCGCGCGCCCGCTCGAGGTCGTTCAAGTAGCTACTGGGCAGCTGGTTGCTGCTTTACTTGAGCAACGAATTGATTCTGTCAAGCTCGGGCTGCGGCAGTCGGTATTCGGCAGGCATGGTCAAGCTGGTGAGTCGCGACCGGTCGCGGAACCCAAAAAAAATGCGCCATGATTGTCCTTCGACATCATTGCTTCTTGATCAACTTCCACAGCGCGTCGCTGATGTCGACGCCGTCGATGAGGCCCGCGCGTATTGCGTTCGCAGCTAGTAACGAGAGCTGAACCTGCCTCTCCTCGGGCGGACATAGGAGTTCGTATCTGCGTCCAGATTGGGTGGTCAACTCAGCGGTTGCCGGGTCAAAATTGGCAATTGCCGATGTGATTCTTAGCGGGCCGTGATCCAAGATCATGAGGAGATGCCGATCACCGTTCACGGCCTCAATGACGCGCCAGGATTTCACCTGGACTGCCGGCTGTTCGGCCACAGGTGGCGCATCTCTCTCGTTAACGAACGTGAATAGGCCACTCATGTATTTGGCTCGCTCAATTGTTGGGTTGCTTGACTAGGACTCGGAGCACGGGGCTTGGCGCCACCACGACTGCCTGAAGAAGAATCGATTCTGAGGATCAGGCGACGGTTAGCAAGTGCCTGCCGCGACTCGACCCTGGGCCGGTCGCCGAACTCCTTCCCACCTTCGTCGCGCAAGATCACAGCGCGGCCGCTGTCTGTTGTAGCCACCCACACTTCCCGGACCTCGCGCGCCGACCATTGCCCTGTCGACGAGCACCAGCCGGGCGTCATACACAGCAATCCGACCGCCTTGGCGTCACCAAGCGACTCAAGCACATCGACCAGGTCGGTGTCCCAGGCGATGCAGGCCGTCCGCGTGAAAGACACTTCGTCCTCTGCCACTTCGACGGTGAGTACGAACCAGGGCACATGCAATGACAGCCGTACCATTCGCCATTGCCGAGAGTCGAATGCACCCAGGCCCGCCGGAAGGAGAAACTCGTGATCGGACTCGGTGATGAACATACTGTCAAGTGGGAACTAGGCTTGGTGTGAAAAGGGCTGCAATAGAAGGACTGCTGAGCATTGTTCAAGGGTCGCGCCCGAAGCGTCAATGCCATTCGCGCATGCCGCCCTTGATCGCTCTGGTATAGATTCAGATTCCGAATACGGCGCGACCTGCGCTAGGCTCGCCGCGAGCGCATCCCATGGCCAGGGCCCTGCACAAGCTGCTTCGGGGACTCGCAGACAGTCATGTGGGAAGTGCGATTTCGAGTGCCTGGCCGTATCGCACGGTCTCCCCGCACGCCTCGCAAAAATGGGGTCAAATTCTTGCGCTATATATCACGCAGACTTACGATACGCTGCGTAACAGCGCGGATCCATCTGCAGCTAAAGGAACGGGCCGCATTCCCTTTTTGAATACGGCAACGATCCGGTTAGCGTGACCCACCAAAGGTCACCATGCTGAAGTCGCTCCACACCAAGCAAAACCAAGTCTTTCTCAAATTGCTCCGCGCGCGGCGTGAAACCCAGAGATTGCGCCAGGCCGATCTGGCACTGCGACTGGGACGTGGCCAAGCGACAGTCAGCAAGGTTGAGAGAGGCGTCCGTCGGCTAGACATCATAGAGCTGCGCGCCTGGCTCACCGCGTTGGATGTCGATTTCCCCTCGTTCATTGCAGAGCTCAGCGCCCTGTTGGTTGATGAGCCTGAGTTGGATCCCAGGTTCAGGTCTAGGAGGCGCCCGGGCGGCCATGGCCCGAACAGCGCTGGCTTCATTGGTAGCTGACCGGACACGAGAGAGGGGTAGCCTCCGCAAGGGGCCGCAATGTCGCGTGATATATCACGTGGTGAAAATTTGATGACTGTACGACGCTCGAGGCAATGCCCTCGCGTTCTCAGTCATCAAAGTCGACCCGAAATCCAAAGGCGCGACCTGCCGGTACGCGTGGATACGACGCCTCCTCTGCCGCGGCCTTCGGCGAGGTTGTTCGGTGGGCCCGTCAGAACGCGGGGATCTCGCAAGAGGCGTTGGCCTATATGTCCGATGTCGAGCGCGCCTATATGGGGCGTTTGGAGCGTGGACAGAATCAGCCGACCCTCTTCGTCATCCTGAAGATTGCTAACGCACTTGGATATCGGTCGTCCGAGCTCATGGCGCTTGTTGAACAACGCCTGCTAGTTTGAAGTCGCGCCTTGGGAATTCCCGCGGCTGACTGCACTCGAATTGTCCTGGCTGCCGTTCTGCGGCGCTCCCACGCGGAGTCCGACTCGCCGCTATGCACTTCGAAGTCTGATCGAGAGTCTTTGGTATCGTGATCGGCAAGCGAATCCAGATCTCTGACTCGGGCAGGCGCGCTGCCTGAAGGCTCTGCCAACGTGCGGCTATCGCCGTTGAAGGCGAGGAGCGACCCCCGACTGGCTTGCGGGGTTTGGTCGGAGGCGAGGTCTAGCAGGCAACCAAGCCCTCTCTGGCGTTCAACTCCACCGGAGCGGTCAATTTCACGCCGTCCTCGTTAGGATCTTGCGAAGAACACTGGCCGCCCAGAAGATTCGCTACACGCGTTGAGTTCGACTCTGTGTGACCGACATATTTGCGCACGAGTCTGACCTATTTGGGTGCCAACGCCTGAAAGGTGGCCCAGTTCCATGGCCGACAGTCAAAAACTCCGATTTCGAATTCTCCAGTACTAACGCTGTATTGTCGAAAAAGCATGCGACCTGGGAGAAAGTCTCCAAAACTATTGTCAGTTTAAGTGTGTGCACAGATCACCCTGCCTCACTCCACCGTCACGGATTTCGCGAGATTGCGCGGCTTGTCGACATCCGTCCCCCGCGCGCACGCCGTGTGATACGCCAGCAACTGCAACGTCACCACGTGCAGGATCGGCGACAGGACTCCGTAGTGTTCCGGCATGCGGATCACGTGCAGCCCGGTGTCGCTCTCGATGCGCGAGTC